>WNFD01003034.1_pt1 | contig 20911 bp, 21 predicted proteins | sample 5400491 | NCBI WGS metagenome assembly WNFD01 (sample SAMN13153343, study PRJNA577476) | soil metagenome | isolation source: 120 cm saprolite under Douglas fir tree site 2 hole 2 replicate 2 | place: USA:California | collected 2015-04-18
CTGACCTGCCCCGCTTTTTGAGACAGCCGCGAAGTTGAATCCGAGAAGCTGTGGACGGTCCTCGGGCCGATTTTTCCGGCCTTCTGCGGCCTAAAGTAGCTCACTTGAACCTCTCAACACAAACTGCCTCTTGGGTGAGGTCCATTGCCCTTTCCGCAGCGGAAAGGGCAATGGAAAGTTGCATGGCCACGCGGGCGAATTCCTCCGGCGTTCGATCCGCCAGCGCGCTGTGCGGACGCTGTTGGTTGTAGTCGTTTCTCCACTTGTCGAGTTTCCGCCGCGCGTCGGCCAGGTCTAGGAAAACTTCCACGTTCAGGCATTCATCGCGCAGCCGGCCGTTGAAGCTTTCGATGTAGCTGTTCTCGACGGGTTTGCCAGGACGAATAAAATTTAGCTTTACGCCCGCTTGATGCGCCCAAAGGTCCATCGCCTTGCCCGTAAACTCACTGCCGTTGTCCGAGGTGATCGATTCCGGTGCACCGCGCAGGGTGATCAGCCCGTTCAGTTGTTCGCTGACCTTCTCGCCCGTCTGTGAGCGGTCCGCATACGTGCACAGACACTCCCTGGTGTATTGATCGACGATCGTTAGAATTCGAAACCATCGTCCGTCCGCCAATCGCTCACTCACAAAGTCCATGCTCCAACGCTGGTTCGCAAAAGTGGCTTCTGGAAGCGTGATCCGCACTTGCGCGGCACTTTTGACCCGCTTCTTCGTCCGTACCTGCAGTGCTTCTTCTCGGTACAGCCGGTAAACGCGTTTGGTATTTACGCGCCAACCTTCTCGCCGCAGCAGCACTGTCAGTCTTCGATAACCGTACCGGATCCGCGTGCCGGCCAAATCCCGCAACCGGAGGCGTAGCTCGGTCTGTGGGTCGCGACGGCTCTGGTAACGATTCGACCAACGCGTAATGCGCATCAGCCCGCAAGCGCGCTTTTCACTCAGCCGATACGCCTGCCGGACTTGGCGCACCAGCTCGCGACGCTTGACGGGCTTCAGGCCTTTTTTGATAGCACTTCCTGCAAGATGTGCTTGTCCAACGTGAGATCCGCTACGATCCCTTTCAGCTTGCGGTTCTCTTCGCGCAGTTGCCGCAACTCTCGCAGCTCGTTCAATCCCAACCCCGCGTATCGCCGCTTCCAACTGTAAACCGCCTGCTGCGACACCCCCATCTCCCGACAAACTTCGCTGACCTTCTTGCCCCCTTCGACCTGCCGCAAGGCATAGAGAATCTGCTCCTCGCTGTGTCGTTTCCCTGGCATACCTCCTCCTTCGCTTCCGTCCAGAGAACCATATCCAGCTCGCCATTCTCAACTTCGAAACTGTCTCGTTTTCGGGTTTTGGGTCAAAAGCAGATTCCCCGATTTGTTGGAAACGTTAGTAGTTAGAAGTAATGGACGGAGTTGTTGGAGTCGAGTGTCGTGCGCCCAAGGCAGGCGCGCTACCAGGCTGCGCTACGCCCCGACCGAGAGCTCTATTCTAGCGTACTTTTGCTGCTTCCCCGCAGGCATGGCTATTGCCTTTAGGACTGTGTTTTCCATGATGATGGCGGAGTTACTTTTACTCTCGGTGAGATTGTGCGTCATTCGCGTTCTCAGCGGCCATAGGCTACGATGAGCTTGGTCCAGTCAGGATTCCGGGATGCACCAGCGAAAGGAAATGGGAATGAAACGGGGATTTCTTGCCGTACTGCTTGGCGCAACGGCGTTGTTCGCGATCGCTTGTAAATCAAAGACCGACGAGAAGGAAGCGATCCGCGCCGGAGTCATCAAGCATCTTACGGCGTTGAACATGCTCAACCTGAACAACATGGATATCAACGTGACTCAAGCCACGGTGAACGGCAATCAGGCGCATGCTCAGGTGGAGGTTCGCGCCAAGGGCGGCGATCCAAGCGCAAATGCCATGCAGATTGGCTACGCGCTCGAGAAGCGCGGCGAAGAGTGGGTGGTGCTGAAGAGCACCGGCATGGGCGGCGGGACGCAGCATCCGGGACCGGGTGAAGCGCCGTCGGCTGGGACCACGTCGGGAGCGATGCCCCCGGGGCATCCGAATCTTACGGGCGGCAATGGGCAGACGCCAGGGACGCATCCGGATTTCAACGCGATTTTGAACAGCGCACCGCCGAGCCAGCAGCCGAATCCGCAGACGCCACCGCCGCCTGCTTCCACAAGCAAGCCGTAGTTCTAATCGGAGACAATTCCGCGCTTCTTCTTGTCAAAGTCGGAAGAGTGTGGCGTGATGCGCTGTTACACCGTTTTGTCTTTTGAGCAGCAGAGAGATTCGAGGTTGCATTCGGCGCACTTTGGCTTGCGGGCGGCGCAGACGCGGCGGCCGTGCCAGATGAGCTGGTGAGAAAACTTGATCCACCTGTTTTCGGGGATAACCTTCATCAGGTCCTGCTCAATCTTCTTGGGGTCGTCGTTGCGGGTCAGGTCGAGCCGCTGCGACAAGCGAATCACGTGGGTGTCCACCACGACTCCGCTGGCGATGCCATAGGCGGTGCCGAGCACGACGTTGCCCGTTTTTCTGGCCACGCCCGGCAGCGTCAGGATCTCTTCCATGGCGCGCGGGACTTCGCCGCCGAATTTTTCGATCAGCCCCTTGCTGGCGCCCATGATGGATTTCGTCTTGTTGCGAAAAAAGCCGGTCGGCCGGATTTCTTTTTCGAGTTCAGCGGGAGACGCGTATGCGAAATCTTCCGGCTTCGTATATTTCTTGAACAACTCCTGCGTGACCTGGTTGACGCGGACGTCCGTGCATTGCGCCGAGAGAATCGTCGCGATCAGCAACTGGAAAGCGTTGGAATAATTCAGTTCGCAGGTCGCATCCGGGTACGCGGCATCGAGCCCTGCCAGAATCGCGGCCACGCGCTTCGGATCGGTTCCTGCCGCGGTTCCTGCTATTTTCTTTCCCGGTCGCTTAGTCCCTTTGGCTTTCTCCGCAGCTTTTTTCTTGCCGGTCTTCGCTTTCTTCTTCGCCGCCATGTTTGCCTCTTCTCCGCGAACTCTGTGACTCCCCTGTGCCCTCTGTGTGAACTCTTTCTTGCTCTTAATCCAACACTTCCAGCAACCGCCGAAACGCTTTTCCGCGATGACTGTATTGGCTCTTCTCCTCGGCGCGCAATTCGGCAAACGTTTTGCCAAGCGGCGGGAAGAAAAACACCGGGTCGTAGCCGAAACCGTCAGAACCGCGCGGAGCTTCCAGAATTTCCCCGTCCACCTTTTCCGAAACGACGGCCAGCGCGCGGCCGGCCCGAACCGCTGCAATCACGCAAACGAAATACGCGCTTCGCTTCGGCTCGCGCCCTCAATGCCCTTCATTTCCGAAAGCAGTTTGGCAATCTTCTGTTCGTTGCTGGCGCCGGAACCCGCGTAGCGCGCCGAAAACACGCCCGGCGCGCCACCCAATGCTGGCACCACTAATCCCGAATCATCGGCGAACACGATGCCGTCGCCGTGGCGCGAATAGTAAAACGCTTTGCCCGCGGCATTTTCCGCAAAGGTGGGCGCCGATTCCTCGAACTCCGGCAATTTCGCGTAATCCGGCAATAATTCCAATTGCCAATTCCTGCCGCAAGCCTCTGCCAGCACTCGAAACTCTTTCAGTTTTCCCGCATTCCCCGAAGCCAGATAGAGCTTCCGCGCTTCCTTCGTATCTATCATGGATTGCGATGATCTCGACGCGATGCGTGTTCCATCAAAATATCTTTACCGTTTGCGCCCCAGGAAATGCGCAGGCAACACCGTACGCTGTTCTTCATTCAAGCGGCGAATCCCGGCCGCGGCCAGCGCCAGCAGATCCTGCATTTCCGAGCCATTGAAAGGACGGCCCTCGGCGCTCGCCTGAATCTCCACGAAATCGCCACTGCCGGTCATGACTACATTCATGTCCACTTCCGCGCGCGCGTCTTCTTCGTAGCAAAGGTCCAGCAGCGATACATCATCCACAATTCCAACGCTCGTCGCGGCCACGGAATCGATCAGCGGCGAATTCTTCAGCATTCCCGCCGCAACCATGCGTTCCATGGCCAGCGCCAGCGCCACGAAAGCCCCGGTGATGGAAGCGGTGCGTGTGCCGCCATCCGCTTCGATGACGTCGCAATCGATCCACACCGTCCGCTCGCCAAGCGCCTCCTGATCCGTCACGGCCCGCAGCGAACGCCCGATGAGCCGTTGAATCTCCAGCGTTCGGCCGCTTTGCTTGCCTCGCGCGGCTTCGCGCGGCGTGCGTTCTTCGGTCGCCCGCGGCAGCATCCCATATTCGCTGGTCACCCAGCCCTTGCCGCTGCCTTTTAGGAATCCTGGAACGCCGTCCGCGACGGTGGCCGTGCTGATCACCCGCGTCTTGCCCAGTTCAATCAATACGCTGCCTTCCGCCTGGGAAATAAAATCCGGCGTGATCTTCAAGCCGCGTAACTGGTCGGCGTGCCGCCCGTCGCTCCGCATTGCAAGCCTCTTTTCCATTTCGCGCTAACTCAAGGTCGTCTTGCTACCGCTTCGTCGCCTTGCGCACAGTGTCCACTGCCTTGCGAATCGGAGCCGGCAGCGAAGAACCCGGTGGCGACGGATTATCCAATTGCGTGCCAGCCGCGTCCTTGGCGTTCACGCGGAACGACTGCGTCAGATCCACGTGGCCCGCCAGCGTATCCGCTTCCTGGCCGTGAATCAAAATCTTCAGGCGCAGCACCTGAGGCACATTGGCTTCCAGTGTGCGCAAGATGGATTCCACCGCCAACTGTTCGCTTTGAATTCCCGAAGGAATCGAAGTACGAATTTCGTCTGAAAAATCAGCAATCGCCGTGCCATCGGGCAAAATGTAAAACGCCAGCAGCGCTGCATCCGGCGGCAGAGTGCGCGATTCGGAATCCACAGGCCCCGCCAGCAGCGTGTTCAGCACCTGCTTGGCGCGCAGAACCGGATCGCGAGACAATGGCAATTCCACAATCACCGGAAGCAACTCGCCCTCCTGGCCGCGCGACCCCCAGAACATTTTCACCTTCACCATCGGGTCGCCGCTGCTTACGGGAGCCACTGGTAACAATTCACGCCGCGCCTGTTCCGCGGTCTTCTCCGTTAATTCTTTTGCCTTATTCACCTGGCGCCGCAGGGCGGGGAAGTAGAGCGCGGCCGCAACGACTGTCGCGAGCAGCACGCCGCCGAGCCACACAGTCCACTTGGGGTTCATGGCCGCACGTTCCCGCCGGGGACCGGGATGATCGGGACTACGTAGGTGGGCCGAAACTCGACGAGGCCGCGCGCGATGGCCTCCGCCACACCGGGAACCATGCGGTCGAGTTCGGCGCGCTCCTTCACCGAGACGCTGGAAATCTCCACGGCAATTGCGGGCGCGGCCGTGGTCCGCAATTGCCGGACGGGCGCGGTCTGCAACGTGTCGGGCGAACCTTTAAAGCGTTTCGACAATTCCTGCTGCACCAGGTCGCCCAGCTTGCGGCTTAAACTCAGAAAAGGCGTCTGGGCGCGGTCCCACGGAATCAAGCCAGTGATGTTGCTGGCCGCCGGAGCGTCAGGCTCGACGTAGACACGGGTGGTGCCGGTAAGGCCGGTCGAGGCGATGTGCATCGTGATAAAAACGGCGCCGCGCTGGGCGTTGGCTCGCGCCGAGCGGTCGTCGAAGGAGGGATTGTCTTTCCCTTCGCGGGTCAGGATCACCTGGAAGCCCTGTGCTTCGAGCGCCTTCTTCGTGGCGGCGGCGAACTGCAAGACCTCGTCGCTCTCGCTGATGCCTTCTGTGCCGCGCGCGCCCTGATCCGTGCCGCCGTGGGCGGGATCCAGTACAACAATGTTCAGACCGGTGCGTGGCGCTTGGGCGGCTAAATTGCCGGACGATTGCTGCGGCGCTGAAATCGCCGTCGGCTGCTGAGTTTTTGTAGCGGGGTAAGCAGCTCCACCGGTTTGCTGAGGGATCGCCCACGCGATCGCGACGCCGCACAGTGCGGCAGCGAGTATGCCGCCAGTGAAAATTTGCCACAGAGTGGGAGAGGATCTCACGCCCAGCAGGATACCAAATCTGAACGCCATCGTTGGTTCTAAGAGCTAGACACCGAGCCGAAGAGGGACCCTTTTTTGAGTGCGGAGGCGAAGCCTCCGCTTTTACCCCGTTAGCCTTGTTGCCCAAACGAACGTATTTCTCGGGGTTAAGTGATCAAAAGCAGGAGCTCCGCTCCCGCACTCAATAAAAGCCCGGCTCCCGAAAGCCGGAGCTTCCAACGATTGAAGTGCCTAGTCTACTGTGGCGCCTTGCGGAGCTGCCTCTGACGCGAAGCGGGCCTGGATCTTGCGCGAAGCGTAGTACACCACGAAGCCTGCCACGACAATGAACATGCCGAAGAGCAGGCCGTTCCTTCCCAGGATTGTCTCGCGATCGCTTTCCACTAGCGACAAGAGCAGCAAGCCGAGCGGAAAAATGCCACAGGTGATTGCACCGGCCAAGCCGCCTGGCACGCGAAATTCGCGCTTCAGCTCTGGCTCGCGGATCCGTAGTACCACCAGGGTGACAAACTCGAGCATCAGCGCGGCGCCGTACAACATAATGTCCAGCGTCACCAGGCGCTTGAAGCCGAGCCCGAGGCAAAATGCCCAGCAACTCGCCAGCACCAGGATGGCTACCCACGGCGTTTCGTTCTTGCGTGTTATCTTGCCGAAGACCTTCGGAATCATACCGTCCTTGGCCATGGCCAGCGGCAGGCGCGAATAGCTCATCACCAGCGCATTGAACATGCCGAACGCGCTCATCATCCCGCCAATCGTCACCATAAAGCGCAGCCACTCGAAACCCATCACCTTGCCGCCGAGTTGGCCGGCAATCGCCGCCCACGAACCGTCTTCGGCGAAGGCCGATGCCGGCGTACCGGTGAAGTAGACCGCCAGAAACGGCAAAACGTAAGTGATCGAAACCAGAATGACCGCGGCGATCATCGCCTTCGGATAGGTGCGTTGCGGCCGCTCCACTTCCTGCGCGATGGTCGAGGCATTGTCCCAACCCATGTAATTCCACATGGCCACCAGAATCGCGCCGAGCAAGCCGACACTGGCGCCCGCCGAAGCCGCATGAGGCTCGCCTGAGAACGCGCCGAGCTTCATCGGCGTCAGTACCACGATCAGCCCGAACGGCAGCGACAGCAGGAAGAACAGCCACAGCGAGGTGATGCCCACCACGCGGATGCCCGCCAGATTCAACGCCGCGCAGGTGACCACCACAAACAAGCCCGCAAGGATCCCGTGATTCCCCTCGCCAAACCAGGGCGACATCTGCTTCAGATAGAAAACGAACAAAGTGGGATAAATCGCCATATCAAAGATACTGGCCGCCAGCGAAAGCCACGCTTCCTGGAAGCCCCAGAAATTACCCAGGCCGCGGCGCACCCACGCGTAGTAGCCGCCCTCGTGCGGCAACGCGCTGGAGAGTTCGCCGATCATGAAGGCCGTCGGCAAGCACCACAACACGGGGAGAAACAACAGCACCAGAATCCCGCGGCCGTAACCCGCGCCGGAAATGATCGCCTCGGTACCATAGGTTCCGCCGGACACCATAAAGAAAGTGGCGGCAACCAACGGCCAGAGCGTCAGCTTTGCGGCTCTCTTTTTTGAGATGGGAAGTGCTTGGGAAGGAATTTGGGCGGGCAGCGATAAAGTGCTCAATTTTTTTCTCTCGTCCTCCTAAGGTGACTCTCGCTTTCCAATTTCTCGAAGCAAGCTCACCTTTTGAAGAATACAATCCCTGCACGCGCATGCAAGAAAAAAATGAACCTCGGCAAATTTTTTTTTCGAGCGAGCCAACTGTACCTGAGTACTAGGCGTTTCGTTCCAGACACAGCAGCCCCGATGTCTCCACTTCGCTCCCGGCGCCGCTCACTGCCAACCGGCTGTGATACACTCCGCGAGGTTTTTCATTCCAATTTCCACTGGAGTCCTCCGCATGCAGTTTCCATCGTCTGGCCTTTTTGCGATTCTTCTTCTGGCAGGTTCCATTACTCCCGCTCAGCAAGCCGCCACGCCGCGCCCGATCACGGTGGACGACCTCTTTGGCGTCAAGGAGGCGCACGAAGCACAGATCAGCCCCGACGGTCAGGTGATCGCGTTTACCGTCACCTCAAGCTCGTTGAAGGAAGACAAGCCGGAGTCGCGGATCTGGATGGTGCCCACGGCCGGTGGCGGCGCCATCCCATTAACGGCAGAGGGTGTGGCGTCGTCTCACCCGCGCTGGCCGCCGGATGGAAAGTTTCTGGCGTTTCTCTCCACGCGCAAGGATGCCGAGGGCAACGACGAGAAGACGCAGGTCTACATTCTCAATCGCCAGGGCGGCGAGGCGCAGCGGCTGACGGAGACGATTCAGGATGTGGACGAATTCGAATGGGCCCCTGACAGCAAACAACTGGTTTTGATTCTTCGCGATCCGACACCGGAGGAGCTTGAAGGGGCAGCCAGAAAAGCCAAGGGCGCCGACGATGGAGCAGGCAAGAAATCCAAAGCGCAGCCGCCGTGGGTGATTGACCGGCTGCAATTCAAGAACGACAACGTCGGCTACATTGACCGCCGCCGCACGCATCTCTATTTGTTCAATCCGGCGGAGAAGTCCCAGCGGCAAGTGACCTCCGGGGATTACGATGATTCGCAACCGGCGTGGTCGCCGGACGGCAAGTCTCTCGCCTTCGCCAGCAACCGGACAAAGCTGGATCCCGATACCACCTACAACTCCGACATATGGGTGGTGGCTGCCGACAATAACAACCATGGCGCCCATCCAACGCAGGTCACCAGTTTTCCGGGGCAGAAGGATCATCCAGCGTGGTCCCCTGACAGTAAATGGCTTACTTACTCCACTACGACGGACCTAAAGCTCTTCTACTACGCCACGAAGCACGTCGCGGTTTCTCCGGCCGGCGGCGGTGAAGCGAAGATTCTCACCAAAACGTTTGACCGGATGGCCACCGAGCCCCGCTTTGCACCCGATGGTAAGTCCATCTTTCTCCTCGCCGACGATGACGGTACTCAGACTCTGGCCCAAGTCAATCTCGCCGACGGGAAGGTCACCCGGGCCATTGGTGGGCGGCTGAACATCGACGGTTATTCGTTCTCGAAAGACGGCACGCTGGCGGCGACAATCTCGACGACAGAGCGGCCTTACGAGCTGTTTACGATTCCCGGCGGGAAGCTGACCCGGCTAACGCACCTGAACGACGAGTGGCTGGCGCAGCATAAAGTGGCGAAGGGCGAATACGTTTCGTTCAAGTCCAAGGACGGAACCGTGGTGCACGGCTACCTTTATAAGCCAGTGGATTACGTCCCCGGCAAGAAGGTTCCGACCATCCTGCGGCCGCATGGCGGTCCGGTGGAGGAGTACGAAGACGAGTTTTTTGACATCGCGCAGCTATTTGCAGCCAATGGTTACGCCGTCCTGTTGCCCAACCCGCGTGGCTCTTCCGGCTATGGACAGGACTTCTGCAAGGCCATTTATGCCGATTGGGGGAACAAGGACTATCAGGACGATGTGGCGTTCGTGGACTACGCCCTTGCTCAGGGATTGGCGGACCCGGACAAACTGGGCGTTGGCGGCTGGTCATACGGTGGAATATCCACCGACTTCATTATCGGCCAGACCAACCGTTTCAAAGCGGCCATTTCCGGCGCCGGCGCCGCAAATTTCACCAGCATGTGGGGACATGACGAATACCAACGCGAATATGTGATCGAGCTGGGTTACCCTTGGGAGAATCAGGCGCTTTGGGACCGGATTGCTCCTTTTTATCGGGTGAAGAACATCCTTACGCCCACGTTGTTTGTCGGAGGCAACATCGATTGCAATGTTCCGCTCCTGGGGGGCGAGCAGATGTATCTGTCGTTAAAGGAATTAGGGCGGGAAACGCTGCTCGTGGTCTACCCGGACGAATACCACGAGTTCAAGACGCCGTCCCATATAAAGGACCTGCATGAGCGCTACCTGGCGTGGTATGCGCACTACGTGAAAGCCGATGGCACGCCGGCGCGTCCAGCCCCGAGCAAGGAAAAGCAGCCCGCGGATTGATAGCGGCAATCTCCCGGGCTGGCCCGTCAAGGATCCGGCCTTTTTGGAGTGAGGTGCGACCTCATGGATAGCTTTCTACTTGAACCGATTGGATGGATTCGGTCTGAACTCAAAAAGACGAAAGACGCCCCGCGATTTTATACCGAAGGAGCTCCCAACGCGCGCCTGGAGCTGGATGTGCGACTTTGGGATGCGATGGACGGAATCAAAGTTGGAGATGACATTGTTGTCATTACGTGGCTTCATCTCGCGAACCGCGAGACCTTGAAGGTTCATCCGCGCGGCGATCTCACTCGCCCGAAAAGAGGAGTCTTCTCTACCCGTTCGCCTCATCGTCCCAATCCGTTGGGGCTTCACCGGGCAAAGGTGCTGGCGATCGAGAAAAATATCGTGTCCATCGGGCCGATCGAGGCAATCGACGGAACGCCCGTGGTGGACATCAAGTGCGTCGTCAAACCGTTAGCCGACGACTAGCTGGGGCCGGAGGTAGCGCCGGCTTCCAGCCGGCCTGCGCTCTTGCGCGCTCGCTAGCCGCACTGAGTTGCGGCCAGCTGGCTTTTCATCCCGGCCACTGTTCCCGCAAACAATTTTGGATTGAACTTTGCCAGTAGCCGGGGCTCGCGCTATCCTCCTTACGTTCCTGGAGGAAATGGATGCGAGTTCCGCTAAAAGCAGTTGGTGTGCTCTGCCTGTTGACCGTTGTGTTTCCGGTTATTTCCGTTCGCGCGCAGCAGTACGATCCGAAACTTTATTCCGAAATGCGCTGGCGCTGTATCGGGCCTTTTCGCGGCGGACGCACCGTGGCCATCAGCGGCGTTCCGCAGCAGCCCAATGTCTTTTACATGGCCGCGGTGAACGGCGGCGTGTGGAAGACTACCGACTTTGGCAATACGTGGTTCCCGATTTTCGATGAGCAGACCTCCGGTTCCGTCGGCGCGTTGGCCGTCGCTCCTTCCGATCCAAACATTCTTTATGTCGGAAGCGGCGAAGGCCTGCAGCGGCCGGACCTTGCGGTCGGCGATGGTTTTTATAAGTCCATTGACGCTGGAAAAACGTGGACGCATCTCGGTTTACGCGACGCCCAGCAAATCACCGCGATCGTTGTGGATCCGCGAAATCCGGACCGCGTTTTCGTTTCCATTCAAGGGCATGCCTATGGACCCAATGTCGAGCGAGGGATATTCCGCTCGATCGACGGCGGCAAGACTTTTGAGAAAGTTCTCTATAAGGACGAGAACACTGGCGGCGCTGATGTCGTGATGGATCCAAGCAACCCGCAGGTCCTGTTCGCGGCTCTGTGGGCGGCGCGCGTAGCCCCGTGGGAAATTCGCAGCGGCGAATCGTTTGTGATTCCCGGCAGCGGCCTTTACAAGTCCACGGACGGCGGCACCACCTGGCGGCAAATCACCAAAGGCCTTCCCGGCGCGGACGACCTGTTCGGCCGCATCGGCATTGCTATCGCACCCAGCAATCCAAAGCGCATGTATCTGACCGCTGAGGCGCAAAAGGAACCCGGCATTTACCGCTCCGACGATGGCGGCGAAAGCTGGCAGCACGTCAACGAAGATCACCGCATCGGCGGCCGCGGCCCCGGCGAGATGGGCATCGCGGTCTCGCCGGACAACGCCGACCTGCTTTACGTTGCCAACACGACCACGTGGAAATCCACCGACGGGGGAAAAACTTTTACCGGATTCAAGGGCGCGCCCGGTGGTGACGACTACCAGCGCATCTGGATCAATCCGAATAACGCGCAGACCATCGCTCTTTCAAGCGATCAGGGCGCCGTTATCAGCGTCAATGGCGGCCAGACCTGGAGCAGTTGGTACAACCAGCCAACGGCCCAGTTCTATCATGTCACCACAGATAATCGTTTTCCCTATTGGGTCTATGGCGCGCAGCAGGAGAGCGGCAGCGCCGCGGTGATGAGCCGCAGCGACGTCGGCGAATTAACTTTCCGCGAGTGGAGTTTGCCGGGCGTCGAAGAGTACGGCTACATCGCGGTTGACCCGCGCGATTCGAACATTCTTTACGGCGGACGCATTACGCGCACGAATCAGGCGCTCAACGAATACGCGAACGTGGCGCCCGAGCCCATCCGTACCGGCCAGTATCGGTACAACCGCTCGCTACCGATTGTTTTTTCGCCGTTCGACCCGGACACACTGTATTTCGGCGCGAATGTTTTGTTCAAGACGACCGATGGCGGCCGCTCGTGGCAGGTCATCAGCCCGGATCTCGCGCGGGAAACGCCGGAAATTCCAGCCAACCTCGGCGCTTTTTCCGCGGGCGACCCGGAAAAAGGGAAGCATCGCGGCACGATTTATGCCCTCGCTCCGTCATTTAAGGAGCCCGGCACGTTGTGGGCCGGCACGGACGACGGCCTGATCCACATCACGCGCGACGGGGCAAAAAGCTGGAAAAATGTCACCCCTCCGCAACTTACTTCGTGGAGCAAGATTTCCATTCTGGAGGCTTCGCACTTTGACGCAGGAACCGCCTATGCCGCCGTCAATCGGTTCCGGCTGGACGATCTAAAGCCGCACATCTACCGCACGCGCGACTTTGGCGCCAGTTGGCAGGAAATTGTCGCCGGACTTCCCGAAAACGCTCCGATCAATGCCGTGCGCGAAGATCCCACACGCAAGGGCTTGCTTTTCGCGGGTTCCGAGACCTCCGTCTACGTTTCCTTTAATGATGGCGACTCCTGGCAACCGCTGCAGTTGAATCTGCCGCACACCTCCATGCGTGATCTGACCATTCATGGCGACGACCTGATTGTTGCCACGCACGGCCGCTCGTTCTGGATCCTCGACGACATCACACCTCTTCGCCAACTGAACGACCAGATTGCAAAGTCCTCGGCGTTCTTGTTCCAGCCTCAAGAAGCCTTGCGCTGGCGCTGGGACCGCAATCCCGATACGCCGTTGCCGCCGGAAACTCCCGCAGGGAAAAATCCGCCGGATGGCGCAATCATCGACTACTACCTTGCCGCCGCCGCGAGCGGCCCGGTCACCCTCGAAATCCTGGACTCCACGGGCGCGTCCGTGCGCCGCTACTTGAGCACGGACCCGCCGCTGCCCATGGACGAAATCGCCGCCGAACATCCAATACCGATGTACTGGGTGCGGCCTGCGCGGATTCTTTCCGCCGCCCAGGGCATGCACCGCTTCGTGTGGGATCTGCATGGAGAGCCGCCGAAATCCCTTAACAAGGAATTTCCCATTTCCGCGATCCCGCACGATACGCCCCTGCTTCCACTGGGAGCTTGGGCGCTGCCTGGAAGCTACACCGTCAGGCTTGCGGTGGATGGCAAGCAGTTTACTCAACCTCTGGCCTTAAGAATGGATCCTCGCGTCAAGACGCCTCTTCCGGACCTGCAAGCGCAAGCTTCGTTGCAGGCTGCAACTGTGTCTGGCATGAATCAGAGCTACGACGCCCTGAGCCAGGTGCGGTCCGTGCGTGCGCAACTGAAAGAGTCGCTAACCAAGGCGAAAGGGAAGTTGGCTGAGTCGCTTCAGGATCTCGACAAGCAGTGCGCCGCGCTGGCGGGTGAGACCACCAGCACATTTTTCGGAACCCCGCCAAGCGGTAAGCAGCCCGAAAATTTCTCCACACTCAACCAGCACCTTGGGCAATTGCTAGGTATCGCCGATTCCGCGGACGCCGCCCCGACAACCCAGGCGAGCAATCTTTATGCTGAGCTGACCAAAGAGCTAGACTCGCTACTCAAGCGGTGGAATGACCTGAAACAGAACTCGGTTCCCAAACTCAGCAGCGAACTCCATAAGGCTGCACTCCCTGCAATCGATGCAACGAAGCCACTGGATTATGAGATGAGGGAAGCTGGTGATGGAGACGACGAACCGTAACTTCTTCGCATTTGCATTCAATGCAAATATTTGAAAAATAACGAGATGTTTGATTTATTGACCATGGTCAGACTATGGTGTAACCATGGTTTGACTATGGTCTGATTCTGTGATAATCTCCCGGAAGTCAGGAGTAGTAACATGGAAGAAATCGCCATCTCGAAATTCAAAGCCACCTGCCTCGCCGTCCTCGAAAAGGTCAAGAAAACCGGCCAGCCCGTCCTCGTCACTCGCTTCGGTCAACCGATAGCCCAGATCATACCGCCCGTCGCCACCAGTCACGTTCGCAAACTCGGCACGGGGGTTGGCACTGCAGAAATTCATGGCGATATCGTGGGGCCGATTACCGATATTTCGGATTGGGATGCCTGGAGCAATCCGGATAAAGACTCTTGATGCGATTCCTGCTGGACACCCACATCTGGCTCTGGGCTGCGCTCGAACCGCACAAGCTAACTTCTGAAGTTCACAATCTGCTCACTAGTCCGGAGCCTGATTTATTTCTCTCTCCCATCAGTTTATGGGAACTTTCCGTCCTGCTTGAGAAGAAGAGATTTGGTCTCAAGGAAGACTTCGCTGTGTGGGTTCAACGAACTGTGTCAGACCTGAGGCTCCAGGAAATCCCTCTAAATTGGAAGGTCGCTCCTGAGATGCGCTTCATTTTGCCGAATCACAAGGACCCGGCCGACGGGTTTCTTGCGGCCACGGCGATTGCCTTCGATCTGATTCTGATTACCGCCGACCAGAGGCTGAATGGCATCCCCGGCTTGAAGGTGCTCGCCAACGTTTGAGTTCCGGTCGATTCCGGCAACTGCTCAGTGCAGGTATTTCTGAAAGAACGCCGAGATGCGCTGGCTTGCGTCCGCGGTGGCTTCCGGACGATAACCGTCCTTGTTGTTGGGATTTTGGAAGGCGTGGCCTGCGCCGTCATAAATCTTGATGTCCGTAAATTTCCCGTCAGCTTTCATCGTGGCTTCGAATGCTTTCACGTCTTTTGGCGGAATGCCCTGATCGTCGGCGCCGAAATTTCCCTGTACCGGCGCCTTGATCTTGGCGACCAGCGCCGGCTCCGAAGGCAGCCATCCGTAATTCACCACGCATGCGGCCAGCTTCGGCTGGTCCACGGCCAATTTGATCGACCAGCTTCCTCCCATGCACCATCCGATCGAGCCAATCTTGCCGGCATTCACGTCCGGGCGCGAAGACAGGTATGCGAACGCCGCTTCCAGGTCGCGCATCCCGCGGTCATCCGGCAATCCGCGCATCAGAATGTGAGCTTCATCCTGGTTCGTCGCCACTTTTCCGCGGTACAAATCCACGGCCAAGGCCACATACCCCTGCGCGGCGTATTTCTGCGCTTGCTCCTTCACCCAATCGTTCAGGCCCCACCATTCGTGAATCACGATGATCGCCGGGTGCTTGCCCCCGCCATCGGGAAGTGCAAGGTAACCGCTCACCGTTTCATCGCCGCTTTTGTAGCTTACCGTTTCCGTTTTTGGCGCCCCCGCTTGCAGCCCCAGCCCGAGTGCCAGAATTCCCAGCGTCACCACCGGCAAAAAAGCTTTGCGTGTCATGTCTGCATCCTCCAAATGAAAAGGCCCCGAAACTTCAGCGCATCCCGGAGCCTGAAACCAACGCCCGTTTTTCGGCAGGCTCAGCTGGCCGGTTTTTGCAGTTCGTCCAGCGATGCCAGCACATCGTCGCTGTGCGTTTTCACATCCACGGTCGTCCACACTTTCCGGACGACACCGTTCGGATCGACCAGGTAGGTATGCCGCGCCGAAAGCTTCGCGACTCCCAGATTCATCACCGAGTCATACTTCTCCGATACTTCCTTGTTCGTGTCCGCCAGCAGCTTGAAGGTCAGGCTTTCCTTCGCGCAAAACTCCTGGTGCGACTTCTCGTCCTGCATGCTCACGCCAAGAATCACGGCGTTCTTCGCGTCATACTTTGCGAGGTCGCGCTGAAAATTGTGGGCCTCAATCGTGCAACCGGTGGTCATATCCTTCGGATAGAAATAGAGCACCACCCACTTGCCCTTGAACTCATGCAGGCTGACGGGCTTTCCTTCCTGCGAATTCAGTGTAAAGTCCGGCGCGGGCATTCCCACAGCCGGTGCTTTGTCTCCGCCCCGCAGATTCGCGCTGATGACGGCGATCAATGCTGCCGCCGCCAGGATTCCCACAATCGCCATCCACATCGGTTTGTTCCTCATGTTTGCCCTCGCCTGAAAATACCAAACATGGGTGCATTTCGCCCAGCGGAAAGATGCGCGGAATTCGGAGAGCGGGCACAGCAGCGATCCTCGCCGCCCTGATGAATCAGGGCGCAATTAGTCGGCTGACTTTCGGGCACTATCCTCTACAATGGAATCCTGAATCACCTGTTGGCGCTTTTGATCCGGGTGATTTTCCGAACTACTGATGGATTCTTCCGTACCCACGTGGCTCGCCGAGCCAACCGTTACGATTCTGCTTGCGCTCGCATTTGGGCTGCCCGCGATTTTCTTTCCTCGAAGTTCGGAGCGCTTTATCGGGCGTATCGAGGGCATCTTCTCCCAGTTTGCGGCTCATAAATTCCTCGCCGTTGTCGCCTTGTTTCTATTCGTAATTGCGCTGCGTCTTGCTCTGCTCGGCCGGATTCCCGTTCCCAATCCCGGCATTCATGACGAATTCAGCTACCTGCTGATGGGCGACACGTTTGTCCACGGCCGCCTCGCGAACCCTCCCCATCCCCTCTGGAGAAGTTTCGAAACATTCCACGTCCTCTGGTTTCCCGCCTACGCCTCAAAATATCCTCCCGCGCAGGGACTTGTGCTGGCGCTCGGCCAATTGTTGGGCAATCCGTGGATTGGAGTCCTGCTCAGTGCCGCCGCAATGGCCGCTGCGTTTGTCTGGATGTTGCAGGCGTGGATGCCGCCGAGGTGGGCATTTCTCGCCGGAGTGCTTGCCGCGCTCAGGCTTTGCGTCGCTTCTTATTGGATGAACAGTTATTGGGGCGGCGCGGTGGCTGCCGTCGGGGGAGCGCTTGTCCTCGGCGCGTTCGGGCGCATTAGGCGCAGGCCATCGCTCGCGATGGGAATTTTGCTCGGTTTGGGTGTCGCGATCCTTTTCAACAGCCGTCCTTACGAGAGTGTTTTTTTCTGCATTCCCGTTGCAGGCGCCGTCCTTTTCTGGCTCTGGCGCGAATGCACCGAAGCGGAGACGCGCCGCGCCGCGCTTCGCCTGGTCGTGATTCCTGCCAGCGTCATCCTGCTTCTTGCGGGCGGCCTGATGGCCCATTACAACTGGCGCGTCACCGGCCATGCGGCCATGCCACCCTACGCGTACGACGCGCGGCTGCACGATCGTGCCGCGATGTTCGTCTGGCAAACGCCGAAACCCGCCATTCATTACGACAACGCCGAGATGGAGAATTTTTATAATCGATACGAGCGGCTCGCCTACGATCGCACCTGGGCCACATTCAAAACCGTTTTCCAGGACAAATGGGAGCACTGCTCGCTCGCCTTCCTCTGGCCGGCGTGCTGGCTCCTCGTGCCCGGCGTTTTCTTTCTGTACCGCGACACACGATTCCGCCTCCTTCTTTTTACTTTGTTGGCCGTACTGCTCGGCTATTGCCTGGTAGTTTGGCCGGGTCCTCACTACATCGCGCCGGCCGCTGCGATTCTCTTCGCCGCTCTTGTCCAATCGATTCGGCACCTGCGCACCATCCGCATTTTGCGGCGACCCATCGGCCCCGCTCTTTCCCGCGCGATACTTCTCGCGCTTGTTGTCGATGTCTCTCTGTTGGTTGCGCAGCAACTCGGCGATCCCCAAGGCTGGGGAGGCTGGGGCCTTTCCGATCGCGCCGATCTCTTGCACGATCTCGAATCCAGGCCGGGAAAGCACGTGGTCCTGGTTCGCTATGGTCCGGATCACAGCGTTCATGAAGAGTGGGTTTACAACGCCGCCGACATCGACGCTTCCAAGGTTATCTGGGCGCGCGACCTCCCGGGCGAAACCAACGACCAGCTCCTTCGTTATTATTCCGACCGCACCATCTGGCTGGCGCTGCCGGACACCAACGAAGTTTCCGTGTTCCGAGAGCCGCTCGCCAGCCGCTAGCTCCAGGCGCGGCGATGCGGCACCGATTACACGAACTCGCCGGCTTGTCGCGGACTTGGCCTGCGCCCTATACTCACTCTTACTCCGTTACTCCGCGCCTCAGGAGACATGCCTTGCTAAAACGTCTGTCCATCCTCTCCTTAGCCATCGCACTTTTCTCCGTGGGCGCCGCAGCGCAAAAGAAGCCTGCCGAGCAAAACGATCGGATCGTCCTCGAACAGATCCTGACGCAGACCTACCAACCATCGCAGGTCGGCAAGCAGTTGATGGGAATCGGCGGAGAGACCGACATCCGCCGCGCCGGCACGATCGTGGTGATCCAGCGCCCGGGCCTCTTCGGTTCGCTGTTGCACACGGAACCCGCCTCAAGCGCCATCGACGGACTTCAGTTCAAACTCTTTCGCGGCCACCAGGATTACGAAGTGCCCGCCGGCGAACGGTATTATGTAACCGCCGTTGCCGTCGGTTCAGATACGATCCTCGTCGCGTTGATCTCTGCCCGCAGCATTTCCACCCAGGCCGGCACGGGGCGCATGTGGACCACCCTCTCTTTCAAGTTCCCGGCAAAGGTCCTCGCCGCTGCCGACAAGGAAACAGTCTTCCGCGAATTCGACCAGTGGCTTATGCCTGAAGGCCGCGCCACTTCCGCGGCTCCCGTCGCCGCGGCGCCAGCGCCGGCCAGTACGACTTATCCCGCGGCCGCTCCAGTGGCGGCAGCTGCGCCGCAACCCGTTGCCGCCGCCAGACCTGCCGCGCCGCGCGAGTTAGCATTGATTCCCGGAATGACCCGGGAGCAAATCCTTCAAACCATGGGAACCCCAGACCGTGAAATTCATTTTGATCCGCGGGAATGGATGGTCTATCCGGGATTTGTGGCAGCGCTGAAAGACAACAAACTTGAATCATTCGAATCTTCCGGGGCGGGCGCGACGAAAATAACCGTTCAATCCGATCCCACCGGCGCGGAAATCTATCTGGACGAACAATTCGTCGGCTCCACCCCCTCGATCCTCGCAGTCCCGCCGGGAAAGCACGCGTTTCGCCTCCACGCTGCCGGCCACCCCGACTGGACGCGGCAGGTGAATGTGCTCATGGGAAGCGACATCACGCTCGCCGCAACACTCGACAAGAACTGAGCATAGTCTTCCGCCGAAGTAGTTCTTCTTTCCTTCAGGGGCACGGGCGGACATACTGGCGGCACTGGCTATGAGCGTACAGCATCATTTTTCCGACTTGCGGGAACTGCTCGCAAAAGCCAACGAAGAGAAATCCGGCGATCAACTCGCGGGAATCGCCGCTGCCTCGGAACGTGAGCGCGTCGCCGCAAAAAGCGCCCTGGCCGATCTTCCGCTCATCGACCTGCTGAACAATCCGCTGATTCCGCCTGAGACCGACGAAGTTTCGCGCCTGATTCTCGATTCTCACGATCTCGCGGCGTTCGGGCTGATCCGCAGCATGACCGTCGGCGATTTTCGTGAATTCCTCCTCGATAACCAAACTACTGAGGCTGAACTAAAGCCGCTCAAGTGGGGTATCACGCCGGAAATGGCCGCTGCCGTCGCGAAATTGATGAGCAACAAGGATCTGGTCCTTGGGGCGGCGAAGATTCGAAACATCACGCGTTGCCGAAACACCCTTGGCGAGCGCGGCATCCTCGGAATCCGATTGCAGCCCAACCATCCAGCCGACGATCTCGGGGGAATTTTGCTCGCCGCGTTTGATGGGCTGATGTACGGGTGCGGAGACGCCGTCATCGGAGTGAATCCCGCCACCGATTCCGTCGAGGCGGTAGGCGGCATCTTGAAAGCAATCGATCGCCTCATCACGGCGTTCGCCATTCCGACGCAGGCGTGCTGCCTCGCGCACGTCACCACGCAGTTGGCGTGCCTGGATCGCGGCGCCCCGATCGATTTGTTGTTTCAATCCGTTGCCGGCACGCAGGCGGCGAACACGAGCTTCGGCATTAATCTCGCGATGTTGCGTGAAGGCCGCGAGCGCGTTCTGCAGCATCATCGGACGCGCAACGTGGCCTGGGCCGGCGACAACGTGATGTACTTCGAAACGGGGCAGGGAAGCGCGCTCTCCGCGGAGGCGCATCACGGCGTCGACCAATTGACGCTGGAAGCGCGCGCTTACGGCGTCGCTCATGGGATGCGACGTTTGCTACACAAACCACGCCGTCGCCGATCAGAACTCCGCCGACAACCTCATGCTTCTGCTTGCCGCGGCCGGTTGCAATTATTTCATGGGCGTGCCCGGCGCGGACGACGTCATGCTCAACTACCAGTCCACAAGTTTCCACGACGCATTGGCTGTTCGCAAAATCTTCAGCCTGCGCCCTGCCCCGGAATTCCTCGCCTGGCTCGAGCAGAACGGGATCTACCGCAATGGCGAACCGGTTGCAATTGATGCCGGCAAAAGACAAAAGCTCTTGAACGGACTCGAAGGTGTGCTGTCCTCACCTGGTTCTCCGGCCTGAAATTCATCATGGACGACGACCACAAACTTGCCTCTCCTGCCGCGTGGCCGGAGATTGTCCGCAAAATCCGCGCACGCACTCCCGCTCGAATTTTTGTGGAGCGAGGCCCTGCCTATTCCACGCGGATGGCATTGGAGCTTCGCGGCGCGCACGCGCGTGCGATGGATGCGGTCTGGACGGAGTTTGACCTGCAAAAAGATTTTCCGCCTGAGTTCGTCGCGCAATGGGGCCTCTTCCAAAGCAAAGCGGAATCGAAATCGCAGTTTTTGCTGCGCCCGGACCTTGGCCGCGCGCTCAGCGATACGGCAAAGAGCTTGATCGTTCAGCGCTGCCCCAAAACGCCCGACATCCAGATCGCAATCGGAGACGGCCTGTCCAGCGCCGCGGTTTCCGCACAGGTGCCGCTCCTCTT
>WNFD01002491.1_pt1 | contig 20908 bp, 13 predicted proteins | sample 5400491 | NCBI WGS metagenome assembly WNFD01 (sample SAMN13153343, study PRJNA577476) | soil metagenome | isolation source: 120 cm saprolite under Douglas fir tree site 2 hole 2 replicate 2 | place: USA:California | collected 2015-04-18
CAGAATCTGGACGGCCGTAACTTTGCAAAAGTCCTGCCAGATTGGTGAACCACATTCCAGCCGCAACGCCTTTACCGGCAATGTCTCCATGCGCCATAAGAACCTTGGAACCGCTTTTCAAGAACGTCGTGAAATCCCCGGAGAGAAAGCGCGCCGCGAAGACCTCGCTTGCGAACTGTAAACTGCCGTGATGCAACTCACGCGGGCCGCTTAGTTTGCGCTGGATCTGTGCGGCCTCGAACAGTTGTGAATGGAGATCAAGTTTCTCTCGCAGAAGTGAGTCCACCTCGTCCCGGAGCGGCGCAATCGATGGCGGTGGCGGCATCGACGCCACGATCGAGGATTGGGCCATGCTGTAATTTCGGTCCCTGCCGTTGGTCCGGAACTTGCCTTCACTTCCCGGTAATACTCTTGCGGCGTTCATAATCCGCTCCTTTAGATTCTGATCGTTGCTTTAGCCGACGAACCGATATCCTGTTCCATGCACTGTGAGGAAGTACTGTGGTTGTTCAGGATCGGGCTCGAGTTTTTGGCGCAGACGTACCAGGTGCGTATCCACCGTCCGGGTCGTTGGGTAATTCTCGTATCCCCAAACCTCTTCCAGAAGGCGATCGCGAGTCAGTGTTTCGCCAGAATGACAGATGAAATACTTCAACAGTTCAAATTCCTTGGAGGAAACCTCAAGCGCCTTGCCTGACCTGAGCACGCGATGACGGCGCAGATCGACTTGCACGTTACCGAAGGAGTGTTGATCCTGATGTTTGGGAACAACTGCCGTGCGTCGCAGCACGGCCTTCACTCGGGCAAGCAACTCGCGGATTGAGAAGGGCTTAGTCACATAGTCGTCCGCGCCGAGTTCGAGGCCCACCACCTTGTCTAGTTCCTGGCCGCGGGCAGTCAGCATGATGATAGGGATGGAACCGCGTTGAGCGCGTAATTGCTTGCATACTTCCAGTCCGCTCATCCGGGGCATCATGACATCCAGGACCACAAGATCGGGAGACTCTTCCAGCGCTCGCCGAAGGCCTTCGATCCCATCGCCCGCCGTGATCACTTCGTAGCCTTCAAACTCGAAATTGTCTCGAAGTCCAGCCACCATATTGGGCTCGTCCTCCACGACAAGAATTCTCGCTGGCCTCGGTGCTTCAGTTACCTTCGCCTTCTCTTGCTGTCTCATGCCGACATCCCTTTCGCCTGCTGGACCTCTGGAATCTGCACTGGCAGAGTGATGATGAACTTGCTGCCTTGACCGGGTTCGCTCTCCACCGCAACTTCGCCTCCATGAGCCTGCACGATGTGGCGCACCAGAGACAGCCCTAGTCCGCTTCCCTTGGTGTTATGCACCAGTGGATCGCCCACTCGATAGAACTTCTCGAAGATTTTGGGCTGCTCCTTCACAGGAATGCCGATTCCGTGATCGACAACCTCAAGATTGACGCCGCCATTGTGCCGGTAGAGGTTTACCCCAAGGTATTTCTCTGTCGCCGAATACTTCACCGCGTTGTTGACCAGATTCAGCAGCGAACGTGCAATCGCTTCCCGATCCACCCACACCTGTGGCAGATCGTTGTCGATCTTCTGTTCGAACTGGAACCCGTTTTGCTCGATTTCAAAACGATACGATTCGAGCGTGCCCCGCACCAGATCGGCCACATCGGTTTCTCGGAAGCTGTATTCTTTCTTGCCCGACTCGATACGCGAGAAGTCCAGAATATTGTTGATCAGCGACGTCAACCGCTCACTCTCTTTGCGAATGATCTCGTAATATTCCTGACGTTTTCCCGGGTTGGGGAGGCGTCCCAGTTCCAGCGTCTCTGCGTAAAGGCGGATGAGCGCCAGAGGCGTTCTCAACTCGTGCGAGACGTTAGAGACAAAATCGGATTTCAATTTCGCCAGTGCAAGTTCGCGCGCGACATTTCGATAGGTGAGCAGCATCCCTCCACCCATCAGCAGCGAAAGCGCTCCGAGAATAAGGTAGGCCGTCCGCAAAAAGTGGCTGCTGATGTTCGCAATCGTGGTCCCGTACAGCTTAATTCCCAAAATCAGTCCAGGGAAGACACCATCAAAAGCACGCTCTACTTCAGGCGAACCACCATCCCAACAAATCGAAGCAGCCAAAGGATCGTGGTCTTTCGCAGTCCGTACCATCATCACTGGTTGAGGATGGGATGTATCGTTTTGGTTTTGATTTGGCAACACTTCGTTCAGCGCTTGCGGAAAAAACTTGTTGCTCAGATAGTCGGTATCGTAGACAAACCCTGCCAGCGCGGGATGCTCCGCAGTCGAACCGCGAGGCATGAATATCACCAAAGACTGATACTGCATCTTGTCACCCCTGGTTACCCAATTGTTGGTAAGGTAGACGTGCCGCCCTTCCACCGCCTTGATCTTCTTGACCCTGGCGATAAAGTCTTCGGACTCCAGATCAAACCAAGGTCCGATCATGGATGAGAACTTCTTGCTTTCTTCAACAAATTCAGGATCGCTCATCCGATCAGGCTGAGATTGACTCTCAAGGTGGCCTTTCCCGGCCCACAGAAACGCACATGTAATGTCCGGGTGTGCCGTCAGGAAAGCCTCGAGTTTGTCGCCTTGGTTCGCCTCGGGAAATTTCGCACTGGCTTCCTCGGCGATATCATAGGCGCGCGCATCAATTCGCTTTTCGGCGCTGTATGGTCCTGAGGTGCCATACACCGACCGCGATGAGCGCGGCCGCAGGCAGCATAACTCCCAGCATGAACACCAACATGCGTGGGCGCTCGGACCAACGTCGAACTTGAAACTTTAACATACGTGCGCTTTCGGAGAGACGCCCGTGTGCTTTCGGAGAGAGGCGCCACCTGTCCATCGGATTGAAGAATAAGCGAAGAAACTCGGCGATATGTGACAACGACGCAACAAATTGCAAAAAGTTGTGAACTTACTTATGGGATGATCCGAAAAAACGCCCCGCGGAAGTTGCCGATAACCCGTTTTTAGCTCTGGCCATGGCGCGGCGATGGTTTTGAGATCCGAGGACAAAAGAGCGGTGGGACAAGATGAGCGTCGTGGCAAGACCTACCACATCGTTTCCAACGTCGTGATCGGGCTCTGTTGTTAAACCTGCTCCGAAATAAATGTCATCGAGGGCAACAGAGACGTGGAACGTCTCAGCAATCTTCAGTTTCTGACCGGCTTCGTATCGTCCGCAGATGGTCGTAGCCTCTCAGGCCGAGAGCCTATCATTCTTTCGGCTTCGCGGAGCGTGGGCTGATTTGATGGCCTCGTCCAGCGAGGCAATGTATTCACGGAACATTCCCACGATGTAGCGGAGATTTGTCGCAATCCCAGCAGCTTCAGCCTCTTCATTGAGACGAGCAAGTTGGGCTTCCATCTTTCGAGCATCTTTTAGGGCGGACGTACGCTTGGCTTTGAGGAGCTTTAAGGTGGGGTTCAAGGAGATCACCTTCTTTTAGGTTAGACGCAAGATGTCACGCTTCGTTGCAATCGCAGAAATTGGCGTGCGCCACGTATGCAGCCATTTCTGTGTCGGTATAGTGTTCAGGTCTTCGGGTGGCACCTTGGGCGCATTTGGATTACGCCTGCGGTACTCCCGCCATAGAGCAATGGGACAGGCAAAGGGTTCCTTTGCACGCGTCGATGTTCGTAGTTCTACTGCTTCGCCAAGTTGGCAAGCCGCACCCAGCCTACCGTCCCGTCGGCAATCTTAATTTCGGCCAGGTACGGTTGGATCGCCTTATCTTTCGGACCCTCGGGCTTTTTCCTCTCCAGTGCCGTTACCTCGACCGGCGTATCCCGCGGCAGAAGCAGCTTTGGCTTTTTGCTAAGGTCTTGATCGGCGAAGACTGGGATCTTCTCCTCCTGGTCACCGATGACCCGGTACTTTCCAGGAGTGGCCTCCCCGAGGAAGTCCGTTGTAGTCTTCGGACCGGCTGCGGCGGCCGCTGCCATCGAAGCTGTGGCTGTAGGGTAATGTTTGCCGCCCGGGGAGAAGAAAACCACAATCGTACCTTGCGTGACCCCGGCAGTCTTGTTGTTTACGACCAATTCTGATTCGAGGACAAAGCCTCCAGGCCTTGGCTTCTGGTCTTCTGGTTTCGGCACAGGAACCGGCACGGCTTCAAGGGTGGCAGTCTTTTTCTTCGCCTTGATGCTGTCGTTGATCTTGCTAACATTCAACCACTTGTTCAGCACGGAGCGCGTATCGCCTCCACCTCCCGGAGGCCCACCTTGCGACGCAGAAACCAGCACGCGCACGGTTTTGCCCGGGCTGCCGTCCAGTAGCCAATCCATGAGGTGGTCCCAGTGATCGAAGCCGTAGCCTGCGTCCTGAAGAGTGAGGTCCTGTATCTGGTCACTGAAAGTTTTGGCGCCGGCATCGTGACTTGTTGCCCGTATGATCCCCTGCCCGCCTGCGCTGTGTCCCGCCACGTGGATATCGCCAGCGACGAGAGGCGTAGTGGGGCCAAGGTCATTTGAAAGCCTCTGCAGGGCTATATTGATCAAGCCGTCGAAGCCAACCTTGCCGAGTGCTTCGTACCACTGCGCCGTGCTGGGTATCCACTCACCCTTCTTGTTACTGAACGCCCAAGTTCGAGGTGCCTGGGGCGCAATCCCCAGCCGACCACTCGCGGCAACCGCGTCTTTCAGGTGTGACCAAATAGCGATGGGCTCCTCTCCCTGGCTCGCTTGCGTCTTAGTTCCCTCTTCATATGTGGCGCGCATTCCATGAAAAAAGACGAAAATATCGACCTTCGGCGGACTCTTTGTCGTATCGATGTTTGCCGGAGGATAAACCAGAAGCGGGAGATCGATCTCAAACATCTTACCGGGCTTCTTGGGGTCACTTTTGTCGGGGGGCTCCTTCATGGCCCGGGCAGTGTATTCATAGATGATCGCGCCGCTGCCGCCTGTTCCCTGCGCAACCTTCTTTTCGGTCGAGCCAACGTGGACAGTGGACTCAGGCTGTCGTCGGAGCACCGGGTTGTGCAACAATGCTGCTTGCTGGACCATATGGGCCAGCTCATGAGCCATGAGTCTTGCGCGCTCCCCATCTGTGTGCCCGTACTGCCCCGGCCCAAATACGATCTGATGTCCGACGGTATAGGCGCGCGCATTGACCGCTCTGGCCGACTCCGCTGCTTTGGCATCCGTGTGCACGCGTATTCGTGAGAAATCATGTCCGAATCGGGGCTCGAAAAATGCGCGTGTTGCCGGATCAAGCGGCTGCCCAGGAGCGCATAAGACTTCGTGGACGATCGGTGGAGCGCTCGATGCTGACGACGTGTGATCCGAACGGCTTTCTGCTGCGGGCATCCTCTGCACACGTCCATGCTCTTCGTCTGCTTGCTTTGCTTTACAATCGTCGCAGCTTCCGCCGCAAGAGCACTTGCGCTGCACTCCGGGGATAGCGCGGGACACGGTCGGAGTGCCGGACGCTTGCCGTTCCGGCATACGCATGATCTCTGCGGCTACGCTATCGGCTTCCCGCTCCAGGGGATCGTCGACTGCACCGATTTCCAGTTTCGCTTGTATCGGCCATGGCAGCGGCGTGGGCCTACTCAAAGCTTCCGGCTTGGCGGAAGCAAATATGCGTAGCCCTGCCAGACTGTAGCCGTATGCTGGACTGACACAGCCATGTGTATCGAGGGTCGTGAAATGCTCGTGCGAAGGCTCAGGCTTGGCTGCATCCTTAGCAGTCGAAACCGATCGGGGTTTGGCCACCAGCACGCGCGACGAAATCATGCGGTCTTGACGTCCTGTTTCGCCTGCATAAAAACCTCTCCTCGCGAAACTGTTCGAGGATTATGCCGACTTGCTCGACTTGAAAACAATACGGCTCGGCGTGAATGATACTGCACAGAATGCATGGGTAACAACGGAGTCGACCGCAATTCCGAAGCGCCGCAGTTCGAAATGATCGTCGATAGCAGATTGCATTAGAACCTTGGGAGCGTGGATCACACCGAGCGAGAGAATGATATCGTTTGCGGAAGGGCGCTGTTTGGTGTCTGCTGAGATTCAATTAGGTAGGGTCTTCGTTTTCGCCTGACTCATCGGGCCATCCGGTTTACAACGAAGCGAGCCAGATCATGGTGGCCTATTGCTATTTTCTAGTTTGATCCAAACCCGCTACTGCAAGTCGCAAAAACTGAGATTCAAGCGAATCCATCTCGGGTCTCCGGAAAATCGGTCAGGTCCGGTTGTCGCTGGTCAGAAGCGCGGCGGGGCGGCTTGCCCCCATATTGAAGCCGTTGCGTCAGACGGGCGTCGATGGCTTTTCCTCCGGGGCGAGTAGAAGAGGCAACGGCAGGTTCGCGGTGGCTGGGTGAGGGTTTTGGTAGAGAAGCGGATTTCTCCACTGCGCTGCTCACGATGAGACTGTGAGCAGCTTCGGTCGAAATGACAACTCTTTTATCTGGGTGAAGGTGAGTGCAAAGGCAAGTGCAAGTGCAAAAGCAAGGCAAAAGCAAAGGCAAAGGCAAAAGCAAAATGCGGGGGTTCTTCGCTGCGCTCAGAATGACAAACAAAAGGAGGAAGCTACGGCGACGGCGTTGTGGCTGGTCTAGCACTCTGCGATCCCACCCATCGTAAATTGGTGTTCTGTTCCATGACATCCTTTACACTTCGATGGCACGAAAAGAGTTACCCGGAATACAAGATTGGTTACCTAACTCGCAGGAGAAGTTCGACGAGACAACCGACATGTTCCAGCCGTGGTCGCCGAAGCTGTGGAAAAGGGGGAAGCGTCCTTTGCTTTCCATCTTTTCCACAGCTTTTCAGGACTCTCAATCGCGTGCCGAGGTTTTTGCTACCGAGAGCGTACAAGCAAACTCGATTGCTGTCGCCGAGAATGGTTACTGGGTACTCGCGAAAAAGTGTAAAGGATGTCATGAGGCCTGAACAAAATTGGGCGATGGATGGGGCACCCGGAGATGGTGAGTGGGTGATGGAAGAACAGGCAACGGCAAATGCAACCGCAGGTCCTTCGACTGCGTGGCTCACGAAGTGCCGTGAGCCACTTCGCTCAGGATGACAAGATTTGGGATTGGGAGAGGGGAAGACAACGGCAAAGGCAAGCGCGCTGAGGCCGGTTGCCTAGGCGAACTTCGGTCTTTGATTGCGAAGCCCTGGAATGGGCGATGTGACCCGCCAGACGTATAGGAAAAGCAAAACCTGAAAGCTTACAAGGAAAATGATTGCCATGATGGGGAGTGCCCAGGTGGCCCATTCCGGCATGGTGGTTTGGCCAAGAGACGTCGTTGGATTCGCCAGCATCGCTTGTTCCGCGTGCACTAGATGGAAGGCGAAGATGCCGATGGCGACATCGATGACCGTTGTGACGATTTTCGCCGCGTAGATGGCGGCTGCGACAGGACGCATGAGCCAAAGCGCGACAATTCCACTCGCCGAAAGAGCGATTTCAATCCACATCATTGCGAGGGAAAACAACCGTGCGTGACTTTGAAACTGGGCCATCTGTGGCGTCAGGGCGGGCTGATGTCCGGGCAGCACGAGGAACAATCGATTAGCCAGGAACAGTGCGGTTACGACGCAGATCATCGTCGCGAATAAGGGACGCTTCCGTTCCATTGGTTTCATTCGTCTTCCCTCAGGAGTCGCCGCTGATTGTATACCTGCCGTGAGAGGGGGGTTGCTTTCGCGGTCCTCGGGGTGGGGTAGAAGAGGCAACGGCAAGTGCGCGGTGGCGGCTGGGTGAGGGTTTGGGCAGAGAAGCGGATTTCTCCACTGCGCTGCTCACGATGAGGCTGTGAGCAGCTTCGGTCGAAATGACAGTCCTTTTGTTTGGGTGAAGGGGAAGAGTAAGTGCAAATGCAGGTGCAAAAGCGAAAGCAAGGGCAAAGGCAAAATGCGGGGGTTCTTCGCTGCGCTCAGAATGACAAACAAAAGAGGAAGCAACGGCGACGGGGCTGGTCTAGTGCTGGAGATCCCACCCATCGCAAACTGCGCGATGGATGGGGCACCCGTGCTTTTGTGCTGGTCGTCTGGTTGTGGAGAACGGGCAACGGCAAGTGCGCAAGCAAAAGTGGGTGTTGCCATTCTGTTTCGGCGAACTCTCTTTGCTTACCGCTTCGCGGGTTGTTGAATTATCTGGATGCTTTCTTTTTCTTTGCGGCGGTCTTCTTTGTTGCCTTCTTTGCTGCTTTCTTTGTGGATTTTTTCGTGGCAACGGCGGAGCCGCCCGGCTTGACTACGCCGATCAGTTTTGTGCCGATGGGGGAGCCGAGGCCGGTGCAGGCGTCCCAGCCGGGGCCGGCCTTGAAGCCTACGGGCGTGCCGGTGTAGTTGGTGCCGGAGGTGATGTCGTTGAAGGCGGCTTTGCCTTTGGCGGCGTAGATGGCGGGTTGGATGAAGCCGGCGGACTTGCCGTTCTGTGCGTTGGCGACGGCGATGAGGCCGGCCCAGAGAGGCGCGACGGCGCTGGTGCCGCCGATGATCATGTTTTTGCCGTCGACGCGGATGGAGTAGCCGGTGGCGGGGTCGGCGTCGCCCGAGACGTCTGGAACGCCGCGGCCGCCGACGGAGTTGGTGGGCTTGGGGACGCCGGCGCTGGCCTGCCAGGAGGGCAGAGGGAAGACGTTGCTGACGCCGCCGCCGGTTGCGCCTTCGTTGTTGGTGAGCTCGTTCCAGACGACCTCGGAGGTGATGGTGGAGCCGCTGCCCAGCAGTTTGGTTCCTCCGCAGGAGAGCACGTGAGGGCTGGAGGCGGGGAAGTCGACATGGTTCTGGCCTCCGGTGACGCCGTCGGTGGAGCCGTTGTCGCCGGCGGCGACGGTGATGGTGATGCCGAGGGCTGCGGCGGATTGGCATGCGGTGTCGAGTGCTGCCATGGACTGACCGGTCCAGGCGGATTCGGCGGCGCCCCAGCTGATGGAGATGACGCTGGGTTTGTTTTTGGTGTCGTGGATGGCGTCGCCGATGGCGTCGATGAAGCCCTGGTCGGTGTTGGGGGCGAAGTAGACGGCGATGTTGGCGCCGGGCGCGACGGCGGCGGCGACCTCGATGTCGAGCATGACTTCGCCGTCGGCGCTGTTGGCGTTGGTGGGGGAGTTCTTGGCGCCGTCGACCGAGACTGCGGAGACCTTGGGTGTCTTCTGGCCGAGGGACTTGAAGTAGGTGGTGAGATCGGCGGTCCTGTAGCCTCCGCCTAGTTCGATGATGCCGATGGTCTGGCCTGCGGCGGATGCTTTGGGTGGGAACTGGTAGAGCGCTGCGATCTGGGGCGGGGTGAAGGAGGTGTTTGCGGCGCCGGCGTGAGGAGAGGCGAAGCCGCTGCCCTGAGCTATCTGCGCGCTGAGGTTTCCGGCTTCGCCGTAGACGCGAAAGTGGGGTTGGGCCTGCGGGCGGTTGTCGAGGCCGAGGACGGCCTGGACGGGGCCGATGAGTTCGGCGGGCAGCGTGATACTGCCTTCGCGGACGCGGTAGGTTGCGCCTTCATGGTCCTTGTGGACGAGGGTGACGCCGAAGGCCTTCTGCATATTGGCGATGGTGCCGCTGAGTTTAATGGTGCGGCGTTCCGGACCGGGAGTATCGGGCGCGACGGCGAGGCCGTACTCTTTGGCGAAGGCGCGGACGAGCTTGACTGCGTTGGGGTCTGCGGCGTGGCGCTGGCGATACTGGGCGTGGGTGAGACGTTCTTTGCCGGTGCGGTTGGTGGTTTTGAGCGGGGCCTTGCGCCTGACGACAACTGAGACAGTGATTTTGGCGCCGGATGGCGCGGGTGTTTCACCGGCGGCCTGAACGAAGGGAGCCTTTTCGCTGCCCGGTAGAACGGCGCGAGGGGAAGCGGAGAGGCGAGGAGTCGGTTTCTTTTTTGTGGTCATGAGGAAAATCTCCGAATTTGGGGATGAATTTGTGAGGGAGCCGTGCGCGGGTGGCGCGAATTGTGAGAGAGACCATAGTAAGCCAGAGCCGGTGCGGAGGGAAGGTAAATGGAGGCAAATATTTCAGATGCGTGAGGCAGAAGGAGTCTGAGATAGACTGGGCATCACTTTTTTTACAGGGCTGGCTGCGAGCCTGAAGGTCGTTTACCAGTGAAAATGGAATTTGAGAGGATGATGCATGCAGGTTTCAACGTCGATTAGCGCGGGTACGAGATCACAGGGCGATACGAAGCGGGCGGTGTTTCCAGTGGGACATATGGTGCTGTTTTCTCTGGTGACCGTGCTGTTTTTTCTGTGGGGGATGTCGAATAATCTGACCGACATTCTGGTGCAGCAGTTCAGGAAGTCGTTTGAGCTGTCGCCGCCGAGCGCGCAGTTAGTGCAGACGGCGAATTTTCTGGGCTACTTCTTCATGGCGATGCCGGCTGCGCTGCTGATGCGCAAGTGGGGCTACAAGGCCGGGATGGTGACGGGACTGTGCCTGTTTGGTGGGGGGATGGTGCTGTTCTGGCCGGCGGCGGTGAGCGGACAGTATCTGCCGTTTCTGGTGGCGTTGTTTACGGTGGGCAGCGGCGCTTCGTTTCTGGAGACGGCGGCGAACCCGTTCATTGCTCAGTTTGGCGATCCGGCGACGTCGGAGCAGAGGCTGAATTTTTCGCAGTCGTTCAATCCTCCGGGAACGATCATTGGGGTGCTGATTGGAGCGCGGTTTATTTTTTCCGGGGTGGAGAAGAAGGCCCCTGAGATTGCGCAGATGCGGGCGGCGGGGACGTACCAAGCGTATCTGCATACGGAGATCATGCGCGTGGTGCCGACGTATCTGGCGTTTGGCGGGGTGGTGCTGCTGTGTGCTTTTATCTTGTCGCGGATGACGTTTCCGTCGATGCATAGCGAGCATGAGGGAGAGGCCGGCGATCATGGAAGCTTCAGGCAGTTGTTCAACTACCCGCACCTTTGGTTTGCGGTGCTGGCGAACTTCTGCAATGTGGGGGCGCAGATCTCGAGTTGGAGCAGCTTGATTCCGTATATGAAGCAGTTCACTACGGTTAGCGAGCGGCATGCTGCTTATTACCTGACGGGAGTACTGGTTGCGCTGGCGGCGGGGCGGTTCGTTTCGACTCCGCTGATGAAGTATGTTTCGCCCAGCCGGATGCTGGGAATCTATGGCGTGGTGAATGTGCTGTTGATGGCGGTGACCATCACGCAGCCTGGGATTGTGGGCGCTTGGACTGTGGTTGCGAGTGGGTTCTTTTTGTCGATTATGTTTCCGACGATCTTTGCGCTCGGACTGAAGGGGCTGGGGCCGAATACAAAGTTGGCTGCGTCTTTGCTGGTGATGGCGATTGTGGGCGGAGCGATTTTTCCGCTAGCGCTTGGATTTATCGCGAAGATGACTGGAAGTTGGGCGCAGGGTTACGTTGTGCCTCTGCTTGGTTTTATCGTCGTGGCGCTGTATGGGTTTCTGGCGCCGCGGGTTCAGCCGCAGGAGGTGGCTGCGGCGCCGCAGGTGATTTGACGGTGGCGAAGGTGTCGGTGCCCGGCTGGGGACTATTGACCGATAGACGATACAACTGGCTAAGGAACTGCAGCTTCCATGGCGAAGGACGTCTCAGCTACGAGCCAACCGCAGGTCCTTCGACTACGCCTCTCGCGGTGCGAGAGGCTTTGCTCAGGATGACACATCATCATAGAATGACGGACCTGCGTCCCAGCTCTATGCCCTAAAAGTGGCGCAGGGTTTCTGTGGGGGTGGGGACCTTGTAGTCGGGATCGCCGGGGATGGGGTCGAAGGTGGTGCTGCGTTCTAGCGAGCGGCTGACGATGTCGCGGGAGCCGAGACCGACGGCGAGGGCGAGGGTGAGGACGATGCCGCCGAAGAGGATGCCGAAGGCGAGTGCGACGACGGTGCCGCCGACCTGGAGGTGGTCGAGCACCATGGCGGCGGTGAGGACCAGGACGAGCCATTTGATGCCCAGCGAGAGGAAACGCGCGTACTGGAGCTTGGCGTTGACGGCGCCGATGAGGACGGAGCGCTCGAGGAAGCGGGCGATGACGGTGCCGGCGATGAGCAGAAGGACGGCCCCGACGGAGTGGGTGATGTAGGGGATGATGTAGGTCGAGATTTGAGATTCGCCGGGATAGGCGGCGTCGGCGGCAGAGATGCCGATGAAGCAGCCGATGAGGACACAACCCCAGAAGACGACGCGGGAGATGAGCGCGGTGGGGCTGTTGGCGGGAGACCAGTCGGAGATGGGCGCGATGGAGTTGCGGGCGAGACGCTCGTCGAACTTTGCCGCTGTGAGGAAGCGGCGCAAGAGTGCGGCCAGGCCTGCTCCGATGGACGTGAGGACGACGAGGGCGAGCAAAAGCGCGACGAGGGCAGGGAGGAAGATGGCGAGCTTGACAAGCACTCGGTGTGCGGATTGGCTAAGAGCGAGTTCGACTTGTTGCCACATGATTGTTTACCTCGGTTGTCAGTTCCCAGTTGTCAGTTCTCAGTTCCAGTTTTTTGTTGTCGGTTGTGAAATCCTAAAGTTTTTCTCATGGGTTGAAGCGGTCGGGCCAGCGCCAGCGGGATACGAGATACGGTTTGTCTGTTTCGAAGGCGACGGCGACGTCCTGGATGTGTTTTTCGGGGGCGGTGCCGCTGCTGATGAGCGTGAGATGAGAGGCCGCCCAGGCGAGATAGAGCGGCGTAAGTGCGCCGAGAAGGTGTCCGCGATTGATGGTGCGGAGACGGTAGGCGAGGATGAAGTCGTAGACGATGCGGGCCCAGAGGTTGTCGGGCATGCGGAAGCTTTCGGGGTGCATGAGCGAGAGCTTCTTGAGGCCGAGGAGCGAGTTGGGCGGAAGAACGAGGGACCAGATCTCGTGGAGGTTGGTGTAGGCGAGGCGGAAGGCTTCGAGCATGGGGGCGATGTCGGGCGGCGGCTCAGCGATAGGGGCGGACTGGTTGATGGGATAGGTGGGCTGGATGCCGCGGGCGCGCTGCCAGAAGGCGGCTTTAGCGTCGACGTCGGCGAAGAGCGAGCCGGCGATTTGAGCGAGAAGGGCGTTGAGGTCCGGAGCGGCGGGTTGCGGCAGGGTGCGGGGGCCAATGTTGACTTCGGCGATCGAGTAGCCGGCGGCGGCTTCGCTGAGGGGCCAGAGGAAGGCGTCGTTCTGTCCAGCGGCGGTGAAGCGTTGCGCGGCAGCTGCTAAACGCTCTGCCATGCGGAGGGAGAGGCCGAGGTCGATGGCGAGCGGGAAGCGGGGGCGCGTGCTGAAGAGGGCGCGTGTGACGGGGTAGAGAATCGCCGAGTTGACGAGGCCTTCGCGGGGGCCGAGGTCATAGTGCGCTACGGTGAGGTCGGTTTGGAGCGCAGACTTCGCCAGGGCGCGGATGGCCTCGGGGTGGAGGGTCTGGGCTTCGGCGCCGAGGAGGACGCATGCCGTGGCGTGGTTTTCCTGCGCGAGTTTGTAGGTGTTGAGGTAGTCGGGTGCGGTAAGGATCCAGGGGCTGGCTGAGACCGTCGTCACCGTGTAGGGGAGGAGGCGGAGGGGACTTTCTGAGGAAAGCTGGGGGGCAGCATCGGGTGTAGCGACGAGTACGGTTTCGCTGGGAAAGGCGAGGGCGAGGTTAGCTAGCATGGTCTCGAGGGCGTCGGGGGGGAGGGGAACGAGGCTGACGAGAAGGCTGCCGGTGGCGGCGGACGTACTGGCCGCACTGGTCGTGCCGGTCGAAGGTGCTGGGGTGGAGGCGATATTGGTTTGCGTGGAGGCCATCGTGCGATGTGGACTTTCTTTGGTTCGGTTAGCGGTGGCGCAGGGTTAGACAGAGGTTCCTGTTTTTGTGACGTCACTCTCGCGTTCTAAGTTTATGCCTCATCCTTCCACACAGGATCATTACGGTGCGCATCTTATGGATTTGGCCCTGCACTTAAAGAGATGCGCGCCTGGGTGTATGTGGTTGCAGGCAGGAGGAATGCAGTCGTTGGAGCGAGGGGTCCAGGGATGGAACGAAAGAAGAAGAAGGCGGGGCCTTTGCACGGCTCGCCGATTGAAGATTATTGCATGATTGGAGACTGCGAGACGGCGGCGCTGGTGTCTCGGGAGGGGTCGATCGACTGGTTGTGCTGGCCGACCTTCTCGTCGGCTGCCTGCTTTGCTGCGTTGTTGGGGACGCGCAACCACGGGCACTGGCAGATAGCTCCGGCGGGCAAGGTGAAGGCTGTGAGGCGGCAGTATGGGGCGCATACGCTGGTGCTGGAGACGACATTTGAAACCAAAGACGGCGAGGTGTGCCTGATCGACTTTATGCCTCCACGGGAGAGACACTCTCATGTCGTTCGGATCGTGCGCGGGATTCGCGGCAGGGTTGCGATGCAGATGGACCTTGCGATCCGGTTCGACTATGGAAGGACGATTCCGTGGGTGACGAGCAAGGATCATGAACTGCGCGCGATTGCAGGAGATGACATGGTGACGCTGCGGACGAAGGTCCCGCTGCGCGGCGAGGGCATGACGACATGTGGCGAGTTCACCGTGCGCAAGGGCCAGACGGTGAGTTTTACTTTGACCGGCTCTTCGTCGCTCGATAAGATCCCGCCGGAGATTCAGGTAGAAAAGGCGTTGGCGAAGACGCAGAGGTTCTGGAAGCAGTGGAGCCGGAAAAACAAATATACCGGCCCTTATGCAGAGGCGGTTGAGCGGTCGCTGATTACGTTGAAGGCTATGACTTACGGGCCGGCGGGCGGCATTGTGGCGGCGGCGACGACGTCGTTGCCGGAGCGGATCGGCGGTCCGCGCAACTGGGACTATCGCTACTGCTGGCTGCGCGATACCGCTTTCACGCTGCTGACACTGATCCATGCGGGCTACGTGGAGGAGGCGGTAGAGTGGCGGAAGTGGCTGCTGCGGGCAGTTGCCGGATCGCCGGACCAGGTGCAGACAATCTACGGTATCAGTGGCGAGCGGCAGCTTGTCGAGTGGGAGGTCCCCTGGCTGCCGGGATATCAAGGCTCGCGGCCGGTGCGGATCGGCAATGCGGCGGTGGACCAGTTTCAACTGGATGTGTTTGGCGAGGTTTCGGCCGCTTTGTCGAGGACGCCCGAGGCCGAGGATGAGATTCGGGTGTCGGCGAGTTCGCTGCAGGCGGCCCTGGTCAACCGTCTGTGCAAGGTGTGGCCTGAGCCGGACGAGGGGATATGGGAGACGCGCGGTGGGGCGCAGCATTTTACGCACTCGAAGGTGATGGCGTGGGTGGCGCTCGATCGGGCTATTAAACACCACGAGCAGTATGGCGGCGGAGATGTAAAACGATGGAAGAAGAACCGCGAGATGATTCATAAAGAGATTTGCAAGAAAGGTTTCGATGAAAGACTGAACAGCTTTGTACAGTCGTACGGATCGAAGCAGCTGGATGCATCGTGTCTGCTGATCGGACTGGTGGGATTTTTGCCTCCGGACGATCCGCGGATGATTGGGACGGTGGAGGCGATTGAGAAGCGGTTGATGAAGGATGGATTTGTGGAGCGGTACGACACGAGGAAGACGAAGGACGGACTGCGCGGCGGTGAGGGAGCGTTTCTTGCGTGCAGCTTCTGGCTGGTGACGAGTCTGTGGCTGATGGGGCGCAAGGCGGATGCGAAGGCTATGTTCGAACGGCTGCTTGCGCTGCGGAACGATGTGGGTCTGCTGTCGGAGGAGTATGACCCGGTGGGGAAGCGCATGGTGGGTAACTTTCCACAGGCTCTGTCGCACATCGCACTGCTTCAGTCGGCGTTCGCGATGTCGGGGCTGTGGAAACCGGAGCCATCGGTAAGGACAAAGGGTTTATAAAGCAGGAGAACGAACACGAACGGCCCGAATGCAACCGGCGAGGCGTTAAGCGCCTCTAATCAATCATCTGCATAACTCTTCTGCTGCCTTGTTTCCTGAACGAGTTTTCCTGATCGGTTGATGACAATGCTACGGATTCCAAGTTCCACGTACAGACTGCAACTCCATAAAGACTTTACATTCGATGACGCTGCCGGGATCGCGGACTATCTGCGTGCGCTTGGGATTTCGCATGTGTATTGCTCTCCTTACCTGCAGGCTGCGCCGGGAAGCATGCATGGGTATGACGTTGTCTCGCATCAGCGGGTGAATGAGGAGCTGGGTGGGGCGGAGGGGCATGAGCGTTTCTGCAAGAAGCTGGGCGAGGTCAAGCTGGGGCAGGTGCTGGACATTGTTCCGAACCACATGTCGCTGGGCAAGGAGAACAGGTACTGGTGGGATGTGCTGGAGAATGGGACGTCGAGCCGGTATGCTTCGTTCTTCGATATCGACTGGCAGCCGATGGAGGAGCGGCTGAGGGACAAAGTGCTGGTGCCGATACTCGGCGACCAATATGGAAAGGTGTTGCAGGCAGGCGGCATCAAGGTGGTGCGGCGCGGGAACAAGTTTCAGGTGGAGTGCTCCGGGGAGACGTTGCCGGCGTCGCCGAACTCGTTGCCGGCGATTCTGGCGCGGGCGTCGGAGTATGCGCGATCGGACACGTTGAGTTTTCTGGCGGCGTCGTTTGGACGGCTGCTTCAGCCGGAGTATGTCGATCGCAGAACGATTCTTGCGCGGCACCGCGACAAGGTGGTGTTATTCAATCTGTTGGAACGGCTGTGCGGGGAGGAGTCTGGGATCTGGGAGGCGATCGATCAGTCGGTAGCGGAACTGAACGGAAATCTGGATGCGCTAGATGATTTTTTGAACCAGCAGAACTATCGACTGGCGTACTGGAAGACGGCGGATCAGCAGTTGAGCTATCGACGGTTCTTCGATGTGAATTCACTGATTGGCCTGCGTGTGGAGCGGGAGTATGTGTTCGAAGAGACGCATGCGCTGGTGCTGGACTGGCTGAAGCGGGGCGTGCTGGATGGTCTGCGGGTGGACCATCCGGATGGATTGCGCGATCCGCTGGAGTATCTGAAACGGCTGCGGAAGAATGCGCCGGATGCTTATATCGTCGGGGAAAAGATTCTGGAGCCTGGTGAGTTTCTGCGGGAGAGTTGGCCGATTGAGGGGACGACGGGGTATGACTTTCTGAACGTGGCTGCGGGTGTTCTGGTTGCTCCGGAGGGAATGGCGGAGTTGACGTCTGTCTATGGTGATTTTACGGACCAGATTACCGACTTCCATTCCATTGCGCATGAAAAGAAGATCAGCGTGACGCAGGAAGGGCTGGGAAGCGATGTCAACCGGTTGACGTCACTGTTTGTGGAGATATGCGAGGCGAATCGCGACCGGCGGGACTATACGCGGGCTGAGGTGAGGAGGGCTATTCGCGAGGTGGCGGCTTGCTTCGCGGTTTATCGCACGTATGTGGTGCCGGAGCGGGAAGAGATTACGGACGAGGATAAGGAGTACATCACGCAGGCGACGGAGTGCGCGAAACAGCAGCGGCTGGATATCGATGCCGACCTTTTTGATTTTCTGCGCGATGTGTTGACGATGGTGGTGACGGGGAAGCAGGAGAGCGAGTTTGTGCTGCGGTTTCAGCAGTTCACAGGGCCGGTGATGGCGAAGGGCGTGGAGGACACGGCCTTCTATTGCTACGACCGGCTGACAGGGATGAACGAGGTGGGTAGCGACCCGGGGCGCAATGGTCTGAGCGTTGACGAGTTTCATGCGTACTGCGCGAAGATGCAGGCGACGCATCCTTTGACGATGACGACGCTTTCGACGCACGATACGAAACGCAGTGATGATGTGAGGGCGCGGCTGGCGGTGTTGTCGGAGATTCCGGGAAGATTCAACTCGACGCTGCAGCGGTGGTCGCGGATGAATAGCGCGTTCCGGACGAAGAAGCCTGGGTCGATCGCGATGCCGGACCGGAATACGGAGTATCTCTACTACCAGACGCTGATTGGTGCGTGGCCGCTGCCGATGGATCGTGCGCAGGCGTACATGCTGAAGGCGGTGCGGGAGGCGAAGCAGCAGACTTCGTGGGTGGCGAACCATAAAGATTTCGAAGATGCGCTGAGGATGTTTATTGAGCTGACGCTGAACTACGCGCCGTTCTTGCGGGAGATGAATCAGTTTGTGGCTCGGGTTCAGGATGCGGGCCGGGTGAACTCGCTGACGCAGACGTTGTTGAAGTATACGGCTCCGGGTATGCCGGATTTGTATCAGGGCGGGGAGCTTTGGGATTTGAGCCTTGTTGATCCGGACAATCGGCGGCCGGTGGACTATGGGCTGCGGAAGCGTCTGTTGTGTGAGCTGAAGCAGATGACGGGGAACGACGTCGCGGCGCAGGTGATGATGCGGGCTGATGAGGGCCTGCCCAAGATGTGGACGATTCATAAGGCGCTCGAAGTGCGGCGGGAGCGGCCGGATTGTTTTGACGTGGAGGCGGAGTACACGCCGGTCGAGGTCGATGGGGCGAAACATGATCATGTGATTGCGTATCTGCGGGGCGAAGACGTTGTGACGGTAGTGCCGAGGCTGACGGTGAAGCTGGATGAATCGTGGAAGGACACGATCGTGGTGCTGCCGAAGGGGCGATGGAGGAATCGTTTGACAGGAGGGATTGTGGCGGGTGGCGTGATACCGATGAAGATGTTGTTGAAGGATTTTCCAGTGGCGCTTCTTGTGCGCGAGGGTGTGGGGGCTGGCGAGAACGATGCATGAGTTTACGGTTTGGGCGCCGAGGGTGCAGAAGGTTGCGGTAAAGATTGGCGAGACGACGTATCCGATGCGCGGGCCGAATGAGCGCGGGTGGTGGAGTGTCGCGGTAGAACAGGCTGGGCCGGGGACTGACTACGGGTTTGTTGTGGATGACGATGCGCAGGCGTGGCCGGACCCTCGTTCCGTGTGGCAGCCGTATGGAGTGCATGGAGCGTCGCGGGTTTACGACCAGACGGCATTTGTGTGGAGCGATGGAGCGTGGCAGGCGCCTCCGCTTTCGTGTGGGGTGATTTATGAGCTGCACGTCGGGACGTTTACGCCGAAGGGAACATTTGATTCGGCGATTGAGCGGCTGGATTATCTGGTGGAGCTTGGGATTACCGATGTTGAGTTGATGCCGGTGGCTTCGTTTCCGGGAGAGCGCGGGTGGGGCTATGACGGAGCTGCGTTGTTTGCGGTCTACGAAGGGTATGGTGGGCCGGATGGATTGAAGCGGCTGGTGGATGCCTGCCATGCCCGCGGGCTCGCTGTGCTGCTCGATGTGGTTTACAACCACTTCGGACCGGTGGGGAACTACAGCGGCAAGTTTGGGTCTTACATCACGGACAGGCACCATACTCCGTGGGGCGGGGCGATCAATTTTGACGATTGGGGAAGCGATGAGGTGCGGAGGTTCTTCTGCGACAACGCGCTGATGTGGATGCGGGATTATCACATTGATGGTTTGCGGCTGGATGCGGTGCACGAGATTTTCGACCGATCTGCGACTCATTTTCTGGAGCAGCTGTCGATCGAGGTGAAGGAGTTGTCTGAGAAGCTGGGACGGCCGCTGGTGCTGATTGCCGAAAGCGACTTGAACGATCCGCGGGTGGTGAAGGCGTGGGAGGTTGGCGGATATGGGATGGATGCGCAGTGGAGCGACGATTTTCATCACGCGCTGTTTACGGTGTTGACTGAGGAAGGAGCGGAGAAGGGCTACTATGCCGACTTCGGGACGATGGCGAAGCTGGCGAAGGCGCTGACGAAGGTGTTTGTGCAGGATGGGACGATGTACTCGGTGTATCGCGGGCGCAGCCATGGCAGGCCGGTGGAGGATCTTTCGCCGCACCAGTTCGTGGGGTTCATCCAGAATCACGATCAGGTGGGGAACAGGGCGATTGGAGATCGCGTTGTGGAGGCGGTCGGGATGGACCGCGCCAAGGTTGCGGCGGGACTTGTGCTGACGGCGCCGTTTCTTCCGATGATCTTTCAGGGGGAGGAGTTTGCAGCATCGACGCCGTTTCAATATTTCGCTGACCATGAAGATCCGGAGATGGCGAAGGCGGTGAAGGAGGGGCGGCGGGGCGAGTTTGCCGCGTTTGGATGGAATCCTGCGGACATTCCCGATCCGGAGAGCGTGGAGACGTTTGAGCGGTCGAAGCTGAAGTGGAACGAGGTGCATCAGGGGCGGCACGAGGAGATGTTTGAGTGGTATCGCAGTTTGATTGCGCTGCGGCGCGGCTCTGACGCCTTGAATAACGGGGAGCCGGGGCAGACGAAGGTGACCTTCGATGCGGAAAAAAAATGGCTGGTGATGGTGCGCGGGGCCGTGACAGTGGTGTGCAATCTGGGCGAGGAGCGGATGGAATTCGAAAACCCCGCGCATCTGCCGTTGGTGATGGCTTCGCATAAGAAGGTGAGGGCGACCAAGAGCGTCGTGGTGCTTCCACCGGACACACTGGCGATCCTGTCGACCGAGAAGGCCTCGCAGGTTGTGTAGAATTTCCCTATCTAATCAATCAAGTTTGAAGGGAAGTGTCTGCCATGTCACTCGTTCTTCGTCGTTCGCTCCTCTGCGTGCTCGTTTGCTGTGCTTTAGTCGCGGGAAAGGGGACGATGGCGCAGACGGCTCTGCCGTCGTTGAGTGATCCGGCGATCTCTCCGGATGGGCGGGAGATTGCGTTTGTGTCGGGTGGGGACATCTGGACGGTGGCGGCGGCGGGAGGCGAGGCGCATCTGCTGGTGACGCATCCGGCGACGGAGTCGCGTCCGCTGTACTCGCCCGATGGGACGAAGATGGCGTTTATTTCGACGCGGACGGGGGCTGGGAATATCTATTTGCTGACTCTGGCTACGGGAGAGTTGACGCGGCTGACCTACTCGGACCGGCCGGATTCTCTGGATGGGTGGTCGCATGATGGCAAGTGGATTTACTTTACGTCCGCTGTGAACGATGTTGCGGGGCAGGGCGATATCTTTCGCGTGAGTTCGAGTGGAGGCACACCGCTGGAGGTGAGCCACGAGCGGTATCTGGGCGAGTTCGAGAGCGCTCCGTCACCTGATGGGCAGACGATTGCGCTGATGGCGAAGGGGCTGAGCTT
>WNFD01007643.1_pt1 | contig 20905 bp, 25 predicted proteins | sample 5400491 | NCBI WGS metagenome assembly WNFD01 (sample SAMN13153343, study PRJNA577476) | soil metagenome | isolation source: 120 cm saprolite under Douglas fir tree site 2 hole 2 replicate 2 | place: USA:California | collected 2015-04-18
AGGTACTACGCCGGTTTTTCCGACTGCCACCGTTGTCTCGGTGCCACCGCATATCCGGGGAGCTTCATCGCCATCGGCCATGATACCCGATCGGATTCCGCCGAGAGTAGATACTCCGGTTGCGATCTCCATCAGCGGCGCGGTGAGCGCGTCAAACCCCGTCGTTCTGTCGATCGACGGTCAAGGAGCAAGCAATGGCACCGCTACGATTGACGGCGCTGCCACGCTCCCACTCGAAACGACGGAAAGTCGTACCGTAGATCTGCAGGGAGTTACTCAGACGGATGGTAATGCTCAGACGGTTGGGCGCAATGCGGGCAATTTGAGACTGGTGGCCACACAGGCCGGAACGAGACGTGCTGCGAGCAACGGTTTTTCCGTGTCCTCGATCCCGCAAAATCTCAGGTTCACTTCCGTCACTCCTGATATAAGCCCGGAAGAGCGTGGTTTCGTGCTGGTTTATGATTGGGATTCAGACAGCGGGGTCCCGGCTGATTTGCAGGAAACGGAACAATGTGAGCGAGTAGAAAGTTCGGCGAGCGGAATCTTTGTGGGTCAAAACCTGCGCACGAATCCATGTAGCAGCAGTGCAAATCCAATTGGGGATATACACACTGTCGGCAATCCGCTAGCCGCATTCCGCGGTCCAGGCACGGTGATAACGAAACAGACGTTCGTGTTCCGGGATCATCGCAGTGGAGCGATGGACGTTCCGATGACAAATTCGGGATTTCTCATCGTCCGTGGGATTTTTGAAAATGTTCCCGGACCCGGCTTCAAAATCCTTACAGCGAAGGCAGGCGCCGCTACGACTGCTCGTGGGATAAGCTCCGGCGCAGGCACCGGCATCGGCCTTGAAGTGCAGGATTTTTGAGCGCCGGCCGAGCACAACGGCGCCAATCGTGCGAAGTCAAATGAAATCGACGCCGCAGCTTTGACTGCGTCGCTCATCGTGCATGGGGGCGGCGCCCGCCGGCTCAGCCGCTCGACGACGCGCATTCATGGACCCCGCGCTTCGGCGCGCCACGCCTCGACCGCGGCGGCCCGCGGCGGCTCGTAAGCAAAGCTTCGGAAGGCTCGAGGAAGACGCCCGCTCGGCTGGAAGCGCGGCCCCAGAACCTAAAATCGCATGTCTGCCCGGCGCGAAGGGCCGTCTCAATCACGTTATCGACAGTTGCAACGACGGATAATTTGACTTATAACTTGCATGCACTCAACAGCCGGAGGACACCTCGATGGATTGGATAGAGAGACTGTTTGGCGTGAGCCCCGACGGTGGAGACGGTACGGCCGAAGTCGCGATTGTGCTCGCGTGCGTTGTCGTATTGGCGGCTGCCGTGGCCATGCGCGTGCCGGTGTTGCGCGAGCGCATGCGCCTGCTGTTCGGGAGCTGGCGAATGCGCTCGTAGATCATTTGGCGTACTCTGCCGCGGGAATGGCATCGATACGATGATTTCCGTGGGTTTTGCGGGACCTGAGCGCATTCGCAAATGGAGTGAGACATCATGGCAAATTCAGCAACAACACGGCCAGGGCTGCCTGCCGACAAATACGTCTTGGCAACCCGGACGCTCACGCCGAGAGCTCCAGCCGCCGCCCTCGCCGCCGGCGCGCCGGGCGTTAAAGGCGTTCGCGGTACCTACCGCATCCTGAGGACCGAGGAGGTCGATGCGAAGGACGAGGCCTTGTCGGCGGCCGAGCGAAATAACGTGGCAACCACCGCCGCTGCGGCAGCGACGCGCTCGACTGGCGACAATTTTGCGGGGACGGCGCGCAAGGTAGCCAAGCTCTCGATCTCCGACGCTGCGATCGAATCGTTTGCCGATATTCCGGACCTCGTCGCGTCGTTGCCGTCAAAAAGTAAAATGGTCCGTCACCACCCTCCCATCACTACCGACAGCAACTCCGGTCGTGTCGCAGAAGAGCAACGCAACGTCAGCATCAATGCCTTCCTGTACGCGGCGAGCCGGGAGAACGACAATGATTGGCATCTCATCGTCGGCCGCGATCCGACGGCCGACCCGCCCGTGTACATGACCATGGAGGTCTCGGGGCTCCCGCCGCACAGCAATCCAAGCTTCGCTCGCCTGAAAGCTGCGCGGGATGCTTTCAAGGCGTTTTTCGGGGAGGACCTGCCGGGCGCCTCCTACGACTTCTACGATCCGCCGATTCCGATCAAAGTCGAGGGCTCGCTGTTCTTTGACATGAGCCACGCCACCGGCCGAAGTCCCGGGCCGCCAAGCCTGCACGACGATATGCCGGTGATCTGGGAAGTTCACCCGATCTCCAATCTCCAATTCGAGCCGTGAGAGGGTCGGTCGTGGGCCGCATCGGCAAGAAGAACGCCCGTCGGGACGACAAGGGGGCAAAAAAACCGGGAAAGCCAGCGGCGCGTCCCGGTCTGCCGGCCGAATCGTCGATTCTCTCCGAGAAGACGTTCACATCGCCGCGGAACCGGCGCTATCGCATCATCACGACAACCGAACGCGACCCCTACGACGAGCCTGATCCGGCGGCCAAAAAGAAACGCTCGTGACTGCGCCCCGGGGGCGGATTCGACCGACGGACGGAGCATCGAATCCAGGCGGACCGACGCTCAGTTCTCCGCTCGCGTGCGCCGAACGATGCCGCCGGTGTCGCGCGACGGCAAAGGCCTGCAGGTGCGCCTTGAATGCCGCGATGTCCTCGGGCGAGAGATTTGCCGCGCTCGCGGACACGTCCGACCCGGCGTTTGCGGTCACCAGCGGCGAGCTGAGCGCCGTGTCGAACCAGCTGCTCAAGGGTTGGGGGCAGACCCCGGATCGTTCCGGTCTGTGGCGGTCCCGGATCAGCGGCGCACCACTTTCCCCCTCCCTTCCCTCCCCCGCAAGCGGGGGAGGGTTAGGGTGGGGCTGCACCGCATCCGGGACACGCGCCCCTCGAACGATCGCTCACCCGACCGCGCTGCTGCGCCGCCGGCCCGCGGGCCGATACGCGATGCGCGCGTGGCCGAGGCAATAGGGCAGCCCTTTCACCGGCTCGTTCCCGCAGAAACGGAAATCCGCTGCGCCCGCGGTGCTGATCGGCCAGCGGCATTTCTCCGGGCTGAGCTCGAGCAGCGTGCATCCGCAGCCGTCGGCGATCGGAACCTCCTCGGCGCGCGGCTCTCCTCCGCCGAACGCCGCCGCCAGCAGCTCATGCTGGACGAAAATGGAGAGCCGCGCGCGCCTCGGCCGAAAGCTGCCGGGAGCCTTCGCCCGCTCGAGCCTGGCGGCGCGCCGATGCTCGAGCTGCGCGGCGATCACCTCTTTGGGCCGCGACAGGCCGAGGCGGTTCATCTTGCCGATAACGGCGTTGCGGGTCACCCCGATCTCGCGGGCGATCTGGCTGCACGACAGACCGGCATTGAAATGGCGCTTGAGCAGCTCGATGCGCTCCGAGCTCCAAGTTGCTCGTATGGCGGTCGCACGATTGGCGGACATAGTGTTGGCCCCGTGGTGAGAGGAATGCTGGAACTTCACGCCGTGACCGGCATGCCGATCGCAGGCGTCGGGCGGCACGCACACTGACACGCAACAGGAACTCGAACGCTCGAACACGAAGGCGCGAACTTGCGAACTCACGCGCGTCGCGTTTTCGGCCGTCGCCTTCGCGGGAACCGGAGCGCGTTCTAATGATGTGAGAGATCACCGGTGCAACAGTCCGGGTCCGCTCCTTTCCCCGCTTGCCGGGGAGGGGCACACTTGTGCGACGTCTCCGCGCCCATCTCACTGAAACACGCTCGTAGTCCTCACCTCCCGTCAGGCACGCGCATGCGCCGCGCACGCTCGCGCCGTCTTGGCGGCGGGCCGGCAAGCCGCGCGCACCATCAAGCAGGTCGATAGATATTTGAGGGCTTGGAAGCCCGTCCCTCCGCGCCGCCGCCAAATCGGCCTTTGCGGTCACTCTCGTGGCGGCGCGGCCGTCGGAAAAATCAACCACGAATCGATTCGCCAATCAAGGGTTAAAATGCCATTATAATAGAATTATAACCTGTGAGGCGTTGAAAATGGCCCGACCTGAAAACCGCTCGGAAGCCCGGGCGCTCAGTCTGACGTTGCCGGAAGAGACGTTCAATTATCTCGTTCTGCTCGCGACGCTCGGCAAGCTCGGCCGCACCGAGAACGAGGTCGCGACCCACATCCTCGTGCGCGAGGCCCATGCCATGCATCAGCGCGACTTCCACGAGCGGCGGATACCCGCGGCCGGTCAGATGTAGGGTAGGGCGCAAGGCGAGATAGTTGGCTGCAAGTTTAGCGCGGCTTCTCGGCGCGCTATGGTTTCTTCTTCACTGTACCGTTCATCCGATGGCTTGGTGCCGATGAGATCAACTTATCATTGATTTAGGGAAGCAAAAGAGCCACGACTGCCGATGAAAGACTTGCGCTTGTCCGGCTCAAAATTGAACGGGCCAAAAACACATCGGTGATCTCGATATCGCAATCCGCGTCTTCCTTGATTGCCGCCTCGAAATTCAGAACGCGGGAAGAGCGCTCAGGCCGGTCGGCGAGAAGCTCAGGTCGAGGACCTTCCATTCCTTGTATTTTGCGGCAGGCAGAAAGCCGTAGGGCTGGCATTGACGCAAGGCGCGCATGGCCGTCTGCATCAGCGCCGGCCCGTTCTCCGATGCACTGGCCGCAAGCAACGTGGGCTCGGCCGTGAGCGTTCCGTTCGGCTTCAGGGATACCCGCAACACCACCAGCAAATTCTGATCCGCCACCGTAAGGGCGGCCGGCGGATTCCAACATTCCTGCAGGTGCGCCTTGAACGCCGCGATGTCCTCCGGCGAGAGATTTGCCGCGCTCGCGGACACGTCCGCCCCGGCGTTTGCGGTCACCAGCGGCGAGCTGAGCGCCGTGTCGAACCAGCTGCTCCAAGGTTGGGGGTGGTCAGGCGTCGAGGCGGCCGGCACCGCCGGCGCCGCGGACGCCGTCCGCACCGGCTCGGCCGGCGGCCGCGGCGTTTGCTGGCGCTGCCGAGCCGGATCCTGCGGCTGCGGCGGCGCGGAAGCCTGCGGCTCGGACTTCTGGCTCGCCGAGGCCTCGGGGGTATCCGTCTCGGCCGGCCCTTGCGCCTTCGATGTCTCACCGATCTCTTCCGGCGAGACGATCTCGACCAGAATCGGCTCGGGCGGCCTTGCAGACGGCTCCGCGCCGGGCCACGCGATGGGAGCCCACAACAGAACGTGGGCAATAGCGGATGCGGTAAGCGCGGTGCGCACGAAGCTGCTGAGCCCCGAGTTCGAAATGGGCGAAAGGCAGTTTCTAGTCAGAGATTCCGCCGATGATACGTCTTCCGAGCATCACCACTCACCCACTCGGCCGATCGAGCGACGTTTTCCCGCGGGTGTGACAGATTTGTCACCATAGGCGCCGCGAACCTCGAACCTGCTCAGCGGCGCCCTTTTGGGAGATTGGGGCAGATCAGGTCGCCACGGTCAGGGACCATCGTCAAATCGGAGCGATTCGAGCAAAGACATTTCCCGTTAGATCCCATGTGGGGGAGAACGATATGCCCGGCGGGTGGATCGCAATCTTTGTCTTATGCCTGCTGCTCGCTGCGGCCTTGTTCGGCGCCTACGAGGGGTGGACGGCGCACTCCGGCGACGTTGAATTGCCCGATTGGGGCTATGCGCTCTTGGGTGTCGGCATCGTATTCGGATTGGTGATCGGCTGTGGCTTGATGGCGCTTGCTTTCTACAGCAGCCGAAGCGGCCACGATGAGCCCACGGTGGTGCAGCAAAAGGACGATCGCGACTTGGATGATCATCATTGAATTCGAAGTCGGCGGGGCATTTTGTCCGCGGCGCGCGGCGATTCCTGCGTTCCGCTCTGGCCTGTCGCCGGCCGGTCAGAACAACCGGCCGCCGTCCGGTACCCTGTGATCCGGGGCGAACAGCACGACCTCGCCGTCGGCATCGGGGAAGCCCAGTGTCAGCACCTCCGACATGAATTTCCCGATCTGACGCTCAGAAAAAAAGCTCTCTTGATTCAAGATGATGGATTGCCGGGTAGGGGGCCATCCGCGGCTCCGCCGCAGCGAGCTTTTAGTGCGAGACCATCGCCGTTTAATCATTTTTAACCATAATCGGGTGAAAATCGCCTGCTGAACGGCCGTGCGATGTGGGGACGTTCCCGGGCCGCCCCGTCGCTCAAAAGGTGGCCAGACGCGAGGGTCAGTCATGGTGAAGTTGCTACTCGTAACAGCTGCGTCCTTGGCCATGCTTGGCGCCGCCATTGCGGCGGACCTGCCGCGCCGCGAGCCGCCGCCACCGCCGCCGCCGGTCCCGATCGGCAAGGCTCCGATCGGCAAGGCCCCGATCGGCAAGGCCCCGATCGGCAAGTATCCGATTGGGAAGTACCCGGTCGGCAAGTATCCGGTCGGGCAGTATCCTCCGCCCGTTGTGACCAAGGGCTGAGGTGCTTTCCCGGTTGGTGGCGTAACCCGGCGACAGCAAGCCGCGAGCGAGCGCGCCCCAAGGTAGCGCCAGCTGCCGACGACACCGCCCGCCTGCGCGGCTCGCTTGGCTACTGACGTCCTCGAAATAATCGAACCGCGACGCGACGGATATCATCCGGAGGCCACGTTGAGAGACGTGGAAACGGCTGGCCGCGCGTCGGCGCGGCCCAGGCGGGGACACAAATCGGGAGCTCCAGGGCATACTGGCTTGTGCCGGTCACGTCACCATATGATGGCGGCAGCAGTTGGTCGGAGATCCGCATGCCCCCTGCCAAGAAAGCGCGCGCCATCGGTCTCAACCATGTCGCCCTCGAGGTCGGCGACATCGATGAGGCGCTGGCATTCTACGGTCGCCTGTTCGACTTCAAGCTTCGCGGCCGGAGCAAGACATCGGCCTTCATCGATCTGGGCGATCAGTTCCTCGCCCTCCAGAAGGGTCGAACCCAGGCCGCCGACGACGGCCGTCATTTTGGACTCGTGGTCGATGATAAAGACGCTGTCCGCCGCGCGCTGGCGGAGGCCGGTGTGGACCCGCTGCCGGGTCGGTTTCTCGATTTCCTCGACCCCTGGGGCAACCGTATAGAGATCGTCGGCTACGACAACGTCCAGTTCAGCAAGGCGCCGAACGTGCTGCGCGGCATGGGGCTGTCGCATCTTTCCAAGAAAAAGAGCGCGATAGCGGAGCTCATCGAGAAGGGCATGGCGCCGAGCTAGAGCACGTTCCGGTGAGACGGAGTCATCGCGAGCGGCAAACTCGGTCTGCTCCCTCCCCCAGCCAAACCCCGGCCTGCCGGGGTTTGGCCACGCTAAGTTTTGCCGGAAGCGCGCAAGCGCGCAGCCGGCTGGGGGAGGGTTGGGGAGGAGGGCCGCCTGCCGCCGTGCAGGAAGCGGCGTCTACCCACGCTTCCGAAGGACGACGTGCGTGGCGCTCGCCGTGGGAACGTGCTCGGTGCACTGATAGGCGAGCTTTGGCAGGTCGATTCCAGCGAACAGGCGTTCCCCGGAGCCGAGGAGGATGGGGGAAATGGCAAGATGCAATTCGTCGACCAATCCTGCGCGGAGATATTGCTGGATGGTAGCGACTCCGCCGCCGAGGCGGATATCTTGACCATTGGCGGCTTGCGCGGCGCGATCGAGTGCGGCGTGGATACCGTCGGTGACAAAGTGGAAGGTGGTGCCGCCGTCCATGGCGATCGAAGTCCGGGGGTGGTTGGTGAGCACGAAAACGGGGGTGTGGTACGGCGGGTTGTCGCCCCACCAGCCCTTCCAGGCGTCGTCGGGCCAGGGTCCTCGGACCGGCCCGAACATGTTGCGGCCCATGATCCATGCTCCGACATTGTCGAACCCGCGCGCCGCGAAGTCGTCATCGATCCCGGTCGTGCCGCCGTCGCTTCCGAACATCTGCCGAAACGTACGGGTCGCGAACGCCCATTCGTGCAACGCAACGCCGCCGACGCCGAGCGGGTTGCCGAGGCTTTGCTCGGGACCAGCGCCGTATCCGTCGAGTGATATGGCGAAGCAATGGACGCGGAGCTTGGCCATGGATGGATTGTTCCTATTGCCCCTTGGCCTGCATAGACGAGACTGACCGGCGCGGCCTCGGCTGTCACGGCTCGCAAGGTCCGATCTATTGGTTCATGCTCTTCGCCTGCGCCACGACGGCGGCGCGGTCGAAGTCGTTGCAGGCCGCCAAGAACTGCTCCGTGTAAGAGTCGGTCGCGGCTTCGGTGCCTTTCAGCGTGCCCAGCTTGACATAGGCGGCGTGCGTGTTCTGCCAATTCATGGAGGGTACAGGGCAAAACTTTCCACGGCGCGTTTGCGGCTCGACCTGGCACAGCAAGCGCGAAGCCCCGTCGCACGACCTCCACCCCTAACCCCTCCCCACCGCAAGTCGGGCCTGCCCGACTTGCGCACGATGATGCGCAACCCGGGCGAGCCCGGGTTGCGTGGGGAGGGGAACGCACCGAGTATGCGGCGCCGCTGTGCGTCAATCTCATCGGAAAACGCTTCTAGTTCAGCGCGGGCGGCACCAGTGTGAATGACGCGATCTGCGGCGCGGTCTTGAAATAGACCGTTTGCAACGCGGCCGAGTCCTTGAACTTGGTCTGCGGCAACCGGCGGAAGATGACGTTGGTCGTCAGCGAAGGCTGATCGAACGGATAGGGATCGAGCACGATCGCGTTTGATTGTAGCGGGGTGAGCGTCATGCCGACTCCCGCGGCGCTGGAATAAGCGACCGGCACCGGCTCGATCCGGTCCGGCTTGAGTACCTCTGTGCTGCAAATGTATAGCGACATCATGTCCCAGACCTGCAGCAGGTTGTAGTTGATCGCGATCTCCTTGGCGTCGAGCTTGTCCGCCGCGACCTTCTGCTTGGCCTCGCTCTTGGCGATGAACGTCTGGATGTCGGGCGGCAGCGTGCCGCGCTGGATCGCGGGCGGATGGGTGATGACGCCGTAGCGCCCTTGCCAAAGGCCGGACCTGTGCTTGGTGATCATCACTCCTGCATAGGGATCGATGGCGCTCAGCCAGTCGCCCGCCCATTCGAACGCTTCGAGCTGCATCCGGTCGTTGGGCACTTCGCGGTAGTTCGGCGTCTTCCCGGTTTCCGGGTTGAGCTGCGGGCCGGTTTCGTATCGGATCCAGCCACGGTCATGAAACATGGCGGCGCGCACCAACGACGCATAAGGCCGCGGCTTCTCGAACGTGTCATTGCCCCAATGCGCAGCAAACAGCCCCGAGAGTTGGGCGTGATCGTTCTGGGTGATCATGATGATCGAGCCGTCCGATTCGTATCTGACGATCATGGTTGTCCCTCTCGGTCGCAAGCCGCGCACCGTCCGATTCGTATCTGACGATCATGGTTGTCCCTCTCGGTCGCAAGCCGCGCACGTAAGGCGCGTGTGCCGATGTTGGCTATTCTGCGCGATCCGAGGCACGAGGGCGAGCCTTGATTGGATTGCTGCCTGGGCGTTCGGCAAGCATGGGGCGCGAACGTCGGCACGCCCAGCAGCGCAAGGTCGCCCGGATCGGATTTGGAACCCACCTCCTATTACGGACAGCAGAAAGGGGGCGAGACGTTCAGGGCCGGCCTGCGCGAGTTGGACTGCACCCACCGACGGCGAACGCAAACGCGATCACTGAAGTCGTCCGCGTCAATACCTCGCGTTCCCGGGCGTTCTCGGGAACGGGATCGCGTCGCGCACGTTGGCGAGGCCCGTGACGTACGCGATGGTGCGCTCGAAGCCGAGGCCGAAGCCCGCGTGCGGCACCGTGCCATAGCGGCGCAGATCCCGGTACCAGGCGTAGTGCTCCTTGTCGATGCCGCGCTCCGCCATGCGCGCGTCCAGCACCTCGAGCCGCTCCTCGCGCTGGCTGCCGCCGATGATCTCGCCGATCCCCGGTGCGAGCACGTCCATCGCCGCGACCGTCCTGCCGTCATCGTTGACACGCATGTAGAACGCCTTGATGTCCTTGGGGAAGTTCACCACGATCACCGGCTTCTTCGCGTGCTTCTCGGTGAGATAGCGCTCGTGCTCCGACTGCAGGTCGATGCCCCACTTCACAGGGAACTCGAACTTCTCCTTCGCCCGCTCGAGCACCGCGATGGCCTCGCTGTAGTCCATGCGCACGAACTCCGAGCTGACAATCCCCTGCAGCTTCGCTAGGAGCCCCTTCTCGATCCGCTCGTCGAAGAAGGCGAGATCTTCCTGCCTTTCCTTCAGCAACGTCTCGAAGCTGAACTTCAGCAGCCGTTCCGCCAGCGTCGCATTGTCCGAAAGGTCGGCGAAAGCGATCTCCGGCTCGATCATCCAGAACTCGGCGAGGTGGCGGCTGGTGTTCGAGTTCTCCGCGCGGAACGTCGGCCCGAACGTGTAGACCTTGGTGAGCGCGAGGCAGTACGCCTCCACGTTGAGCTGCCCCGACACCGTCAGGAACGCCTCGCGGCCGAAGAAATCCTGCGCGAAATCCACCTTGCCCTGCGGCGTACGCGGCAGGTTGGCGAGATCCAGCGTCGACACCCGGAACAGCGCCCCCGCCCCCTCCGCGTCGGACGCGGTGATGATCGGCGTATTGACCCAGAGAAAGCCGTTCTCGTCGAAGAACCGATGGATCGCTTGCGCCAGCGTGTGTCGCACCCTCGTCGCCGCCGCAATCACGTTCGTCCGCGGCCTCAAGTGCGCCACCTCGCGCAGGAACTCCAGCGAGTGCGGCTTCGGCTGGATCGGATACGTATCCGGGTCCTCCACCCAGCCGATCACCTTGATCGCGCTCGCCTGCATCTCGAACGGCTGCCCCTTCGCCGGCGATGGCACGATCGTCCCGGTCGCCTCCACCGCGCAACCGGTCGTCAGCTTCAGGACCTCCTCGGTGTAATTGGGCAGCGTGTTCGGCGCGACCACTTGCAGCGGATGGAACGACGATCCGTCCGACAGGTGCACGAACGAAATGCCCGCCTTCGAGTCCCGCCGGGTGCGCACCCAGCCTCTGACCGCAACTGGCGCGTCCTTCGGCGCCTGTCCAGCCAAGATCCCGCGCACGCTGAACTCGCTCTTGTCCATCGATCGAGAGTGACTCAAGCAGAGCGACCTTGTCCAGTGAGTCCAGCGAATCGACAAATCCTGCCCCGTCCGCAATGACGGACGCAATCAGATCATCTACACGCTCTCCGACGGCCGATATCTATTCGATCGGCCCATATTGGTGGGCGAAACGAATGATGATGTAGCGGAAGAAGCGATCGGTGGTGAGACCGAGCGCGCCGAGGCAGACAATGCCGATGAAGATCTTGTCCGTCGCCATCCACAGGCGCGAGTTGAAGATCAGATAGCCGAGGCCGGAGTCCGCCGCGATCATCTCGGCGGAGACCACCGTGGCGAACGAATTGCCCATGGCAAGGCGCATGCCGGTCAGAATGAACGGGAGGGTCGCGGGCAGCGTCACGAAAACGAACGCCTTGAGAGGTGTGGCTCCGAGACAGGCGGCGGCGCGCAGCTTGTTGGGCGCGATATGGGAGACCCCGACCATGGTGTTGATCAGCACGATGAATATCGTCGTATAGACGATGATCAGGACTTTCGAGGTTTCCCCGATCCCGAACCAGATCACCACCGGGGTCAGCCAGGCAAGCGAGGGCACGAAGCGAAAGAACTGGACGTAGGGATCGAAGATCGCGCGGACGACGGGGATCGAGCCCATCAGCAATCCGGCCGGAGCCGCGATTGCGCTGCCGATCAGGAACCCCGCGAGGATGCGCTGCAGGCTGATGCTGACGTGCTCCATCAGCTCGCCGCTTTCCAGCATTTCTCGTCCCGTCGACAGCACCAGGAGCGGAGGCGGAAAGAACTGCGGCTTGAAGAAGGTCGTCGCGATCACGTGCCATAGCACGATCAGCCCGACGATGGAGGCGAGGTAGATGAGGTGGTCGCGTTTGATCCAGCCGAGCGGCAAGCGAGGCGTCGTCGATATCGCGTCGGCAGGGCTGCCCTGCCGTGCGGGGCTGACCTCTGTCATGGTCCACCAACCTCTTCATTCTCGATCAGCGCGTTGATGTGTTCCCACGTCTCGCCGAAGCCGGCACTGCTGCGTCGGCGCGGCCGCGGCAGGTCGACCGGGATGATTGCGCGCAGCCGCGCTTCCGGGCCCTTGGTCATTACCCCGATGCGATCCGCCAGCAAGACCGCCTCGGTGATGTCGTGGGTGATGAACACGATGGTCTTGCCGGTTTTGTGCCAGATCTCCACGAGCTCGCTCTGCATGCGGCCCCGGGTCTGGGCGTCCAGGGCGCCGAAAGGCTCGTCCATCAGCAGCATCTTCGGATCGCTCGCGAGCACGCGGGCGATTTGCACCCGCTGCTTCATGCCGCCCGACAGCTCGCCCGGATACTTGTGCTCCTGACCGTCGAGATGCACGAGATGAAGGTATTCGCGGGCGATGGTGTGCCGGCGGTCCTTGGATATCCCGCGCATCCGCAGCCCGAACGCCACGTTATCGATGGTGTGCAGCCAGTTGAAAAGCGCATCATCGCCCTGAAACACCACCGTGCGATCGACCCCCGGGCCCCGAATGGGCTCGCCGGCGAGCGTGAGCATGCCGGCCGCGGGTTCCAGGAAGCCCGCCATCAGGTTGAGCACGGTGGTTTTCCCGCATCCGCTCGGTCCGAGCAGACAGAAAAACTCTCCCTCCACGAGGCTCACGGAGAAGCGCCGCACGACCGACACTGGCTCCACGCCCCGGCGCGCCGCATACCGGTAGCTCACGTCACGCGCGACAAGGAATTCTTCAACCACTGCCAGCCGGGCTCCGCTGCTTGCAGGTCGCCGCCAGCCGCGAGGGGCCTACCAGCCTACGGCCCGATCCGGCGCAACCTCCTTCATCAGTTGAGGACGCACGAAGTCATTCCAGTCCGGCATCTTCTTGATGATGCCCTCCGCAAGCGCGAGTTCGGTGGCACCGCGAAAATTGCCCAGCACCACGTCCTTCGGCATCTCCATGCGGTATTTCATGCGGCTCATGTAGAGCTTCATGTCCGCTTCCGGAATGCGGAACGCCTTGCCGGCGAGCTTCGCCGCCTCGTCCGGATTGGTGGTGCAGAAATCCGTCGCTTCCATGAGTCCTCGCGTCGCCGCCGCGGCGCGCGGCGGATCGTCGATGAGTCCCTGCGAATAGTAGTCGTAGGACGTGAGAATAAAAACGCCGTCGTCGCCCGAGCGCGCCAGCACGCGCGCGCCTTGCACGAGCTGCGCGGCCTTGTCGAGCCACGGCTGCCAGAGAAAGAAGGCATCGATATCGCGCCGTTCGAGCGCCGCCACCATCTCGGGCGCCTGCAGCAGTTTCACTTTGATCTTGTCCACCGGCAAATTGTATTTTTTCATGTAGCGCATGAAATACAGATGCCCTCCGGTCGCGCGCGGATAGGCGACCGTCCTGCCGATCAGGTCTTCCGGCTTCTTGATGTCGTCCCGCCCGGCAAGACCGATCTGCTGCCCGCTGGTGGACGAGTATGACGTCACGTACAGCTTGCCGCCCTTGTCCCAGCGGGAGAGTCCCCCGAGCTCGGTCGTCGCACCGATGTCCGAGCTGCCGGTGAGGATCGCGTCGAGCGCGACGTTGCCGTCGTCGAAGGGTTTGAAGCTGGTCTCGAGCCCATATTTTTCGAAGATCTTGAGCTCGGCGGCTACCACGAACGGGACATAGAGTGCGTCGATCCCCGTCGAGGTTGGAACTTTTTTGGTAGCGGCGCCGTTCGCCACTGCCGCTCCCAGCACGTACATGCCCGGCCCGAACGACAAACCGAACGCGCGTCGCGTCATTCCTTGCGAGTGCCTGCTGTGGTCCATGGATCTCCCCTTTCCGATTGCACTGGTGAATTGACTGGCGCTCGCCGCCGACCGGACGATGCCGACGGCGCGAAGATCGGCGGCCGAGGAACGTCCAGTGCCTGCCGACGGCACCACTTCCGCCCCGAGCAAAGACCGGAGATTTCGGCCTATCTTCCGAAGGGGCATATTTCAACAAATGTATGCTGATCGGCCGTGTCCTTACAACAGCCCAGATATCGGCGGCGACCGCCGCTTCCGAGAGGGCCGGCCAGCCGCGTGCGAGAGAGTTGCGAATTGGCCCCTACAGCCGCCGAGCTGGCCGAGCACGGCGGCGGGTTGAAAGTTCGGCGATGAGAACTTTCGCGGAGCCGGAATCAGGCGGCCTGGCCGATAGTGCGTGGCAGCAAAGCCGAGCTGTTGAACGCACGACTTACGAATTTTCCAGGACGTGTCCTACGGCTGCGGCACGGCTTGCGCAATCTCCGCGATCAGCTTTCTGATGAGAGCGTTGCCGAAGGAGTTGAAGTTCTTCGCGACCGTGACGAACGCAGAAGGGCCCCCGATGACGTTGTTGTGGTAGTAGTTTGCAAGCCCTCCTGGCGGATTAGTGTGCTCGGAATTCGAGGGGGTTGCCGTCTGAGTAAGGATGACGAGCCCGTTGATCGTGGTGCCCTTGGCGACCGCCTCGTCCCGCGCCGCAGTGACATCGCGGCCGCTATTGTTGTCGCCGTCCCCTGAAACGTCGATGACGCGGCGGCGCGCATCGTAGGGTGCCCGATTGAGTTGAGTTATCGCAAAATCGATCCCGGCACTGATCGATGTGCTGTTCCTAGCGAACGCGCGCGGCGCCTCCATGATGCGATCGCCGAACTGACGTGCCGTCTTGTCGTTGCTGATTACCGTCCAATCGATCACGATCTTCTGTTGTAAGATGCCGGACCATTCGACGAAGGTAACGGCGACGAGGCCACTTGTGCCGGCGCGAATGGCCTCCAGCACTCGCGGGTCGGCGAAAGCGGTCGCGTATCCCGAGCGTTGCAGCTCGAATTTTGACTCATCCATGCTGCCCGAAACGTCCGCAGCCAGCACGAGAAGGAGATCGACCCGCCCGGCGGCATGGGTGGAAGTCCAACCTGTCGTCGCCATCAGCGCGGCGACCACAAATATTCGCAGAGAGCGCATTATGTTGGCACCTCGCGAGACCGGGAATTTCGAGGGTGATCGAAAACCGGCAATCACAAAAACGGTCGTTTCGAAATCCTCCACCTCTCAATTTTCCCCCGACTTGAAACGATCGGGCAACAGCTCCGTATAACGCACCGTGTGTTGGATGTTCTCGTGCTGCAAGGTGTGGGCATCTTGTCTGTCTTTTGTGAGCTCATACCCGCCGGCGTTGGTGGGGACAGGCACGCTCGACCAAAGAGCCGAGGACAGGTAGTCTGGCGCTCGGCAGTCATGCCCGGGCATTGTCCGTTTAATCCATGAGTCCGTTGGGCTCCTGCTCGGAGTGCCTCCTCGGACCACGCCAGACAGGCGAGGCAATTATGAGGCGCTCCATCTTTTTGGCGACGAGAAGTAGACTAGAAACCCGTCTTGTCCATCGTTAAGCTCTGTCGCCAATCCCCCCTCCAGGAGGGGAGCCCCGACCATGTTGACTGCTGCAGATGTTATGACCCGCGAGGTCGTGACGGTTACACCCGAGACCTCGGTCCGAGAGATTGCCCAGATCCTGCACGCAAAGCGCATCAGCGGCGTGCCCGTCGTCGGCGCGGACGGAAGCGTCGTCGGCATCGTCAGCGAGGGCGATCTGATCGGGCACGCATGGGCGATCGGCGAGCAGCGCGGCTCGTGGTGGCTGACGTTCTTTTCCGACGCCAGCGCGCTCGCGGGTGAGTACGCCAAGACGCACGGCCGCACCGCGCGCGATGTCATGACGCGAGAGGTGATCAGCGTCGCGCCCACGGCATCGCTGGCCGACATTGCCAAGACGCTGGAGCGCAACCGCATCAAGCGCGTGCCGGTGATCGATAACGGCAAGTTGGTCGGCATTGTGACGCGGGCCAGCCTATTGCAGGCGCTGGCGACCGCGAATGTGTCACAGCCGGCGAGCGTCGACGATCGCATCATTCGCGAAGGGCTGCTGGCGGAACTCGATGCCCAACCCTGGGCGCACCTGCTTTCGAAGAATATCGTAGTGCAGGGTGGCGTAGTGCACCTGTGGGGGCTGGTCGCGACCGAGGCCGAACGTCACGCGCTGCGCCTGGCAGCGGAGAACACGCCCGGCGTAAAAGCGGTCGAGGATCACCTGAACACGTACCCCGTGAAGATTGGGGGCGGGAGGTAATTGGCTTCTCCAGATGCCGCCGAATCAAGTTTTGCCCGTCGATCGCGTGAGTTTGCCAACCAGCGATGGAACCAATCTTGCAGCTGCTTGCTGTGAGGCCGGCATCTACGCCGGCAAAGGCGAGAGCTGGCGCGCTGATTCAGCAGACTCGCGGCATGGAGCAGCGATGATCTCGTAGAGCGGCTGCTCCCTCGTCCAGCGTGTGTGTTGTTGGGTGTATTTGGTGTTCGCCGCATCGACCTTGAAGACGAGCCGCTGTTTCTGTTGAGCGAGGGCGTCGCTCGCGGGTGGGGTCGCCGCTAAGCACAGCAGTGCCACAGTTGTCAGCGTGAGCGTAGTTATTCGTTTCATGGCGTTCCTCCCCTAGGATGCGTACGTGCGCACGCGCGCACAGTGGGCGTGCTTCAACGATTTACGTCAGTAGACCGCGAAGATGATGGTCTGATGAAGTATGATGCCCGCCGACGGCATCGTCGCTGCCGACAAATCAGGACCTCGGCACGTCCCGCTGGCAGCTCGCGGACTAGGTCAATGTCCGTGAACACAGAATACGAGATTACCTGAGCCGCCGGAAGGGGCCCACGTCTGTCTCATCGCTTGATGCGAGGTTCCGAGACCCCTTCTCAGGGAGCCGCACGGCCGTGTAATCTCTCACGAGCTGCCCTTGCAAGGGGACATGCCGAAGTCTTCGCGGGGAGCGGGCAGCGAGAGTGCCGTCGGCGGGCACCGATTTCCTGAATTGAGCGCCATCCTTTTGCGGCGCTGTCAACACACTCGTTTGCGCAGCTTCGTACCCCACATGCGCGGCGCGCGGCCTGTCAAGGAGTATCACATGCCGACATTCATCTTGTCGCTGAGTTGGACCGACCAAGGCATCCGAGCGGTCAAGGACGCGCCCAAGCGCAGCAAGGCGGCGCATCAGCTCGCCAAGAAGCTTGGGGTCGAGATCAAGCAAATCTTCATGACCTCCGGCGATAGCGATCTCCTCCTGATCGCCGATGCGCCGAGCGGCGACAACGTCGCCAAGTTCGCGCTTGCGACCGCCTCGCTCGGCAACGTACGCACCCGCACCGTGCGTGCCTGGGCCGAGCCCGAATGGACCAAGCTGATCTCCGACCTGCCGTGATCGCGCGCCACGCGTTTCACGGAAGGTGCGAGATGAAAAATCTTCTTGTCGCGCTCGGTTTGCTTGCAGCAAGCAGCGTGAGCGCGGCAGCACAGACCTATCCGTCGCGCCCGATCACGATCATCGTGCCGACCACTGTAGGCGGGCCGCCCGATACAATCGCACGCCTTTTGGGTGAACGCATGAGGTCCACGCTCGGCCAGCCGATCATCGTCGAAAATATCACGGGGGCCGGCGGGACCATTGGGATCGCCCGCGTGGTGCGTGCGGAGCCCGACGGTTACACCGTCAGCATCGGCCACCTGAACTCACATGTTTTCAGTGCCGCGACTTACACCGTCTCATTCGATCTGCTGAAGGATCTGGAGCCGGTCGCACTGCTGACGACTGCTCCCGAGGTGCTGATTGCAAGAAGCAGCTTGCCGCCGAATGACGTCAAGGAACTCATCGCTTGGGTCAAAACCAATCCAAACGCGTCTTTTGGCAGCGTCGGCATCGGCGGGCCAGGGCGTGTTTGGGGCACCTACTTTCAAAACAGCATCGGTACTCGCTTGCAGTTCGTTCCGTATCGGGGCGCCGCCGCATTCGTGCAAGACTTGATTGCTGGGCAGATCGACTTGGCAGCTCCAGAAGGATCGACCATCGTGCCGCACCTGAGGAGCGGGAAAATCAAGACCTATGCCGTCCTGACCAGAACCCGGTGGGCCGCCGCTCCCGAAATCCCAACGATCGACGAGGCCGGAGCGCCGGGGTTCTACTTGCCATTTTGGCATGGGCTTTGGGTGCCGAGAGGCACGCCCAAGGATGTGATCGCCAAACTCAATGGCGCGGTCATGGAAGCGCTGGCTGATCCGGCGATGCGAGCGCGACTTGCGGGACTTGGTCAGGAGATTTTCCCGCGCGACCAGCAGACGCCGGAAGCACTCGGTTCCTTCCACAAGGCTGAAATCGAGAAGTGGTGGCCGATCATCAAGGCCGCCGGCATCAAGGCCCAGTGAAGATTCGCATCGGGCCTGAATGAGCGGCGTGTTCGGGATCAGGCCTTGGGCCGGGGTACTCGACCGCCGCGCCCGGCACCGCCGTCGACGGCCGCCCGCGGTCAATCGCCTGCCCTACCGCAGTGCGGGGCGCGGCGGCGGGACTAGGCACGTCGGGCGAAGGCCGTGGGGCCCGGCTTCAGGGTCGGTGCGAGCGCGGGCCATTATAACTTGATTTCCATGAGGTCTTTCGCAAGCACGAGTTCGCCTTTCCAGGTCCGCGTACTCGTGCGTATTGACGAGCTTGCGCAGGTCCGGCCGGCCCTCGTCCGCGATGCGGGTCTCGATGTCGAACTGGAGGGCATCCCAGAAACCCTGCGCCAGCCGGTTCATGCCGGCAGGGCCGTACGCATCGATGGGGGTCTTCAGGCCCATGACCCAGGAATTGTAGACGAGCAGGCCGAACTCGGCGTTGTGATCAGAATGGTGGTGAGTGATGAAGACGTACCGCAACTGCGGCAGCGGAAATTTGGACGCGACAAGCTTGAAGCTAGTGCCGTAGCCGGTATCGATGACGTAGGGGACATTGTCGAACACGATGAGGTTGGCTGAGGGGCTCGGCGTGAATCCCGTGCGGATCGCCGGACCGCCGCGCGTGCCGAGCGTAACGAGACGGTTGGGCCCGAGGTTCGGCGCGCCTTGCGCAAAGGCGGAGCGCGATCCGTGAGGCCATCCGCCTGGAGGCATGACGGCGGAAAGGCAGGCGCCTGAAGCGATGAACGATCTGCGCGTGAGCGGCCCATCGACCTTCGTGTGATGTGGCTGGCCTCAGGCGTCGACGCCTACGTGACCGAACCGCCCGCGATCGCGGCGGCGGGCAGTCCCGGCAACGACGCGTCGACCGAAGCGGTCTCGGGCGAGCCCGCGCCCGTCGCGCCGATGCGACCCGAAGATTGACCCAGGTGTCGATTTCAACGATCGGCATCGGCGCGTCGAGCTCTATCCGGATCGAATCCCCGCGCGCCGAATCGCGTTGACCTTCCGATCCAGGCGCCAGAGAAGGCAAGTCAGTTCGGTCGTCCACGAAATTATTTGCAGGCGGCAACTCACGCGTCGTTGTAGGCGCCCTCGATTGCCGCTACGTACCGGTTGATGGACATTTCCAAGACATGTTTTCCGCCTGTCGGAATCACACGATCGAAATAATGGCCATAGATGGTGTCGAACTCGAAGGACGCCAGCGCAGCGGCGATTCGCGTGACCTGCTTCGCGGAGAGCGGAATTAAGTTTGGATAGCTGCGCATGAAGCTGAGGAATTTTCGATCTGTCGTTACAGTGGCGATGTCCGAGGAGCACAATACGCCTCGGCCGCCGGCGCCTGTGGCCCAATGCAGCACGGTGCCGCCCTGAAAATGCCCGCCGCAACGGATCAACTTCACCTCCGGTAAGAGCTCCAGAGTCTCGCCGTTCCATAATTGGATCGACGGATCCGGACGCATGATCCAGCAGTGATCATCGGCGTGAAGATGGATCGGGACCCCGCCCAGCGCGCGGCTCCATTCTACCATTGTCGTATAGAAGTGAGGATGCGATATGGCGATTGCCTGCAAGCCGCCGAGGCTCTTGACCAAGGTGACCGTCGCTGCGTCCAGCATGGCAATGCAGTCCCACAAGACGGTTGAAATGCGTAGCTGCGAGCACCGGCAGCGTCGTCCATTTTTGTCCGCCTGCAGGAACATATTGCCGCTCTTCTTCACAGATTGCGCAGCTCTGTGGCGGCCCGCTGCTCGGCGCGTACTGGGTGCCGCAGGCGGTGCAAATGAACGCGTCCATCGTATTCCTAATCGTCATCATCGCGCGTGAGACGGGAAAACAGCCCGCAGCGCGGCGTCGGCTTTCAAAGGGCTCGCGGATGCACTCGCCGTGCTCGAGCGCATGGCGAGCCTTTGACCGGCACCTTAACCCGGATGCGCTCAAACCGGCAATTTCTTGATCGTCTTGATGACGTTCGCGGGGCCGCCCCATCCGCTCGCCTCGAGCGCGTCAACCCCGGCTCGTTGCCCTTGACGGCGTGGCTCGTTTCCCGCCATGAGCGGAGCGCGTCTGGCTGCCGCGTCGGTCGGAGCGCTGGCCATCCTCGTCGTGGCATGGACCGGGGTTTGGCTTTATGCGCTTTGGAGCGTGCAAACGACGATTGCGGCCTGGACCGATTGGGAAGAGGCGTCTTGGGAGGTTGCGCCGATGTGGAGACGAGTCGCTGATGATATGTCTTCCGAGCGTCACCAGCGTCGCCCGCTAGGCCGATCGAGCGACGTTTCCCCACGGGTGTGACGGATTTGCCACCAGCGGCGCTGCGAACCCCACGTCTAACCACATTTAGGGGCTGACAATTGACCTCACGAAATTGTGATCACAAATCGTATTATAAATATTGACTACGAAACGGACCTATGCCACATACCAGGTCAGCCTCGCTCATCGAGGGGCGCTTCATGAGGCGGTCTTGATGTGGAGCGAGGTGTGGCGTCCCCGGCGGGGTTTGCTACCGCGCCGAAGGAGGCCCGCGAGACCCGCTCCTTCGGGTAACGATGACCCGTGCCGCGAACAAGGTCGCCGCACGATCCCGGAGGGAATCCCGGACAACGGGGAGCACGGGCCC
>WNFD01004146.1_pt1 | contig 20903 bp, 22 predicted proteins | sample 5400491 | NCBI WGS metagenome assembly WNFD01 (sample SAMN13153343, study PRJNA577476) | soil metagenome | isolation source: 120 cm saprolite under Douglas fir tree site 2 hole 2 replicate 2 | place: USA:California | collected 2015-04-18
AGGGCTCGCCAACTTATCCATCCAGAGACTTCCAGAACTCACTCCCACCGCATGGGCCGCTAGCAATCTGTAACTGTCAATGTGGTTTTGCCTGACGGATACCCTCAATCGCGGGTTGGCCGGTGATTCCGAGCGAAATGTCCTCGGGCGAAGTAGCCTTAGCCAAAGGGTTATATTGCACCCGTACATCATCGGGCACAGTGAAGTCTTCTTCCTTAAGGACTGCATTCAACTGCGACTTCTTGACCACTACCATCTGGTCTCGAAGACCATTGCCTTCGATGTCCCACTGCATCGGCAAGTGAATGCCATCCTTCGCGAGCCACCAGAAGCTATACCAGCTTCGTGAGGTGACGTCGCCAAGGTAAGTCCAAAAACCAGTGTGAGCCATCGGTCCCGAGTAGTCCACGACGGTCGACAGATGTGTGTAGGCATTCAGGAATATCCGAACCGGGGCTCCGTCCAGCGAGAATTCAATTACGTTCTGCGGAACCGATTGCAGTACAGTGTTTGCCTCTAAAAGAACATCAATTGCATCCAGCGCCGTGAGCAGGACGCGCTCTGGGCTGAGCGCCAGACGCTCGTGTGCGATTCTAAGCTGCTCCGGTGGAACCGGCAGTCTTCTTGCCGTTCGCTATGTGCAAGACTACCGCGGGTAAACGAAAAGACGGGATAGACCCTGGCGTCAGTAAGACTGAGAAAGCGCCGATGCTGGAAGTCGTGTATCTCACCCGTACTATCGAATTCTGCGACATAAGGGCCTTCTGGTCTCTCGGGTTCCTCGACCTCATCGCGATAGCCAGCTAACGTCCACCGTACATTCCGAATCGCACGAAGTCTCTGTTCGCCACCTTGGGCCTGAAGAGCATCGTGCAAAGGTTCAACATTGCCTTGCTCGCAGATCGCCGATGACGTTGAGAAGGCTGACACTACCAGTAAATAGAGCGCTTTAGTGCGAAGGGATTGCATCGTTCTTTCCTCGATTGCCTTCCTTTTTCGCCGCCGCTGCTGACGCTCCTACTGACTCGTACATCGGAGCAAGACTTGAGCACCCATTTCTTCCTCCGAAGTGCCCATAGCCGACTCTCTGTTGTGCTTTCAGATAAGACAGGTGAAAGGACCTCGTGTGACAGAGTTACGCAATTTATCTTGTTTTCTCATTTCAGAATCATCTCCTTACCGAATTACTTTCGCATCCACTTGCTGGAGTATCTGGCCCATTTGGACCCAGTTGTGAGCGCAAGCATCTCCATTGGATGTCGAGCAGCAAACCGCATACCGCCAAAGAGCGACAATGCGAGACTGTTCATGCTCATCGAATAGGAGCTCCCGAGGTTGATGCGTGGCGTAGCAGGATGCTTCCGGTCACCGCAATGCCAAGGCATAGGAATGCGACCATAATGACCCCAACCATTGCCTTGCGTACAGAGCGAGCCGTGATACCAGATTCTCGTTGCAAAACCCAAAGTGCGACTATGGCTCCAAGACGTATCAACTGACCGATCGCCCCTGTGCTGTCATGAATAGGATCTCCGTTATGGATATGGGTATAGATGGCACCGAACATATCGATGCTCAGTCCAGCGAGAGCAGGAATAGTGGTCCACGGGACGACGAGTGCGATTCCACCCAGGACCTCAATGGTCATGATAAATTTCAGGAACGCAATTGAATAACCGGATTGGGTGAAGAAGTCGCTCATCGTCTGCATGTAGAAGGCCTTGGTGTAGCCAGAGATCACGAACGCGAATCCTGACCACAGACAAAGCGAGGACAGGAATGCCGGTTCACGAAGGAAGGCCGATGAATTTGAGCGGCGCATGGCGATCCCAAAGAGTGCTCCAAATAGAAAGTTGCCGGCGTCGCCGATAAAACTGCCAACTTTCACCCATCCCGAGCCGTTACCGAGCACTATGCTGCCTACGATGGCCAAGGCCCTCAATAGGAGAAGAATAGAGATCGCAACGTAATATCCACGTGCGAGCCGGCTTGATTCGATTGAGGACATACGTTTGCCAAAGAAAGAGCCGGCTAGAGTCCCAAGGAAAATCACTGCAAGCAGATAGTCAACCCTATAAAGCATGGTCGCTCTCCTGTAATCCGCTTTCTGCCGGAAAGCAATTGCTCAAAGATCGTTGCATAGGCATGAGCTTAACTCGATTCGTGGCCGTGAAAGAGTCCATATCGACCAGAGCCCCTGATTTTGCGGTGAACCGTGCATTTTCTGCGCCAGAACGATCCCAGTCTCGAGCGTGCCGACCGGTAAAATCATCTTTGTGACGCAATCAATCGCTAAACGGCATATGGCTTCTTTCTGGCCGCTCCAGATCGGAGGATGGGGCCTCTACGGCATCGCGATTGCCGCATCCTCAATCCCATTCCGACATCTCCAGGATTATGTCGTCTATCGCAGCACCTTTCTGCTCTCTGGATTTCTTGAGAGCTTTGTAATGTATGCGCTTTGCCATGCACTGTGGCAAAAAAGAGTTCCCTTGTTTCGTGCGCTGGTCCCTTGTATAGCTTTGTCTTACCTTCTCGGGACTATATGTTCGGCTGCATCGGTGTGGGCGGAGATTCATCTGGGCGGATCGACGATGCCATTTCGCTGGTCTTCCGTCTTCGCCGGAGCCACTGGCGGCAGTTTCGTTCTGATCGCCTGGAGCGCGTTCTATTTTGGAACTAAGCACCACCAGAAGTCGGAGGAGCAACGATTGCAACTCATGGCGTCGGAATCGCTGGCGAGGGAAGCCCAACTCCAGGCACTGCGATATCAATTGCAACCGCACTTCCTCTTCAACACCCTGAACGCAATCTCTACACTGGTGCTGGACAACCAACCGCGCGCCGCTACACAGATGATTGCCAGGCTGGCCGACCTGCTTCGAAGCACTCTCGACTCTCCGGATATCCATCAGGTGCCGCTTGCCGATGAAATCACGGTAACCGAAGAGTATCTTGCCATTGAAAAAGTGCGATTCGGCGTTCGCCTCTCTGTCTCTTTCGAGGTCGATCCGGAAACAAGGGACGCTCAGGTTCCCCGCTTCCTGCTACAGCCGTTAGTCGAGAATGCGATTCGGCATGGCATTGCAAGGCGTCCGCAAGGTGGCCAAGTTTCGATCCGAGCAACCATGCGAGGGAACAGCCTGTTCATGCAAGTCGAAAATGAAGGAGTTGAAGAGCACTATCCAGCCGTGGCGAGTATAACTGCTCGTAACCAGGGACTTGGTCTCACCAATACACGCACTAGGCTACAACAGATATATGGATCGGCAGCAAGGATGGATACAGTCGCCGGACCAGATGGCTCCTATGTCGTCTCGCTTTCAATGCCGTTTAGTATCTATGAGCAACAAGACGTGAGTCGGGGGCAATGAACGAACCTGCTCTAAACATCCGGGTTTTGATTGTTGACGATGAACCACTGGCACGGCGTGGCGTAGCTCTTCGTCTTGAAGGGCACACAGATATGGAGATCGTTGGAGAATGTGAGGATGGCGAAGAAGCCATCAAATGCATCCTCCGTCTGAAACCCACTCTTATATTTCTGGATATTCAGATGCCCGGCATCAGTGGGATCGACGTTCTGCGCTCTCTTCCTCCAGGATCGATCTCCTGCATCGTATTCTTGACCGCATACGACGAATACGCTGTCGCCGCCTTCGAAGTACAAGCCCTCGACTTCTTGCTTAAACCGATCGACGACGAACGATTCGTTGCTACGCTGGATCGCGCTAGGCGCGCCTTGGCTCTGCAGCAGCAGGAGGTATTCTACGGCCGGACCCACAAGTTGTTGGAACTCCATTCCGAGCGTGACGGAACAACCCCTGTGAGACGGTTCGCAATACGCAGCGGGCATCAAGTTGCGTTCGTCCCATCCGAAGAAATTGACTGGATAGAAGCAATTGGGGACTATGCGGGACTGCATGTTGGAAACAAAACGCACCTACTTCGCGAGACGCTGAACTCATTGGAAGACCAGCTCGACAGCAACCGGTTTCTTCGCATTCACCGTTCTACAATTGTGCAGTTGGACCGCGTCTCCCGCATCGACACGAGGGCAAATCGTGACTGCTGCTTGACGCTTCGCGATGGTATTTTGCTTCGCGTAAGCCGCACTTACAGCAAACCGCTCCGTGAGCTGCTCAGAAATCGAAATATCCGTTGAGACTCTCAGGGGCCAAAGCGGGGCTTAGTCGAAGGAGAGGTAACGGGTTTTCTGTGAGAAGGTCACTTGAGTCAAGGGTTGATCGCGTTTTTTCCCTTAGAGGCTGTATCAAAACCCAACCGCGCACGCCCACCCGCGACGGGTCATGACGCTCGAGGAGATGGCAAACATGGCGGTCTTCATGGCGTCCGACAAGGCGAGCGGAATGACGGGAACTACCGTCAACCTGACCATGGGCAGCCTAGATGACTAGCGGCTAAGCGACCGAGGCTTTGCCAGGAGCGAGCGCGCGTCTGCGCCCGACGAGCGACGCGACGACCGTCCAGGTTCGCGACGGCAAGGTCCTGATTTCTGACGGCCGGTTTGCGGAGACCAAGGAGCAGATCGGCAGCTACTGCCTGATGTAGGCGGCGTCCGGATCGGGGTACTGCCTAATGCTGTAGAGGTTCATAGGCGGCCGCCGGTCACCCACCAGTCTGGGTCTCGCTTGTCGGTCGTTGCGACTCTGAGAACGACATCCTCTCTGCCGAAGAGGTGATAGCGACTGTTGAAGCGAACCGAGCGCACCGTCGTACGAGCTCCTCCTGTGTGATCCAGATGCGGTGTAGCAGAACCGCAAGCTAACGGGCAACGGCCACAATAGCTCGTCTTCGCGCATGACTTCCGCCGCCTGCACCAAGGCTGAAACCCCACTTCTGCAAGGCAGAGTCCTTTCCATGAGGTCCATCACATGGTTGGCGCACTCGACCAGCAACTGTCGCAGATACCCATTGCCAGCCTTCGTGATCCCTAGCTGTGGCTGGCTGTCGCCTGACTGGCTGCGCTTCGGCCGCAGGCCGAGATAGAAGCCCACAGCACACTTCGCTGGAAGCGATGCTGGTTGCCCAGCGTCTGCACATAAACAGAACCCCGCTTAGTTTCCGTCGTGGGAGGTCGAGGCGATCTTTAAATAATCTGTAGAAGAAGGTTGCCCCGATAGCGCTAAGCCGGCATGCAGGTGTTAGAAGCGCATATCGTTCGTCCCCTGGATCTTCGGCGCTTTCGTCGTTGAGCTCCGCTCCCATGAGTGATCGCTTGCCAGCGGTTCTCATGAACGAGCCGCATGTCACGCTCGCAATTGGGGGGCACTACACGAAACGTCAAAAATCGTACGCTTAGCTCTGGTCTCGCTATTAGCGGATAGCCCCACATCTTCGGCCAACGGCGAAGGAAGAGATTATGGCTTCTTGGCAACAACCCTTAGCAGTCTTCCGACAGAATCCTGATACTCCACGGCTAGACCTGCCATGCTGAGTTCTTGGAACACCCAGTCAACGCCCAAACGGAGCTTGGAATAGCTGCTCTTACCCAGAGTCCAGTCCGACCCTTGGCGGGTATAGACCAGATCGTGAACAAGAACCGAGTCCGCGTTCTCATACTCAAGAAAACAGGTCATAATCGCATTCTCATCGCTCCGAACAGGAATGAAACGATCAGATCCTCGAAGCTCGAATGTCAAGTCACGGTAGGTGATGACAAACATTCCTCCAGAGTGGAGTGCGTCGGAGACACTGCGGAACAGTGCAATCACGTCAGTTTTGCTTGGAAGATGAGTCAGCGTGTCTCCCATGCACACGATCACTCTGGCTCGTTCGGCGGCCATGACGGTTGGCAAATCGCGCAGATCGGCCTCCTTCATCTGAACTGGCAGGCTACCTATATGAGATCGCAGTTCATCGAGAAGTTCTGAACTGGTGTCAATTGCGATCACCGGAGAAAAGCCCAAATGCGCTAAGGCAATCGTCTGAAAGCCGGGTCCACTTCCAAGGTCAACTGCAAGCGCCCCCGCTGATTGTTTCGTTAGATCTCCCAGTGTTTGGGAAAGGAGCGACTCTTGCTCCTTCACTTTTTCGTTGAAGGAAGCGCCGAACATCCATGTGTAGTGCTTGGCCAGCAGTTGCTGGTAGTGCTCAGTAACGGTGGACATAACATTATTGTAGAAGCGCGAACACTAGGTCTTCGACTGTATAAAGATGTACCTTTGTAGGATCCCAAGCGCGCGGCTGAGATAATTGTGCGGGTAGTTGCGCGAGCTTGGATCGGCCGCGGTTCAGCGCGGCCTTGACTCCACCCACGGTTGAGTCGACCAGTGCAGCGATCTCTTCCAAGGTGTAGTCGAATACATCCTTCAATAAAATGCAGCCTCGTTCCTTCGGCGGAAGGGAAGTGACAAGGTGCTCAACTGCTCGACCGAGTCCGGCTCCAGGCGGATCAACAGGTAGAACGAAATCCAGCCCCACGCTCGCCACCTCAGCTTCTTCACGTACTCCCCTTCGGCGGAGGAAATCAATAGAACGGTTATGTGCTATCCGGAATAGCCATGGTGATAAGGGTTTCCTGGACTAGATCTTCCCCGTCCAAAACAGATCCCGTCATGCGCGCACAGTAACGGTGGAGACTGGGACGAAGATTTGTGATCGTTTCGAGGAACGCAAGATAGCGTGCCCCGAATGGACCGTGGACGCTCATATTGTTTAGGCTACCCATGTCTATCTATACGCACTTCGACGCCATTGAGATACGTTCATACCTGTGAACCCAGCGAACTTTCTCTAGCGTCGAGTTCTTTACCGTTTTGGATACAGTCTCCTGTAGTTATATTGATGTACCCGTCACTGGAAGGGTCCGTTGGTGAAGCGCAGAACGGGCACATTGAGCCCGGCCGCAACCTCATGGCGAATCATGGTCCTGGCAATCAGAGGGTTACCAAGGACATAAACGATTGAAACGCCTGTCTACTCCCTCAAATCGGGTCATCCAGGCACCATGATTCACGGTGTAGAAGCGCATAAAGCCACTTGACCCTTCGTGTTGACGAATGGAATCCGCGAATGCAGCATAGTCTGGGCACTTAGAAACATACCGCTGCATCTCGGCTGGTTGTATGACCCCCAACGATGCTTCAAAGGCCGCAGTCACTTCATCGAAAGGCCTTTTTGAGTCGTGTTCCCAATACTCTGCAGAGAATGCGCGCTTCATGATCTTCCTTCGTGTCTGCATTGAGGAGAGCGGCGACAGTTACCCGCCATCGCACAGGTGTTTAGCTACCGAACAATCCACAAACTCCAGCTTTCACCGCGAGTTGAGCAAACCCAACTGCTTCGCAAAGGACATGTCAACCAATCGCTTAGTAAGTCGCGTGGGAACCAGCCAGTCAGAAACAAAGTTTGCGGTCACCGTATAGCGCACCTTCGGTTTTGAGGTCGTCAGTGCATGCTCGATGGACTCTGCAATCCGCTCTGGTGGCAGCATCTTCATCTTCGTCATCATGTTCTGAAATTTCGACATCGGCTCGGCATATGGGGTCTCCAGAAATTGCCCCTGGTCCTCTTTCCGCATGTTTTCGTCGAAGGCTGAACTCACCGGTCCAGGTCCAATCACGATGACGTCAATCCCGAACAGCATCAGTTCCCTGCGCAAACCCTCTGAAAGCCCTTCGATTGCGTGCTTTGAAGCCCCATATGCAGCCATAAACGGAAGACTAAACTTTCCAACTGTCGAGCTGATCATCACGATCCTGCCTGGCTTTCCAGTCCGCTTCTTATCAGAACCAAGAAGTGGCGTGAAGGCCTGAATGACAGCGAACTGGCCGAAGACGTTGATTTCGAATTGCCTCCGGAAGTCGACCATCTTCTGATAGAGCAGTGGTCCTGCAATCGCGCCGCCAGCGTTATTCACCAGCCCGACGAGTGTCTGTCCAGAGATCTCGGCGGATACCTTAGCCGCTGCTCGCTGGATGGCCTCTTCGTCGCGGACATCGAAAAGAAGAGGCGTAAACATCTGTCCAAGTTCATGAGTTAGCCGTACTGCATCATCTTCGTGTCTGACGCTGCCGAAAACTCGAAATCCCGAGCGCAACAGCTGCTTCACCGTCGCAGAGCCGATTCCCGAAGATGCCCCTGTGACTACGACCGCACCCTTGCCTTTGTTCTGATTCCAGCTGCTCATTGATTTCCTCTCGACCGGCTCCACCGGTCAACATCGTTCGTCTGCCTATCCATATCCCCGATTAACATCAAGGCCTCATAGGAGTATACACATAATCTGATAGATGCACGGAAGTATCGAGGAGATTCACCAACCGTGTTGCTCAAACTTCGCAAGGCTCGACATTACCGGGTCGATTTCAACTGAACAGTTCGTCCATATAAGCCTTATGAGGAGCAATCTGATGGCAGCCCGCACCCTGACGCAGGAAATCGAGACCATGCCGTCGTACTGCACCTCCAGCTTTCTAGTGCTGGAGAGCAGGAAGGAGCAGATGCTCGCGCGGGTCGAGCGCTGGTCCCCAGATCAGCTCACTTATGCTCCCTCTTCCGATTCGTGGAGCGCCTTGCAGGTCATCGATCACCTGATTCGAAGTGAGAAATCAATCCGGCAATCCGCCGAGCGAGGTCTTGCCGGAGACAGAAGAAACATGACTTATGGTGAGCGACTGCGAGCTGAGGTTTTCTTCTTTGCCTTTCGATTTCCAGTTCGAGTTCTGATACCGATGCTCGGCTCGGCCGTACGACCCGTTGAACCTGAGTCTCTGGCTCGTATCAGAGATTCATGGGCGGAAGAGCGTCACCTCTTGCAGGGCTCTCGATGGCTTGGGTGCCGGGTCGCTGAGCAGAACTGGAAGTCGAGCCGGCCAAGAAGGTTAGGCCAACGACAAACGGGATGCGGAGAGCATGGTTTCTGGTCAAGACAAATTTCCTCTTCTGGTTGGCGCTATGTTGAGGAACCGTTCAGGATGGGAAGCGCGTAGAGAGCCTGCTGAAGCTCTTTCCAGAAGCCTTCCTCTGGACCGTGTCGAGTGAAGACTCTAAAACCGTGTATCTTCATTTCCAGCCTAATCAGAGCTTTAGACCGTCGACACTCGAAGCGCGCGTTCTGGCCGCTATGGCTGGTGAGGTATCGGTTAACCGGGCGCAGATGCGGTTTCAACGGATTACCGGCAAGCTCACCGAGGATGTCAGATTCGGTTTTGGAATATTGGGTACGCTCAAACAGTGTGGAACATTTGACGTACTTCGACGCCAAGTAGCGCCTGGAATGTGGGAAGTTGCAGAGTCGCACGTCCACGTTGAAGGGCGAGCTCTTCTGTTCAAGAGCATTGGTGGCCAAGAGGACGATCTGAGGAGCGAATTCAAGCTGGTTTCAGCAATGCCACCGGAACAGGCCGCACGGTGGCTGGCCGAGCAACGCTAGCGCTTATCAATTCGGCGCCACGTGTTCCCAAAATAGACTCTTACACTTCGCTGTTCACTTGTTACGGAACAGCGGATTATCTTCTAATTTCTGCATCCGTAGGATTACGATAAACATCTAATAGCGGTTAGCCTGAGATGTCGGGCAACATTCATGCTCGTGGATGTTGTCAATTCGCTTCGAGGATTGGCAAGCAGCCTATGGGCAGTGCAGCGTAACAAAACATGGAGGAGAAAGATGATTTCGCAAAACGAAGTGGTTTTGGTAACGGGTGCGGCCGGCGGGCGGCAGGGATCAACAGGAAAGCTGGTCACCCAGATGCTCCGTGAGCGTGGTGTTCACGTTCGTGCTTTGGTTCACAAGTTGGATGACCGCTCAGAAGCCCTACGAGCACTGGGTGCAGAAGTCGTCCAGGGCGACCTCCTCGATCTCCCCTCTGTCCGCAACGCGATGGTGGGGGTAAAGCGGGCAATGTTTGTCTATCCAGTTAGACAGGGTCTGCTGAAAGCTACCTCGACGTTCGCCGCCGCCAGTCGAGAGACAGGAGTGGAAGTGGTTGCGAACCTGTCGCAACTACTTAGCAGCAACATTGGTGAGGAACCGACACCGCATCAGGTGCGCCATTGGCTAGGGGAGCAGATCTTCAACTGGGCCGAAGTCGGTGCCGTTCATCTTAACCCTCCTGTTTTCTTTGAAAATCTCCGGGCTCTTGTTCTGGGCAGCGTCGCTAAGGCGAACGTAGTCGCCCTGCCGTGGGGTCCGCCGGATACCAAGATCCCGATGATTGCCGCGGAGGATGTTGCCCGGGTCGCGGTCGGCGTTCTAACCGGCCCAAAGCATGAGGCCGGAACAGTCCTTCCGATGATCGGCGCAGTCGTCAGAGTCGGTGACATCGCGGAGCATCTGAGTACTCTGCTCGACCGGCCCATCAAGTATGTTGAGATCAGCGATGAACAGTGGCTGCAGAATGTAGCTCAGGCCGGTCTCCCACCTGAAGCGTTGGAGCATCTCTCGCATCTGTGGCGCTACTTCCGCAACAATTCCGCTGAGTTCCAGGCTAGCTATCGCATTTCTCCAGCCGTTGAGGAGATCGGGGGTTCTAAACCGATCACCCTGCCGGAATTCTTCCAGACGCATCGAGAGTTGCTTTCTGGATCCCCGGCCGCGGCACCATCCGTGTAGTCAAAACCTGAGCCAAATCGAGTGGAAAGTAGTCGGGCGACTACTTTCCACCGCTCTCGTCATGGGATCTTCGCGGCGTTTTGTGTAGGTGCCACTTCATTTCAACCGTAGGTGAAAGGATCGCTATGTATTCTTTTTTCGAATCTCTAAGCCCTACCCCTAAGGTTTCTCTCTCCTCTGCTTTTCAAGTACGAGGGAGGCTCACCCTTACGGGGGTCACTGTCGCACTGCTACTTACCTGGACGACCAGTGTTCCAGCACAGTCCCCATCCATGCAGGGGAACTGGCTGGAGCCTTCGGGGGGAGTGATCCAGGTGGCGCCTTGTGGGCCTAATCTGTGCGCCAAGCTGATTGCATTTACACGCAACGGCCCAACAACTGATGTGAACAACAAGGACACAAGCCTTCGCAATCGCCCGATCTGCAACCTGCAACTCGGCTCAGGCTTCAAAGTTGTCGATGCACAGCACGCCGAGGGCGGACAGATCTATGACCCCAAGACAGGTAAGACATACAGTGCAGCCATTACCGGGGAAGGAGATACCCTGCGTCTCCGTGGCTACGTTGGCGTAAAACTCTTCGGCAAAACAGAAGTTTGGCAACGCTTTACACAGACGCCAGTGTCCTGCAGTAAGTAAAGACTGCGTCGTCGACCGGTCGCGTGTCGTACTTTTAAAGGCGCGGCCGGCTGCAGGCTCCCCCACTGATTGGTCGAGTTTTAATAGCTTCCCAGGAGATGATCCCGTACGGTGTTCAGCAGGCGTAGCTTCGCCGCCTTGCTCGTCATTGTTCGAGCAACGGTCACCGCGCCGACCATCGTGCTGTAGATGACAGCCCAGTTCGATTCTCTTTCACTCGGTGTATCGCCCGGCATGAAGTGTACGAGCTGCGCCCAATATTCCTCCATGCTGTGAGCCAGCTTCTTCTTCATATGGACGGACGTTCGCGCGATGTCGCCAGCCAAGGCGGCGGTAGGGCAACCCCACTCGATGCCATCACAATGTTGGAGGGAGAGATATTTCGTCACGATCTCCTTCCAGCCTGAGCCCGCGGGTGCCTGCGATGCCCACTCAAGCACCTGGCTGCCGATGTCATGAACGCTCTCCTCGACAGCCTCGAGCAGGAGATCGTCTTTGCTCCCGAAATGCTTATAGAAGCCGCCAACCGTCAGACCAGAAGCCTTCATAAGGCTGGCGACACCGAGCCCGTTGAGCCCCTCGGCACGGAACTGACGAGAAGCATCCTTGACGATCTTCGCGTGAGTTTTCGCTTTGTGCTCTGAGTCGTAGCGCATATTGGATTACCACGTCAATCTTATGATAGATGCGTTGGAGTGTCACGAAGATGCGTTCAGCGTTGGTGCTGTTCAGCTTTATCCTTCCGTGATTGACTCGCATCAGGAGTGCCTGACGCCTTAACGTCAGATTGTCAGAGCCGCGGCTTCAACACACAGCGTGCCCCTACACCGAACCCGCACGGCTTTGGTGTAGAAGGCAGACTGCTGCAGTCTTTCTAACGCCCGGTGAACTCACTGATCAGGTTTTTTACAGGAAGAGAGATGTAGAGCGTTGAGCTCGTTCGGAGGGCATCACTGGAGTTGTAGCGGGCCGGGTACCAACCCGCTGTGCCCACCTCTGCCGCGACAAAAGGGGCGACAATCGCAGGGATCGATGGAATCGACCGACCACTGCGGGTATGTGCGACAAAGGACTGCTCCACTGCGTGTACGGTACGAGGGAGAAATCCCGAGCATTGGCAAGGATGGTAGGTGACGTCCTGGCGCAGAATCTCGCCAAGTCCATACCGCGTAGTGGTTCCGACCAGCCCCATGCCGAAGTTTGAGGCATAACGCTTACCGAATCCGTCGCCGCCTTCACCCCATTCCGGGACGGCCCCATGTTCAGGATGCTTACCCGGCCCCAGATAGCCACTTGGTGGGTAGGCGACCTTGAGACTGTGTGTCTGATCCACCGCGGCGCTTATCGCTGCACCGAGAAACGCTCCGGGTCCGACCAGATCGTAGAGATATTTATGCTGTCGCTCGTGGAACGAAGGAAAGTCGAATCTCCTTGTGCCCGACGATCGCCCGGAGAGGCTCTGGCCAACCGTCGAGGACGAAGGCGTCGATCGCAATCGCTTTACCTCCGCAGGGACTCTTTCTTGCATCGCCACCGATGGTGCATCGATGTCGACGACAGCGAGAGAAGTGGAATCAGCGCGGCCGGCTGCACGGTCGCTGAGTGCCACGGATTCGACCTTCGAGAACCTCAGCTCTTTCGTTTGCGCCAGCAGCGAGACGGATGTGGTCAGGGTGCCAACGAGTACTAAAAGCACTCTGGCTTGTAGTGGACTACTTTTCATCGATCACCTCACGTGCGAATGGGTGTAGGATGACGTAAATAATCTAAAAGACGCAGAAAATTAGCCGGCTCATGATGTTTCTTGGCGAGGAACTCCTTGGGGGTACCAGCGAGGTACCAGCCAAGTGCCGAGAGCAGGAGTCAAAAAAAGTGCATCTATGGGATGAGTACCATAATCTTATGTGAGAGTCTGACAGGCGGAGTTCGGATCTGTCTGTGTGAAGTGCGGAGGAACCCGCTGCACCTCAAGAAAGGAACGGGAATGCTGAAGCTGCATGAAAGTACCGGGAACGCTAAGCGTTCTGCACCGGGAATACGCCAGCACCGGTTGCAACAATCTGGACCAATAGCGTTGGGAATGCTGGGAACAAGGGCCTCTCTCGGGCTGTTGTCCTTTGTGATGGTAGCCGGATGCTCTGTTGGACCGAGATACAAACCTCCTGTTCCCTCTCTGACACCGTTTATGACGGCACCTCAGATTGCCGCGCGGAAAGCCACAAATCCGAGCCCAAAGATAGAGACATGGTGGACTGGGTTTGAGGACCCGACGCTCTCCCGCATGATTCAACGGGTTCTGGACCAGAACCTAAGTATTGCTGCGTCTCTTGCGCGTGTGGATCAATCGCGCGCCATAGCGCGGCGGGCTGGAGCACGCAATAAGCCAAACTTCACGCTGGCAGCAGACACAACGACTCTTCGCCAGTCACTCGAAAGCCCCTTTGGAAAGGTTTCGAAGTACGTTCCCAGCTATCCCAGAAATCAGAATTACTACGATCTCGGGATTGCCGCCAGTTGGGAACTAGACCTCTTCGGCCAGCTTCGCAAGGGAGCACAAGCAGCATCAGCAGACGCCCAGGCTACGGAGGCAAACCGCGCCGGGGTTCAGATTTCCGTAACGGCCGAGGCGGCTGACGCCTACCTGCAGCTGCGAGGAGATCAGGCGCGTATTGCAGTAGCTCAGCAGCAAATTGCAGATGACGAGCACCTTCTCAAACTCGTCGTTCAGAGGTATCAGGCAGGGATCGCTACGGATAGAGAGCGTGCGCAGGCGGAGGCACTTCTCCAACAAGCAAGGGCGTCCGTACCCCTCCTTCAGCTTGACCTCGCAACTCAGTCGAATCGGCTGGATGTCCTGATGGCAGCACAGCCGGGTGCCTATGCAGCTGAGCTTGCGCAACCATCTCCTATTCCCACCCTTCCATCCATCGACCCGCTCGCGCCCCTAGACGTGCTGAGGCGGCGCCCTGATGTGATTGCTGCGGAACGTCGTTTAGCTGCTTCAAACTCCCGCATCGGTGCAGCGCTCGCGGGCTATTATCCGACTGTCTCTCTTTCTGCGTTAGTGGGCTCGGAAAGTCTCTCCCCTGGACATCTGTTCAAAGAAGTCACGTTCCAGCCAGAATCGGTGGTCGGCATTCGCTGGCGCCTTTTCGACTTTGGCAGAGTAGGCGCCGAGGTGGCACAAGCTCGCGGAGCAAACGCAGAAGCCCTCATCGCATACCGTGAGACGATGCTTCGCGCTGCCGAAGACGTAGAGGACGCTTTCTATGCGTTGACCAAATCAGAGTCGCGTCTAGGTTTGATTTTTACTGAAGTCGCTTCACTACAACGTTCCTTCCGGGCTCTGGGCGGAGGCTGGAATCCTTAGTTAGCCGAGGCGAAGCATTTTGAAGCGCCTTCCGGAAGCCACGCACGAAGAACGTTGCTGAATTCACAAATTAGGAGAGCCGCATGACGCCTCAAAAGATCTGGATGTACTTGGCTGCAGTAAGCGTCACCTTGAGTCTGATGGGCTGTGAGAAAAAAATGAAGGATCCCCGGACACAGCCGGAATTGGTACGGATCGTGGCGGTGCAGAAAAGTACGGATGGTTCCTCGTCTTTCACCGGTGTAGTCCTGGCGAGGGTTCAGAGTGACCTTGGCTTCCGCGTGGCCGGAAAGGTAACAGCCCGCCTGGTGAATGTTGGGCAGAGTGTTCGCATCGGTCAACCGTTGATGAGGATCGACCGCACAGACTATGCAAACGCTATCAGCACCCAGGCGGGAAGTGTGGCGGCAGCTAAGGCGCGTGCGGATCAAGCCGCCGCAGACGAAGTGCGATACAGGGGGTTGGTCGCGACTGGTGCTACGTCCGCATCGACGTACGACCAAGTGAGAGCCGGGGCAGATGCAGCTCGCGAGGAACTCTCCGCGGCCATGGCAAGGGCTCGAGTATCAAAGGACGAAGCGGACTACACCACCATATCGGCAGACTTCGACGGCACCGTTGTCGATACGCTCGCCGAACCTGGACAGGTTGTTATGGCGGGACAGACAGTCATAAAGCTGGCCCGCTCAGGTCAGCGTGAAGCGAGTGTAAACCTTCCGGAAACCGTGCGGCCAGCGATTGGGTCGCGAGCTTCGGCTACCCTCTTTGGAAACCCGTCGACCTTCCAAGCGCGGCTTCGGCAAATTTCCGACGCTGCGGATTCCCATACCCGGACCTTCGAAGCTCGATATGTCCTAGATGGCTCCGCAGCAAGCGCTCCGATCGGCTCTACGGTCACCATTCATTTGAATAGCGTTCAACAGGAGGGTGAAGCCATTGCGCCGCTGGCGGCGATAGTCGATCGCGGATCCGGGCCGGGAGTCTGGACCTTGAATGCGTCGTCATCAAAAGTGTCGTTTCGGCCGGTTCACATCTCCCGACTAAGCGATGAACAGGCTTACCTTTCGACCGGAGTATCTCCCGGAGACAAGATTGTCGCCCTGGGTGGCTTCCTGCTTCACGATGGGGAAGAGGTCCGCGTGATTGAGTTGAAAGGAAGTGCGCGATGAAACCTATCCTACCTACCGATTCTTCCATGCCTCAAGATGAGCCGCCCAGCGGCTTTAACCTGTCCGCTCTCGCGGTCAAAGAGCGATCGATCACTCTCTTCCTGATACTTGCAATCGTCACCGCAGGTGTCTTCGCTTTCTTGAGATTGGGTCGGGCCGAAGACCCTTCCTTCACGGTCAAGGTGCTTGCCATCACGGCAGTCTGGCCGGGGGCAACCGCACAGGAGATGCAGGATCTTGTAGCGGAGCCGCTGGAGAAGCGCCTACAGGAACTTCGTTACTATGACCGCGTAGAGACTTTCGCGCGCCCTGGCATTGTCCTGATGACGATGACCTTAAAAGACAGCACACCAGCATCGGATGTGCCGGAGCAGTTTTATCAGGCCCGCAAGAAGCTCGGTGATGAAGCGCACAAGCTTCCACAAGGCGCTTTCGGACCCTTCATCAACGATGAATATTCTGATGTCACATTTGCACTCTACTCAGTGGAGGCTCACAATCTACCGCCCCGGCTGCTTACACGAGAGGCCGAGGCGCTGCGGCAGCAGGTTCTGCACGTTCCAGGAGTGAAGAAGGTCGACGTCCTCGGAGAGCGGCCGGAGCGTGTGTTCGTTGACTTTTCTTACGCTCGCCTCTCCACTCTCGGTGTCAGCGCGAGAGAGATCTTTGACGCACTTGCAAAAGAAAATGCGGTGACGCCGACCGGCTCAATCGATACGAATGGACAGCAGGTGTTCATTCGACTCGATGGTGCATTGAATGATCTGCAAAGGGTCCGAGACACGCCGATTGTTTCGGCAAAACGCACGTTGAAGTTGAGTGAAATCGCCGACGTGAAGCGCGGGTATGAAGACCCCGCAACATTTCTCATCAGGCATAACGGTGAGCCGGCTTTGTTGCTTGGCATTGTGATGCAAGAGGGTTGGAATGGGCTTGCTTTAGGCAAGTCGCTCGAAGCGGAGCAGAAGAAGATTTCAGCAACATTGCCAGCCGGCATAACGTTCGCCAAAGTGACCGATCAGGCTGTCAACATCCACGAGGCTGTCGGCGAATTCATGCTGAAATTTTTCGTTGCCTTGGTCGTGGTCATGATCGTCAGCCTCGTAAGCCTTGGATGGCGTACTGGCATCATTGTGGCTGCTGCTGTGCCGCTAACATTGGCAGTCGTTTTCATCATCATGCTGGCAACCGGTCGCGTATTTGATCGGATCACTCTCGGAGCCCTGATCCTCGGCCTCGGCCTCCTTGTCGATGATGCCATCATTGCGATCGAGATCATGGTCGTAAAGATGGAAGAAGGGTGGGAAAGGACGAAGGCAGCAGCTTATGCCTGGAGTCATACGGCCGCACCCATGCTGGCCGGAACATTGGTCACCGTGATCGGTCTGATGCCTGTAGGTTTCGCCAAGTCCTCCGCCGGCGAATATGCAGGCAACATCTTCTGGATCGTCGCCTTTGCTCTCCTCGCTTCGTGGCTAGTGGCCGTAACGTTCACTCCATACCTCGGCGTCGCACTCCTGCCAAAGATCAAACCGATTCCAGGCGGCCAGGAAGCGATCTATGCGACCCCTGGATACCGACGGCTTCGCAGCCTAATTGTGTGGGCAGTCAACCGAAAATTTATGGTCGCTGCCCTCGTGGCGATGATGTTCTTCGTGGCAGGTGCCGGCATCCTGCTGATCAAGCAGCAATTCTTCCCTGGCTCCGACAGGCCTGAACTTATGGTAGAGGTCACGCTGCCTCAAGGAACGAGTATCGAGACTACAAACACCAGCAGCATGAAGGTTGAGACCTGGCTCAGGCAGCAGCCGGAGGCAAAGATCGTCACGGCCTACGTAGGAGGAGGTGCCCCTCGCTTCTTCTTTTCATATAATCCCGAGCTTCCCAATCCGAACTTCGCAAAGATAATCGTGCTGACCGCCGACCAGGAAGCGCGTGACCGCCTCAAGCTCCGTTTGCGCGGAGAGATCGAGCATGGGCTTGCTTCTGAAGCACGGCTACGGGCAACTCAACTGGTCTTCGGTCCCTACTCTCCGTGGCCGGTTGCCTTTCGAGTGATGGGACCAGACATCGACAAGGTCCACGCAATCGCGGACCAGGTACAAGCTGTGATGCTGGCGAACAAGAACACAAGACAGGTCAACCAGGACTGGGGGGAACGTACGCCTACCGTTCATTTCGTATTGGACCAGGATCGGCTGCAACTAATGGGCCTATCATCGGCAGACGCAGGCCAGCAGATCCAATTCCTGCTTTCTGGTGCTCCGGTCACGCAGGTTCGTGAAGACATCAGAACCGTTGAAGTTGTCGCCCGGAGTGGCGGACCGGATCGGCTTGATCCTGCCAAGCTGCAGGATATGGCGTTGACTACCCGCGAAGGCCACCTCGTGCCGGTGAGTCAACTGGGTCACGTGGAGATTCGCTCTGAAGATCCGATTCTCAAGCGACGGGATCGTTTACCAACCGTCACCATGGAAAGCGACATTGATGAATCGTTACAACCTCCTCAAGTTTCAACCGAAATAGAGAAGGCGATCCAGCCGATTGTTTCGAAGCTGCCCGATGGTTACAAAATTGAGACAGGGGGATCGATAGAAGAAGCTGGTAAAGCCAATCGCGCTCTGTTTCTTGTATTCCCAATTATGATCGTGCTGACGCTCACCGTCATCATCTTCCAGGTGAAGTCTTTCTCGGCCATGTTCATGGTCGTACTGACAGCGCCTTTGGGATTGGTCGGGGTTATCCCAACGCTGATTCTTTTTCGTCAGCCATTTGGATTCAATGCCATTTTGGGCTTGATCGCCCTTGCCGGCATCCTGATGAGAAACACACTCATCCTGATTGGCCAGATCAAGACCAATCAGGATGAGGGTCTCGACACCTATCACGCTGTAGTTGAGGCGACTGTCCAGCGCTCACGGCCGGTCATTCTGACTGCGCTAGCAGCGGTTCTCGCGTTCATCCCCCTCACATTCTCCGTTTTTTGGGGATCCATCGCCTATACGTTGATCGGTGGCACTGCTGTTGGCACAATCCTAACACTGGTCTTTCTCCCTGCCCTTTACGCCATCTGGTTTGGCGTGAAGCCCTCCCGAGATAGTAATCACCATGAGATCAACGCAATAGCACTGGAGCCAAGATGGCTGGTTACGACGAAGCAATGAAGGTAACCCAACAGCAAAGCGAAACTCTCCTCCAGTCGACCGGCCGGACATACGCAGATCTTGCCGCACTGACATCGAGCTTTTCGCCTGAAGAGTGGATCAGAAGGGCGCCAGATGGTGGCTGGTCAGCTGCAGAAATCTTTGAACACGTCGTGTTAGCCAATAGCTCTCTTATGGCGGCCGTTCGGGATCGTTTGGTTCAAGCCCCTGAGGGAGAATGGCGGCAGCTAACTGCCGGCAAAGACAGCCTGATTGAACAGGTTCTCAGCTCCGGCGGACGTGCAAAGGCAGGTCCTCGAACGAGCACATTCAGTGGCGTAGTCCAGAACGACGTCCGACAGATCCTTGCTGATTCGCATTGGGAACTGCGCCAACTGTTAGCCGCGGCAGTGCCGTTCCCCCTACATGCAATCGTCTGGCCTCATGGCTTTCTAGGCCCTCTAAGTGCATTTCAATGGCTGCTTTACATTCCAAGTCACACGGCCAGGCACGTAGGCCAGATGCAGCGCCTTCAAAGCATCTACCTATCATCTGAAATGAACGATAGATGAGACCACTGCCATCGTAAGGCTCACATTGCTCATTACGTGTAGTGGGAGTGCACGCATCGTGGTCATTACAGTCCCTCCGTCCGCTCCACCGCCATCTCTTCTAAGTCCACGAAGAGGGGAACATGTTGTGCGACTTGTTCGAAGGCGCGAAAAGCAAACGTCGTTTGCTCATGCCCGGCCGGATGCTGTTCCAGCCACAATTCAAGCAGGAGCGGTGACATCTCCGCGAGAACCGCCTTCAGCAGTCGTATCGCGGTAGGGATGCGCATTGCTGCGCACCCCCCGCACAGATCCCGGCGGGCGTGATTCACGCACCGGGCTCCCACCTCGGGTGTTTGACGGCGAAGCGAACGCTGGGCCATGGATGAAGGACACGGGGTGGAGGCAAGAACTCTGCCGCGAGTTTGGCCATCCGGTTCCATGTGGTGCGATCCCGCTGGCTTCGCTGCGCAAGCGAACGTCGCCAGATATCGGTCACCTAGTGCCGGAAGGCTCCAAGGCTTCGGCTATTTGTGGGGACCGCGTGATACGCGAAGTATCGGCCACGGTGCCGGTCCATTCGCCCCGCTGGCAATCGGTTCCGCGCTCATGGTGATGATCTTTGCGGGCAGTCATCTCTCCGGAGGGCACTTCAATCCGGCGGTTACCCTGGGCGTCTGGCTGCGCGGGAAGTGCGAACCAAAGATGTAGCGCCCTACATGATTTTTCAGATCATGGGAGCGGTGCTGGCGGCCTTGGTCGTCAAGTTCTTAAAGGGAGGGGCCGCTGTTGCACCGCTCCAACCGGCGACCGAACAGATGAAATGCAATGAGCCGAGCAACACGGATGGACACGCGAGCAAGGACTCATGGAAGAGAAAGACCCGCTCCAAAGACATGCGATCTACGCACTCGCATTCGTGTGCCAGTGCAAAGGAAAACATTGGAAATACGACCTTGACACCGCCGGCTTCGTTAGAGATGTTATCGCCAACTGACCATCTGTTCGAAGGATTGAAGGAAATCTAACTGGATATTGCGCCACTCCCGGAACCGATCGGTCCCGTAGGAGGCGGATCGCTTCCGAATAGCTAACCACTCAGGATAAGCATGTCGGCGGGCGAGATGGATCATTCTCGGAGTCGGCGACAATGTCCTATGGTCACTGTGCATCATGCAGGTTTGCGAGGGCACGTTGCAAGCGAGCTTGGTGCGCCTTAGTCCGGTCAGCATCTCCTTTGGCTGCAGCTGCGGCGGCAGCAGAAGCGGAAGCATAGGATGTGGGCGGCTTAATGTCATTTTGCGCCGCTTCGGTGGCGGAGACCGCTGCGGTGTATCGACTGGCAAGGGCTTCGATCTCGAGACGGGCTGTTTCCGGGTGATATCCGATGCGATTGCCCGTCTGCGTGGCCATCGTGACATCTTCTGGAACTGCGGAGGTCGTGGGGTAGTCT
>WNFD01007564.1_pt1 | contig 20900 bp, 11 predicted proteins | sample 5400491 | NCBI WGS metagenome assembly WNFD01 (sample SAMN13153343, study PRJNA577476) | soil metagenome | isolation source: 120 cm saprolite under Douglas fir tree site 2 hole 2 replicate 2 | place: USA:California | collected 2015-04-18
GCACTCCGGTCTGGCCGGCGGTCCCGTTGTTCGCGGTGGCGGCGCTGACCGCGGCGCGGTACTGAGCGTAGGTCTCGTTGTACTGGGCGGTGAGGTGTTCGATGACGTTGGAGGGGGCGCCCTGTGCTTCCGCGGCGGTGATCTGCGCGTTGATGGTGTCGGCCCGGGTGAGCAGGGCGGCGGGGTCTGTCTCGACGGTGCCTGTCTCGGCGGGGGTGGCCGGCTGGGCGGTAGATGGCGTGCCCCGGTAGCCGGCCTCGTAGGGGAACCGGATCGCGCTGCTGTCGCCTCCGGCGTCGATATAAGTCTTGTAAAGCTGACCGAACTGATCCGCGATGACACCCTGCTGGCCGGCCGGTACCCGGTAGAACTGGTCCGCCAGGTCGCTGAGCCGCTGCTGCATGGCGCCGAGATCCGCCGCGCTGGCCGGCGTGCCAGCCGCAGGCTGCCCGGCCAGCGCGGACCCGCCGGCCGACCCGGACGCAGCGGCTGGCCCGGAGGCAGCGGCCGGTCCCGAACCGGCGGACGGCGCGCCCACCCGGACCCTGGCGGCAAGGTCGGTGACCTGCTGGCTGGTCAGCGGAGTGCTGATGCCCTGGTTGATCTGATCCTGGAGCAGGCTCATTATCTGGCTGGCCACATCGTCGATCGCGCTGGCGCTTGTCTCGCCCCGGGCGATCATCACCGGGGTGACCTCGTCCACCACGGAACTCGCCAGGTCCGCGGACGCGGTCCCGGACAGCGGCGAGGGCAGCGCGGCAGCGACCTCGTCGGGCAGGCCGCCGACCGTGTAGCTGCGGCCGGAGGAGTCCACCGCGATCCGCGCGACCTGCGACTGGGCCTGTTCGACCTGCTGCGCCACCTTCTGCCGTAGCTGGTAGGCGAGGTCGTCGAACTGCTGCTGGGCGAGCTGATCGGCGGTCCGTTGCTGGGCCTGGTAGCCCTTCTCGTATGCCATGGGCGGAAGAGGCTCGCTTGCCACTGCCGGTGCCGTGGCCTGCTCGGCTGCCGTGGGCGCTGCCTGCCCGGTTGCCGCGGGGACCGTGCCACCCTGAGCCGCGCTTGCTGGCTGCTGTGCGCTGGCCAGGATGAGTTCTGCGACCTTGGCGGGACTAGCCTGCGCGTCCTTGACGATTGTCGCCGTGATGGCCGGCACGGACTCGCTGGCCAGGGCATCCGGCGATACGCCCAGCTGGAGCGCTACCTCGTCATAGCCCGTCGGGTTGGTCGCGGCGAGCTTGTTCAGCAAGTTACCGAGGACGGCGGTCGTGCCTGCCGTCTGGCCGGACAGTATCGGCGTCCGCGCAGGGACGACCGTGGTCGCAGCCGGGGGGGAGGCAGGAGCGATGGCGGGACTGCCATTAGCTGCGGTAGCCCGTTCTGATACCGGATTTTCCTGCTGCGCCGCCGCAGTCGGCGGGCTGGCGGCCGCTGCGCTGGCCGGTGTCGATGTGGCCTGCTGGCCCGACGACGGCGCCTGAACCTTAGTGCCCGGTACCGGCGTGGTGACGGTGACGGGCTTCTGGAGGGTGATGATCGCGCCGTTGCCGGTGCGCACGACCGTGCCGGGTAGCAGGGTAACCGGCACACCGCCAGCGACTGTCGCCGGGATCGCGGTGCCCGGCACCGTGCTGGCCGGATTCACGAGCCTGCGGACCGGTCCGGCGACGGGGGTGACGACGGTCCAGGTGTCTCCGCCGGGGGAGATGACCCTGGTACCGGCCTGCGGTCGCATGGCTGCCGGCTGTGGCTCCTGCCGGATGGCGGGCACCGGGGGAACAGTCTCGGCGTCGTACGGGTTTGCCGCCGTCGCGGCGTCTGTCACGTTCACCTGGCCAGGTGCGGGGCGCGCGGCGCGGCTGGGCTGCCGGAGCGTGCTGAGCAGGCTGCTCAGCTTCTCCCAGGCTGTTGCCGTCGAGGTTGATGACGGGTTGCCGCTGGTCCGTGTGGCGGACGAAGTCCCGGTCCCGGAAAGTGGCAGCGTCGCCGTGCCCGCGCGGATTTGATCCACGAGGTTCAGCCAGCTGGTCATGACGGTACGGACGTCATCGAGCAGGGCCTGGTCGCCGGCCGCAAGCCGCTGCCCGCGTCGCAGCGCACCGGCGGCGGCAAGCGCGCTGGTCAGCGTGCCGCTGTCCAGCGCGGTGCGGACTCGCTCGCTGGCCGGGGTAGACGGCATCAAGGCCAGCGCGGCGGCCACCGAGGTCTCGGTTTCCCCGGCCAGAAGCTGGTGATAAGCCCGCCGGTCACCGGCCGGGCCCTTGTTGAGCGCGCTGTCGATAAAGCTGGGCAGCTTCGAGCGGGTGAGACGGCCGCTGAGCCAGTCCAGGTAGGTCAGCGCGTCCGTGGCCCGGCCGGACTCAACGACTGCCAGGGTAGGTACCTGGCCTAGATTCGATTGACGTGTCCTCAGCGTGGACAGGGCGGTCAGCAGGTAACCGCGCAGCATCGCCGCGTCGTCTCCGGTGAGTGCGCCGCCGATCGTGAGCTGAGTGCGCAGCGTGGCCGCCCGTGTCGCCAGCGACTCATCAGCGGGAGCCAGCCCTTCGCCGACGGCGACGTCCAGGGCCCTGCCGATCGCGTCGGTGAGGCGAGGCGCGCGGCCGGCGAGCTGCGTGGTGGCCGTACTAATGTCCTGCGCCATGCTCGCCAGCCGTGCCTGTCCGGTCTGGACGGTGGCCTGCGCGGTCAGGTAGGCGGGAGTGAACGGCATGCTGATCTCGTTGAGTGAGGTCAGCCGCGGTGCGTCCTCGCTTTGCGCGATCACGGTCATGTCGCCGTCGCGATCGTAGCGCCACAGTCTGGTCGGACCCTGCCGCGTCGCGTGCTCGAGCATGTAGTCGTACTGATAAGGCGTGCGGCGCAGCGCGATGATGTCGCCAGGGGATGGTTGTTTACCGGGCGTGAAGTTATAGGGGTGAGAGTGGACGAGCAGCCGTGCCCGGCCGGGGTTGATCGAGTACGTGCCGCCCCTGACCAGTGCCACCGTGCCGGGCTTGCTGCCGGTCCCGGCCTCGTAGACAATGCCGTACTCGACGGTCGGGTCGGACGCCATGTGCGTGTAGAGCATCGTCAGCAGCGTGTTCCACTCGGGCAGCGTCAGCGGGGGGTCGCCCGGCGCCACCGATAGCTTCGATCGGTCCACTGGCTGATGAGTGACGTCGATGCTGACGTTGCCGAGCTCGAAGTTCTCTCCCTGGATAGGAATCCCGCGATCTGAGGATCCGCCGGCGCCGCCCGCGCTCGGCGAGGACTGGCCGCTCCGCCTAGTGAGATCGATCCCGGTGAGGGCGGTTATCTCCTGGTCGGAGAAGTAAGGATCGCGCCCGCTGAACGTGGGGCGTCCGCCCGGGACGCCGGGGGGGAGCGCGGGCACGCTCTTGAGCGGGTCAAGCAGCACACGCCCCTTGATGTCGTCCCAGATGGTATGGGCCGCCCCTATCCGGTAGCCGCTCCGTTGCTCCAGCAGTACGTCGAGGGCGTTGCCGATGCCTCCGTTGCCGGCCCACTTCGTGAAGCCGTCCTTGCTCGTGAAGTAGCCGGCGGCCTTCATCGCTTCTATCAGCTCCCGCGCCCGGCCGCCCGGACCGTCGGCGTAGGCCTCCTGATTGGCAGGCCCCCCATATGTGGTCCGAAGCGCGAGTTCCAGGTCTTTCGCCTGGGTGTTCGTGAGCCCGGTTGCCACGATCAGCATGCTCACGGGGATGTCATAGGACAGCGCTGGGTTGATCAAGCGGCCCTGGGAATCGTAATAGGCCTTGACGGATGAGCCCAGCTTGCCATCCTTGTACCGGGCAACATCACCTCCACCGGCGTACGCGTATGTAATGCCCCACTTGAGGAAGTTCTTATTCCTGGCGTCAAAGAGCGCATAGACGACGTATTTGAGGTAACTACTCGGCGGAGGCTGGAGCACATCCGGGTTGAGCAGCCGGGGCGTCGTACGCCCAGCGCCGCCAGACGTGAGGTGTGTACCGGGATGCTGGTCCGGCGGGTTCTGCGCGGGCTGCGCGGCCTGCCGTACCTTCGCTGCTTGCTGTGTGGTCTGGGCGCTGGTGGAGCTGCCGGTGGCTGGGGCAGAGGTACCGGCAGGAAGCGGCCCGCCGTTGTCGATGGCGGTGAGGGTATCCTGCTGGCTCCGCACCAGGGAGATCGCCGACCCGAGCAGGCGCCACTCCGCGGGATTGACGGAGGCGAAGTCATCCCGGGCACGGGTGAGCAGGTCGTTGAAGGCGGCCTGGTTGTCTGTGGCCGTCATCAGCTCGCCGCGCTGCGGGCTGGGTGGCATCCCGGCGAGCGACAGGCGTACCGCCTGATAGATGTAGCCGGAAAGCTGGTTGTGGTATTCGAGGGCCCGCGCGGCGAGGTTCGGATTGCCCTGTGCGGCGTTGTCCTCTCGTGCGGCGGCGGCAAGGTAGGGGGGCAGTTTCGTCGCGTCGACGAGCCAGCGCAGGTAAGAGAGCGCATCCTGGGTCCGGGCTAGCGCGCCGGGACCGTAGATGTTGACGTCGGTCTCGATGCTGGCCTGTTGCCCGGTGACAGCCGTCCGCATCTCGGCCGCGTAACTGCGCAGGGCGGCGATGTCACTGGCGGTGAGTGGCTGCCCGACGGCATAGCGGGTACGGATCGCATTGATCTGCCTGGTGCGCCTGGTGCCAGGGAAGGGCAGGCTGAGGTCGGAGCGGCGGGTCAGCGACAGGAGGTACTTGATGGCCCACCTGTCGGCCTGAGTCAGTGCGGCGCCACGTGTGCCAGCAAGCTGGTAGGAGGCCAGGGTCAGGTCCTGCGCCGCCTGCTGCACCATCGGCTGGCGGGCTACCAGGCGGCTGTAGCCGGGCACGAACTGGGGCGGCAGGACCTCGCTCGGCAGGACTTCGCGCACGTTTCCCAGCCGGTCGTACTCCAGGATGCGGATCGGCTGCCTCAGGTCGGTCGAGGCGTGCTCGACCACGTAGGAATGACTGAACGGGCTGTCGCGGAGCGTCAGTATGTCGGCTGCGGACACCACGGTGGAGTTGTGGTAGCCGTATGGATGAGTGTGGGCAAGCAGGTACCAGCCTGACGGCACGCCGACGGCAGTCGACCCGCCGCGCACCAGCTCAATGGTGCCGAATGTGCCCATGGCGGGGTTGAAGGCGATGGCGTACTCCGCACCGGGGCGGCTCAGCGTGCTGGCCAGGACCTGGATCAGTCCCCGCCATTCCCGCGTGCTGAGATGCAGCGCGCCCGGCGCCGCAGCCCGGTTCACCGCTGTCGCGTGGTGGAAGATGTCGTTATTTCCCAGCACCCAGTCGTCGACGGGTTCTGCCTGCCGTGTGTTGGCTGGGTCGTTGAAGTTCGCCGGGGCGACAGGGACCGGCTGCCCTGGTACCAGCGCGGGCTCGCCGATTGGACGCCGCTCGGCGGCGGTCAGCGGCCGGGTCTGGCGCAGCGGGGCCTCGCCGGCGGCGGGTGGCAGTTGTTGCCGGCCGCCGGGGCTGGTGCCCATCTGGCTGAGCTCACCGTCGGTGAAGTAGCCGTCCGCGGTCGCGATGCGGGCGCCCTGCGGGAAGGCGCGCAGCCACGGGGATAGCAGCCAGGCCAGCCCAGAGTTGGTGACTGAGCCGCCAAGGGGTCGGCCATCGGGCGTGCCAGGGGGCCGTGCGTAGACCGAAAGCAGCCACTGCATCAGTACATGCGGCTTGATGTCCGCCCACCCGACAGCTCCCTCGCTTAGCCGCTGCACGGCCCACGCGAGACCATGATCTGCCTGGCCATCGGCCTGAACCCAGCTCTGGAATCCTGCGGGGCCGCGATAGTAGCCGTCCTGCTTGATCAGCTCGACGAGATTGCTGCCGGGCTGACCGGGGCTGTCGAGGTACTGCCGGTAGTTGGCCGGGCCGCCGAAGGCGGCCTCAAGGGCCAGTTCAAGCGCGGCCGCCTGCCCGCTGGTCAGGCCTGCCGCGACGACAACCTCTGCTACCGGCGTGCCCCTGGCGATCGCGGCGTTGACCAGCCTGCCCGAGCGGTCGAGGTACTCGGGTACGTCGCTGCCAAGCGCCGGGGCGGGACCGGAGCCATGCAAGGCGAGGTTGATGGTGCCCCACTTCAGGAACATGCCCGTGGCAGCGTCATAGACCGCGTAAACCGCGTAACCGTTGCGCACCGTCGGCCGTGGCAGGTCCGAGCTGTTCACCATCCCGGTCGGCTGCGGGCTGGTATAGCGGGTGGCGGGTGGCTTTGGCTGGGACTGCGCCGCCCGCGCGGGCGGCAGGTAGATCTGGCCTGCTAGGGCCTGGCCCTGGATCTGCTTCCAGCCGGATAGCTGATTCTCGGCGGCGGCGAGCAGCTGCTGCTGTGCTGGTGTGAGCTGCCCGGTCCGGGCGGCGAGCAGGGCGTCGGTCAGGGTCTGGTCGCTCAACGCGGCCTGGAGGCGCGCGGCTGCCCCGGTCGCGGGCATCCGGGGCAGCGCCTGGCCGAGGACGGCGGTGATGTCCTGGGCGAGCAGCGGATGGTAGCGCAGCAGGGTACGGAAGCCGCGGAGGGTGAGGCCGGCCCGCTTGTCCTCGATGGCGTGCTGGTCTTCGGCGATGGCGTCCCTGAGGAACCAGGGCAGCGTGTCAAGGACCTGCTGCCTGCTTTGCGGCGGCGCGGTGAGCCAGCGCAGGTAGCTGACGGCGTCGCTGGTCTGCAACGGGCCGGGATCCAGCAGCGGGATCCCGGAGCGAAGCTGACGGTAGGCATCGACGGCCTGGGCGCCGGCCTGGCTGAGCGCGGCGAGCAGCTCGGTAACGTCACCGCCGGTCAGCGGCTGGCCGTCCAGGAAGCGGCGATCAAGCCCGGTGAGCGTGGCACGGTCGCCGAGCCCGTAGCGGGCGGCCGTCCGGAGGGCCTGGGAGATGTCAGGGGTGAGCTCCGCGGCCTGCCCGGGCGCGCCGCCAGGTCCCCGCCGCATCGCCGACAGCCGCACTCGCGCCTGGCTGATGATGCGGTCGGCTCCGGTCAGCTGCGCTCGCCACTTACCCGCCGCCGCCCGTGCCGTGTACCAGCCGGTGTCGTAGGGCAGGTTGATCTCTGCCCGCGACGACAGTTGCGGGACCGCCAGCCCCGGCCGCAGCGCTACGTCGGTGATGTCGCCGTAGCGGTCGTAGCGGTAGAGCCGTGGCGGCTGCCCGGCCGGGTGCACAAGCAGGTACTCGTACTCATGCGAGGTCCGGCGCAGCGCCAGGATGTCGCCCGCGGATGGCCGCCCGTCCGCCTGCGTGTGCACAAGCACCCGCACGCCGGGCCCGGTCACCAGCGACGAGATGCCGCCCTGGACGACCTGCACGGTGCCGGGGCCAGTCCCCGCGGCGAGGTAGACGACACCGAATTCTGGCGGCCGGGCGGCTGGCCGCCCGGCCGGACCCGGCGGCCTGCCGCCGGCCTGGCGCCTGTCGAGCTGCCGCAGCAGGTAGTTCCACTCACCCAGGGTCAGCGGAGGGTTGCCCGCCGGCAGGCCCAGCTTCGACCGGTCAACCCGCTGGCGTGAACCGTCGAAGGTCACGCCGCCGAGCGCGAATGTCCCATTCGGGACCGGCTGTGCCAGCCGCGGTGACTGTTCTCCCGGGGCGCCGGGTGCCGGCCGTGACTGACCCGGCGGCGGCTGCCCGCCCTGCTGCCCGCCCTGCTGGCTGCGCGCGCGCTGCATCGCCTGCCGCGCGCTATCTGCCTCCTGCTTTGCCCGCAGCTCGGCGGCGGCGACCTGGTCCTGTGCGCCCTGGCTGATGGCGGCGACCTGCTGCACGTGCCAGGCGCTGATTTCCGCCTGCTGCTGGTCGTACCAGCGCTGCAGGACGTCGACGGACCCGGAGTCGATGATCTGCTGCCTCAGGGCGGGCGGCAGATCGCCGACGAGGGCTTTCAGGCCTGGCGGCGAGGCCGGCAGCGACGACGAGGAGGAGGTCGCCTGTGCCGCCGCCTGCGCTGCCGAGCTGGCAGCCGCTGGCAGGGCGCCCTGCTGAGCATCGGCCGCCTGCGCGGCTTGCGGTCCGATGGCCGCGCTCGTGCTTGTCCGGCCAGGGCGCGGAAGCGCGGCCACCAGCCGGGAGAGCGGGGCGGGCACGTAGACGCCGTTCATCCGGAGCGCGGTCTCCAGCGCGGCGTCCAGCAGGGTAAGGGCGCCGCGGGCGACGTCGCTGAGCGGCCAGGTGACGCTCACTGAGACGTTCTCCGGCTCGCTGATCACGTTCAGCCAGTTGTTCAGGGCTGGCCCGACGCTGATGCCGTGCTGCTGGAGTAGCTGGTCAGCTGTGCTCAGCGCGTCCTGCACGGCGGCGTTGACGTCAGCGTTCGGCAGTCCGGCCGCGTGCAGCACCGGATCGAGTGCCGCGCCGAGCAGCCAGCTTGCGGCGAGCCCGGCCTGTGCGAGGGATGGCGCGAAAGCCCAGCTGAGACCGGCTTCGAACCCTATCTCCGTGCTGGCCTGCCCGTTCGTGATCTCGGTCGCGAGCTTGATCGGCTCCAGGTAGGCGTAACCGCCCATGGATCCGTCCAGGATGCTGGCGAACGCGCCAAGCAGCAGGTAGCTGTCCCCGCTGAGGGCCGTCTGCTGCTCCGTCTGGCCGGCGGCTGCCGTGCCGCTCGCGCGCACCACCCAGGCGGGCGCCGGGCCGCCGCCGAGCAGCCCGGTGCGCGGGTTGCCGCCGGCTCCGGCAAGCCGGATCACCAGGGCGGTGCGGCCGCCTTGTATATCGGTGGTGGTGCTTGTGGTGACCTGACGCCAGCCTTCGGCCTCCGCGCCGAGTGCAAGGTAGGCGCTGGGGTTGCCGAGCGCGCTCGCCGGGATGCGCAGGTGGCCCAGCTGCAGATCCGGCAGCGCCAGAGTGGGGCCGACCGGCGTCGTGTGCAGCAGCCCGAGCGGGGCCTGCGGGGTCACCAGGGCGTTGAAGTACGTGGTGGGCCCGTCGGTGACCTCCACGCTGTCGCGCCGCATCACCAGCTCGAGGAAGACGCTGCCATCGGCCGCCGTCACCTTGTAGAGCACGGCTGCGCGGTCGGTGCTCACCTCGCGTCCGCCGAGCGGCCAGCGGGCCTGGTTCTGTCCTCGTATCAGCCCGCTGCGCCGCGAGGTGGTGACCGTCGGGCTCTGCCACAGCGTCCGCACCGTAGCGCCGGGCGTGGTCATCGGGTCGGTGCCGGTCGTCACCTGCGCTGGAGCGGCGGCTGGCTGCTGCCCGTTGGCCGCCTGCCAGGCCGCGACGGCGCCTTGCAGCGCCGCTTCCTCCTGGCGGGTCAGCAGGGCGTTGGCGGCCACCGCGCCGTAGTCCGGCGCGTTCTTGCTCGTGGCGGCCAGCTTCTGCTGGGCCTGGGCCTGCCGGTTCTGGGCATCCCGCAGGGCGGAGAGCAACTGGGCGTAGCCGGCCCGGCTGGAGATCGCAGCGTTAAGGGCGGTGATCTGCTGCTGTAGCTGCCCGAGCCGGGTGGTCAGGGACGCGATCCTCGTCGCGCGCGACGCAGACGGCCGCCTGGCGCTCCGCTCCTGATTGAGTGCCGCTCGCGTGCTCGCGGCACTGCGGATGAGCTGGCTCAGGGCCCGGCTGTCCCGCCGCGCTTCAGCGGCCAGGCGCGCGAGGATACCGGCGACCTGCCCGCCGCTCAGCCCTGTCTGCTGGCCTGTCTGCTGGCTGGCGGTCGCCTGCCCTGTCTGCGGGGGTCGTCCTCCCTGGGGGTTCTGCGTACCGGCCCGATGCGCGGGCTGCTGGGCGGGCTGCTGTGACGGACCCGGTCCCTGCGCAGGCGATGTGCTGGCCGCCGTGGCCGCCGAGGCTGGCGCGGAGACGGCAACTCCCTGCAGCATGCCAAGCAGGAGGCTGACCGCCGCGACGGCCGCGATGCCCGCCGCCGCACGGGATCCGGCCGCACGGGATCCGAAGGTCGGCTGGCGTGAGTCGGCCTGCCTGCCGCGGCGGGCCCATACGGCAACTCCCTGCAGCATGCCAAGCAGGAGGCTGACCGCCGCGACGGCCGCGACGGCCGCCGCCGCACGGGATCCGGCCGCACGGGATCCGATGGTCGGCTGGCGTGAGTCGGCCTGCCTGCCGCGGCGGGCCCATGATGCAGTCCCGCCGCGCCGTGCGCGCGGCGGGCTATCCGGCGAAGCGGTACTGTCTGCGGCGGTACTGTCTGCGGCGGCCCCGGCGCGCCGCAGTACAGCCAGGGTTGCCATCCCAGGGGATGACCCGCCTGGTCTCCATCGTGGTAGAGCCAGTGGGAATGGCCTGCGCAGTCCCGCCCGCAGTGCGGCCAGGGTTGCCATCCCAGGGGATGACCCGCCTGGTCTCCATCGTGGTAGAGCCAGTGGGAGTGGCCTGCGCAGTCCCGACCGGAGTGCGGCCAGGGGGGATGATCTCCCTGTTCCCAGTCGCACGATGGCCTTCAAGACGGCCCACAGGGCCAGCTGCACCAGCGCCGCTGACGCGAGTATGTGAGCGCTCATCACTGCGCGATCTCCTGATTGCTTTGCGGATCTTGGCTGTGTTGCTGTCCGGCCGCAGGCACCCCGCCGCGGTGGCTGCCCGTCAAGCCGCCGGCGCTGCCCGGGGAAGCGGGGCCGCCCCGGGAGGCCGGACTGGCCGCGCCCGGCGTGGTGGCCGCGCCCGGCGTGGTGGCCGCGCCCGGCGTGGTGGCCGCGCCCGGCGTGGTGGCCGCGCCCGGCGTGGCGGCCGCGCTTGCGGTGGTGGTTGCGCCCGGCGTGGTAGTGGCCGGGCCCTGGGTGGTGGCCTCGGTGCCCGCCGCGGGGGAGCGCCGCCTTCTCTACCGGCGGCGGGCAGTCGGCCGGGCCCCCGGTGCCCTGGCCTGTTGCGCTGAGCGGGCACATGCGGATGGGTCCGCACCCGCTGTCGCCGGTGCTGCCGCTGCCAGGGCTGGTCGCTGTCGCCGGGCAGGCACGGATGGGTCCGCAGGTATCCTCGCCCCCGGTGCCCTGGCCTGCTCCGCTGAGCGGGCACATGCGGATGGGTCCGCAAGTGTCCTGGTCCGCGTCACCCGAGCAGCCGCCTGCCCCGGACCGGCCGTGCCGGCGCCCTTGCGCACCGTGCTCCGTATGGCCTGGGCTCTGCGGGGGCCCGGTGGTTCCCGGTGCCGGACTCACCTGGCGGGTGGCTGGTGCCGCGGGGGGCGCGGTCTCCTGGCGCGTGCCGCTGTCCTGCCCCGCCGCGGGCGGCCGTGCGGTTGCGGCGGGACTGCTCGCCGTCGCCGCTGACCGGGCCGGCGATTGCCGCGCGACCTGAACCGCGGCGGCCGACGCGGGCCGGACCGCGACCGTCGCCGCGGACCGGCTGGGCACCTGCCCGGCCGCGACGGGCGCTGACGGCCGGACAGCGACGGACGCAACTGGCGCCGCCGCCGGTGCCGGTGCCGTCGGCCGGACCGCGACCGGTGCGGCTGACCCACTCGGCGCCTGTGGTCCGGACCCACTCGATGCCTGTGGTGCGGACCCCGCTTGTGCCTGTGGTGCGGACCCACGCGATGCCTGTGGTGCGGACCCGGCGTTCGCTTGCGCCGGGGACCGGACCGGCGGCTGCGGTGCCGGCTGGGCCACTGCGGGGTGTGCCGGCTGCGCGGGGGGATGCGCCGGGCGGGGCGCCGAGGGGGCGACAGCCCCGCTGCCGGCGTTGCCGCCGGCCGGCGCCGGAGACCCGGGCTGCCCCGTCGATGCGGGCGCGACGGCAGTGCCGCGTGGCGCGCTCGCTACGGTCGGCGGGTGCCCCGGTGGCGCGGCGGCTTCCTGGGCCAGGGCGAGCAGCCCGGTGAGCAGCGCGCCTGCGAGCAGCGTGCGCGACAGCAGGCGAGCCAGCCGCGGAGTCGAGCGTGGCGCCATTGTGCGCACTCCTTGAGCAGCCTTCTGCGGGATCTCGTTGCGCCATTACGGGACAAATTGACACCGCATGCGACGGCAACGGGAAAGGATGGGAAACGATCGGTGAATGCCGTATCACACAGCGGCCGACCAGTCTGTGTCACCCGTACCGCGCTATACCGCGCCACCAGTGGCGCACAACTGCGGATGGGCATGCTGGACTGCGACCGTATCCGGACCAACGGCCGAACCGATCATGCCTGCGCCGCGAGCCTCCAGCGGCGCGTCCCTCGGTACTGCCGCGATCGGGCTAGGGCAACCGGTCGCATCAGCCGAGTCACGATAGGCATACCATGCCTGCCGTCGCGTTGCAAGCCCCTCTGCACAAGGCAAGTGCTGCTTCCTGCCACGCTCCCGGCTACGGAGCGACACTAAACAACTAGTAATCAATTACGTATTGACGAGGCCAGTACTAGGGCCACTAATAGTTGGAAATATGAGAAGGAGTTCGCGAGGCGTAAGGTGCGCGCTACCAGGTTGCAATGAGATCGTCGAGCAGTCACATGACGGCGGTCCCGTCCGCAAGTACTGCGGTCCAGCCCACCGGGCGGCAGCCCGTCGGCTGCGTTACAAGGAAAGACTCCAAGGTGAAGAAGGGTATCTCGTCGCGCACGGGCCGGCGACTCCCGCATCTGCCGGTGCGGACAAAGCTGGCCAGCTAGCCGCGGCCAGCGCCGCCGCGGCCAGCGCCAGCGCCACGGCCGCGGCCAGCGCCGCCGCGGCCGACGAGACTGCCGCGTGGCATCCCGAGACGGACGCGGTGATTGCCCGCAACCTCAGTCCGCGGCGCCTCCATCCCCCAGGGCGCCAGCCCGTGCGTCGCGTCTTCGCCGCGACGTTCCTGATCGTGCTCATCGCGGGCGGCACCGCGTCTGGTGTACAAGTGACCGCGCATCCGCCCGCCGAGATCCGGCACCAGCCCCAGGCCAGGGCCGTGCAGCCAGCACCAGCCAGGCCCGCCCCTGACAAGCTGACGCTCGCGAGCGCGGCATGGTCGTCGAAGGCCCAGCACGCCATCACCGGCATCCGCAGGCAGCTCAACACGCTCAACCACACAAATCGGAAGATTCAGGCGATACCAGCGTACGAGCGGACGCCGCAGATCAACACGGCGATTCACGAGATCTCCCGGCGCACCGCCGAGCTCGGCCAGCAAGAGGCAGCCCTGCAGGCCGGCATCGCGGTCCAGGATCTGTACCAGCGTTCCAGCGCGCAGCTTTCCACTGTCCGTAACGAGCTCACCTACCTGCACCAGACCCAGCATGGGACCCGTGACAACGCCAGCGCCCCCGCTGACAATGAGCTCGGCTCCATCACGAACGCGCTCTCGCAGCAGGAGAACACGCTGACCGGTCAGGTCAACGTCTGGTCCACGAACCTGCACACGGCGATGGACGAGCCGCTGTCCGTAACGCCCTCGGTCACCAGGCATATCGACGATCTCGCGCTCCTGGCGGCCTCGGAGCCCGCGGCACCAGGACCGGCCATAGGCCAGGCGCCGCTGGTGACCTTCGTCCCGTCGCGCAGGGCCGTTGCCAGCCACTCGCAGCGCGACGCCGTTCCGACCGCGCCGCGCACGCCCGCTTCCCCCTCCGGGCCCTCCGGTTCCGCGGGGGCACCCGGGCCGGGCAGCTCAACGCAGCCGGTCCAGCCTGGCCACCCGGTCACCCCGGTCAGCGGTCGGCCGGGACACACCCGGTCGGGAAACACAGGGAGCACCTCCGGCGGAACCGGAACCGTGGCAGCCCCGGGCACCGGAACGTCCACGGGCAGCTCGGGCACCTCGTCAGGGAGCGGAACGTCAGGGAGCGGAACGTCCAGGCATCATGGCCACGGGTCCGCGGGCTCGTCCGGCTCGGGCTCGGCCGCTGCCGGCTCGCAGGGTGCCGGCTCGACCGCGACTGGTACAAGCCCGTCCGGGTCCAGCCTGGGCGGCTCGGGCTCGGCTAGCACCGGTTCAGGCCCGGCCAGTCCCGTACCGCAAGGCTCCGGCTCTGTCCCGGCGGGCCCAGGTGGCGCGGCAGGCTCCGGTCCTGCGAGCTCAAGCCCGCCCGGCTCCGGCTCGGCCAGTTCCGGCTCGGCCAGTTCCGGCTCGGCCAGCTCCGGTGCGCAAGGCCACGGATTCAGCCCTGTCGCTCCCAGCCCTGTCGCTCCCAGCCAGGGCCAGACTCCGGTCTCGACCATCGGCGGTGCGGGCACCAGCCAGAGCCCGGGCTCCAGCACGGAAGCTCCCAGCTCTCCTGGCTCTCCCAGCCCAGGCTCCGTCGGCTCCAGCACATCGGGCTCTAGCTCGAAGGATTCTGGTTCCAGCCCGGCAAGCTCTGACAGTTCACAATCGGGCAGCTCCGGCTCGGGCAGTTCCGCGTCTGGCTCGGATAACGGAAGCTCGTCAAGCTCCGCCAGCTCCAGCTCGGACAGTTCCAGCTCCGCCAGCTCCAGCTCGGACAGTTCCAGCTCGGACAGTTCCAGCTCGGATGGCTCCAGCTCGGATGGCTCCGGATCGTCCGCTTCCGGCGATGGCGGAGGGGATGGCGGCGGAGGGGATGGCGGCGGAGGCGGCGACTGACGCTCTCCCGGCGCCCAACGCCAGCTGGACCCCCTGCCACCCGCAGGGGGTCCAGTCATCTGAGCTGACCTATTTTTAGGCCTAACGCGAGCGCGGTGGCACCCGCCCAAGACACGAGCGTGCACCGCGGCGGCCGCCTGACCGGCCAGAACGCGTGGGTTCCGGATGCTGCATGCCTGCGCTGCCCCCCGTGTAGGGCTAAGTTTGTCGTCCAGGGGAGACGTGGATTCGGTGCCGGAGTGGAGGTCCCGCGGTGGGCGGTGGAGAGCGCGTCCCGCCGGGAATCGACCCAGCCAGGCCCAACATCGCCCGCGTCTATGACGCCTTCCTCGGCGGGAAGGACAACTTCGCCGCTGACAGGAAGATCGTCGAGCTGGCCTTGCAGGTGGCCCCCGATGCCCGCGCGGGGGCAACGGCCAACCGGGCGTTCCTGCGGCGCGCGGTGCGGTACCTGGTGGCGGAGGCGGGCATCCGCCAGCTTCTCGACATCGGTTCCGGTCTTCCCACCCAGGGCAACGTGCACGAGGTCGCCCACGCGGTGGACCCGCGGGTGCGTGTCGTGTATGTCGACAACGACCCGGTGGTGCTGACGCACGCGAGGGCGCTGCTGACCGACGACGGGTACACCAAGGTCGTCACGGCGGACATCCGCGGCCCGGAGGAGATCCTGGCCAAGCCCGTGGTCCGGCAGCTCATCGACTTCAGCCAGCCGGTCGGGCTGCTGCTCATGTCGATCTTGCACCACATCGCCGACTACGAGGATCCGGCGGGCCTCGCGGCCCGGCTGCGCGAAGCCCTGCCCTCGGGCAGCTACGTTGCCATCTCCAGTTTCCGCATGCCGGGTAAGGATCACCCGGCCGACGCCGCGAAGACCGCCGCGATAGAGAAGCTGTTCAACGAGAAGCTGGGCACCGGGCGGTGGCGTACCCACCAGGAGGTCCTCGCCTACTTCGGCGACTGGGAACTACTCGAGCCCGGCCTGGTGCCGCTCCCCGAGTGGCGACCCGACCTGCCGGGCAGCCAGCACCGGAACTCGACCCACCACGGCTACGTCGGCGGCGTAGCCCGCAAACCCTGATCACAGACCCAGCCGCGACTTTGGAGCCGGTGATTGCTGCGAGGTCAAGGGACCGGGCAAGCTGGCGGGGTATGCCGTCCTCCTCGATGACCAGCCGGACGGCCTCGCGCAGGTCCGCGACGGCATCCTCGGCGGTGGGTCCGTTGCCGTTGGCCCCGCCGCTGGAACCGAGCCACGCGTGCGCGCACCAGACGCCGTCCTCGTCCTGCTCGACCATATACGGGACATGCACGGTGGTCATGACTCCACTGTACGGCCCGGCACACACGCCTGTGCATTGCGGCGGTTAGAATCGGGCAATCATGAGCGAGTCGGATAATCGGGGGTCGGCCGCCACACTGAGGACGCTCACTGATCAGCGCGCTAGCTTCTTCTTCCAGGTTCCCGCGGTCCGGCTTCACCCGGCTGTTCTTGGTGCCCTCGGGGTGTTGCCTGGCGCGATTTCGCCCCAGGAGAGCCGCCGCAGTCGGGCGACGCTGTTCGCATCACGTTTCCGACATGCCGCATGCCGGTCCGCCCTGCACGTGCCGAGCGTCTCCTGGCCGGCGACGAACTCGTCCTGCATCGGGACGACGCGGCTGCCCTCGGTGTCACGGACCGGGCGTTCGCCGCACTGGGAAGGGCGCGAGCAGGCGTGGTGGCGCACCCATCACCCGCACGGTCGGCGAGTGGGCCGAAGGGATCGCGGCTGCCCTGCTGCGTGACCCGGAGGTGGTCTTCCGCACGGCGGATGCATTACCTGGCGAGGATCACGCGCATCGTGAGGCTGGCCCCGGAGCTGTTCCCGCTGCTGGGCACCGAGCCTGGGCAGCAGGTTTACGTGGCCTGGGGCGCGCGGAACCGGGTCGTGGCAACCGCTCTCGTCGCTGATCAGGGCGACCCTGCCATGAAAGAATGGGGCAGATGGGCCAGGACAGACGTCATTGGGCACCGGCCAGCGGGCGCTGCGGGAGTGCCGCCGTTCGCCAGGCTTCGCGTGAGTGCTGAGATCCGGGCGGCGCTGGGCATTCCGCGCGCTGCCGTGGTCACGGTCCGCCGCAGGGTGAGTTCCCTGATCCTGGTCAGGCTCAATGAGCTGATCATCCCGGCGACCGGGTTGTTCATCGCCCTGAGCGTGGATGCGAGGCTGAGAGCATGGCAGGTGCTCGTCGCGGTGGCGGTGATCATGGCTCTGCTGCTCGCGCCGCTGCGCATCCGGCGCAGCCCGCGAGGCAGGCTCCGGTGAGCGCGGTAGGGGTCTTCTGGGCCGACTGGAACAGGCGGATGCCGGGGGAGACCCGCAGCCTCGGACGTGCGCGGCTGCTCGCGGCCGAACTCGGTGTCAGCGACGGCGGGCCGCTGGTGCTGACCGTGGTGGGCTCCAAGGGCAAGGGCACCGCCGCGACCTACGCCTCCGCCTACCTCGCGTCCGCTGGCCTGCGTACCGTCACCGTCACCAGCCCGGGGCTGCGGGGGATCCGGGACCGCATCCGGTGCCAGGGGCGTGCCGTGTCCGATGCGGAGATGACCGGGCTCGCCGGGCGGTTGAGCGACGCGCGGGCACGATTGCCCGGATACCAGCCATCGGCCGGTTATCTGTCGCCCAGCGGCCTGTTCATCATCGCCGGGATGCTGCACGCGCAGGCGGTGCGTGCCGACGCCGTCGTCCTGGAGGCAGGGATGGGCGGTGTATCCGACGAGGTCAGCCTGTTCAATCCGGCCGTCGTCGGGATCACCAAGATCTTCGCCGAGCATCTCGGGGTGCTCGGCGACACGCCCGCCGACATCGCCAGGGACAAGGCGGGCGTGGTCACAGCGCAGACCAGGGCGGCGGTATCGCTACCACAGGAGGGGCCGGTCGCCGCCGCGCTTTCCGAAACCGTGGTCACCCGCTCCGGCAGCCGTATCAGCGTTGAGTTCGCCGGGACCGGTGCCAGTGGCATCCCCGCGCGGCTGCTCCCGGCAAGCTTCGGCCGCGCCAATGCCGAGCTCGGCTGCGTGGCCGCCCAGCGCCTGCTCGACGCGACCGGGGCGGGCCCGCCCGCTGGCGGGCTACTGTCGGCGACCCTGTCCTCGGTTGTCCTGCCGGGGCGATGGTCCTGGCATACCGTGCCCCAGACCCCGGCACCCCACATCCCGGCGGCGCAGACCTCGGCGGCGCAGACCCCGGTCCAGCTGTTCGCCGACTCGGCGATCAGCCGCGCCGGGGTGTGCGCCGCGCTGCTGGAGGCCTACCGGCGCTGGGACGAGATCGACCGGGTGCTTATGTGCATGCCCGATCACAAGGATGTGGCGGGGGCCATCACTGAGCTAGGCGATCTTCCGGTGACATATGTCCGCCTGACGGACAAGCCTCGGCTGACCTTCACCCACGCCATACCGCCTGGCTGGGAGGCCGTCGACATCGGGAAGGTGGACCACGCGTTCCTCGCCGCTCGCGGGCCGCGGATCGTGGCACTGGGCACCGTGTACTTCATAGCCCGGATGCTCGCCCTCGCGGACGTGGACACCGAGCGGCTGTTCACCCCGCCCGGTGTCCAGCCCTAGCCGTCGCCACCGCGCCGCTCCGGCATGGTGGCTGCCACGGACGGGGTCAGGCGGCGAACGCGTCGGCCTTTACCTGCGCGGCGAAGGACGTCCACGCGGTCCGGTCGAAGATCAGCTTCGGGCCGTCCGGGTCCTTCGAGTCGCGCACGGCGACCACGTGCTCAGCGGTAACATCCCCCGCTTCGATGCGCAAGGCTGCGGGGATCACCCAGGCCGAGCTCGCCGCAACCCTCAGCGTCTCGCAGGTGAGGATCTCCAAGATCGAGCACGGTGAGGTATCGGGGATCGACATCGTGCGCGGCTACGTCTCCGCGCTGGGAGGCACCATCGACCTGGTGGCGACTCTCGGCGACCGGACGTGGAAGGTCGCCTGAAGACCCAGACTGCCGGGTTGCGGTGTCGGCCCGGAACGGCTGCTCTCGCGACGGCGGACGCGGACAATGCCCGTAAGCCGCGCAGGCTTCCTGTGCTGGCGCGATCCGGGGATCGTGGACCCCCTGGAGTCGTCGATCCCCGGTTCCACCACCACCAGCCCGGCCGCACCTCCGCTCACCCTCTGCCCCGGGTGAGCGAACCCCGGTTCCACCACCACCGGTGGTGAGCGAACCCCGGTTCCACCACCACCAGCCCGGCCGCACCTCCGCTCACCCTCTGCCCCGGGTGAGCGAACCCCGGATCGACGCCCTTGCGGATCCAACCGACACGATCCCCGTATCCATACGCACCTGACCGTCACGATCCCCGGATCGATGCGGTACGCGCCCGGTCCCTGCGGCTGGTGCAAGGGCGTCGATCCGGGATCGCCTACCCGCGCTCCACGACCTGCATCTAGAACGCGCCCGCCCGAGCCGCAGGACGCCGCGCCCGCAGCGAGGTGCGTCGATGTGGCATAGCTGTAGCTATAGGTGCAGCGCTGCCACATCGACGCACCTCGGCACGCGGGCGGCTACGTGATTGATCTTGGCAGGCCGGGCGCTGCGGGACAGCTATAAGGGACGTCCCCGGGCATGAGGACAGCCCCCCTGGCGAGCTGGCTAGCCTTGGGCGGGGTCAGGCGTTGTAGGCGTCGGCCTTCAGCTGCGCGGCGAAGGACTTCCACGCGGTCCGGCCGAAGATGAGCTTCGGGCCGTCCGGGTCCTTCGAGTCGCGCACGGCGACCACGTGCTCAGCGGTAAAATCCCCCACTTCGACGCATTGGCCGCCGTTGATGCTGCTGTAGCTCGCCTTGCGCCACACGCCGACCTCGACGCATTCGCCCCCGTTGATGCTGCTGTAGCTCGCCTTGCGCCACTCGATCTGGCTCAGGTCCATGTCTTGGCTACTTCCTCCATCAGCTCAAGGGAGGCGGAACGCGGCAGCGCTTCCGCCCTGACTCTATCCCACGTGGCCGCCAGCACGGCCACGTCATCAGCGTCCTCGATGACCTGTCCCCGTACGGACGTCTCTTGGTAGGCGACAGGCGACGTGTCATCGGAGTCCGCGATGACAAACCCCAATCCCGCGAGTCCATGGTGGACCCCAACCGAGGCCGGGATCACCTGAATCACGATGTTAGGGCGCCGGGCCATCTCAATCAGGTGGTTTAGCTGCTCCCGCATCACATGCTTGCCACCGACTGGGCGATGCAGCAAAGCTCCATCGAGGACTGCCCACAGCTCCGGCGGTGTGTCCCTGTCGAGGATCGCCTGCCGCTCCATGCGGGCCGCCACCTTCTCCTCGACGTCGTCGGCGCTGCTGCCGATCCGGCCGGTCAGCAGGGCGCGCGCGTAGGCTTCGGTCTGGAGCAGGCCGGGCACGACGGCAAGCGCGAAGAACCGGAGTATCTTCGCCACGGCTTCCTTGTCCGGCCAGTCGTGGAACCAGCCCGGGTACGCGCGGAACTTCAGTGCGTCCCTCATGTGCTCGCGCAGCCGGGCAAGTGCCTCCTCGGTGCGCAGCTCGGGCACGCCGTCCAGGGCGAGGGTCAGCTTCCCCGACGGGGTCCGCTGGCCCTTCTCGATCTTGGCGATCAGGTCGGCCGAGCAGAACACCCGGCCGGCCAGCTGCTCCTGCGACATCCGCGCCCTGTTCCGGTAATGCCGCAGCTCGGCGCCGAACAAGCGAAGCGGGCTCATGGCCGAGCCGTGATCATCCCGTGCTGCCATCCGCTTTTCCTCCCCTACATGCGCTGACAATTCCTCGACAGGCGCATACCACGGCGCCTTACTCATGGCACACGGTAGGGCTGGCCTGGCAGGTTGTTCAAGGGAAACAGGCGCATCGGCCTATGGGAGGGAGAGCCATGGAGGTCAATTCGCTACAAACCACCGTCAAGGAAACCGCGCGGACGGAATGCGCCGGGCCCTCCGGCGGATTCCCGGCCCGGCATACGCGGCTTTGCCGTTCTCGCCGCTGGCCGGCCGCCCGGCGCGGGAATGTCCATTCCGGCGGGCCGGGGCGTCCGCCTGGCCGGAGCATTCGCCTGGCCGGGCCACGATCACGGCTGCGGGGGACCGGAGATGAGTGAGTGGGCGAGCGTGCTGCCGCGGATCGTGACGCCGGTGCCGTCGTGGACGTGCACCCGGGGGTACCCGGGGACGCTGGATCAGGTGGGGGAGGCGCGGCGGTTCCTGGGGCGGCTGCTTGACGGCTGCCCGGCGGCGGCCGACGCGGCGCTGCTGTGCTCGGAGCTGTGCGCCAATTCTGTCCAGTACAGCCGGTCGCGGGCCGCCGGGGGGGAGTTCAGCGTGCATGTGAAGGTCCGGCTCGGCAGGTGGGTGTGGACGGGGGTGGAGGACCAGGGGGGTCCGTGGCGGGGGCGGCCGCGGGACACGGAGCGGATGCACGGGCTGGACATCGTCGGGGCGCTGGCT
>WNFD01002119.1_pt1 | contig 20887 bp, 18 predicted proteins | sample 5400491 | NCBI WGS metagenome assembly WNFD01 (sample SAMN13153343, study PRJNA577476) | soil metagenome | isolation source: 120 cm saprolite under Douglas fir tree site 2 hole 2 replicate 2 | place: USA:California | collected 2015-04-18
AAAAATGAGGTCAGCGAATTTTTTTCTGAGAAATTTGCGCCCAAAGATAAGCGCACCAGCAGATCTGCCACGCTGTTGCGTCAGCTATTCGCGGCAATCAAGGGGTTGAGCCGTGAGTTTTGCAACAGGCTTTAGCTAGAATAAGAACGCACATGGAACCCGAGTGAAAAACTCAGCTGATTGGCGCTCTGCGACCCTCTTTGGACGATGCCCACTTGTCATTCCACTGCCTTAGATTATTTCGATCGTATTCGGTGCCCGAGGCGCCCAATGAAGTGCTGCCCTGAACTCACCCCTGCACGAGCGGAGTCACCGGGTGCTCTATAGAACGCGGTATAATGGTATAATTCCCGGGTTGTAGCCTGCAAGTGCGATTGCCGCTGAGCAAGGAGGTCTCATAACAGTTCAACCTTTGAGTCATTATTTAGACCACAGCTGATGCTGGTACTCTTGTAGATCCATGAAAAGATCGTAGGATCTAGCGATGTGCGCACGCTCGTGCGCACCCGGTTAGGCATGACCCTCCGTCCTAGGAGAATGATTTTTGATGCCCCACTTCCTAAAGGAAGAGAACATGACCGCGAAAGATGGACCTCCGCCAGCCAATATTAGAACGGCCCTGATCCTAGCTGGTGGCAAAGGCGCAAGGCTCAAGCCATTCACAATGACCATTCCCAAACCGCTTCTGCCGCTCGGCGACACTCCCATCCTCGAAATCGTGATCGAGCAACTTGCGGCCGCCGGTATATCGCGAATTGTGCTGACACTGGGACACATGTCTCAGCTGATACTCTCATCGGTGGGGGATGGCACCCGTTGGGGAATCAGAATCGAATCGGTTCTTGAGAACGAGCCGCGGGGCACCGCCGGCTCGTTGCGTTCCGTCGAAAATTTAGATGACAACTTCCTAGTGATGAACGCCGATCTGCTTACAACGCTGGACTACAAGCAGCTATTTGATTACCACTGCTCTCGGACTTCGATAGCCACAATTGCTCTCTCTAAACGAGAGGTCCTCATCGACTATGGAGTGATTCGCACGACCGCCGATGGTGTTCTCGATGATTACATCGAAAAGCCCGCCATACCCTATTCTGTAAGTATGGGGATCAACGTTTTGTCCAGAAAGTGCCTCGAATTCGTGCCGGCTGCAGGAAAGTTCGATATGCCTGAGCTGATGCTGGCCATGCATCGGAGTGGGCATACGATCCGATGCTATGAAACGGATTGCTACTGGAAAGATATCGGGCGCTTCGACGACTACACACAAGCGAGTGAAGATTTCGTGCAAAACTCCGCGCGATTTCTCCCCCACAGAAGAGGTAAATGAGGGCGTTGGTCACAGGAGTCGGGGGATTTTGCGGCGCACACCTGGTGCGCCGTTTGCGCCGGGAATCTGGCGTGGAGATTGCCGGGCTTGGCCTCGGAGCTCAGCAACCTGCTCAAGTTTGCCTGGATCGGTATTTCCAGGCTGACGTTACCAACGAGGCCGTTTTGTCGGCCGCCGTGAGAGAATTCAAGCCGAAGCTATTGTTTCACCTTGCCGGAGTGTCGGGCCATTGTGCGACGCCCGCGCATATATACGACGTCAATATCAGAGGTACCGTGCATGTTCTTGAGGCAGTCCGCGCGGCTTCGCCGGACTGTGCAATCGTGATCGCCGGATCAGCGTCAGAATACGGCGCAGTGGATGCATCGGCATTGCCAGTTGGCGAACACACGCCTTGCCGGCCGATCGGGCCGTATGGCATCAGCAAATACGCCGCTACGTTCATCGCCTTGGACTATGCCCGTCGGTACCAAATGAGAGTCTCCGTCGTGCGCGCGTTCAACATCATTGGTCCGGGCGTGCCGGAGAACCTCCTCGTCGGAGCGCTCATTGCACGAGCTAAGCAAGCCCTTCTTTCGACAAACCCGGTTGTCAAAATTGGTGACATGGACAGTAAGCGAGACTTCGTCGCTGTGTCCGATGCCGTTGAGGCCTACGTTCGGATAGCTCGATCAGGGATTCGCGGCGAAATCTTTAATATCTGCTCTGGACGCGGCTATTCGACAAGGTACGTTGCTACGATGCTGCTGGCGAATTCACGGCGTCCTATTGCCCTTGAATTTAATCCGGACCTGGTGCCGACTTCACCGGTCCGCATCATTTACGGCAGTTATAAGAAAGCTTCACGTGCGATTGGATTCCGACCTTCGGTGTCTTTAAAAGCGGCTCTGAAGGACGTTTGGCATAGCGAAATGGGACCATTGGGACGCGGAACTCGCGAAGTTGATCGCTCCAGTAAATCTGGTGACCCGGCGAAGTCGCTCAAAGCCTAACCGAACTGATGCGTGAGGTCGGCGATCGTTACACTTTAGATTCCAGGGGCTATCCTATCAGCGTACAGCCAGGCCGTTACATTCAACTTGGAGGTCTGCATTGGAAAAGAAATTGGCCACGAACGACCCTCTTCCCATCGATGAGCTAACGGCTATTGCCACTGGCCGTTTCTCCAGTTTGTTCCAGAAGGACTGGATCAGCCGTTTGCACGAAGTCAGGGAAAAAGCAAACTGCCAGCGCGTGCTTATTTTAGGAGGAGCTGGCAGTATCGGCTCATCCACGGTAAGTGTCTTATCGCAATTTGATTTGGCCTGCCTTCACGTTGTGGATCACAACGAGAATGCGCTCGTCGAACTGGTTCGAAACCTTCGAAGCCGGCCAGAGGCCCTACAGATTAAAGATTTTCGAGCGTTGCCGATAGACTTTGGCTCTCCAGTGATGAGACGCCACCTGAAAATTGAGCGCGCCTACGATTTAATCTTTAATTTTGCGGCCCTAAAACATGTTCGCTCAGAAAAGGACATCTGTTCGATCTTGCAGATGTTCGATACGAATCTGGTAAAGCCTTTGAAGTGCTGGCACTGGCTTCAAGAGGTTGGATCGGACGCGTCCTATTTCAGCGTCTCGACGGACAAGGCTGCTGAACCTGTTAATCTGATGGGCGCCAGTAAACGGATCATGGAACACCTAATGTTTTGCGAAAAAGGCCCCATGTCCTCCGCGAGGCGGGTTACGTCGTCGCGATTCGCGAACGTGGCTTTCTCGAATGGCAGCCTGCTGGAAAGCTTCATCCAGCGATTTGAAAAACGACAGCCCATTGCCGCTCCTGTCGACACGCGTCGATTCTTCATTTCACTTACGGAAGCCGGGCAAATTTGTGTTTTAGCGGCTTTCTGCGGTCCCGACCGGCATGTCATGATTCCACGCTTAAACCCTCGAGACGACGCCCGAAAACTAGAGGAAATCGCCGCGTCATTCTTACGCTCCAGGGGTGTGGAACCCCGGATCTATCGCGAAGAACAGGCTGCGCGCAACAACGTGGCATCGGATCGGCTCGAGAATCGCTATCCCTTGCTGCTGACTCCTCTGGATACAGAGGGAGAGAAGACCTGTGAAAGGTTTATAGGTCAGGACGAAGAGGCTGTCGAATGTGATATGTCCAGTATTCTGGCCGTGCGTTATCGGCCCGTCGCGCCTGAGGCCTTGGCTGATTTCATCGGGTTTGTCGAAAGCTTAGTCTCCAATCCGAATAGTGTTGTGGACAAGCGGGACATTGTGGCGGCGGTTTCGCGGGTTGTTCCCGAATTCAATCATTTAGAGCGCCGTCAAAACCTTGATCAGCGCATGTAAGAATCAAGTCTTCCCTTTTGGCAACACTCGCATCGGGCGCCGACGCGCCTTCCACCCGCTCACGGCCGCTTGAGACGTGCCTCTCGTTTCTCTTGAGTACAAGATGCTGTTCCGAAGTAAGCGTTCGTTTCTTATCTCACCAGCTTTCAATTACCCACAAGTTGGCTGGCTGAGTAGAAGAGGGCCAGTACCTTATGTTAGCGAATTCGCGTAGCACCGTTGGGACTGTGGCTGCGCGTATAGCTCGCCCGTGGTGAACTGCCGTCATGACGAAGCGGCAGGAGTCGCAACGCTCACTGAGGGTTGATCACGCCACCGCCTCCCAAACCAAGACATGGATCGAACGCGAACTCGTTGGCAGCGAGTTCACAGACGTCCGGCTCAACAAGCGATTCAGAAAACTTTTCCAGCAGCTCTCCGAGGGCACCGGTGAGAGCATTCCCTTGGTTTGCCAGGACTGGGCAAACACAAAGGCAGCTTATCGTTTTCTGTCCAACCACCGCGTGAACGAAGGGGACATTCTTGCTGGACACTTGCAATCGACACGCGAGCGATTCGTTGCCACGGATTCCACTATTTTGGTCCTTCACGATACGACGGAATTTAGCTATCACCGAGAGAACATCAGCTCGGTTGGCATTCTGCATCGACTTCCCATGCCGAGGAGCCTGAACGGACAGCTGCAGCACTACGTTGTCTGCGGAATTAAGATGCATTCCAGCATGGCGGTGACCACCGAAGGTCTGCCCCTGGGCCTGACGGCCATGAAGTTCTGGACGCGAAGCAAATTCATTGGCTGCAACGCTCTCAAGAAGAAAATCAATCCCACGCGAGTGCCGATTGAAAAGAAGGAAAGCATCCGCTGGCTGGAGAATATGCAGCAATCCACGGCCCTTTTGAACGATCCAGAACGCTGCGTCCACATCGGCGACCGGGAGAGCGATATTTACGAGCTCTTCTGCAGAGCAGAAGCGGTTGGCACGCATTTCCTGGTGCGCACTTGCGTGGATCGCCTTGCGGGGGATGGAAAACATACGATTGCCGATGAAATGCGAGAAGTGCGCATCCAAGGGCTGCATCGGATCCCGGTGATGGACGAAAAGGGGCATCAGTCGGAAGCTATTTTGGAAATCCGATATCGCCGCATCCGGGTTCTTCCTCCCATTGGCAAACAAAAGCAGTACCCGGAACTCATGCTCACGGTGATCCACGCGCAGGAACGCGGAGCACCGAAGGGGCGAGAGCGGATTGACTGGAAATTGATCACCGACTTGCCGGTGCGCTCTCGCGACGAGGCCATCGAAAAACTCAAATGGTACAGCATGCGCTGGAAGATCGAGACCTTTCACAAAATCCTGAAGTCTGGCTGCAAAGCAGAAGAATCGCGACTGCGAACGGCACAGCGGTTGACCAATCTGATCGCGGTCTTTTGCATTCTCAGTTGGAGGATTTTCTGGCTGACGATGATGAACCAAGCGGTACCGCATGCTTCACCAACCCTGGCATTCACCGCGCTGGAAATTCGTCTGCTCGATCAACTGGCGAAAGTCAAAGACAGGCAGCGTCCACAAACAAAATCAGTTTCGACTTACCTGATCAGGATCGCGAGACTCGGGAGCTATCTCGCGCGTGCCGGCGATGCAGCTCCCGGAAACGCGGTCATTTGGAGAGGCCTGTCCCGCTTGACCGACATCGAGTTGGGCTTCGCCCTTGGAACTAAACTTGTGGGTAATTGAAAGGCAGACCAGTCGCTTACGGCCAAACAGCAGACTCCGAGGTTGGACCGCTAGAAAACCGAAAAGTGGTGCTCCTGGGTCTGATTCTGACTTGTGCGGAGCTCTGTCCGAGTCTGTTGTTGCTAGGTCTGACAAAGTTACAGGCAGGAGCTTGCTGGACTGGTTCTTACCCAACCGTCCTTCACGATATTTCTTGCGCCAATAGGAAGTTCTGCGAGGAGAGCCTCAGCATCGCGCGAGTGACTCCCGCCGGACGCGATACGATGGTTGGCGTAGCCATCGAACTCGGCGACGGGAGACGCAGCAGGCCTACCTCGACGCCAGAGGTTTAACGGCGCCTGTCAACCAGACCAATCGCCCTCGTTCACGCGCATGCCGGGAACTTGTCGCCCCTTCCTGTACACCGTGACACGGTCGGTTTCAAGGATAGCGCGAAAACCGTACTGCAGCCCAAGACCGTCAACACTGGCTTTTTGGTTTCGCAACACGACTGCGAACGCGCCTAGGTTCATGCCAGCAAAGTAAGACGCCAGTTCCCAATGCGGTCCTTCGTTATGGCGGTAATTGACAGAGCGTAACGGAGCCAACGTTCCTGCCCCAAGGTCACTCGGTACGATCCCGCTCATCGGTCGAGCAGCATACGCGTCGGCATTGTGGCGACTGGCAACGCTCGCGCTTATCCTCGGCGCTTGGTCGCAATGCTCACTGCCGAACCATGTGGCCTCCTGATGCTCTCAGGGAAAAAATGATCTGCCTGTTCTCTGCGAAGTTGGTCCGACAGGCGGCCATGAGGCAGTTCGATGTCGCCATACGTCAAGACCTGATCCTTCGGAATGTCGCGCGTGAGGCGGCATCCCTCGGCAAGGCCGATAGGCAAAAGATCGTGTGCGAGGACGGTTTCAGCATTTTCGCATTGTCCATATGTGTGATAGTGTCCGATTCCGTCCAATATCTGCCCTCGTTTGAGGTCAGTTTTCGCTGTTGTAATCACATCCACCCTTGGCGCACCGAGAGGCGCAATGGTTGCGTCCTGGAAGAGAACTGCTCGTGCCACGGTATTGTGGACCTCGAAGTGACAAAGATGGTATGGCGTGTAGAACACATAGAGCGGACCTGCTCCGAGCTTGTATAGATTTAGATAGTGCTGCTGAATCGGGTCCGGATGCGTTCCGAGGACAAAAACTCCCGGGTTGGGTGATGCTCCGACAACATAGTCCACGACACCTGGTCCCTCTAGCAGCACCTCCAGCGGATACCAGTTCACTGCTTCGCTGAGGGGAGTTCCGGTAGGCACTGTGGGGCCATGCATCCCGCGCTTTGCGACCCTCATTCCTGTGGCGTTTGCAACAATCGCCTGCTCGAAGGAAATCTTGGTTCCATCGGCAAACGATGTGACCATGGCTGCATCTTGTCCCCACTTGCGCGCGAAGCCCTCTTGCGTAGTGGGGTTGCGGTATGGGTCATGCAAACCCTTGATGTTGCCACACAGGACCGGTGTGACACCGATGCCCCTCACAAACCGATACAGATTCATCATGACGCCAGGTTGGTCACCGTCCGCATTGGTAATCACAATCCCGGCACGGTCGGCATATACTTTGAGAATTGGGCCGACCGTTCCATCGAGCTCCGCATTCATCAAGATCAAATGCTTACGATTCCGAATCGCTGCCAGGGCAACGCGGCTGCTGAACTCCACATTTCCCGTGACTTCGATGATTGCGTCGATGCCTTCCGCTTCACACAACAGCATCGGATCCTGAGTAACAGAGTATTTACCCCCAGCGATGGCGTTGTCGAGCTGCGCTACATTCTCCACCGTCTCGATCCCACCTACGCCGGCCTTGCCATACGCGGACTTTGCAGTGTCAATGTGGCGATTGGAAATGGCGACAAGCCGCACCCCAGGCACGGTCGCCGTAAGCTGCAGAGCGATGCCGTGCCCCATGAAGCCGGCACCAACCATACCCACTCGGATGTACTTGTCCTGTGAGACGAGTTTTTCGAGAGCTTTATCGACGATGATCATAGCGCGTAATCCGGCCAGCTCGTGTCCTTCTCTGAAATGACCTTTACCTCGGTCGGCCACTCGATACCAAACGTTGGATCGTTATATCGGACACCTTCCTCGGCGCCCGCGGTGTAGAATTCAGAGACTAGATAAACGACCTCAGAATCATCCGCCAAGGTTTGGTATCCGGCAGCGCATCCCCCGGGTATGAAAATGGATTTGTGATTTTCTTCCGTTAGTTCAAATCCCTGCCATTTCCGAAACGTCGGGGAGTCGCGGCGCAAATCCAGCATCACTCCGTAAACGGCACCTCGAGTGCACCTGATCAACTTGCTCTCCTCATGGGGCGCCACCTGACGATGCATGCCCCGAAGAGTGCCCTTGCTTTTATTCCAAGATACGTTGCATTGCACAAACTGAGAGACCAGGTTCTGAGCTTGAAACTCATTCTGACACCATGCCCTGGCGAAAAAGCCGCGTTCGTCGACCTTTCTGTCCAGTTCGATCAGATAAGCGCCTTTCAGCTTTGCTTGCGTGAATAGCATCTTGTGAGCGATAGGGTTCGGCTACAAGCGCCGCGACCTTTCGCAGCTTCCTTCGGTCTCAGATGTGGCAGCGTTTACAAACCTACGACCCGGCGTCAGCTAGCGGATCGGAACTTGCTTCAGTTCCGGTGTAAGCTTGTACATTAAGGGTTACTTTGTTCGCCTAAACCCGCGGCCACTGTGGCCAAACCCGCGGTGTCGAGCGTCCGGAAACTCCATTCAAGGCGCTCATTAAGCAAACCGTCCTCGCGATGTTTGTCGAGCGTTTTGAGCCGGATCATCCAGCCCTCGCGGAACGCCGGATCGCGAAATCCAATGGCGTCCAGGCCTGCCTTCAGCTCCTGAACGGTATCGTCGAGAGTGTATGCGGGCTGGTGGTGCGGCGCCAAGCTTTCAAAGCGAGTGAAGTCCACGCGGTAGGAACGCTTGTCCGGTTGGGCATCCTTATTCACCGAAACGTCAGTGTCGGGGATCACTCGCGCGACCGCTTCCGCCAGCTCCCGGACTTGGTAATTCCAACGGTTCGATCCCGCATTCACCAAGACGAAGGCTCCGCCATTCGAATTCTTCCGCCCCACGGCCCACTGAAAAGCGCGGGCCATATCCTTGACATTGATCAGGGGACGCCACGGCATGCCGTCGCTCAGAATCATGATTTTGCCGGAAGATACTGCACACGCGACAAAGTCGTTTAGAACTAGATCTAACCTTAGGCGGTCTGACATTCCACAGGCGGTTGCAAACCGCAACGCGGTTACTGTGAAGTGGGAATTGGCGAGCCGCTCCAGTTCGGTTTCGGTCATGACCTTCGAGCGCGCATACGCCGTGAGAGGATTGACTGGCGAGTCCTCGTTTCTTGGTCCGCTTTCCGACGAGCCGTAGACGCTGCAGCTCGAAGCAAAGGCAAACGATCGCACACCAGCACGCTTTGCACGCCGTGCCAATTCCACACTGGCGCGAAAATTTATATCCATGGTTATTTCTTCATACCTGCTTCCCATCGGGTCATTCGACAGTGCAGCGAGGTGTACGATCGCGTCAACCCCCTCCAAAAGCGACTCGGGAAGCTTCCGTACGTCGCCGAAGTGCTGTGCATCCGCTTGGCACTCAGCCAGGGGTGCTCGTGTGGTGAGGCAATGCGCAAAATAACCCATGTCGAATCCGACGAGAACTGCAGACGGATATACCCGTCGCAACTCCTTCACGACCGAAGGACCGACATATCCCATGTTTCCGGTTATCAGAATCTTCAGGCGGTTACCTCTGCTCCAGCGGGTTGCGTCTTCCATATTTTCCAGGGAGCGTTACCACGGCTCCATAACTCCTCCAGGTAATTTTTCTCCTTCAGAGTGTCCATGCATGACCAGAATCCGGTGTGCCGATAACCAACCAATTGACCGTCGGCGGCCAACTGCTCGAGTGGGCTGCGTTCCCAAATGGTCTCACCGTCGGCGATATAGTCAATCGCTTCTCGCTCTAGCACAAAATATCCGCCGTTGATCCAGCCCTGGGTCGCCTGGGGCTTCTCGTGGAAACTGGTGACATGGTCACCTTCGAAGGCAATCCGCCCGAACCGTTCAGGAGAATGTACGGTTGTTACGGTGGCCAGTTTGCCGTGGGAGCGATGGAAGCGGAGAAGTTCTTGAACGTCAATGTCGGCCACACCGTCTCCATACGTGAACATGAACGTCTGATCGTTAACCAGCCACTGGCGAAGGCGTTTCAATCTCCCACCCGTCTGCGTGTGCAGTCCGGTGTCCACCAGATGGACTCTCCAGTCAGGTTGGTTGCCGTCGTGAATTTCGGTTCGGCCGTCCGCGAGATCGATCGTCAGGTCGTTGTTGATGGCGTAAAAATTCAGAAAGTACGACTTGATCATCTCAGATTTGTATCCGAGGGCGACTACGAATTCGTTCACACCACCCGCGGCGTAAATGTTCATGATATGCCACAGGATGGGTCGTCCGCCGATTTCCACCATTGGTTTTGGCTTAGCAATTGTTTCTTCGGACAGGCGAGAACCCAATCCCCCTGCCAGGATGACCGCTTTCATGGTAGTCCTTTCCAGCCAGAAACCGGATGTCCAGAGTACTCAGGAAGCTACGAGCAATTATTGCGCCACACATCACCAACTAAATACTAATAGATTCTATGGCTTAGGCGCAATCTCCTCCTGTTCACCCCACCCGGCACGGCAAATGACTCCTTTAAGTGAAACCATTTTTCATAATGGGGAATGGCATTTCCACATCACCAAGGCTCCCTCGTCCATCGACCGAGCCTGCACCATTCGCCCACGCGCGGAATCGCCTCAAGCATCAGAATAAATAGCCTTTCTCGCTCGTGAAAGTAGGGACCGAACCAGGTGGACAGGATGAAGCAGGCGCTCTACCGCGAGCCGGATCCACACGCCTGTTAATCGAAGACGCTGAATGGGATAGCCGAAGCTTGACAACTGTTCGCTGTGATACTGCCAAAAGTCCTTGCCCTTCTGTCGGAGCAGAGCGTCCGCAAGAAAACGGTAATAGCCGGCCATCAATTCACAGAAGCGCCGTTGATACTCATCATCGCTAAGATAAAGGTGCCCATACCTTACGAGACTGCCAACACCTCCGGGAAGATACGTGTTTACCCGCCGAGCAAACGCAGTGGCGGCTTCGTTGTGTCTTCTGGTAAAGGTCAAGACCTGGTGCACGAACCCAAAGTCGGAGTCACGTAAGATCTCGTAACAAGCGTCGGTGTCCGCATGGATCCCATGCGATCCGTAGAAATCCGGTCGCCTTCGGATCACATCGCAGCGCAACAGCAGGTTGCTGGGCGCACCAAACACGTACAGTTGGCCCAGCAGGGTGGCGCGACAGACTTGATGTCCCGGAACAACGTGGCTCGGATATTGCAGTCCATCCAGTGTCACACGATTCTCTTCTAGGCGGTAGGAGCTTACAATCGAGACGTTGGGGTTTTCCTCGGCCAGCGCTACCATACGCTCCAAGCATTCAGGCATGAGCCAGTCGTCCGCATGAACAACCTTGCAGTATTTCGCTGTCGGGGCGATTCTTCGCAGCGCAGCGTTTGAGTTCTCGAGCAGCGCAAGGTGCTGTGAATTCTCAAGGACTCGGATTCGCGGATCGTTCCGCGCATACTCACGAATTATGGCGAGACTCTCGTCGGTGCTGCAGTTGTTCAGTATTACATATTCCCAGTTTTGATACGTCTGGCCCAACACACTGTCAATGCACTCACGCAGATATTTGGCCCCGTTGTAAACAGGGGTCACCACGCTTACCAGCGGCTGAGAGCTATTGATCAAATTGACTGATCCTTCGGCTGCACCACTCGCTGACTCTCAAGAGCTGCGCCTGGCGCTAAATCAAAACGAGACTTCACGACTCGCGCCGGAACCCCGACGGCAATCGAATAATCCGGTATGTTGCCCGTGACGACCGAGCCGGCGCCGATCACTGCACCCTTGCCGATACGGGCCCCATCCAAAACGCAGACGCCGACACCGAGCCACGCATCGTCATCGACCAAAATATCTCCCTTGCTCTGGATCGGCTGTTTGCTGATCAACTCCCCCGGGTCGATGCCATGATCGTAGGGATAAAAAGCACAATTGGGAGCAATTTGCACCCCTCGACCGATGTGGATTGATCCCTTGTACCCTGAGAACTGGCACCGAGGCTGAATATGCGTGTGAGCCCCAATGACCACGCTACCCCCCATTCCGGTCTCTACAATCGAGTCGCGATGCAAATGCACCCCGTCACCGAGCACCACCGGTCCGCCCTCATGCCCTTGGTAGATTACGGTTCGCTCGCCAATGAAAACGTGCTTGCCGCGACGCAGATCGCTGTGAAAGATGCTGGCATCGGGGGCCACAAATCCGCGCTCGTTCAGCCTGGCCAAAAACGCGCGTGCTTTATAGGGTGGAGTTGCCCATGTAGCCAGCCAAGTGGCCATTCGGCCGAATCGTGTCAAACCTGCGAAGCGCATCCAAAAGCGGGCCCAAGCAGATTGTATTTCTTTTTTCATTCGCAAAACTTACTCAACACCGCTTAACGCGCGTTGGCACGGTACTCTCGAACTTCTCCTTCATTTGGCTTCAGGTTCCTGAGGAATTTCAAATCGACTGTCCCAAAACAACTCTGTCGCTGCACAGCGCCCTGACGCAACAGCTCCGGCACGGTCACAAAACGATACTTGTGCCCAACGCGCTCCAGCAACAACTCCACAGCGCGGACAGTCGGCATGCGGTCCGCGTATTTCTCGTTGAGTACATGATAAAGAGCGTCGTGCAGGGCGACAATGCAACCCGGCTGGATCTGCGAAATCAGGTGGCTCGCCATCCATTCGGCGTCATGGTCCAACCAGTCAAATGCATGAACGTTCCACGCTACTGTCGAGTAGCCTAACATCGCGGCATCAATACAAGCACCAAGATTGCGCTGGCCATAGGGAGGACGAAACAACTTTTGCTCGTACGGCGCCAGGGCCTGGCTACAGGATCTGATCTGCCTCCAGCGTTCCCGCTGGGAGACAAGCGGCAATGAGGGGTGGTCTGTCGTATGGTTCGCAATGGAGTGTCCTTGAAGGGCCGCCTCACGGACAATCTCCGGATGTCTTCGGGCCATCGTTCCCAACATAAAAAACGTGGCGTGGGCTCGGTGTTTTGCCAAGACCTGCAGCAGTTTCGCAGTGAACAGCGGGTGGGGTCCATCGTCGAATGTCAGGGCGACGATCGGTTCGTTCGTAGTCACATGCGAGATTGGGCCCATTCGAACCTGCGTCCAAGCTCGGAAGCGATCGTCAACCGCGTCTCGGTAGCCTCTGATCCAGGCTCTCAGACCGACGGCGGACTTACCCGTTCCGACGCCGTGAGCTGCCGGCGGAGAGGTATCGTTAATATTCAACGAACAGCTCTTTCCTGAATCTGCGAAATCTCCGATCCTCCTAGCGCCCCGGGAGTGATGTTCGCAGACTCAATTCCCAACTGATCAAACGCGGACTTTGTAGCCTTTTCTAACTCGTATTTCTCTTCTATCGTTGCGCGCGCAGAATCGCCCATCTCTACGCGCTGCGAGACCGTTAATGCCAGAGCCTTCTGCAGTCCAGCCACAACTCCTTCCGCGGAAGGCTCGATCAAAAAGCCGTTATGTTCGTCCTCAATCATTTCGTCCGGACCCGGTATATTCGACATGAGACAAACCAGCCCTACAGCCATCGCTTCCATCAGAGCGATCGGGCAACCCTCGTACTCGCTCGCGAGCACGTAAACATCTGAGCCCTGCAACACGGGAGCAATATCGCTAACGTGGCCCAGGAGCTTTATGCGCTCACCAGCGTGGCACTTCGCAATCAAGCTCTCGATTTGGCTCTTTAAGGGGCCCTCTCCAGTCAGCAAAAGCCAGACCGACCGGTTGCGGGAGGCAATTTCTTCGAACGCAGTCACCAGATCATCGACGCGCTTCTCGCGGCTAAAGCGGGATGTGCTGGCAATCACCATGGCGTCGTCCGGAATACCCAACCGCCTGCGAACGCGCATCCGCGTCGCTCGGGACGGTCGGAACGTGGTCACATCCACACCGTGACCGACCAGGCCCATCTTGTTCTGCGGAAATCCGTAATACCGCGCAATTCTGTCCTTCATCGAGCAATTAGAAACGAGAACCCGCTTGCAGAATCGCTCGCGCATTCTCCACGGCCACAATGGCCACCAGACTCGCGGATACCACCACAGTCCAAAGTCCGGCAATCCGAACCGATACTTCGTCGTTTTCTTCAAAGGCTCCTGCAACTTGCTCGGGCTGTGCATGGTCATCGACGCGTTTCCCTTCGTTACCACGAAGGCCGCCAGCACACATGCCAACGGAGTAGCAAAGAAATCTCCGTCCAGGAATACCACTGCATCAGGTCTTATGCGCCAAAGGAAGCGCAGCCAAATCGGGGAAAAATGCCAGAAACTTCCTTTGACGAGATCGTTGATCCCCTCTTCCGGCTTATAGCGGCCATAAATATGAGTCACCTCAGGCTCGCTCAGATGGACAAACTTTGCGCGCAATCCGCCGTCCGCAAACCGTTGTGAGAATACGTCCGCTGGACTGGAGACAATGACTTCGTATTGCGAATAGTCGATTCGCTTCAGCCAATCCAGGAGAAGCACTTCCACTCCGCCGAACCCGTACGTCCGGCGCACGAACAAGATCCGCATCATCTCGTGCTCTTTTCCATCGAGACTGGTTCGTCGGCCGAGATGCGCCAATCCGCCTCATTCCATAGAAAATTGAGCTTGTGAAGGTTATTGGCATCACCCCTGACCCGCAGGGATATGTGTTCGTCGGAAAGAATCACTCTGTCCCGATCGTCCGCACACACAGCGCCCCACAAATAATAGTCGCCGGGCATCAGCATTACGCGGCGAATCGTCACTTCGCAAGCTACCCACGCGTCTGCCGCTGCCCGCATGGGTTCGCTGTAAACGGTGAAGTAATGCAGGCCGTCTGGACTCGTGATTCGCAACATGAAACGAACCACAGGGATGTCCCGCAGTTCGGCGCGCATGGAAACAGTCAGGGACGAGTCGGGCGACACTTCTTTTTGTTCGCTGAAAAGCACGACCATTCTCGCCGGACTGTTTTTGAGCGCCTCGGCCTCCATTTGATCACGCACGTTCAGATTCAAAGTGCGGTACTTCGAAATCGTATTCATCGGCGGACCGTCGGCCACAATGCGGCCGCCATCGATGCATATTGCACGCTTGCACACCGTTTGTATCAGCCACATGTCATGTGTGACCAGCACAATCGTCATGCCCTGGGCATTCAGTTCGCGCATCTTATTGATTGATTTCGTCCAGAAGCTCGCGTCGCCGACTGCCAGAACCTCGTCTACCAGTAGTACGTCCGGGTCGAGGTGTGCCGCCACTGCAAACCCCAAGCGGACGTACATGCCGCTCGAGTAGAACTTGACGGGCGTATCAAGGAATTTCTCCAACTCCGAGAAGGCCACGATCTCGTCAAATCTCTGCTGTATTTGTGATTTGCGCAGCCCTAGTATCGAGCCGCTCAGATAGATGTTCTCCCGTCCGGTCAGCTCAGGGTGAAATCCGGTGCCTACTTCCAAAAGAGAGCCCACCCGGCCGTAAATGTGCGCTCGTCCTGAACTAGGTAAAGTAATTCGAGCTAGGATCTTGAGAAGACTGCTTTTGCCTGCTCCGTTTCGCCCGACGATTCCAAACACATCACCGCGCTCTATTTCAAAAGAGACATCATTTAATGCTCGAAACTTGGGGTGATCGACGGGCTTTATCACGCTGCGGATTCGTTTGAGATAGCCTCGCAGGCCAGCGGTATGCTCAGGAGCCTGACCCAGGGCGTACTCCTTCGTCAGTCTGTCCACGACAATTGCAGGATAGTTCATATAGGCCGTCACACGATGTCCGCAAAAGTCTGTTCCAATTTCCGAAACAACACCGCGCCGCTCACCAGCAGGAAAACCGAGACGCCCGCCGATAAGGCAAACATGGCGTACGGCGGAAAGTTAGTTCCCAAGAGCGCCCAGCGGAATCCCTCTAGCACACCCGCCATAGGGTTCAAGCCGCTAAGGACGCGCCACTTCGCAGGTATTAGGCTACTCGGATAATAGACGGGCGTTGCGAAAAACCAGAGCTGGACGAGAAATGGCACGGCCTGCTGAACGTCGCGCGTGCGCACGTTCAACGCCGATAACCACAAAGCTAATCCGGTCGCCGCCGCCAGAACCAGAAGGAGAAACAATGGAACGTACAACATGTGGAGAGACGGCCGGATCTGATAGAACGCCAATACGATCACCAGCACAAGGAATGACAGCACAAAATCAATCAAACCGCCAAACGTTTTCGAAATTGGTAAGGCAAGTCTCGGCAGATATACCTTTTTCAATAGCGCCGCGTTGCTAATCAGGCTATCGGAGCCTCGAGTTATGCCGGACGAGAAAAGTGTCCACGGAATGAGAGCGGTGAGGAGGAAGATCGGATACGGAACTCCGTCGGAGGGCATTTTAGCCACGCGGCCAAAGACAACACTGAAAACCGCCATTGTCGCTAGCGGTTGCAAAATGATCCATGCCGCGCCGAGGGCCGTCTGCTTGTAGCGCACTTTAATGTCGCGCGAGATTAAAGAGTAGAGCAACTCACGGGCTTCCCAAAGTTCACGAAAGTTGATGTGCACCCACTTCTTGGCCGGCTCAATCGATACCTTGACCAGGGCGTGACTGGGTAACGCCGGAAGGCGCGACGTGCGAGCAGCCGAGGCAACCGCTCGGTTCGCAGCTTCTTGCATGTAATTTAGGGAATCCTGCCTTCCTTTTGACTTACATCGTTCGACTATAGCCCGCCCGTTACCGAGCAATCGTGGTGCCAAGAAAAGCTTCTCCGTTTGGCGTATAGACCATTGAAAAAGAACGACATATCAATACGACTTCAGCGGGAAACACGCCAGCACCACGCGGCTTTTGCGCGATGGAGGGACAACTTTTCGGGACTTTGTGGAAGTCTCCTTCCTCTCAATGCAAACGTTTGCGGCCGAGGATCGGGTGCACCGCACTATAGAGCAAAGACTCGCTGTTTAACACTTCCTTTCAGGCGCCCGATTCTCCACGCCAAGCCCCATATAAACTGCGCTCGACCGCCCAAGTCCATCCGCCAGTATGCCGGTAAGGTTCGCAGAAGCCTGAGCCACGCCGCGATTCCCGTCTTAGGCGAAAGTTTGGGCATACCAAAAGGACGGTAGCGCTTGTAGAGAATGACGTTGTATTCGCCCCAACAACACGCTTGGCGATAGATTCCCTTCAAACTGTGCCTGAGGCGAGTATGAATCACCGCATTGGGAGTGAACTCTAAAGTCGTTCCGGCCAACTGCAGCTTCCAGCACAGATCGGTATCATGCAGGTATGGAAGCGTTTCATCTACACCTCCCACCTGCTGCCAAAGGCGACGCTTCAGCCCGATCGTTCCACCACCGGCATGCGCCATGAATGGCGGGTAATAATATCTTTGAACTTCAGTAGCTTGGGGAAACGTGCGATTAGCCGTCAGCCAACCTGGGTTTAGTTTCTTCACGTCCAAGCGACAAGCCACGAAGTCATGTTTCTCGAGCGCTTCGCCGATGGCGGCTACATATCCTTCGCCCACTACATCGTCAGCGTCGCAAAATGCGATGTTCGGGCTTGCTGCAGCTTCAACGCCGACGTTAAGTGCGTAAGGCTGTCCCCTACGCTGCGAGGCATCGATGACTCGGAGATTCGGAATCCGCGATTTATATTGTGCGACTATATCAAGCGTATTGTCGGTACAGCCATTATTAGCGACGACCACTTCCCAAGGCTTCGACCACTCTTGATTTGCAAGGGCCTCCAAGAGCTCTCCGATCGTCGCCGCTCCGTTGTAGCAGGGAATGACAACGCTGAGTTCAATTCCCTGATTGGGCCTGCCTGTTGCTGCCATATTCGCCCCTTGTCGACTTAGCAAGTCAATGCCGCGAATTTCCGGAGAGGTTCGGTTGCAATCTTCTAAGCAATAAAATACCTCGTAAGCCTTGAAAACGACGCGCGATATGATGTGAGACTGGAATACGACCACGAACCGCAAAGACTTTTCCTCCTGACGCTTCCCCCCGCGGTGGCTTCTTCACGTTCACCTGGCGGGTGATGCGTCGCGCAGATCGTAGAGGTACGCCGCTGCGCCAGGTTCTTGAAAACTATCGATGCGATGCCCAATCGCGTCAAGATCATAGGACAGCAGCTTTTCTTCGTCAGCGCCATCGTCTGTCCAGTTGTGGGAGAAGATCACCCAAGTTCGGCCCTTGCCTCGAAGGCGCATCACGTCCTCTTCGAAGATAAGCCAGTGACCTCGGCCCTCCCGCCCATTGAATACCGGTCCTGCTGCGTGGAATCTGGAGGCTTCGCAGTAGTAATCGAACGCCGGTTGAGCACCATAGTAAACATAAATGACGTCTCCAGTTTGCTGATGAGCCTCCACATATTCCAGTACCGGGCGTATCTCCTCAACCGTGAATGGATGAAAAAGGATTCTGACCGAATGTGTCAAGGGTCGGAACGACAGCAAGAATAGAAGCACAATGCCGGCCGCCGCGAAGCTCGGCCGAAGGACACGATCCAATTGTTCCAATCCCTCGGACAACACTAGCAAGAGTCCTGGTGTTGCGAATAGTAAGAACCTATCGGCGAAGGGATATCGATGGAGTCCAGAAGCGCCGAGTGCCATCATGACTGGTAATAATAGAAAGCACGTTCGCGTTCTGGAGTTCCTGTACATGGCTATGGTCCCGACCACAAAAACAAACGTTGCCAGGGCAGAGGCGCCGAGCCCTACAGGTCCCTCAAATAGTCCAACAAGCTTTTGGTAGTACCAAGTAATCGCGTGGCCCGATAAGAGGAAAGGCGCGAAGTTTTCTGAGTGTTCTATCCTCAAATCGCGATCGGCGATCAATGGTTTCAAAGAAAGCCAATAAACGGAGGCAAAACTGGCGAGACCAAGGAAAAATGCGAGAATGGTGTTGAGTGCTGCCGTGCGATTTCTCGCCAACAAAGAGGAAACGAAGAGCGTGGCGCAGATGCCAGTAAACACAAAGATCGCCGGATGGGAAAACCAGACGCCGGCTGCACCGGCGAGACCGAGAAGAACCGCATCCGCGAAGCTGACTCGTGGGTCGAGGACCGAGACCGCAGCGTAAAGCAACAACGCGACCATCACATCCGTCGAGTACTGTTTTGCCATACTCGAATAGTAAATTAACGAACTCGAGATCACGAAAAAAAAGAGTGCCACAAGAGCAGACTTCTGGCCGAGCCATTTCCTTGCCACGGCATGGAAAACAAAAATCGACAATAGCCCTGCCACGAGCGGAAACAGGCGTAGCGAGTATTCACTTGGTCCTAACGTGAGTACCGCCAGGCGTTCCACCAACAAGAAAGCCAAAGGGGCTCCTTGATGATTTTCCAGAGGCCGGAGGAGCAGTTCAGAAGCTGTGTGATGGAGAAAGTGCAGCGAGATCATCGCCTCGTCTAGCCACAACGAGCGGTGCGAGGCGTACTGCACTAGACGCACCAGCACGCCGAAGGCGAAGAGTACGATCAAGATCATCCGTTCTGAGTCTTGCGAGAGATGCTCATATAGTTGAGGGCCAAACGAATTGCTGGCAATCTGCGGAGTTATGTCAGAAGCATCCGGCTGCACCGTTTCCGTCTCAAGAAGGTGAACCCCACGAGAAATCCCAGGTTTTGAGTTCGAATCGATCATAGAAACTTTAGGCCAAAAGCCAGCATCGATGAGTTGTTGGCCCTTCCGGCCGGGAATAGCGGGCCAACTGCGCCGAAATCGTCACGGCGCAGCAACTGCCTGACAGATGAACGATTAATTCGACCAGTTCGGGAACATGAGCGAGAGGTGGCGACCGGCCCAATTAAGATTTTTCGTTGAGGTCGCGATCCAAACCCGAGCGCGATCAGCACATGCTGCGCAGGCCGCCGCTGGTACGTACAGTTCAATCTGCTCTGGCTGCTGATCGTTTTCGGCACGCTGGGTAATGGATTCTCGAGCAATTGATCGGCCAAAGGTCGATCCGGCATTCACTGAAAGCACCAGCCAGACCAGTTCGAGATGTTTCCGGGGGAGAGCGAGTCAAAGCAAGCGGAATCCACTTATCGGCAAGCTTTTTGCCAATGAGGCCAATGAGAACGTAGCGTTTGCCATTAAATGCTTTGTTATCATAGGGTAGATTTGGAATCACATTTGCTTAGTTGTGACCGTGTCACCCCCCAAGCTCATCCTCATTCTTGGCCTGATTCTTCCTCTGGGTTCTCCAGCCTTTGCGCAAATCCGCTACGTGCAATCAAGGAGCAGTGTGTCGACGCAGAACGCTAACGGGCTTTCGGCTTCGTTTGCGAGTAACACCACAGCAGGGAATGCCATCATTGTGGCCGCAGCCGCGGCGGGAGGTTCGGCCGTCAGTTCGGTAACTGATACCCAGGGAAATTCGTATGCTCAGGCGGTGGCCTCGGGCCATTTGGTATGCCACCAACATTCGTGGAGGAGCCGACACGGTTACGGCGAATTTTGCAGCGAGCACGGGGTTCAGTGTGATCTACATACACGAATATGCCGGACTGGCTGCGAGTTCGCCACTGGATCAGGTTTCCTCCCAGGGGGGAACCGGGACGGCGGTAACCTCGGGAGCGAAGACCACGACCCAGGCCAATGAACTGGTCTTTGGCTATGCTGCGGTGGACCACTGTGTCATGGCAGGGAGCACGGGCTTTACGGTGCGGCAGACTGCCGGATGCAACATGTCCGAGGATATGATCGTCTCCGCAGTGGGGACGTATTCCGCGACTTTCACCCAGAGTTCTAACGGAGGATGGGTTGGCCTCATGGCCACCTTCAAAGCAGCCGCCAGCGGTCCTCCGCCGACGTTGCAGTCAGTTAGCGTGACACCAGCGAATCCAACCGTAGCCGTGGGCAGCTCTCCGCTCCAGCTCACGGCCACAGGAACGTACTCTGACTCGTCGACGCAAAACATTACCAGCTCGTGTTCATGGACGAGCAGCGCAACCGGAGTGGCCACCGCCAACTCGTCGGGGCAGGTAACGGCAGTAGCAACGGGCTCAGCAATCATTACGTGTACGGTCGGTTCTGTCACTGGTTCCACGACCGTGACGGTCACAACAGCTGTCGCGACCTTTCGCTACGTGCAATCAAGGAGCAGTGTGTCGACGCAGAACGCCAACGGGCTTTCGGCTTCGTTTGCGAGTAACACCACAGCAGGGAATGCCATCATTGTGGCCGCAGCCGCGGCGGGAGGTTCGGCCGTCAGTTCGGTAACTGATACCCAGGGAAATTCGTATGCTCAGGCGGTGGCCTCGG
>WNFD01006889.1_pt1 | contig 20887 bp, 18 predicted proteins | sample 5400491 | NCBI WGS metagenome assembly WNFD01 (sample SAMN13153343, study PRJNA577476) | soil metagenome | isolation source: 120 cm saprolite under Douglas fir tree site 2 hole 2 replicate 2 | place: USA:California | collected 2015-04-18
CCGAGTGCTTTCATCGTGGCAATCGTTTCCCGCCTTCGGTCGAGATGGCTTTTCACGGCATTGCCAACGCCGACTCCGCCAACCAGAAGCGCGGTCAGACCAACGATCGTGAGAAATTGCGTAAAGCGTTCGACATTGCGCTCAAGCTGCGGTGACGCATTGCTGCGGCCACGGATATCCCAGCCCGCTTCGGGCAGCTGCGCACGCGCTTGCGCTGTTACCGCCCTGGCGGCGGCGTCGGAAGCGTCATTTTCCGGAAGGCGCAGACGGTAGTGCCAACGCACAAGGCTGCCCGGCAGCAAGAGCCCGGTCGCACGCAGTGCATCCTGGCTCGCCAGCAAGCGCGGTCCGAAGCCGATGCCGCCGGCGAGCTTGTCCGGCTCGCTCGTGAGGGCGGCGCGAATCTCGACGGTGGCATTGCCAATCGTGAGCCGTGCACCCGGTTTGAAGCGTCGCTTGACCGTTTGCCGCGCGTGCCATTGCACGCATTGTGGCTGCGCTCGATACCTGGCCATGGCTTTGCAGGAAGGCGCGCTCATTTGGCGCGGCCTCGCGCTGGATCAGCGTGAATGCCAGGTCGCCGCCGAGGATGACGCGGCCTTCGCGCGCAAGCCCATCGGCGAGACTGGCCGCCAGCGAGCCGACGCCGGCGATCGCCATGCTGCCGAGGGCGATGCAAGCGAGGAAGACGTAGAACCCGTGGAGCCCGCCGCGTAATTCGCGCAGCGCGAAGCGCAGTGGCAGCCACCGGCCGCGTGCGGTTTCAAGTGTCGCCACGCTCATGGTGAGCCCGCGCCGTCGATATACCCGGAGCGCAGATGCACCACATGTCCACAATGCGCAGCAAGCGCTGCATCATGAGTAACGAGCACCAGCGTGGCGCCGCGCTTGGCGTGCCCGGCGAACAGCAGATCGATGATCTGCTTTCCGGTGTCCTCGTCGAGATTGCCGGTCGGCTCATCGGCCACGACGATTTGTGGATTGGGCGCAAGCGCACGCGCGACTGCGACACGCTGCTGCTCGCCGCCCGAAAGCTCAGCTGGATAATGATAGAGCCGCTCGCTCAGGCCCACCGCAGCAAGCTCGTCGCGCGCACGCGCGTGCGCATCCTCGACACCAGCGAGTTCAAGAGGGACCGCCACGTTTTCCAGCGCTGTCATGGTCGGGATCAGATGGAACGACTGAAATACGATGCCGATATGACGCCCCCGAAAGCGCGCCAACGCGTCCTCGTCGAGCGCACCCAGGTTGACGCCTGCGACCGTCACCGACCCGCGGTCGGCACGTTCGAGGCCCGCCATCACCATCAGGAGCGTCGATTTGCCGGAGCCGGACGGCCCCACCAGGCCAATGGCCTCGCCGCTGCCTATATGCAGGTCAATGTCTTTAAGGATATGAACGCGGGCCGCCCCGTGCCCGAGCGAAAGATTGACACCGGTAAGCGCAATAGCCGGCGCCGCCTGAGAGTTATTCGTCATGGGACCTCATTATTCGCAACCCCGCTCATATGGGAGTAACCCCGCCCGGGTCCAGCGTCTTGCACTTTGGGCACTCCTGACGCTGCTGGGAGCAATGACGCTCGGTGTTGCGGGCAAGGCGGCTGAACGCCCGATCAAGATTGTGGTGCTCGGCGACTCGCTCAGCGCCGGTTTCGGACTGCCTGTGGAAGCTGCTTTCCCCTCGAAGCTTGCGGAGGCGCTAAAAGCCAAAGCCGTTGCGGTCACGATCGCCAATGCGGGGGTTTCCGGTGATACAGCCTCCGGCGGCCTCGGCCGTCTCGACTGGTCGGTGCCGGATGGCACCGAGGCCGTCATTCTTGAACTTGGCGCGAACGATGCTCTGCGTGGGCTCGATCCGAATGTTACCAAAAGCGCACTGGATACAATCCTGCGCAAACTTGCCGATCGTCATATTCCCGTCTTGCTCGCCGGCATGCGGGCGCCTCGCAACATGGGCTCCGATTATGCACGCGACTTCGATGCTATCTATCCGGCGCTTGCGTCGACTCACCCGGTCGTCTTTTATCCATTCTTCCTTGACGGTGTGGCCGCCGATCCCAGACTAAATCAGGCCGACGGGCTGCATCCGAACGTCGCCGGCGTCGACGTGATTGTGGCGCGTATCCTGCCGCAGGTTGAGGAATTGATTACCCGCGCGCGAGCCGCGCGGGGATCGTGATTGGAGCGCGTGATCCCGGGTAAGATCACGCGCAACTGAAAAAGTGTCTCGCCATGCCGCGTCTCTTCACTGGTGTCGAAATTCCGTCCGATGTCGGACAGGCGCTTGGCATGCTGCGCGGCGGAATACCGGGCGCGCGCTGGATCGACCCGCAGAATTATCACCTGACGCTGCGTTTCATCGGAGATGTTGACGACCTAGTCGCGCACGAGGTCGCCTCCATGCTTGGCCGCGTCAAACGGGGGCCCTTTGACCTGCACATGGAGGGCCTTACTTCGTTTGGCGGGCGCAAGCCGCGGGCCGTGGTTGCGAGCGTTGCGCCCGTGCAAGCTTTGCTTGACGTGCAGTCGGAACATGAACGGCTCATGCAGCGCATCGGGCTCGAACCGGAAGGACGGAAGTTTACTCCCCATGTAACGTTGGCGCGACTTCGCGAATCATCCAGCCAGCAGGTTGCCGAATATCTGTCGGCGCGCGGTTACTTCCGGACGTCGCCGTTCCCCGTGTCGCGCTTCGTTTTGTTTTCTTCGCGCGCGTCGGTCGGTGGCGGCCCCTATGTGGTCGAGGCGAGCTATCCGCTCGGCGCGTAAGACTTTCATACCGGGTTGAGAAGCCGAGATTGCACATCGAGGATCGCGGTTGCGACACCGTGCGCATCGGCAACGGCCTCGCGCATGAGCGACATCGCGGTATAGCGCGGCGGATCGACTTCACCGATCACGCTACCGAAATCGAACTTGAGATCAGCCTCGAATTTGCGCGCAAGCTGTTGCATGCGTCGATTTTCGGTCAGGCAGTGCATTTGCAGCAATTTGATGCCGCGGTTTCGCGCGCTCAAAAGAGTGCACTCGAGCAATTCGGTACCGACGCCGTGGCTTTGCCAAGGCTGCTCGATACTAAATGCGGCTTCGCCGGCACGTGTCAACATCGCGCCGTGCGAGCGCAACTCTGCGGCGCCGCGCAAGGTCCCGTCGACGAAAAAGCCGTGCACCACGACGCTGAGCCCGTTCGCCGAGGCCGCATGCCTGGCGATGAACTCATCGGACACCGCGCCGGAAAAGCGCCGGTTGCGGCTTTCGCCGTCGAGACGGAGCAGGTGGTCGCGATAGGCATCGGTTTCGCTGATCCATAATTTGCGGATCATGCCGCCATCGGGCAAAGGCTCGTGCATATTGGGTCTCCTTAACGTCAGGTCGCCTCGCTTCGTTCGTCTCTTGCCCTTGGCGGGCGCGGTACCCCCATGCCGCGAATCGTCGCCCACACTATATGGTGCAATGCAGCAAAAATTCGACCTGAGCTGGCTCCCGGAAACCCTCACCCGCGAAAAACGCATAGCTTCCAATGAATTACCGCAGTTTTGTGCGCAACATCGTCTGCTCATTCTGCTGGTTGATTTACAGTCCGCACGGATCACCCTAGGTGTCGCAGTCAGGCCTTTTCACCCCTTCCGTTCGCCCTAGCCCCGATGTCTGAAACCTTCAGCACCCGCTATGCGGCGCTGGTTACCGCCGGAAGGATCGAGGCTGATCCCGGACAGGCGACGTTGGCACGGCAATTGACCGCGCTCGAACGGCGGCTCGACCAACACCGCCTGGCGCGCAAATCATCCTCGCTCGGCTGGTTGTTCGGCAAAACGGAGCAGGCGGATGCGCCGCTGAAAGGCCTTTACGTTTACGGCGAAGTTGGCCGCGGCAAAACCATGCTGATGGACCTGTTCTTCGAAACCAGCGCGGTTATCCGCAAACGCCGTGTTCACTTTCACGAGTTCATGGCCGACGTGCACGAGCGCGTTCACATCTACCGGCAGGAAATCAAGAACGGAGAAGTCAGCGAACACGACCCGATCCAGCGCACCGCGGCTGCGATCGCGGAGGAAAGCTGGCTGCTGTGCTTCGATGAATTTCACGTCACCGATATTGCAGACGCGATGATTCTTGGCCGCCTATTCACGCGACTGTTCGAACTTGGCGTCGTCATGGTCGCGACTTCAAACCTGCCGCCTTCTGACCTTTATATGGATGGACTCAATCGTACATTATTCCTCCCGTTTATCGCCCTGCTGGAGCGTCAGTGCGTGGTGGTTCAGCTCGACGCGCGCATCGATTTCCGGCTGGAAAAGCTCACCGGTGTGCCGACATGGTATATGCCAGATGATGCCAAGGCGGATGCCGCGCTGGATGACGCATGGCACCGCCTGGCTCGCGACCGTGTGGGCGCGCCTCATGAGTTGATGGTGAAAGGTCGCATCGTGCGGGTGCCCAAGGCGGCGATGGGCGTTGCACGTTTTTCTTTTAACGACTTGTGCGCGCAACCGCTGGCGGCAATCGACTATCTCAAGATCGCGCACGAGTTCCATACGATCATCCTCGATCATGTCCCGGTGATGGATTATGCGCAACGCAATGAAGCCAAACGCTTCATCATCCTGATCGATACCCTTTACGATAATGCAGTGAAGTTGCTTGCGTCGGCGCAAGCGCAGCCGGATGAACTTTACGTCGCGACCGAGGGCTACGAAGCAAACGAGTTCAAGCGCACGGCCTCACGCCTGATCGAGATGCGTTCGCAGACATATCTCGGTCTGCCGCACGGACCGCGGCAAGGTCTGTCGGTCGAGCCAGGAAAAATCGTCGAGACTTAAGTCCGGGCGCTCGACCAGATCAGCAATGCGACCGCAACCGCCATCAGTGCCGAGGCGAACCAGCCTAGTTTCAAGAGCCAGCGAGGAATCGCCACCTTGCGGGCCCCGCGCTTGTTGGAAACAACGACCATGGTCGCGATCATGATGGGCACCGCCACGACACCATTGATCACCGCGGCCCAGAACAACATCGCAATCGGATCGATATTGGTGGCGAGCAGTGCCGAGCCGCCGAGCGTAGCGGCGGCGACGATAGCGTAAAATCCGATGGCGCGGCTGGCCGGCAATTCCAGGCTGCCACGCAAATTGAACACCTCGGCGACCGCGTAGGCAGCCGATCCGGCCAGGACGGGCACCGCCAGCAGGCCGGTGCCGATGATGCCGGCAGAGAACAGCGCGAAAGCAAACGGCCCGCCAATAGGCCTCAGCGCCTCGGCGGCTTGGGCCGCGGTATCGATATGCGTGACGCCTTGCATGTGCAACGTCGCCGCCGTGGTCACGATAATGAAGAAGGCGATGGCATTGGAGAAGAACATTCCGGTCCAGGTATCGATCGAAATGCTCTTGAACGAATTTTTCTTCAGTTGAGGGAACTTCGCGTACATTTTCCGATGGCTCAGCCTGGATTCTTCGGCTTCCTGCGATGCCTGCCAGAAAAATAAATAGGGGCTGATGGTGGTGCCAAACACGGCGACCACCATTAACAGCAAATCGCGATCGAGACTGAAGCTCGGCATCACGGTCGCGCGCGCGACCTCGCCCCAGGGAATGTGCACGCTGAAGGCAGCGGCGACGTAGAACAGCAACACCATCGTCATGAATTTCAGGATGCCGGCATAGCGATGATAGGGGATGAAAACCTCAGCGATCAGGCACGCGACGCCAAATAGGCAGGCAAAGATCAGCGACGAGCCGCCGATGACCAGGCGCAGAGCCTCGCCCATAGCGGCAAGATCGGCGGCAATGTTGATGGTGTTGGCAACGAGCAGCGATGCCACCAGCAGATACAGCACATATGAAGGCAGCACCTTTGCGATGTTGCGGGCCAGTCCTTGCCGCGTATCCCAGCCGATGCAGGCACTGATGATCTGAATTGCTGCCATGAACGGCAGCGTCAGAAACACGGTCCATAGCAGCGCAAAGCCGAATTGCGCGCCGGCCTGGGAATAGGTGGCGATGCCGCTCGGGTCATCGTCGGCGGCGCCGGTCACCAGGCCGGGCCCGAGGGCCCGCCAGATTCCACTGAGAGAAACTCGGCTCATGCCTATCGCTGTCAATCGCCGGCTCGGACATGCCTCGGGACGGAATTCTAATGCTCAGTCTGCTTCAGCACTAAATGGCACAGTCTCAATCCGCCTCGACACGCCTTGCCGTGCAATTCCACAGTGAGGAAGACACCGAGTCGCCCTCTGGACTCAAGGTCTCCGTGGTATAATGTATACAAGACTGAAGCGAGCAGAGCCTCCCGCCTTTTCGGTGCCTTGTCGGGCCAAATCGAACCGGGTAACCACCACCCGGCCGCGCTTCGCGGCAGCAGCAAGTTGAGAGTTTCCCCACCATGGCGCGTAACAAGATTGCGTTGATCGGCGCCGGCCAAATCGGCGGCACACTGGCACATCTCATCGGACTTAAAGAACTTGGTGACGTCGTGATGTTCGACGTCATGGAAGGCATTCCGCAAGGAAAGGCCCTCGATATAGCCGAATCTTCGCCGGTCAATGATTTCGACGCGAAGTTTACCGGCACAAACACATATGACGCGATCGAAGGCGCCGATGTCTGCGTCGTCACCGCCGGCGTGCCGCGCAAGCCGGGCATGAGCCGCGATGATCTCCTCGACATCAATCTCAAGGTCATGGGTCAAGTCGGATCCGGCATCAAGAAATATGCGCCGGACGCGTTCGTGATCTGCATAACAAATCCGCTCGACGCGATGGTGTGGGCGCTGCAGAAAAGCTGTGGCCTCCCGCAACAGAAAGTTGTCGGTATGGCCGGAGTACTCGACTCCGCACGCTTCCGATATTTCCTCGCTGACGAATTTCATGTTTCCGTGGAAGACGTCACGGCTTTCGTGCTCGGTGGCCACGGCGACACGATGGTTCCGCTCACGCGTTATTCGGCCGTCGCAGGCATTCCGGTGCCTGATCTTGTGAAAATGGGCTGGACCACGCAGGCGCGCGTCGATGAAATCGTCAAGCGCACCGCGAATGGTGGCGCCGAGATCGTCAACCTGCTCAAGACCGGTTCTGCGTTTTACGCGCCGGCGGCTTCGGCAATTGCGATGGCGGAAAGCTACCTGCTTGACAAGAAGCGCGTATTGCCTTGCGCCGCTTGGCTCAATGGCGAATACGGCGTCAAGGATCTCTATGTCGGTGTGCCGGTGGTGATCGGCGCCAAGGGCGTCGAGCGCATTGTCGAAATTGAGCTCAACGGCGGCGAGCGCGCCATGTTCGAGAAGTCGGTCGCTTCGGTGGAGGGCCTGGTCGAGGCCTGCAAGAAGATTGCGCCTAATCTGGCGGGTTAAGTTTGGATTTCCTGGACGCGCCCGGGACACGAAGGCAGAACAATGAATATCCACGAGTATCAGGCGAAAGCGGTGTTGCGCGAATTTGGCGTGCCAGTGCCGCGCGGCGTTCCCGCGTTCAGCGTTGATGAAGCAATCAAGGGCGCCAAAGAACTGGGCGGCCCGGTCTGGGTCGTAAAGGCACAGATCCACGCCGGCGGGCGCGGCAAGGCCGGTGGCGTCAAGGTGGTGAAATCCATCGACGACGTGAAGAAAGAATCCACCCGTATTCTCGGCTCAACGCTTGTCACGCATCAGACCGGCCCGCAGGGCAAGAAGGTCAACCGCCTCTATATTGAGGAAGGCTCGGCCATCGATCGCGAGTTCTATTTGTCGGCCCTGATCGATCGTGAAACCTCGCGCGTCGCCTTCGTTGTTTCGACCGAAGGCGGTATGGACATCGAGGAAGTTGCGCACAAGACGCCGGAGAAAATCCTCACCTTCTCGGTCGATCCGGCCACCGGCATCATGCCGCATCACGGCCGCTACGTGGCGCAAGCGCTTAAGCTCACTGGCGATCTTGCCAAGCAGATTGGGGACATGCTGCCCAAGCTCTATGCCGCCTTTACCAGCAAAGACATGAGCATGCTGGAGATCAATCCACTGGTGGTGACCAAAGACAATAAGCTCGTCTGCCTCGACGCTAAAGTCGATTTCGACGGCAACGCGCTCTACCGCCATCCTGACGTCGTTGCGCTTCGCGACCTGACTGAAGAAGACGAGAAGGAAACAGAAGCCTCGAAATACGATCTCAACTACATCGCGCTCGACGGCTCGATCGGCTGCATGGTCAACGGCGCCGGCCTCGCGATGGCAACCATGGACATCATCAAACTCTATGGCATGGCGCCAGCCAACTTCCTCGATGTCGGCGGCAGCGCAACCAAAGAGAAGGTGACGGCGGCTTTCAAGATCATCACCTCCGATCCGAACGTGAAAGGCATTCTGGTCAACATCTTCGGCGGCATCATGAAATGCGACGTGATTGCGGAGGGCGTTGTTGCGGCAGTCAAGGAAGTGGGCCTGAAGGTGCCGTTGGTCGTGCGGCTTGAGGGCACGAATGTCGATCTTGGCAAGAAAATCATCGCCGAATCCAAACTGAACGTCACATCTGGCGACGACCTCGACGATGCCGCGCAGAAAATTGTCAAAGCCGTGAAGGGTGCCGCGTAATGGCCGTTCTCATCGACAAGAATACCAGGGTCATCTGCCAGGGCTTTACGGGCAAGAACGGCACCTTTCATTCGCAGGCGGCGATCGCCTACGGCACCAAGATGGTCGGCGGGACGTCGCCCGGCAAAGGCGGCTCAACGCACCTCGATCTGCCGGTGTTCGACACCGTGGCCGAGGCCAAGGAGAAAACCGGCTGTGACGCGAGCGTAATCTACGTGCCGCCTGCGGGTGCTGGCGATGCGATCTGCGAGGCGATCCAGGCCGAGATCCCGCTCATTGTCTGTATCACCGAGGGCATCCCGGTGATGGACATGGTCAAGGTCAAGCGCTCGCTCACGGGGTCAAAGTCACGCCTCATCGGCCCGAATTGTCCCGGCGTCATGACCGCCGGCGAATGCAAGATCGGCATTATGCCGGGCAATATTTTCAAGCCGGGCAAGGTGGGAATCGTGTCGCGTTCGGGCACGCTGACCTATGAGGCGGTGTTCCAGACCAGCCGCGAAAACCTCGGCCAGACCACCGCGGTTGGCATCGGCGGCGATCCCGTGAAAGGCACCGAATTTATTGCGGTGCTCGAGATGTTCCTGGCCGACCCCAAGACCGAGTCGATTGTCATGATCGGCGAGATCGGCGGCTCGGCCGAAGAGGACGCCGCGCAATTCATCAAGGACGAAGCCAAGCGCGGCCGCAAGAAGCCCATGGTTGGCTTTATCGCGGGACGTACCGCGCCGCCCGGCCGGCGCATGGGACATGCTGGCGCGATTATTTCCGGCGGCAAGGGTGACGCCGAGTCCAAAATTGCGGCAATGGAATCGGCGGGAATTAAGGTATCACCGTCTCCGGCTCGAATCGGGAAAACGCTGGTCGAAGTATTGAAGTCCTGATTCAGTCCTTAGGTCTTTCGTAGACTTACAGACGTCATAAATAGAGTTAAAACAGCAAAACCGGCTGGTTGCTGGCTACTTTCGCTATTGCGACCGCAAACGCGCGAATGTTCGAGCCGCGCAAGGATTAGATCGCCATGTCCCGCCAGGACGCCAATGCCATCTTCGCCCACACCTCGTTCCTCTACGGCGGCAATGCCGCCTACATCGAAGACCTCTACGCGAAATATGAGACCGATCCTGCGGCTGTCGACGCGGAATGGCGCGCCTTTTTCCAAAGCCTGAAGGACGAGAAATCTGACGTCCTTAAAAGCGCACAGGGCGCCTCCTGGAAGACGCCGAACTGGCCGGTGCGCCCGAACGGCGATCTTGTTGCGGCCCTCGATGGCCAATGGGCGGAGACCGAAAAGAAACTCGGCGAGAAGATCTCCACGGCGGCGAAGGTAAAAGGCGTCGAGTTGTCATCCGCCAATGTGATGCAGGCAACGCGCGATTCCATTCACGCGTTGATGCTAATCCGCGCCTACCGTATCCGCGGCCATTTCCACGCCAAGCTCGATCCGCTCGCGCTTGAGCCGGAAAAGAACGAAGAAGAGCTTGATCCTCGCTCCTACGGTTTCACCGAAGCGGATCTCGACCGCAAGATTTTCCTCGACAAGGTGCTCGGCCTCGAATTCGCATCGATGCGCGAGATCGTCACCATCCTGCGCCGCACCTACTGCCAGACGCTTGGCGTCGAGTTCATGCACATCTCGAATGCCGCGCAGAAAAGCTGGATCCAGGAGCGTATCGAGGGTCGCGACAAGGAGATCACCTTCACGCGTGAGGGCAAGCGCGCGATTCTCAACAAGCTTGTCGAAGCAGAAGGCTTCGAAAAATTCATCGACGTCAAATATACCGGCACGAAACGTTTCGGTCTCGACGGCGCCGAAGCGCTGATTCCGGCGCTCGAGCAGATCATCAAGCGCGGCGGCAATCTCGGCGTGCAGGAAATCTGCATCGGCATGCCGCATCGCGGCCGTCTCAATGTACTGACGCAAGTGATGGGCAAGCCGCACCGAGCCTTGTTCCATGAATTCAAGGGCGGTTCGGCGACGCCGGACGAGATCGAAGGCTCCGGCGACGTTAAATATCACCTGGGCGCCTCGGCCGACCGCGAGTTCGACAGCAACAAGGTGCACCTCTCGCTCACCGCCAACCCGTCGCACCTGGAAATCGTCGATCCCGTCACGCTTGGCAAAGTGCGCGCCAAGCAGGACCAGCACCACGCAAAACCCGACGAACGCACAATGGTGATGCCGCTGCTCATGCACGGCGATGCTGCCTTCGCCGGCCAGGGCGTGGTGGCTGAATGCTTCGGCCTGTCCGACCTGAAGGGTTACCGCACCGGCGGCAGCATTCATTTCATCGTCAACAACCAGATCGGCTTTACGACTTATCCGCGTTACTCGCGCTCCTCGCCATATCCGTCCGACGTCGCCAAGATGATCGAGGCGTTGATCTTCCACGTGAATGGTGACGATCCGGAAGCGGTGGTGTTCGCGGCGAAAGTAGCGACCGAATATCGCATGAAGTTCCAGCGGCCCGTGGTCATCGACATGTTCTGCTACCGGCGTTTCGGTCACAACGAAGGTGACGAACCGTCGTTCACCCAGCCGCTGATGTACAAGAAAATCCGTGCGCATCCGACCACGCAGGAAATCTACAGCAAGAAACTGATCGCCGAGGGCGTCGTCACCGAAGGCGAAGTAGAAAAGATGCGGGCCGATTGGCGCGCGCGGCTTGAAGCCGAATTCGAGGCTGCAGGCGGCTACAAGCCCAACAAGGCCGACTGGCTCGACGGCCGCTGGTCTGGTCTGAAGGCCGCGCGCGATGCCGACGATCCGCGTCGCGGCAACACCGGCGTCGCAATCGAAATCCTGCGCGAGATCGGCAAGAAGATCACGGTCGTTCCTGCGGGCTTCCAGGTCCACAAGACTATCCAGCGTTTTCTCGACAACCGCGCCAAGGCGATCGAGACCGGCGAAGGCATCGACTGGGCGACGGGTAAGGCCATCCGGTACGGCTGTCCGGCCAAGATTCCGAGCGCGGCACCTTCTCGCAGCGCCACTCGGTGTTGTTCGATCAGAACACCGAGGCGCGTCACACGCCGTTCAACCACCTCGGTGAACCGCAGGCGCGCTACGAAGTGCTCAATTCGATGCTGTCGGAAGAGGCTGTGCTTGGTTTCGAATATGGCTATTCCACTGCCGAGCCAAACGCGCTGACGCTGTGGGAGGCGCAATTCGGCGACTTCGCCAATGGCGCACAGGTCGTATTCGACCAATTCATCTCGTCGGGTGAGCGCAAATGGCTGCGCATGTCGGGCCTCGTTTGCCTGCTGCCCCATGGTTATGAAGGGCAGGGGCCGGAGCACTCTTCGGCGCGACTTGAGCGTTTCCTGCAAATGTGCGCTGAAGACAACATGCAGGTGGCAAATCTCACCACGCCAGCCAACTACTTCCACGCCTTACGCCGGCAGTTGAAGCGCGAGATCCGCAAGCCGCTGATCCTGATGACGCCGAAGAGCCTGCTGCGCCACAAGCGGGCGGCCTCGCGGCTCGATGAAATGGTCATCGGCACCTCGTTCCACCGCCTCCTGTGGGATGACGCGCAACAGCATCCGAACGAGAAGATCAAGCTTGTGGCCGACGACCAAATACGTCGCGTCGTTATGTGCTCGGGGAAGGTGTATTACGATCTCTATGACGAGCGTGAGAAGCGCGGCATTGACGACATCTATTTGCTGCGTATTGAGCAGCTATACCCGTTCCCGACGAAGGCTCTCGTCGCAGAGCTTTCGCGTTTCAAGCAGGCCGAGATGGTTTGGTGCCAGGAAGAGCCGCGCAACATGGGTGCATGGTTCTTCGTCGATGTGTTTCTCCAATGGATCCTCAACCAGATCGGCGCCAAGAATCGCACCATGCGCTATGCGGGGCGTCCGGCCTCGGCCTCAACCGCAGTCGGGCAGATGTCGAAACATCTGGCGCAACTCAAGCAATTTCTCGACGAGGCACTTGCGTAAATTCGTATTGCGTCATGCCGTTTTGCCATGACGACAAAGGAAGCAAGCCATGGCTGACATTCGCGTGCCGACCCTCGGCGAATCTGTGACCGAAGCGACCGTTGGCAAATGGTTCAAGCAGCCGGGCGATGCCGTGGCAGTAGACGAGCCGCTGGTGGAGCTCGAGACCGACAAGGTTACATTGGAGGTGCCCGCCCCGGCGGCAGGCGTGCTTTCCGACGTTGCGGCCAAGAATGGCGACACTGTTGCTGTCGGTGCGCTGCTTGGGCAAATCAAGGAAGGGGCCGGCGCTGCGCCCAAGGCCGCTGTGCCCTCGTCCCCCAAAGCGGCAGAAGTGCCAAAGCCCGCATCTGCTCCCGCTGCGGCTGCCGCGATGCCGATGCCGCCATCGGTGAGGAAGTTGTCCGCCGAAAGCGGTGTCGACGCGTCAAAGGTCGCGGGCAGCGGCATGCACGGTCAGGTCACCAAGGGCGACATGATCGCGGCCATTGAGCGTGCGGCAGCAGCGCCGACGCCGGTTTCTGTCCCAGTGCAAATGCGCGCGCCTTCGCCGGCCGACGATGCTGTGCGCGAAGAGCGAGTGCATATGACGCGGCTGCGCCAGACGATCGCGCGGCGCTTGAAAGATGCGCAGAATACAGCCGCTATGCTCACGACCTTCAACGAGGTCGACATGAGCGCCGTGATGCATATGCGCAATCAGTATAAAGAGCTTTTCGAGAAAAAGCACGGCGTGAAGCTAGGCTTCATGGGATTTTTTGTGCGCGCGTGCATTCAAGCTTTGAAGGAAATCCCAGCCGTCAATGCCGAGATCGACGGCACCGATATTGTCTACAAAAATTATTATCACATCGGCGTTGCTGTCGGCACCGAGAAGGGCCTTGTTGTACCGGTGGTGCGCGACGCCGATCACATGTCGCTCGCGCAAATCGAGAAGACCATCTCCGAACTCGGCCGCCGCGCGCGCGACGGCGCGCTCAAGATCGAAGACATGCAGGGTGGCACGTTCACCATCAGCAATGGCGGTGTTTACGGTTCGCTGATGTCGACGCCGATCCTGAACGCACCTCAATCCGGCATTCTCGGTATGCATAAAATCCAGGAGCGGCCGGTGGTGCATGAAGGCAAGATCGAAGCACGGCCGATGATGTATCTCGCCCTTTCCTACGATCACCGCATTGTCGACGGTCAGCAGGCGGTCACATTCCTGGTGCGGGTGAAGGACAGCCTGGAGGATCCGGCGCGGATCGTGCTGGATTTGTAAGCGTATGGCCTACGATCTCATCGTCATCGGTACCGGCCCCGGCGGCTACGTCTGCGCGATCCGCGCGGCGCAGCTCGGCCTGAAAACGGCGGTGGTTGAAAAACGCGCCACGCACGGGGGCACCTGCCTCAATGTCGGTTGCATCCCGTCCAAGGCTCTGTTGCACGCCTCGGAATTATTCGACGAGGCTGGTCACGCGTTCCCGAAAATGGGTATTGGGGTTTCCGCGCCCAAGCTTGATCTCAATGCGATGATGGCGTTCAAGGATCAGGGCGTCGATGGAAACGTCAAAGGCGTCGAATTTCTGTTCAAGAAGAACAAAATTGACGCCTTTCATGGCAGCGCGCGCATCGCCGCGCCCGGCAAAGTCGAAGTCAAAGGTGTCGATGGCAAAATGCAGATGCTGGAAGCCAAGTCCATCGTGATCGCGACCGGCTCCGATGTCGCGCGCCTGAAGGGTATCGAAATCGACGAAAAGCGCATCGTTTCTTCCACCGGCGCGCTTTCGCTGCCGGAAGTGCCCAAGCACCTTCTGGTCGTTGGCGCTGGCGTGATCGGTCTCGAACTTGGCTCGGTCTGGCGGCGCCTCGGGGCAGAGGTGACGGTGGTGGAGTTTCTCGACGGCGTATTGCCGGGCGTGGATGGCGAAGTTCGACGTCAGGCGCAACGCTTGCTTGAGAAACAAGGCATGGCGTTCAAGTTATCGTCGAAGGTGACTGCGGCTGACGCGTCAGGGAAACGACTGAAAGCAACCATCGAGCCGGCGAAGGGCGGGGCGGCGGAGACAATCGAGGCCGACATTGTTCTCGTTGCCATTGGCCGCGTGCCTTACACCGAAGGGCTCGGGCTTAAGGAAGTTGGTGTGAAACTCGACGAGCGCGGACGCGTTGTTGTCGATCATTTCTATGCGACCAACGTGCCCGGCATCTGGGCGATTGGCGATGTGATTGCCGGCCCGATGCTGGCGCATAAAGCCGAGGACGAAGGCGTGGCTCTTGCGGAAATTCTGGTTGGGCAGGCAGGGCATGTGAATTACGACGCCATTCCCAACGTGATCTATACCTATCCGGAAATTGCCACTGTTGGAAAAAGCGAAGAAGAATTGAAGACCGCCGGTATTGCGTACAATGTCGGCAAGTTTCCCTTCACGGCCAACGGGCGGGCCAAAGTCAATTTGACGACGGATGGCTTTGTAAAAATTCTAGCCGATGCAAAAACTGATCGTGTTCTCGGCGTGCAACTGATTTGCGCCGACGCCGGCAACATGATCGCCGAAGCCGTCATCGCCATGGAGTTCGGTGCGTCCTCCGAGGACATTGCGCGCACTTGCCACGCACATCCGACGCTATCGGAGGCGGTCAAGGAAGCTGCAATGGCGGTGGCCAAGCGGGCGATACATATGTAGCATTCGTCATGGCCGGGCTTGTCCCGGCCATCTCGCTTAGGAGGGCATCGTGCCATCTTGATCGATGACAACATGCCGGAGAAACTTCCCATGGCCAAAGGCCACAAAGACAAAGTCGCAGTCGTCACCGGCGGTGCGAATGGCATAGGGCAAGCCTTCGCCAAACGGTTGGCGGAAGACGGTGTCCATGTGGCGATTGCCGATCTCGCCGACGGCAAGGATACGGTGAAGCTGATTGAAGCTGCCGGGCGCAAGGCGCTCGCAGTGAATTGCGACGTGTCCTCGGAAGCGTCGGTCGCAGCCATGGCCAAAGAGGTGCACGGAAAATTTAGCCAGGTCGATATCGTCGTGAATTGTGCGGGGATTTTTCCGCAGAAAAATTTCCCTGAGATGAGTTTTGCCGATTGGCGGAAAGTCCTCTCGATCAATCTCGATGGCACATTTCTGGTCACCGCCGCGTTTGTGCCTGGCATGCGTACCCGCAAGTGGGGCCGCGTCGTCAACATGGCATCGAGCACACTGGGCTCGGTCGTGACCGGCTTTGCGCACTACGTCGCGAGCAAAGGCGGCATTGTTGGGTTCACGCGCGCACTGGCTAGCGATCTTGCCGGTGACGGCATCACCGTCAATGCAATCGCGCCAGGCCTTACCCGTTCGCCTGGCACTCTCGTGCGCTCGCCACGCCCCGGTTTTAAGACCATGGACGAGGAATTCGCCGCAGTCGCGCAAATGCAGGCGATCAAGCGTGTCGAGGTACCGGACGATTTGGTCGGCGCAGTATCGTTTCTCACCAGCGACGATGCTGCATTTATCACTGGCCAGACGCTCAATGTCGATGGTGGACGGGTGCGGTCGTAGCAACCAAGCTTTGTAAAAGCACGACATTTCACCTCATTTGCGGCAGGCCAACGAAGTACTATTTACTACCCTCATGCGCCGCAAACTTCTCCGCCTTCTATCGGTCATCCTCGCACTGCTGTTTTTGCTCGAGGCGTGGCTATGGGACCACCTGGAGCCGGTCGTTGCTCGCGTCGTCAATTTTGTGCCCTGGGGAAGGGTCAAAGTCAGGCTTAGACTGTTGATTGATAATCTGCCGCCTTACGCGGCGCTTACGATTTTCATCATCCCGATTATTGTCGTCCTGCTACCGCTAAAATTTCTTGAAGTTTATGTCATTGCCACACAGGGTTGGCTCGGCGTCATTCTGGTGTTGGTGTTCGCTAAATTCCTTGGCGTCGGCGTCACCGCGTTTGTGTTTGATGTTACGCGCGGCAAGCTGCTGCAGATCGGTTGGTTTCACCGCATGTACGACTGGTTCATCTGGGTGCGTGGTTGGTCACGCGAGATCACCGAGCCAGTGCGGGCGCGGGTCCGTAGATTAAAATGGTTGCTGAAGCCGCAGCGCGCCGGCAAATTCGTGCGCCGTTTCATGCGTTTGCGCCGTCGGGCCTATCGCAGCGATCCGGTGTAGGTTTACCCCAGGTGCAGCGCGTGCGGCGCCCATAGGCCGAGCGCTATGAAGCCGAGGCCGAAGACGCCTAGCATTCTCGAGAGCCAGCCCAACGCAGCTATGCCCGTTATGACCTGTGCTGAGGCAAGCACAATGCCGATCTGGAATGCAGCCGACGCGAATTCATACTGATGATACCGCGCCAGCGCGAGTTCGCGACTTTCTTCGGCCTCTTTTGCGCGTTCCGATAGTTGCTTGCGGCCTTCTTTGGTCTCTGGCTCATCGTTGTAGCGCGCAACAGTCTTCTTCCAGCCGTCAATCGTTTTGAGCAATCGCGCCTTTGCATCCGGGTCGGTTGTCCGGTCCAGCTCGACCTGAAGCTGCTCGGCCGCCGTCGTCAGCACGGTCACGCGAATGGTTTTTGCCTGAAAGAATGACCAAAGATCGCTGGTGGCAACGTTGTAGGTGATTGCCGAAGTCTGGGCGCTTTTGCCCAGTGTCTCGGAGAATGCCAGGAATAGCGCCAGCACCGCAATTAACAGTGCAATCCGCTTGTTCGAATGAGCCGCGTGCTCGGCATGTTCGGCGTGTTCGAGATTTTCGTGCGCGCTCATCGTTCCCCTCCGGCCACTTTCGGAGCACGATGATCGGAAAGGCGGCCGCGTGCAAGAGGGGTCGGCTACGCGCGCGGATGTGCGCTCGCGTAGACTTCCATCAAACGCTCGGCATCGACAGCGGTGTAGATCTGGGTTGTCGAAAGCGAGGCGTGGCCGAGCAGTTCCTGGATAGCGCGCAGGTCGCCTCCACGCGCCAGCAAATGGGTCGCAAAGGAATGACGCAAGGCATGCGGCGTCGCGTTTTCTGGCAAACCAAGCGCACCGCGCAATCGCGCCATTGTCAGCTGGACAATTCGGGGCGAGAGCGGCCTCCCGCGCGCTCCCACAAACAATGAGCTGTCCGGCGTCAGTTCGAGGGGGCATAGCGCCACATAGTCGGCAATTGCTTTCGCGACCTGGGGCAGCACGGGCACCATGCGGGTTTTGTTGCCTTTGCCCGTCACTGTGATGGCATCGCTGCCGGCGCGCACGTCATTGCGCTTGAGGCTGAGCGCCTCCGAGATGCGCAGCCCAGAACCGTAAAGCAGCGCGAGCACCGCCGCATCGCGGGCGATAATCCAGGGCTCGCGTGTTTCGCCGTCGCGCAAGCTCGTCTCGGTCATCTGTCTGGCGGCCGAGACCGCCAGCGGCTTTGGCAATGTCTTCGGCAATTTGGGTGAACGTACGGCGTTGAGTGCTGCAACCCGGCCCTTGCCGTTGCGTTCCAGGAAACGCGCGAACGAGCGCGTGCCGGCGAGGGCGCGCATGAGAGAACGATTGCCTATGCCCTCGCTGCGCCGAGCCGCCATGAAGGCGCGCACGTCCGCCGGTGCCAGCTTGGCCAGTTGCTTGAGCGTCGGCGCGCCACCGAGATGATTGGCCAGAAAAGCGAGGAACTGGGACACATCGCGCCGATAGGACTCCAGGGTCTTTGGCGACATTCGCCGCTCCGCGCCAAGATGCCCGATCCAGCGGGCGATTTCGGCGGCGACGTCGGGACTCGCGTGGGAAGCGCTCATGGCTGGGAGAGTGGCATTGCTTTCTTCACCCTTCCTTAAGCGCCCGGAATCGGCCAGACCAAGCGCATGAACAGGGTTGTCGACATTCTGGTTCCCGTAGCGCTCGACCAGACCTATTCCTACCGTGTGCCGGCGGGGCTCGAACTCGCGCTTGGTGATTTGGTGGCGGTGCCGCTTGGCGCTCGCGAATGCATGGGCGTCGTATGGGCCGACAATCCCTATCCGAACCCGCGCCTGCATAACCGCCTGAAGGACGTCGACGAAAAGCTCGATGTGCCGCCGCTCAAAGCCGAACTCCGTCAGTTTGTCGATTGGGTGTCCGGTTACACGCTCGCATCGCGCGGCATGGTGCTGCGCATGGCGTTGCGTATGGGCGAGCATCTCGGTCCTGGGCGTGAGCGTGTCGGAGTCAGGCGCGCCGGCCCGCCACCCGCGCGGATGACACCCGCACGCGCGCGCGTGCTGCAGCTTATGACCGACGGCCTCGTTCGTTCGAAGGGGGAGGCTGCGCAGGAAGCGGGAGTAAGCGTCGGCGTAATCGACGGCCTGATTGACGAAGGCGCGCTGGAAACGGTTGTGCTTCCGCCAGAGCCGGTGGCCTCACAACCCGACCCCGATTTCCGCAAGCCGGAATTTTCGCTTGCTCAGCTTGCCGCCGCCGATGCTTTGCGCACGACGATCACGCAGGGTGGTTACACAGTTACACTGCTTGATGGTGTAACCGGCTCCGGAAAAACGGAGGTCTATTTCGAGGCGGTCGCCGAAAACATCCGGCGCAAACGACAAACCCTGATCCTGATGCCAGAAATTGCGCTGACCGCGCAATTTCTCGACCGATTTTCAAACCGCTTTGGCACGCGGCCTGCCGAATGGCATTCGCAGCTTTCGCCGCGCAAACGCGCCCGCACCTGGGCGGCGGTTGCCGCCGACGAGGTCTCTGTCGTGGTCGGCGCGCGGTCGGCGTTGTTCCTGCCATACGCAGATCTCGGGCTTGTCGTGGTCGATGAAGAACACGACCCCGCCTACAAGCAGGAGGACGGCGCCCACTACCACGCCCGCGATATGGCGGTGGTGCGGGGGGCGATCGCAAAAATTCCTGTGGTGCTCGCGTCAGCGACGCCCTCGGTTGAGTCGGAAGTCAATGCGCGCCGTGGCCGCTACCGGCACGTTCACTTGCCGGAGCGTTTCGGCGGTGCGCATTTGCCGTCGATCGAGGCGATCGATTTACGGCGCGAGGGCCCACCGCGAGGACGGTTCATTTCGCCACGGCTTGCTGAAGCCGTGGCGGTGTCGCTCACGCGCGGTGAGCAGGCGCTGCTATTTCTCAATCGCCGTGGTTACGCGCCGCTGACGCTGTGTCGGGCCTGCGGGCTCCGCCTGCAGTGTCCGAATTGCGATGCCTGGCTGGTGGATCATCGTTTCAAGCGGCGGTTGGTCTGCCATCACTGCGGATTTTCCATGCCGCCTCCGGCCGAATGCCCGAGCTGCCATGCGACCGATAGCTTTGCCGCAGTGGGTCCCGGCGTTGAACGGCTCGAGCAGGAGGCAGCCGAACTTTTTCCCCAGGCTCGCATCCTCGTGCTCTCGAGCGACCTGGTGGAATCGATCGAACGCCTGCGCCAGGAACTCGACGATGTGGCGGAAGGGCGCTTCGATCTCGTTATCGGAACGCAACTGGTCGCCAAAGGCCACCACTTTCCCAAACTGAATCTCGTCGGAATTGTCGATGCTGATCTCGGTCTGGGGAATGGTGACCCGCGTGCTGCCGAGCGCACGTTTCAATTGCTTCATCAGGTTGTCGGCCGCGCCGGTCGCGAGGAGGGCCGTGGTGTAGGCTATCTGCAGACGCACCAGCCCGAGCACCCGGTCATGAGGGCGCTGATCTCTGGCGACCGCGAGGCATTCTACACAAACGAGATCGAGCAGCGCGAGCACAGCGGCTATCCTCCCTTTGGGCGCCTTGCCGCGCTGATCGTTACCGCGAACGAAAGGAACACGGCAGAGGCTTACGGTCGCACGCTTGCCAATGCTGCGCCGAAGGACGAGCAGGTCCGCATTCTCGGTCCTGCCGAGGCGCCGATTGCTGTGGTGCGCGGCCGCCACCGCTTCCGGCTGTTGGTGAAGTCGCCGCGCGCTTTCGATTTATCGGCCTATTTGCGTGCGTGGCTTGCCGACGCGCCCAAGCCGCGCGGCAACATACGTCTGGAAGTAGACGTCGATCCCCAGAGCTTCTATTAGGCCGCCATTGCTGTGGTCTCTACGGCCGTGAAGGGATTGCGCACGAGCGGCGGCCTCGGTCCGGCGCCATTGCGCACGCGGCTGACGCATTCGGACTAGCGCGTGGCCCCGGTCACATTCTCGAGCAAAGCTATTAGCCCCCTTAAAAGCTCTGTTGGCGATGGTGGACAACCTCGAATGTGGAGATCGACAGGCACTATGTCTTTGACGCCGCCGACCACAGCGTAGCTGCCGGCAAATATTCCACCGTCTACGGCGCAGCTGCCGACTGCGACAACCCATTTTGGATCTGGCGTTGCGTTGTAGGTGCGCAGTAATGCCTGGCGCATGTTTTTCGTCACGGGGCCGGTGACCATCAACACGTCAGCGTGGCGCGGCGACGCGACAAAGCGCAGGCCAAGGCGCTCGAGAT
>WNFD01002403.1_pt1 | contig 20878 bp, 17 predicted proteins | sample 5400491 | NCBI WGS metagenome assembly WNFD01 (sample SAMN13153343, study PRJNA577476) | soil metagenome | isolation source: 120 cm saprolite under Douglas fir tree site 2 hole 2 replicate 2 | place: USA:California | collected 2015-04-18
GGCAGCATGAGCACGCAGGCGCAGGGTCTCTCGAGCGGGCAGCTCGACAGCCTGAGCCGCTTCGTGGCCGGCGGCGCCGTGGCTCAGAGTGTTGCGCAGGTGAACAGCGCTTGCGCCGACGCATCCGTCTCGCTCGTCGATGCGCTTGCCAAACCGCAGTGGAATGGCTGGGGCGGGAACCTGTCGCAGCACCGATTCCAGCCGGCCGCGATAGCGCAACTCGGCGCGGAGGACGTGCCGCGTCTCAAGCTGAAATGGGCCTTCGGCTTTCCGGGCGCGACCCGCGCCGACGCCCAACCGACGCTGATGGGCGGCGCGCTGTTCGTCGGCAGCCGGAGCGGCAAGATCTACGCGCTCGATGCGCGCACCGGGTGCACCCATTGGGTTTTCGAGGCGGGAGCTAGCGTTCGTTCGGCGATCACCGTCGCTGCCAGCGGAGATGGCTGGTCGGCCTATTTCGGCGACCTGCGCGGCAATGCCTTCGCGATCGACGCCGTGACCGGGACATTGCGTTGGAAGACACATATCGAGAACCATCCTGCGGCCATCGTCAGCGGCGCGCCGGCGCTTGCCGGCGGCGTGCTCTACATGCCGGTGTCGTCGTTCGAGGAAGTGAGCGGCGCCAATCCAGGTTATGAATGCTGCAGCTTCCGCGGCAGCCTGGTCGCGCTTGAGGCCGCGACAGGAAGGGTCTTGTGGCAGAGCTATACGATTCCCCAGACGCCGGCGCCGGTCCGCAAGAATGCCTTGGGCACTCAGCTGTGGGGGCCGTCAGGTGCGCCGATCTGGTCGTCGCCCACCGTCGATCTCGATCAACGGATGATTTATGTGACGACCGGCGACAGCTATTCAGATCCACCGGCAGACACGTCCGATTCTTTCATCGCCTTTCGCATGGACAGCGGTGAGCTCGCGTGGTCGCGGCAGATGACGGTCGGCGACGCCTACACCGTCGCTTGCGGCGGCGCGGACCGCACCAACTGTCCTGAGGCGAAGGGGCCGGATCTGGATTTCGGCTCGTCGCCGATCCTGGTGAAACTACCCGACGGCCGGCGCATGCTGATCGCCGGTCAGAAGTCCGGGATGGTGCATGCGATCGATCCGGACCGGCAGGGCGCGATCGTCTGGCAGCGCCGGGTGGGCGGCGGCGGTCTATTGGGGGGCGTGCAATGGGGGTCGGCGGTCGACCAGGATAATGTGTATGTCGCCGTCTCGGACGTTGCGGCTCGCCCCGCGGCGGAGGGCACGGCGGGCGCGCAGAAGGCACTTTACGGCGGGCGCAGCTTCCTGCTGGAGCCCGGCGTCGGCGGAGGCATGCACGCGCTCAAGCTTGCGACCGGCGAAGTCGTCTGGCACACGCCCCATCCGGGCTGCGGCGATGTGCTGGGCTGCAGTCCGGCACAATCGGCAGCCGTCACGGCCATCCCCGGCGTGGCGTTTTCCGGCGGGCTCGACGGTCATCTGCGCGCTTACGCAACATCGGACGGTCGGATCATCTGGGATGTGGCTACGGCGAAGGACTATGGCACCGTGAACGGCGTTGCCGCTCATGGCGGCTCGCTCGATGGGCCGGGTGCCGTCGTCGTCGGCGGCATGCTCTATGTCAATTCCGGCTACGCCTTTTTCGGTACCGCTCCCGGCAACGCGCTACTGGCCTTTTCGATCGACGGCAAATAACGAGACCCAGTGCCAGATCGGGAAAACCCGACTTGCATCTGGTAGTCTAACCAAAAAACGGGAGGCGAAGACCATGATGAACCGACGCCAGTTTGTCACCACCGGCGCCGCAGGCGTTGCGTGTTCGGCCGTGTGCGCGGAGCCCGCGCCGCGGCCTACGATCTGATCATCAAGGGCGGGCGCGTCGTCGATCCCTCCATGGGGCTCGATGCCGTGCGCGACGTGGCGATTATGCAGGGCAAAATCGCGGCGGTCGCCGCAGATATCCCGGGTGACGCCGCCGAGACGATCGATGTGCGCGGGAAGATCGTCGCGCCGGGCCTGATCGACATTCACACCCATGCCGGCAGAAGCAAGGAAGGGCCGCCGATGTGCCTGCAGGATGGCGTCACCTGCTGGGTCGACGCCGGCTCCGGCGGCGCCGACAATATCGATCAGGTCGCAGCCGTCGCCCGTAGCGCGCCGCAGATCGGCCGCATCCTGGTGAACATCGCACGGACCGGCGTCGTCACGCCCCAGGGCGAGCTGCATGACATCAACGGCGCCAATGTCGCGCTGGCGCAAGGGGCGATCGCGCGCAATCGCGATGTCGTCGTGGGTATCAAGGCGCGCCTGTCGAACAACGTCGCCGGCGCCAACGATCTCGAGGCGCTGCGGCGCGCGCAGGAGGCGGCCGCGCCGTTCAACCTCCCGGTCATGATCCATGTCGGGCAGAACTATTCGCCGCTGCGTTCCATTCTCGCGGTTCTCAAGCGCGGCGACATCGTCACCCACATCTACGCGCCGGGCATGAACGGCATCCTCGACGACAAGGGCGTGCTGACGCCTGAGGTGATGGCCGCGCGCCGCCGCGGCATTCTGTTCGACTTCGGCAACGGCGTCGCCGATCATTTCGACTGGGACACCGTGGAGAAGGCGACCAGGCAGGGGCTGTGGCCGGACACCTTCTCCACCGACTGGAATACGATGTCGAAGACCAGCGGCGTCGTCGATCTGCCGAATGTCATGTCGAAGTTCATCATGTTCGGCATACCGCTCGGCCAGATCATCGCCTGCGCCACCGTCAACGCCGCGCGCCTGTTCCCGTCCTTCGACGACCGCGGCACGCTCAATGTCGGCGCCCCGGCCGATGTCTCGATCATGGAACTGCGCGAGGGGACATTCGATTTCCTCGACAACTACAAGGGCGTCCGCACCGGCAAGCAGCGGCTGTTTCCGGTCAGGACGGTGCTTGCGGGGAGGGCCGTGGCGCGGGCGTGAGCGGCAGTTTTCAGGCCTGCATCTGCCCGTGGGCGCCACGTGGCGGCTTTGCTGGGACAGTATTTTCACGGGATCCCGTGTCGGCAAGAGGGATATCCGTAGTTGCACCTGCTCCGGTCTTACTCATTCGGTTACGAGTATCTGCCACCATTTCCTCCATGACGTGTACAACGGCGCTTGTATGCGATGGGCCCAGCCGTCCGATTAGGTTGAACGGAACCTTGTGTTATGACTCAAGGCGATCGGATTAGTGAATATTTGCAGCAGTTGACGCCGCAGGCGCGCAGCAGCCTTCTCGTCGAGCTTGAACGGCTGGAAGCCTGCGGCGCCGCAGTGCCTGGCACCGCAACGATGCTGGAAAATTTGCGCGCGGAGTTGCGCAAGGGTGGGCAGTCGCATCATCGCGTCGCCAATCCGTCGCGGTACTTCTTCAGTCCGGTGGAGCCGCTGCTGGTTGACGGCGCGCCCGAACACGATAATTCAGGCCGCATCCTCCGAGGTTCGCTGGCGGCGATCTGGGAATGGATCAGCCGCGATCTGCTGCCGACGATGACAACCGAATATGTCGCCCAGATGCGACCGTTAATTGCCGCCGACAAACAGCCGGAGATCCGCAAGGTTGCGGCCGCCTTTCAGACCAAGGTCGTTACATATCTCGATAGCGCGCTTGGGTCCGCTGACGGTGCCGCGCGCGCACGCAGCAAGCTGGCAACCTATACGGTTTCGTGTGCCGCCTACAACGACCTGGTCAAGTTGATGTGCGTGCTGCGGAAACGGGACGCGTTGGCCAAGCTGAACGATGAGCTGCCAAAAGATATCGTCAAGTTCGACGGCGTTCAGGTTGCAAGGGTAACCGCGCTGCTCGATGCGTTCCGCAGACATCATCCGGAGGCGCTTCCCTTTGCGCTCACGCTGGTGGCGAAGCGGCTCAAGACGTTCTGGCAATTGGTTCATCTCGCGACCAAGGCCGCGCCGAGCAGGAATTCCGCCGACGTCGCCGCCACGCCCTACGCAATCGCGGTGTCGATGGTGCTGGACCGACTGGAGGACAAAGGTACTGCGTTGCGCGCGGCGCTGAAGACCAACAAGGTGATCGATGCCAAGGAGCTGTTGGCCGAGATATACGACGCCGAATATGCGCTGCGAGTTGGTATCGACCGGCTTGATCAGTCGCCCTGGGGGGTGCGGCTGCACGGCGCGATCGACCGGATAGCCACGCTGATCGAAGCCGAGGTGAGCACGTTTCCCAAGGAGGTCGGTCACGTTCTCGCATCGCGCAGGCTGCGCAGTCATCGATCACTCGCCGACCGCCTGAGCTACTTCGCATGGAAGGGACGCGACGCATTGAGCAGCGGAGTCGCCCGCTGCCTGAAGTCTATTGGCTAGATTTCCACTTCAATAACTTCACCCCTCGAGATGCATGCAGGGGCCTGCCGTCGGAGCGTTTTGCGCAATTGCTCAGGATGAGGTTTTACGTGCCCCGGATGCTGCGCAGCGCGAAGCGGTGCGCTGCTGATCCGGGGCCCACAATGACTCCGCATCGCCTTGGGTCCCGGCTTTGCGGTGCATCGTGAAGAACGCTGCACCGCGTCCGGGACACGACGGAGTGCATTGCCGGGAAACGTTCAAATGCGCAATCGATCAATGCCCCACGATCTCCGGCACCCTGGTCGCCGGCGGGGTGTTGCGGCTGCGCTGGGTGCGGACGATGCCGTCGATGATGGTCATGCCGACGCCGGGGAGATCGCCGAGCTGCACGCTCTCCAGGAGGGTCTTGCCTGGCGAATGCTGCGCCCTGTCCATGATCACGAAATCGGCGGCGCGGCCGGCCTCGATCAGGCCGCAGTCGAGCGCGCGCATCCGCGCGGTGTTGCCGGTCGCAAAGCAGAAGGCGATTTCGGCGGGCACCTCGCCGAGTGAGGACAGCATCGAGACCATGCGCAGGATGCCGAGCGGCTGCACGCCGCTTCCGGCGGGCGCGTCGGTGCCCAGGATGATGCGGTTGAGATCGCCCATCTCGCGCGCGGTGCGCAGCGTGAACAATGCCGAGCGTTCATTGCCGTTGTGAACCAGCTCGAGTCCCCGCTTGCAACCCTCGCAGATGCAGCGGATCTGATCGTCGGGCAGCGCTGTGTGGCCGCCATTGATGTGGCCGATCACGTCGGTGTCGGCTTCGAGCACGACGTCCTTGTCGATCAGCCCGGAGCCTGGGATCGACGGCCCGCCGGTATGGATCGTGCTCTGGATGCCGTATTTGCGCGCCCAGCCTACCATCTTGCGCGCGGTCGGCCCGTCCTTGACGCCGCCGAGCCCGACTTCGCCGAGCAGCTTGACGCCGGCCGCGGCCAATTCCTTGAAATCATCCTCGACCATCTCGCATTCGATCACGGGCGCGCCGGCATGCACCTTCACGCCGCCGGGGCGCAGCGTCCAGAACGCGCGCTGCGCGAAGATCGCCATCGCCTTCAGGCCTACGACGTCGCGCGGCCGGCCGGGCATGTGCACTTCGCCGGCCGAGATCATGGTGGTGACGCCGCCATGCAGATAGCTGTCGATCCAGCCGATCTGGTTCTGCCGCGGCGTCCAGTCGCCGGCGACGGGATGCACATGGCTGTCGATCAGGCCCGGCGCGACGGTGGTGCCATTGGCATCGACGATGGTGGTGGCGCCCGCGCTATCGACGTCCTTGGCGCGGCCGATCGCGGTGATCCTGCCGTTTTCCGCGACGATGGTGTCGGCATCGAGGATCGGCTTTTCCAGGGCGCCCGAGAGCAGGAGGCCGATATTGCGGACCACCAGCTTGCTGGGGCCGGTGGCCTGGGGCGCATCATGGGCCATGGAGGTTCCTTTCTTCGTCGAGACCGGCGCGCAATCAGAGCGCGGCGGACGCTTCGGATCAAGCCGGAATATACGTTTGTATACAAATGATTTTGAGCAACGCTGTTTCTTGGCAGCTTCTTGGCAGCGCTGCTTGATCGCGACCTGCATTGCGCTATCGTGCCGCCCATGCGCATCACCCTGGTCCACGCCCTCAAACATTCGCTCGTTCCGATCGAGGACGCTTTCGCAAGGCTCTGGCCTGAGCCGACGCGGATGAACCTGCTCGACGACAGCCTCTCCGCCGATCTGGCGCGGGACGGCCGGCTCACCGAGGCGATGACCGGACGGTTTCTGTCGCTTGGACGCTACGCGGCTGCGACCGGCGCGGACGCGATCCTGTTCACCTGCTCGGCGTTCGGCCCTTGCATCGAGGCGGTCGCCCGCGCGCAGGCGCCGATGCCGGTGCTCAAGCCCAACGAGGCGATGATCGAGCAGGCTGTCGCGCAAGCGACAGGTCAAGCCCGCCGCATCGGGCTGCTCTCGACCTTCGCGCCGACGCTCGCCTCGATGCCCGCCGAATTTCCGGCCGTTGTCGAACTCGTGCCGAAACTTGTGGAAGGCGCGCTCGCGGCACTCGACCGCGGCGATCGCCATGAGCACGATCGACTGGTCGTGGAGGCGTCGAAGGACCTGCGTGACTGCGACCTGATCGCGCTCGCGCAATACAGCATGGCGCCTGCCGCGCAAAGGGTTGCCGAAACGACGGGCCGGCCGGTGCTGACGACGCCGGACAGCGCGGTCATGAAATTGAAACGTGTGCTCTCCTGAGCGGCCTGTTTGACGTCATGGAGCGCCTCCCGGCGCACCGCGTGGTCTGCGCCTGCTCAAATCGTAGAGCGGCGGTTGAATCAGCAGCACAGGCTCGCGCGTGCCGGGGCGGATCAACAACGCGTGTTGGCGGCGCCGCGGCATCAGGTTGTTCCTTGACAGATCGGGGGCCGGCCGTTTCTTTCGAACGGCTTGAATTTGGCGCGGGTTGAAGACCAGTCGACATGCTGAACAACAATGCAGTGGTCAGGCGACGCGATCTGCTCTCCCTGATAGGGGCGATGGCCGGTAGCGCCGCGATGTATCATGCGATGACGAGCCTCGGCTTCGCATCGGACTCGCGCTATGGCGGGCCGGTCAAGCTGGAAGGCGATCCCAAGGGCGCTTCCGTCCTGATCCTCGGCGCCGGACTTGCCGGAATGACGGCCGCACTTGAGCTGCGCAACGCCGGCTATAAGGTTCAGGTGCTGGAATACAACGCACGCGCCGGCGGCCGCAATTGGACCTTGCGCGGCGGCGACAGCTTCACCGAGCTCGGCGGTTTCACGCAGACCTGTGCTTTCGAGCAGGGGCTTTATATCAATCCCGGCCCGTGGCGTATTCCCTATCACCATCGTGCGCTGCTCGACTACTGCAAGCGCCTGGGCGTCGCGCTCGAGCCCTTCATTCAGCTCAATTACAACGCGTTTCTCCACGCTTCGCGCGCGTTCGATGGCGTGCCGCAACGCATCCGCGCGGTTCGCGCCGACTTCCAGGGCCAGGTGTCCGAGCTGCTCGCAAAAGCGACCAAGCAGGGTGCGCTCGACGAGGCGGTATCGCGCGACGACCAGGAGATCCTGTTGCAGGCGCTCCGGTCATGGGGCGCGCTCGACCGCAACTATCGATACAACGCGAATCTGGTCTCCGCGGAATATCGCGGTTACGCGGAAGCGCCCGGCGGCGGGCTGTCGTCGACGCCGCTGCCGAGCGAGCCGGTCGCGCTGTCGGAGATCCTGAAGTCCCGGCTCTGGCGCTATCTGCAGAATTTCGCGAATTACAATTTCCAGACCACGATGTTTCAGCCCGTCGGCGGCATGGACATGATCGGCAAGGCGTTTGCGAAGGAGCTCGGCGGCGACATCCGCACCGATGCCAAGGTCACGCAGATCCAGCAGACCGATCGCGGCGTGAGGGTCACCTATGTCGACACCGCGCATCCGGATGTTCCGCGACAGGTCACCGCCGACTGGTGCGTCTGCACGATTCCGCTGTCGATCCTCAGTCAGCTCCCGGTCGATGTCAGCGCGCCGATGAAGGCCGCGATCGACGCGGTGCCCTACGCCGCGGCGGTCAAGATCGGGCTGCAGTTCAAGCGCCGCTTCTGGGAGGAGGACGAGGCGATCTATGGCGGCATCAGCTATACCGACCTGCCGATCCGGCAGATCGCCTATCCCAACACCGGCTTCAACCGCTCTGGCCGCGGCGTCCTGCTCGGCGCCTATCTGTTCGACGGCGCCAACGCCTATGAGTTCACCGCGATGCCGCCGGAGGAGCGCATTGCGCGCGCGATCGAGTTCGGCGCCGCGATCCATCCGCAATACAGGGACGAGTACGAGAACGGCGTGGCCGTTGCGTGGCACCGCGTGCCGTTCGTGCTCGGCTGCAGCGGCGACTGGTCGGAGGAGGCGCGCGCGGAGCACTACAAGAACCTGTGCCAGATCGACGGGCGGATCGTGCTGGCCGGCGAGCACGCCTCCGCGCTGCCGGCGTGGCAGGAGGGCGCGATCCTCTCCGCGCTCGACGCCATCACGCGGCTGCATGACCGCGTCGTGAGGACATGATGGGTGGTGACGAACGGGGCATCCGGTCGCGGTGGAGCTGGACCGCCAGCCTCGTCGCGATGCTGGCCATTCGGTTGTCGCTGCCGGCTGCGACGCTTGCAGGCGAGGGGCCGCCGGCGCCGTCCAACGAACGGACATTCAGTTCAGGATACAAATTCGTCGAGATGAGCGGCGAGGAGTTGTTTTCCAACGTCTGCCAGGGCTGCCACATGCCCGGCGCGCTGGGGGCGACGGGCGCGGGATCCTATCCGTCATTGGCGAGCAACCGGAATCTCGAATCGAGCGGATATCCGATCTATGTTGTCGTGAATGGACGGCGCAGCATGCCGCCGTTCGGCGACATGATGACCGATGACCAGATCGCCGCGGTGGTGAACTACTTGCGGACGCATTTCGGCAACACTTATGAGGACCGGGTCACGGCCAAGGACGTCAAGGCTGCGCGCCGGTGATCCGGCGATTGCGATGAGGGGGAGCACGATGAGAGCTGCAAAGATGCTGCTGGCCGCTGCGTTATCGGCCGTGGCGGCGGCGGGCGCCGCGCGCGCCGAGGTGATCAGGCATCCGATTCCCAATTCGACCTTCCCGATCGCGCAGGCGGTCGAGGTCTCCGGCAATGTCAGGACAGTCTATGTCAGCGGACAGGTGCCGCCGCCCGTCAACAAGGACGCCGATCCGAACAGCCCGCAAGCCTATGGCGACACCAAGGCCCAGACCGTCGGCGTGTTCAACCGGATCAAGGGGATATTGGAAGGGCTCGGCCTGTCGATGGCCGACGTGGTCAAGATGCAGGTGTTTCTGGTCCACGGCGCTGCGGCGCCGATGGATTTCAAGGCCTTCATGGAAGGCTACACGCAGTTTTTCGGCGGCAGCCAGCCCAACCTGCCGGCACGATCCGTTGTTGGCGTCGCCGCGCTCGCCAATCCCGGTTTCCTGGTCGAGATCGAGGTGGTCGCGGTCAAGGATGCAAAATAGCTTGGCTAGGCCGCAGATATGAGCGGACTTATGGTCTTGCCGAAACACGGGCTGCCTGTCTGAATTGCGTCGGTCGAAAAATTCAGTCGGAGGGCGAGATGTCTCGAAAAATCCTGAGCGCTGGCGCGTGGCGGCGTTGTTCGGTGCTTGCCTCGACCGCCCTTGTGACCGCGTATCTTGCGATCGGGAGCGCTGTGGCTGACGGCCTGACGTCGCACCAGCAGCTCGCCCACGACATCTACAAGGAGCTCATCGAGATCGACACCACGACCGCGACCGGCGACACCGCCCGCGCCGCGGAGGCGATGGCGGCGCGGCTCAAGGCGGCCGGCTTTCCGGAGGCCGACGTGCATGCGTTTTCGCCCGTGCCGAAAAAGGGCAATCTGGTGGCGCGATTGCACGGCAGCGGCGCGCGCAAACCGATTCTCCTGGTCGCGCATCTCGACGTCGTGCCTGCCAGGCACGAGGACTGGTCGGTCGATCCGTTCAAGCTGATCGAGAAGGATGGCTATTTCTACGCGCGGGGCAGTAGCGACGACAAATACATGGCGGCGTCCTTCATCGCCAACCTGATCCGCTACAAGCAGGAGGGCTACAAGCCGGACCGGGACATCATCGTGGCGCTGGAGACGGACGAGGAAATCCTCGACGCCGATGGCCTCGGCATCCAGTGGCTGTTGAAGAACCACCGCGACCTGATCGACGCCGAGTTCGCGCTCAACGAAGGCGGCGGCGTCGGGCTGAAGGATGGCAAGCCGATCCGCAACAGCGTGCAGACCAGCGAAAAGGTCTCGGTGAGCTTCCAGCTCGATGTCACGAACAGCGGCGGCCACAGCTCGGTGCCGCGCAAGGACAATGCGATCTATCGTCTCGCGGAGGGCCTGGGGCGCCTCTCCAAGTTCGAATTCCCGCCGCATCTGAACGAGACGACGCGCGCCTATTTCGAGCGCACCGCGCAGTCCGAGAACGAGCAGACCGCGGCCGACATCCGCGCGGTGCTGACGGACCAGCCGGATGCGGCGGCGTTGGCCCGGCTCTCGGCCAATCCGGGTTACAATGCCCAGCTCCGCACCACCTGCGTTGCGACCATGCTGCAGGGCGGCCACGCCGTGAACGCGCTGCCGCAGCTTGCCGAGGCCAAGGTCAATTGCCGCATCATGCCCGGCGAAGCCATCGACGAGGTCAAGGCGACCTTGGAGCGCGTGCTTGCCGACGACCAGATCAAGATGACGCAGATCGACAAGGGCGTGCTCAGCGAACCCTCGAAGCTCAACGAGGACATCGTCGGCGCGATCGAAAAATTGTCGCGCGAGTTCTGGCCGAGCGCGGTGGTGCTGCCGGTGATGAGCTCCGGCGCCACCGATGGCAGTTACCTGCGCAACGCTGGAATACCCACCTATGGTCACTCCGGCATGGCCAACGAAATCAGCGACTTTCGCGCGCACGGCAAGGACGAACGGGTCCCGATCAAGTCGTTCTACGAAGGCAATGAATATCTCTATCGCCTGGTGAAGGCGTTGTCCGGCGGGACCTGAACCTTGGGTTGCCTGTCGGTCTTGATTGCCTGTTGATCTTGGGCGTGCGAACCTTTGCCACAGCTCGTCGCGCCAGCAAGTATCGCTCCAATCGGCCGATAGGGCTCATCCGGAAAAGTGTGTAGCGGTTTTCCGAAAAGATCATGCTCAAACAAAGATCTAGAGTGCGATGGTGATTCAACCTAATGCCATCGCGCTCTAGAGCTCATCCGGACATCGAGATCCGGCTTCAGGGAGGAATTTTGCATGCTGTCCGCTTCGCGCCTCTGCCGTGTCGCCGTCGCGACCGTCGCGCTCTTGATCGCCGTCCCGCAGGTTTTCGCGGAAGGCCCGGTCGTCGCCAGCCCCGAGCAGGCCGGCTTCTCGGCCGCGGGCCTCGCGCGGATCGACGCCTATCTCAAGAACGAGATCGACGGCGGCAAGATTCCCGGCGCGATCATGCTGATCCAGCGCAACAGAAAGACCGCCTATTTCAACAGTTTTGGCGTGCGCGACCCCGGCACCAAGGCGGCGATGACGCCCGACACCATCTTTCGCATCTATTCGATGTCGAAACCGATCACCACGGTCGCCGCGATGATGCTGGTCGAGGAGGGCAAGCTTCAGCTCAGCGAGCCCTTGTCCAAATATATCCCGGCGTTTGCGGATGTTAAGGTCGGCGTCGAGCGGAAGGGCGAGGATGGCGCCATGGCGCTCGATCTCGTGCCACCGAAGGGGCCGATCACCATTCAGGATCTGATGCGCCACACCTCCGGCCTCACCTATGGCTTCTTCGGCGAGGGATTGGTCAAGAAGGCTTATGTCGATGCGCACATGTTCGAGGGCGACGTCGACAACGCGGAATTCGTGCAGCGGCTCGCCAAGTTGCCCTTGGTCTACCAGCCTGGCACGACCTGGGATTACAGCCATTCGGTCGACGTGCTCGGCCGGGTGATCGAAGTCGTCTCGGGCAAGTCGCTCTATGAGTTCGAGAAGGAGCGGATTCTGGATCCACTCGGCATGAAGGATACGGGCTTCTACGTCACCGCTTCCGACAAGAAGACCCTGGTGGCCGAGCCTTTCCCGAACGACCGCAAGATCGGCAACGACGCCACCATGGGCGATCCGCGCGTCCAGCAGAAATGGGAATCTGGCGGCGGCGGCATGGTATCCACCATCGGCGACTACGCCCGCTTCGCCGCGATGATCCTCAACGGCGGCGCCCTGGACGGCAAGCGCTATCTCAGTCCGAAGACCATCGCCTATATGGGCGCGAACCATATCGGACCGGGATCCGGCGTGGTGCCGGGGCCGTATTATCTGCCGGGACCGGGTTTCGGATTTGGCCTCGGTTTCGCGGTCCGCACGGAAGCGGGCGTAAGCCCGTACGAGGGGTCGGTCGGCGAGGTGAATTGGTCCGGCGCGGGCGGCACCACGTTCTGGGTCGATTCCAAGGAAAACATGTTCGTTGTCTTCATGGCGCAGACCGTGACCCAGCGCGGGCGCATCCGTACCGCGCTGAAAACCTGGTGTACGGCGCTTTCGATCAATAGCGCGGATCGAACCGGGCGAAGCCAAGCCGGCGGGGCGCATTCCATCCCGATCGAGCGCGTGCCGTGATGTTCCACGGGCGATCGGCCGGATGGCGGATGCGCTCGTGATTGCTGCGGACTTGGGCGACGACGCGCGGCAATTTTGTTAGCCACCGCGGCTGGAATCGAACCGCGGGCCTCCTAAATGAGTTTACTTACTTCAAGTATTTTCAGGAGGTCCAAGAAATGGTCCTGCAAAAAATTTGTCCCGCGCTCGTTGGCGCCGCGCTGCTGATGGCTGGTGTTGCCGCGACGGCAGACGAATATCGCGCGGACGAGTTCCTCCGTCTCGACCTCTCCAAGGCGGTGCTGTCACCGAAGCCGCTCGGGCCGGCCCAGGAATTTGCCCCGGTTCCGGTTGAGGCCCATGGTGTTGAAGCCCATGGTGATATCAGGGGTGACGTCGCGAAAAACGATCATGCGCCGGACGCGGCGCAGACGCGCGTCGAGCACAGGGCTGCGCCGCGTCACGGCCCGTCGATGGCACATCTCCGCACCGGGAAATCGCAGGGCGCGGCACGCATCAGGCTTGCGCACCGGCACGGCAATCCGCTCGATGCCCAGGCCTTCGACACGCGCATTCAGACCTGGCCATGCACGTCCGGCGGCATCTGCAACTGGAAGCAGTGAGCGGACCTGCGCCGATCGCCCGCGGTCGATACGGGTGCCGAGCTTGATTTGAGGCCGGCGTTGCGGTCAAACTGCAGGACCGGCGGACCCCGCTGTCTCATCCATCCCAGCACTAACGCGTTTACCACGGTATCGCCACGCACACGTGTCGCGGCATCAGGTCATTTGAGGAGTACCCATGGAGCATCTGCAAACCCAGGGCATCAGCCTGCCGCGGCTGGGGCTCGGCACCTTTCGCATGCAGGGCGATGTCTGCCGCGCCGCGGTCGAAAGCGCGCTGTCGCTCGGCTATCGCCACATCGACACCGCGGAAATGTATGCCAACGAGGAAGCAATCGGCGCGGCGCTCGCTGCGTCCAGCGTCACGCGGAAGGATCTGCATATCACGACGAAAGTCTGGCACGAAAATCTCGCGCCTGACTCGATCCGCCGCGCCTTCGACACCAGCCTGAGGAAGCTGCGGCTCGACCATGTCGATCTCTATCTCGTGCATTGGCCGTCGCGGAGCATGAACCTCGCGGCGGTGTTCGAGACCCTGATGAAGCTGAAGGAGGAGGGGCGGACCCGCGCCATCGGCGTCGCGAATTTCAACCTCGCGCTGCTGAAAACCACGGTGGAGGAGATCAAGGCGCCGATTGCCTGCAACCAGATCGAATATCACGTGATGCTCGACCAGACGAAGGTGAAAACTTATCTCGCTTCGAAATCGATCCCGCTGGTCGCCTATTGCCCGCTGGCGCAGGGCCGCACCGCGGCCGATGAAACCTTGCTGGCGATCGGCAAGAAGCACGACGCCAGCGCGGCGCAAGTCGCGCTGAAATGGCTCCTGGATCAGGACGGCGTCGCCGCGATCCCGAAGGCGTCGCGCGCCGAAAGCCAGAAGGCCAATCTCGATGCTCTCAAGGTCACGCTCGACGACGCCGACCGCAAGGCCATCGCCATTTTGCCGAAAGACAAGCGCTTCGTCAGCCCGGGCTTTGCGCCGGAATGGGATAAATGATCGTCATCGCCGGGCATGGGAAGCCAAGCATGGGAAAATGGCCCCTCGCGGGGCCATTTTTGTTTTGTGCCGGCGTTGCGTTAGTAGCTGTGGCGATGCTTGATGATCACCACCCTGTCGCGATGGGGGTGCCAGTCGCGATGGGGATGCCAGTCGCGATGCACGCGGTATTCCGCGCGCGAGTTGTCGAAGTGATGATGACCTCCGCGCTTGATCACGATGGTCTCGGCGTTCGCGATTGACGGGGCCGCAATGGCGATCATGCCAAGGGCGGCGATGGCGTATCCAAGCTTCTTCATGCTGTCCTCTCTCCTCAACTATTTGCGAGGATTTAAACTGCGCATGCGCAGGAACGTTCCGGCGGATTCGGAAGAGATTTTTGAACAGCTGTTCAGACTCGTGGCCGGATCGCCTTGTGCGAGCAATTGTCGTGCTATTCCACCATTGCCTGATACGCCAGCGCGTTGATCTTCTGGCGATAGTGCCAGCGCAGCAGGCCGGGCGCGGCTGAGAGACAGACCACTGCGAGCTCCTCCTTCGGATCGGGCTCAAGAGCCTCGCGGGATGCAGGGCGGACCAACGCTCAGGCGATTTGCCCGCGGGCGGCCGTCCGGCTTTCGCCGCCCACGTGGCGGGTGTAGCCTCACAGAAAAATCCGGGACGCGCCAAATCCGGCGCGCCAAAATCCAGGGAGCAGCAAATCTGGGGAGGATCATGGCCACAGCAACCGCCTTGCTGGCGAGGAAGATCGCCACATCAGAGAATGTCGACCTGAAGACGTCGTTGGCGCTCAGGGGCGTGGCCGTCGCGCTGCTCTGTTTTTTCGTTGCCGCGGCGCTTGCGCTGTTCGGAACCTACCGCGACGTTCGGCAGGCCAACGAAAGGCTCGCCGATATCATCGACCGGCAGCTTCAGATCCAGTTCTATCGCATCGATGCCGGTCTCGATGCGCTGTCACGGTTTCCCAATCTGGAGCCGGTGGTCGACGGCGTGCTCGGCGCGGGCCAATGCATCCGTTTTCTCAAGCCGGACGGCAGTTTGGGCCGATCGAGCTGCGTCGGTGTCCATCGAGGCGACATGGAGCCACCGGCCTGGTTCGTATCGCTGGGTGGGCGGCTGCTTGCCACGCCAGCCGACGCGACCCGCCCAGTGTCCCATCGCGGCAAGACTTATGGAACGCTCCTCGTCACGACCGAGACGGAGGCGGTGCTGGCTTCGTTGTGGAAAGACGTGTCGGGGATGCTCGGCCTGACCGCGCTTCTGATTGCCGCGATCTGTGCGCTGCAATATGTCGCGATCGGGCGGGCGCTGCGGCCGACCAGGGACATTCTGGCCGGGCTCGACCGCCTGTCGCGCGGCGACCTGTCGGCCCGGTTGCCGAGCTTTCGCCTGATCGAGCTGCAGCGGATCAGCGAGGTCTTCAACGCGCTCGCGGACAATCTCGACCGCACGACGCGCGAGCGCACGGCGCTGGCGGCTCGTCTCGTCGACCAGCAGGAGCAGGAGCGGTCTCATCTGGCGCGCGAGCTGCACGATGAGTTTGCGCAGACCCTGAGCGCGATCAGCGCGGCCGCCGCCTCGATCAAGACGACGGCCGAGATCGAATGCCCGGTGCTGGTGTCCGAGGCGGAGAATCTGTCGCAGCTGTCGATCGGCATGATGCGATCGCTGCGATCCACCCTGCAGACGCTCCGTCCGCCGGAGATCAATGATTTCGGTCTCGCGGCGAGTCTGTCGTCGCTCGCCAGAAACCAGGAGCGGCTCGCCGGTGGCAAGCTGAAAATCTTTCTCAAGCTCGACGGCGACCTCAAGGTGCTGCCGTCGACCGCGGCCTCGCACATCTACCGCATCGTCCAGGAGGGGCTGACCAATATCGGCAAGCATGCCAATGCCAGCCGGGCGTCCGTCGCGCTCGACTTTCGGCCGGAGCCGGAAGCGAGCACCTCCGACCGCCGCTGGCTGGCGCTGACGATCGAGGACGACGGCAGCGGCGCCGTCGATCATGAGATCGCCAGCGAAGGCGACGGGCAGCGCGGATTGGGGTTGATCGGCATGCGCGAGCGCGCCGCAGCTCTCGGTGGGCAGTTGGATGTCGTCCAGCTCGAACGCGGTTTCAGGCTCCAGGCGATGATTCCGATCGGCGCGAGCGCGGAGGCGCTACAATGACGGGCAGACCGGTCCGCGTCCTCCTGGTCGACGACCACGCCGTGGTGCGTGAGGGATATCGCACGCTGCTCGAGAAGCACGAGGGCTTGAACGTCGTCGGCGAAGCGGCGAATGCGGCGGCGGCCTATCAGCGTTACAAGGACCTGCGGCCGGATGTCGTGATCATGGACATCTCGATGCCGGGCCGCGGCGGCATCGACGCGATCGAGCATATCCGAAAATTCGACGCCGAGGCGCGCATCCTCGTGTTCACGATGCACAGCGGCGCTCCTTACGCCTTGCAGGCGTTTCGTGCCGGCGCCAAGGGTTATGTCACCAAGAGCAGCCCGCCCGATTTTCTCATCAGCGCGGTGCGGAGCGTCGCGGATGGCCAGGTTGCGATCTGCCCCGAAATCGGCGAGGCGCTGGCGCTCGATCGGCTTCATGAGGAAAGGGACGGGATCGAGGGATTGTCCCCGCGCGAGTTCGAAATCTTTCGCATGATCCTCGATGCGAAATCGACCGACGAGATCGCCTCGGCACTCAATGTCAGCCGCAAGACCGCGGCCAACTACCACTACGCCATCAAGGCCAAGCTCGGCGCATCGTCCGACGTCGAGCTGCTCTATCTCGGCCTGCGGCATGGGCTGATCGCGCCGGTGCTGCCGACGTCGGAAGGCAGCGGGTAGCTTGTCTCCGCCGTTCGGCATATCGCAGGCAATTTGCCCGGGCTCTCGCGGGCAAGTTGCCATTTCCTGTCCATCACAAGACGCCGAACATCGGCCCGCGCACGACGCGTTGCGGGAGGACAATCCATGTTGAGATCGTGGGGCAGGAGACGAACAGCGGCGCGTTGGGCTCTGGCCGCGGGCATCGCCGGCATTGCGGCGGCAGGCGCTCCTCAGGCGTCCAGGGCAGCCGAATCAAATCAGGTCAAGATCGCCGTGTTCGATTTCGAGCTCGATGACCGGAGCGCTGCGGGCGGCATGATCGGCGCCGATGCGATCGACGTCGAGAACCTGAAAAAGGCGACGGAGGAGGCGCGCCAACGGCTTGCCGCGTCCGGCCGCTACACTCTCGTGGAGACCGGCACCGTCGCCGGCCAACCGATCTCGGCTGGCGGCATCCAGGGCTGCAACGGCTGTGAAGCCGCTTTCGCAAGGAAGCTCGGCGCGGATCAATCGTTTTATGGCGTGTTCGCAAGGGTCAGCCGGACGGAATACACGCTTCAGATCATCGTCAGGGACGCCCAGACCGGCGCAATCCTGTCCAACGCCTTCTCCGGCCTCAGGATGGGTGCGAATTACGCCTGGCCGCGCGCGGTCACATCGATGCTCGACAACAAGATCCTGCAGTAAGGCCAATATCCTGCAGCAGCGCAAAGGCGGACGGCATCCGCGCCGGCTTGCGCAAAACCTAAGGCCAGCGCATCATCCTCCCATAAAAATACATAAGAGGGGAGCGCTCACCATGTCCGCCTTGTCGCGACGGAAGTTCCTTGGCCTGACCGGCTCAGCCGCGGTCGCGGCGATCTCAGGGCGCGCCGACGCCGCCATGGGCCCCGCCGACAAGTTCGACCTCGTGATCAAGGGCGGCGACGTGCTCGATCCCAGCCAGTCGCTGCGCGGCAAACGCGACATCGGCATCCGCTGGGGCGTGGTGGAGGCGGTCGAGGAGGCTATTCCCGCCGAGCGCGCGTTGAAGACCATCGACGCCGGAGGCAAGCTGGTCATGCCCGGCCTGATCGACCTGCATTGCCACGTCTATCCCTATGGCTCGGCGATCGGCATTCCCGCCGACGAGCTGGTGCAGTTTCAGGGCACGACCACGGTCGTTTCGGCGGGCGACGCCGGCGTCAACAATCTGGCGGCGCTGCGCCGCTACATCGTCGCGCAATCGCGGGCGCGGATGTATGCCTTCGTCCACATCGCCAACAACGGCCTCTCCGCCTTCCCCGTGGCCGAGCTCTACAACATCGACAATGCGCAGGTCGAGGCCTGCGCGATGGCGCTCGCCGAAAACCCGGACTTCCTGATCGGCGTCAAGGTGCGGATGTCGGAGAACGTCATCTTCAAGCACGGTCTCGAGCCGCTCAAGCGCGGCATCCAGGCCTGCGAGATGTGCGGCTGGCCGGCGCGCATGATGGTCCATATCGGCGGCGTCGAGACCAAGGAATTGATGTCCGACATTCTCAATCTGCTGCGGCCCGGCGATGTGCTGACCCACGCCTATTCGGGCTTTCCCAACATGTCCGGCGTCTTCACCAACATCGTGCAGGACGGCAAGCTGTTGCCGGCCGCGCTCGCCGCCAAGCAGCGCGGTGTGATCTTCGACGTCGGCCATGGCGGCGGCAGTTTCGATTTCACGGTGGCGGAGGTCGCGATCCCTGCCGGCTGCACGCCCGATACCATCTCCTCGGACATCCACGTGTTCTCGGGCAATAGTCCGGGCGTGCCGTTCCTGCCCAACGTGATGAGCAAGTTCATGGCGATGGGATTTTCGCTGGAGCAGGTGGTGACGATGACGACCACCGCGCCCGCCAAGATCATCAACCGCGCGCCCAAAATCGGGCGACGGCAAGGTTTATCTGAAGCCCATTCAGACCGTGATCAACGGCGTGCCATTCGGCCGGCCGTATCAGGCGCCGTTCTCGGTGAGGTAGAGCGTTTTCGAGCGAAGTGGGCACCGGTTCGCGTGAAGAAAACGCATCAGAACAAGAGGCTAGAGCCTCTGTTCCGATTCAATCGGAACAGAAAAGGCTCTGGACCACGCGTCCAGCGCGTCAGCAACCAAGACTTAGATCAACTTCCCAGGGAGACACCATGCGAACGCGCGTGAATTGGAAGCCGGTCTTCGGCATGGCCGCTTTGTTGGGGGCGGGAATTTTCATGTCATCGGCGAGTGCGGCCACGTTTGTGTATGTTGGAAATGCCGATAGTCAGGATGTCACCGTTCTGGAACTCAGATCGAACGGCGATCTGACGCCGGTTGAAACCGCGGCGGTGCCGGGCCCCGCCAAACCCGGCAGCTCGCTGCCGCTCGCGGTCAGCCCCGACAAAAAGCGTCTCTACGCCGGCTTGCGCAACGAGCCGTATTCCGTGGCGACGTTCGCGATTGACGCCAGGACCGGCAAGCTGACGCCGCTAGGCTCCGGCCCGCTGGCCGATTCCATGGCGTATGTCGTCACCGACCGGAGCGGAAAGTTTCTGCTCAGCGCCTCCTATGGCGGCAACAAGGTCACGGTCAATCCGATCGGGCCGGACGGCGTCGTGCAACCGGTGCAGCAGATCATCGCGACCCAGCCGAATGCGCATTGCATCATGACCGATCCGTCGAACCGCTATGTGCTGCACACCAGCCTCGGCGGCGACCTCGTCTATCAGGAGAAATTCGACGGCAAGACCGGCAAGCTCACGCCCAACGATCCGCCGAGCGTCAGCGTCAAGGCCAAAGCAGGCGCGCGTCACTTGGTGTTTTCGCCGAGCGGGAAGTTCGTCTACCTGGTCGACGAACTCGACGCGTCGATTTACGTTTTCCCATGGGATGCCAAGACCGGGACCCTGAAGAAGGAAGTGCAGGTCGCGACCTCACTGCCGAAGGGTTTCGAGGGCAAGCCATGGGCGGCGGACATCCACCTCACGCCCGATGGCAAATTTCTCTACGCGTCCGAACGCACCACCAGCACGCTTGCGGCCTTCAGCGTCGATCGCAAGACGGGATTGCTGACATCGATTGATTCCTATCCGACCGAAAAGCAGCCGCGCAGCTTCAACATTGATCCGACCGGCCGGTATTTGCTGTCTGTCGGCCAATTGTCCAATAGCATGACAAGTTATGCGATCGGCAAGACGACCGGCAAGCTCACCAAGCTTAGGGAATACGATCCGGACCGGCACGCCGAACTCCCGGCGGCAGACGTCCGCGAGTACCGCGACACCCTCGCGGATCTGCTCGGCGGACGGACTGGCAAAACACAGCCGCAGGCGGCTCTTGGAATAAGCCTTGTCGGTCGACCATTCCGGCCCCGGATTGATGGCGACACCCGCGGCGAGCGCCGACTGATAGAGCTTCAGCGTATCGACATTGTCCGGCAGCTTCACCCAGAGAAAGATGCCGCCTTGGGTGTCCTCGAACTCCGCCGAGGTGCCGAACTGTTCGTTGAGCGCTTCCATCAGCACATCCAACTTGGCGCGCAGCCCCTGCGTCAGCTTCGGCACATGCGAGGCAAAATGCGGCGCGCAATATTCCGCGAGCACCATCTGCTCCAGCGCGCCGCTTCCGGCGTCGGTCTTCAATGAAAGCATCCGCGACAGCATCTCCCAGGGCGCGACGATGAAGCCGACCCGGAGCGCCGGCGCGATCGATTTCGAGAACGAGCCGATATGGATCACGCCGCCGTGTTTGGCCATGGCGTGAATGGCCGGCGGCCGCTTGCCGTCCCAGATCAAATCGGCGTAGCAATCATCCTCGAAGATCGGCACGCCATGGCTTTCCGAAAGCCGCAGCAATTCGGCGCGGCGCGCCTCGCCCATGATGGTGCCGGTCGGGTTCTGCACGGTCGGGATGGTGTAGATGTATTTGGGCCGGATGCGGCGGGCTTTCAGCTCGGCAAGGGCG
>WNFD01002314.1_pt1 | contig 20871 bp, 24 predicted proteins | sample 5400491 | NCBI WGS metagenome assembly WNFD01 (sample SAMN13153343, study PRJNA577476) | soil metagenome | isolation source: 120 cm saprolite under Douglas fir tree site 2 hole 2 replicate 2 | place: USA:California | collected 2015-04-18
CCCTTCGGGGCTTGCTTGAGCCGTATGCGCGGATAACGTGCACGTGCGGTTCTGAGGGGAGCGGGGCGCAGTAATGCGCCCCGCTTACCCGGCAAAGTGCCGAGACGGTGCTGGGTGTCCTCCGTGAACGAGGCAGGCGCGGCCTGCCGTGCAATGAGCTGTACCGGCAGATGTTCAACTTCAACCTGTATCTGCTGGCCTACGGGAAGATCTACGCCAACCAGGGCGCGATGACACCCGGGGCCAGCGCAGAGACCGCGGACGGCATGTCCGAGGACAAGATCAACAAGATCATCGAGGCGGTGCGCTCCGAGCGTTACCGCTTCAGTCCGGCCCGGCGGACGTTCATCCCGAAAAAGAACGGGAAAATGCGCCCGCTGGGACTGCCGTCATGGTCAGATAAGCTCGTCGGTGAGGTGGTGCGCCTCCTGCTGGAAGCGTACTACGAGCCGACGTTCTCTGACCATTCGCACGGGTTCCGGCCCGGCCGGGGCTGCCACACGGCATTAACCGAAGTGGCAACGGCATGGACCGGGACAACGTGGTTCATCGAGGGTGACATCGCTGACTGTTTCGGGTCTTTGGATCACGATGTAATGGCCCGGATCCTGTCAGAGAAAATCCATGACAACCGGTTTCTGCGGCTTATCCGGAACATGCTGAAAGCCGGGTACCTGGAAGACTGGCAATACCACGACACGTTGAGCGGCGTGCCGCAAGGCGGCGTGGTGTCACCAGTCCTCTCCAATATTTACCTCAGCAAGCTGGACACCTTCGCCGAGACAGTCCTTATTCCGCAGTACACCCGAGGGGATCGCCGGAAAGTAAATCCCGAGTACAGAAAGGTGCACTACCGGCTCACGCAGGCCCGCAGGGAAGGTGACCGGGCCAAGGCCCGGGAATACCAGCGGCGGGCGCGCACGCTCCCCTTCGGGGACCCGTCCGACCCCGGGTACCGGCGGCTGCGCTACTCGCGCTACGCCGACTTATGCCGACGTCGGCATAAGTCGGCTTTGGGGTATTCATCTGACCGGACTAGTGCAGGTCAGCGGCACGCCATGGCCGGGCAGCCGGCAGGCGGTCCATGCTAGGCGGCTGCCCCCGCTGACCTGGCGGTGCCGGCCGGCGGGCCTTCGGCTTCGGGCTGGCGACCAGGCTCCGGTACCGGACGGGGTCGTGGGCGATTGCGAGCTCGAGCACGCGGTAGAACAGCAGTCCCCGGCTGCGGGAGCGGCGCCGGTTGAAGCGGAACACGAACTCGTTGAGGTAGGCGGCCAGGTGCGCGTCGTCGACCGAGCCCTGGTGGGTGCCCAGCAGCCAGCGCTTGGCCAGGGACGCCACCCGGTGCACCGCGGGCAGCAGCTTGCCGGGGTCCTCGCCGCGGGAACGGGCGGCCCGCTGGCTGCGCCGCTCGTGGACGTAGCCGAGCCTGGCGAGCCCGGCGTAGCCCTGCCAGCCGTCGGTGATGACCCTGGTCCCGGGCGCGATGCTCGCGGTGACGAACGGGTGCAGCGACTCCGCTGACGCGTCAGCCAGGATCTGCATGCGGCACCGGCCGATGCCCCTGGGCTCAGCCACCTCGACCGCGATGCCGGCCAGGCTCTTCTTGCCGCGCTGGCGGCCCCCGCGCAGGCCGGGCTCCTCGCCCCCGATGAAGGTCTCATCCACCTCCACCGTGCCGGCCAGCAGCTCACGGCCCGGGCGGACCAGTACCGACCGCAGCCGGTGCAGCATCGCCCACGCGGTCGGGTACGAGCCGATCTCCAGCGCCCGCTGCACGCTCAGCGCCGAGACGCCGTCCTTCTGCGTCGCGAACATCCAGCACGCGGCGAACCACACCGTCAGCGGCGTCCGCCGCCGGTCGAACAAGGTGCCAGCCGTGACCGACGTGCGCTTGCCGCAGGCTGCGCACTTGTACCGGGCATCGCCAAGCGCCCATCCGCCGGCCTGCCCGCACTCCGGGCAGGCGAACCCGTCAGGCCACCGCAGCCAGTCCAGGTAGTCAAGGCAATCGTCATCGGTCCTGAACCACGACTGAAACTCCCCGGCGGACCTCGGGTAGTGCACCCCCGCCACCGGCCGGAACGCATCCATGAGCACTCAGTCTAGTCCGGTCAGATGAATACCCCCGATCCAGCTTATGAAGATGTCTTCATAACTGCGATCACGGGGCGGTGTTCGTCTCCGACAACTTCCGCTCCTCGTGCCGGCACCTGGGGATCAGCATCCAGCCGGCGCACCTGGCGACCGGCTCGGACGCCGCATATCGAGAAGATGTTCTCCTCGCTGGGCACGCTGTTCTGCCAGTTCGCCGCCGGCTACCTCGGGCGCAGCGCCGACCGGCGGGGCCGCCACGTGGAGGGGCAGCCGCTGTGGTCCCTGATGCAGATGCAGGACCTTCTGGACGAATGGCTCATCTCGGTCTGGCAGAACAGGGCCCACGACGGACTACGGGACCCGCTGCACCCGCAGCGCACGTTCTCGCCGAACCAGAAGTACGCCGCGCTGATCGAGGCAGCCGGATACGTGCCGGTCCCGCTCAGCGCCGAGGACCACATCGAGCTGCTGCCCGCGGTATGGCGTGCCGTCAACGCCTACGGCATCAAGATCAGTCACCGCACATACGACGCCCCGGAGCTGAACCCGATCAGGCAGCAGAGATCCGGCGTCGCCGCCCGGAAGGGACTATGGGAGGTCCGCCACGACCCATATGACGTGTCCCGGGTGTTCGTCCGGGGGCCCGGCGGCTGGATCACCTGCCCGTGGAAGTACCTGGAGAAAGTCCTGGCTCCATTCGGGGAGCTGGCCTGGGACCATGTCTCTGGGCGGCTGGCCGCGCAGGGGCAGCCGGGTCCCAGTGAGCTGGAACGCGCCCAGGCCGTCGATGACCTGCTGCGCCGCGCCTACCACGGGCCGCCGGACGACCCTGGGACAGAAGCCGCGAGCACGGGCAGGCCGCAGCGGCGGCCATTGGCCCGGGACCGGCGGGTCGCTGCCCGCACACGTGCGGCCACGGCAGCACGCGCGGGAGCCGGGACACCCGCCGATCCGGTGCCCCCCAGGACCGGGGATACTCCGGAAACGCCGCAGCAGGACAGCGGCGAGCCGGTCGCCAAAGGTGATCCCCCTGGGAATCTTCAACGCCCACGAAGAAGCGAAGAAACGCTGGTGAGCGAGCCCGCCGCCAGTGCCGCACCCGCTGGCGGCACGGAAGACGAGGCTCTGCACCGGCAGCTCACCGTGCTGGCCGGCTGGCGGCGGTTCGTCGATGATGAGCCTGTCCCGCCGGAACTGCTGCCAGACCGGCGGTGGCGCCGGCTCAGCGATGCCGGGCGGCTGGCCTATGACGAGGCCCGGCTCAATCACCACTCCCGGCTGCTGGTCGTCGCGACCCCGGTCATCCGCAAGGTCATCACCGAGGGGCGCAGGCTGTCCTACCTCAACCGCAACGCCGACTCCGGCAGGTGCGGCCTGATCCTGTCCGGCCCGGCGCGCACCGGCAAGACCACCGCGATCACCCAGCTCGGCAAGACCCTCGAGGCCGTCCACCGCCAGCGCCACCCCCGCTCCGGCGGCGACATCCCGGTCATCTACATCACCGTCCCGCCGGCCGCGACCGCGAAGATGATAGCGATCGAGTTCGCCCGGTTCCTCGGCCTTCCCGTCATCCGCCGGGCGAACCTGACTGACATCATCGAGGCCGTCTGCGGGGTCTGCACCGACACCCGCGCCGGCCTGGTCGCAGTCGAGATCCACAACGTCAACCTCGCCACCCGTGCCGGCGCCGAGGCATCCGACATGCTCAAGTACTTCTCCGAGCGGATCCCGGCCACGTTCGTCTACGCCGGCATCGACGTCGAGCGCGCCGGGCTGCTGTCCGGCACCCGCGGCGAGCAGATCGCCGGGCGCTTCGGCATGGTCCGGACCAGCGCGTTCCCCCGCGGCGACTCCTGGACCGGGCTGATCTCCGCCCTGGAAGACAGCCTCCGCCTGCACCGCCACCAGCCCGGTGCCCTGACCGGGCTCGAGGAGTACCTGCACCGCCGCACCGGCGGCATGATCGGCAGCCTGCTGCGCCTCATCCGCGGCGCCGCGATCCAGGCCGTTCTCGACGGCACCGAGAAGATCACCCGCGCCACCCTCGACTCCATCGGCGTTGACATCGCATCCGAGACCGCCGACGCAGGCCGACGCCGGCCCCGGAGCGGCCCGTGATACCTGACGACGGACCGCTCCCGCCCCCGCTCCCGGTCCGCGTCCGGCCTGCGGCCGGGGAAACCGCCGAGTCCTATATCCGGCGTCTGGCTCGCGCCAACCACCTCCGCCCGAGCCTGCTGCAGGTATACGTCCGCAACCCCGACGTCCCCACCGGGGCCATCCGCCTGCGGCGGCTCGCCGCGGTCAGCGGCAGCACCCTGACCGCACTCACCCGCGCCCTCACCGGGCTCCCGCCGGCCAGCAGGCCGCACCGCCCGCCACCACCCGGAGAACCCCAGGCAGCCCGCAAGGCCCGGCTGTTCGGCATCATCCGCGACGAAACTCAACACGGCATGTCCATCCGGCAGATCGCCGGCCGCCACCATGTTCACCGCCGCATGGTCCGCCAGGCACTCGGCGCACCCGCCGGGCCGCCGCCCCGCAAGCAGGCAACCCGGCCGGCACGGGCCATTGACCCTGTCCGGGACGTCCTGGACGAGCTGGCCGGCGAGCCCGGCACCATCTGGGAGATCTGGACCACCGTGACCGACCAGCACGACTCCGACGCCTCATACGCGGCCGTCAGGGACTACATCCGCACCCGACGTCTTGCCAGCCAGCCCGGACTGCCTCCAGGCCAGGCCGGGGCCCGGGGAAACCGGAGCAGGATCGGGCGCTGAGCGCGTTATCTCCGCGCACATTCCGGGACCCGCGTCAGCTTCCCGGACGCGGTTCCCCGATCACGTCTTCCAGGACCCGGGGGTCGGCGAAGTCACGGGAGAGCACAATATGACCTTCCCGGATCCGGAGGATCTGGATGGACGTTGCCGTGAACGACCGGCCCGTCGTGGTCACGGTCCCCTTCGTCCGCATCTCCACGATCACCACCTCCGGGTCCTGGGTCTGGTAAAACTCCACCACCTCGAAGTTCTCCAGCCGCAGCGGCGACGCCATGACGCGCCGCGAGTACTCGCGGATCGCCTCCCGGCCCTCCAGGCGCGCGGGCATGCCAGGCGGCCCCGCGAAGGACGACTCGATCACCGCATCGGGCGCGAACAGGTCAGCGAAGCCGTCGGCATCGCCGTTCAGGATCAGGTGGCGGCGCCGGGCAAGGACGTCGGCGGGCGTGGCGGATGACATGCGGCGTTTCCCTTCACTCGGGTAGTTCGTTCAACAGGCGTTGATTGAATGAGCGTAGAATCAAATGAGCCTCCGGTCAACACCCGTAGAATGAAACAATGACCACTCCCCGGCCCAATTCACGCGCCGAGCAGCGCCGCCGCACCGAAGCGCGCATCCTCGACGCCGCTACCCGGGCCTTCTTCGCCGCCGGATACGAGCGCACCACCATCCGGGCCGTGGCCTCGGCCGCGGGAGTCGACGCGGGCCTGGTCATGCACTATTTCGGGTCCAAGCAGGAGCTATTCCGGCGAGTGATCGACGCCGCCCCCGTCCCCGAGGTCAGCGGAGCGCCCGGGCAGGCGACCGAGCAGATCCTCGCCGGGCTCGCCAGTCGGCTGGCGAGCGAGCCGGTCGCGTCGCTGACCGTCTTGCGCTCGATGCTGACCAACCCCGAGGCCGCCAGCGCCGCCGGCGCCGCCACGGCCCGCTACCAGGCGCAGATCGCCCAGGCCATCCCCGCCGACGACGCGAACCTGCGGGCCGCGATCATCAGCGCCATTATCCTCGGCCTCATGGTCTCCCGGCACCTCATCAAGTCCGACGAACTCGTCAGTGCCGACCCGGTGCAGGTCATCAGGCTGCTGCGTCCCTGCGTGCTTTCGCTAGCGGCCCGCCCCGACCACAGCGGGCCGCCTTAATTGAGACCCGGCCGCTAATGGGCCGGAATCAGTGAGACAGGGCCGACTTACCGGAGACGGGACAGCCAGGTCAAGCTGTCCCGGTGGGTCAAACGAACTTGACAGAACCATCCGTTCGTCACCGTCTCGAGAGAGGAGTTACGGTGAAGCGCTGTTAATCCCAGCCTGGCCCGGATGCGTTCCGCGCCGTCTGCTTCCCGATGTGGTGACCAACGATGAGTCGCACTCGGCCCAGCCCGGCACCTCTGGCTGGGCCCGCTTCGGCGGCCCAGCCACCAGCTCATCTAGCGGCGGGCTGGGATCTGGGCAAGCGGGACCGCCGGGCAATCGGGCCGCCGCCGGGTCAGAAGCCTGGCGCCTGGCCATGGGTGGTGGGTGCCATCGTGGCTGCCTGGAACCGGATCACGGCTCTCTCGTACGCGCTACACCAAGCTCTCTTCCGCGTCAAGGCTTGTTGCAGACGAGAATCCCATCCGCAACAAAACGTGTTTCATATCGCGCCGGGTGATATCAGTTTGTTTAGGTCTATTCGATTCTAGACGGGGAGCGATAACATGCGACATCGATTCTGCATTCCGTCCGGGTGCCTTCCCAGCGCCATCGACCGGCGTAGTCGTGGAGGTTCCGCATGTCCATTCGCTCGGCCTTAGGTATTCGCTCGGTCTCGCGGGTCCTCATCGTCGGCGCCGCCGTTGCGCTGGCAATGTCAACCGGTCTCGCGTCGGCTCAGCCGTCCCGCTCCCCCGGTTGGCGCGTCGTCTACCGGAACGCTGAAGACTCGTTCCTGGGCGTGACAGCGACCGCACCCAACAACGCGTGGGCTGCCGGACTCACCAGCACGGGTAAGCCGTTTGTGCGGCACTGGAACGGGAGATCCTGGGGGAGCGCGACCTTGCCCGCGGGGGTAGGTGGGAAGTTCGGCGGCTTCCTGCAGGTGGTGGCGGGCTCCTCCGCGTCGAACGCATGGGCGTTCGGCGGAGACTTCGGAGTCCCGGGCCCCAAGGTGATCTCCGTGGTGCTGCGCTGGGACGGCAAGCGGTGGTCTCAGCTCAAAACACCGCTCGGCGACGTTGTAATTGGCGGGGCCGCAGTGTTCAGCGCCGCCGATGTCTGGGTGTTCGGCTGCCCCGACCGCGCTGGCGACCCGGGCGCTGGAACGTGGCATTACAACGGGCGGCACTGGACCATGCTCCGGCTGCGCAATGACGACATCTGTTCGGGAAGCGCGCTGTCCTCCCCAACGCGCTGGCCGCGGCAGAAGCGGGCGGGTTCGCGGGATGCAGTGCGGCGTGCCCGCGCATACTGACGGCATGCCTGTCCGACTCCATCACATCGTTGTTGACGCTCACGACCTGCCCGGGCTGGCCCGGTTCTGGACCCAGGCGCTCGGCTGGAAGGTTCTCTCCGAGCGTGAGCGCGAGATCGTCATCGGAACCGACGAGAACGCGCCCGTCGGCATGTGCTTCATGCCGGTCACCGACGCGAAGACCGTCAAGAACCGCGTGCACCTCGACCTCACCACCAGCGCGCAGGACCGCGACCAGGAGATCGAGCGCCTTCTTGCGCTCGGGGCGAGCCGGGTCAACATCGGGCAGGCCGGCACAGAGTCCTGGACTGTCCTGGCCGACCCGGAGGGAAACGAGTTCTGCGTGATACGTCCGAAGGAAACGCTCACCCGGTAAGGCCCAGCGCCTTTAAGCACAGACCGACCCTGCCCGCGGCTATGAGCGATAAATGAGTCGATCTCTGGTCCCGCTGCGCCTACGGTGGCAGACGGCTGGCCGACCTGGCGGTAAGGGCCAGAGTCCGGTCGTCCCGCGAGGGTTCGAGAAGCGTCAGGAAGTAGACCCGGCCTGGCCGCCAGTCCACGCCCGCCGCGCGGCACCTATGTGATCGTGTGCCGGGAATCCGTGATCGTGTCCGCTGTGGATGGCCATGCGCGCGGTGGAAGGATTGGCAGAATGGACGGCACAGTAGGCCGCGAGCCCCAGTACGACGTTTTCGCGGATGAGTTCCTCGAGCATGCCGAGGACGGCTTCTTCAACGCCTATTACGACCGGCCGGCGTGCCTGGCGCTCCTAGGGGATGTGGCTGGCAAGCGGGTCCTTGACGCGGCATGCGGCCCGGGTCTGTACGCGGGGGAACTGGTCCGCCGCGGGGCGCAGGTGGCAGGGTTTGACCAGAGCCCGCGGATGGTGGAGATCTGCCGGGCGCGTGTCGGACAGGGCGACTTCCGGGTGCATGATCTTGGTGATCCGATCGGCTGGCTGCCTGATGGCTGCGTCGATCTGGTCTTGTGTGCGCTGGCGATCGAATATGTCGATGACCGGGTCGGCGCTTTGCGCGAGTTGCGCCGGGTGCTGCGCCCCGGCGGCGCTCTGGTGCTTTCACGCCAGCATCCCACCGGTGACTGGCTCCGCCATGGAGGCAGCTATTTCGAGGTCCGGACCGTTCACGAGACGTGGAGCAAGGGCTGGTCAGTGCGGTATTGGCTGGCGCCGCTGGAGACGACCTGCGAGGAGATCTTCGCGGCCGGGTTCGTCATCGAGCGCCTGCTGGAACCACGCCCCGTGCCCGAAGCGGCCGGCATCGACCCCGAGGAGTACGAGCGGCTTGGCCGTGAGCCCAGAGGATTCATGGCATTCCGGCTCAGGCCACGCACATGAGATCCTGTGCCGACGGCGACTGACCAAGACTCACTGACTGCGCCAGGGTCCGTAGCGCTCGGGGACATCGCGCCACGGGGCGCCCACCCGCACCCGCCACCGGATCCCGTCGATCAGCGCCCGCGGCGCTGGCCTTGCGGGGGAGGGGCCCGTCGTGGCGGGGATGGGCAGGAGTGTTGGTTCGCGCTCAAAAGACCCGGTTCTGCGCGCGCGGCCGCCCTCCCGTGCCAGGGTGGCCGTATGTTCACTTGCGGGCCATCCCGCCGGCCCGCAAGCCGAAGATTACGGACCATCACGCCGGTTGTCTGGCGATGTAGTTAGCGGGCACGACCCGCAACGCATCGGATCGGTACTGCGTTGAGGTCACAGTGGCCCTTGATCACGAAGGTGACGAAGGTGAGGGCGGCCTGGCCGACTCGTCCGGTGACCTGCCAGCAACCCTCGGTGGGGAATATCACGCCTGAAGCATTGAACCCGGTCAGCGTGTAACCGGCCGTCCTTCCTGACAACGGGGGAGCTGGCGCGTCCAGCCGCCGCCCGGTGATCGTGAGATATCCGCTGGTCAACCGGTACCAGCCGAACTTCATCTCCAGGCGGCCGTCCGGATCGACGTTGTCCGGGGTGATGATGACAACTCCGTGCGGCCACAGCGAGCCGACCCAGAGCGAGCCATTGCCATAAGCACTTGGCCAGCCGAACAGCAGGTCCCGCCAGGGCTTCGTCCTCGGCACCGGGTGGCCGATCGTCACCGGGCAGTACCGGGCGTCAGCCATAGCGACCGGCCGCGCCGGATACCTGGCCGGCCCGGCTGGCGCACCCTTGGGCGACCCCTCGGTAGGTCCGGCAACGGGCGCCGAGCTGGTAGCTGTCTGGGCCGGGCCGCCAGTGCAGCCGAGCAGGGCGACGCTCATACCTGCGGCAATAGCGGTTGCAACAATCAGCCTGCACGGCATGGGGGCGCTCCTTCCGTTGTGCCTCACTTCTGCTACACCGCCACCCGGTTGCAGGTTCCTGCGCCGGCTGACGCGGTGTCAGTGCGCTGAGTTGGCGATGGCGAGCGCGGCTGTCTTGCCGAGGTTGCCTTCCAGGCGCAACGCGACCTGCCGCGTGCCCCAGATCAGGGTGTTTCCGGTGGTGAGCCGAGCCGAGGCGGCGGCCGATGTGCCGTCGCGGGTGATGTACACCAGGACATGCGGGCCCTTGATCCACAGGCCCTTGGTGCCGTTCACCTCGACCTCGGTCACGTCGCCGAAATTAACGATCTTCTGGAAGTCGCCGCCACGGGACCGGGCTATTGCCTCCGCGTCGTCGATGGCTCCTCACTCAACAAGCAGACGCACATGAATACACCGTCAGCAGCCGCCGGGTTCTCACCAAGCAGACGCGGCACGGATGCCCGCAGGAGTCCACCGACACAACAGATTGACCGATATGCGCGGCCATGAGCGCCAATAGCACGCATCGGACCAGCATGTGGGTGTGGCGCTGAGGCGCGTTTTCAAACGGCGAGCGCACCGAGCTCCGCCTCGAAGACCTGGTCGGGATCGATGCCCATGGCCGCGAAGTTCCCGGCGATTTCCAGGCTCACCAGGCCGTGCAGGCGGCTCCAGACAAGCAGGGCGCGCAGGGCAGTCGCTGGGCCGGTGCCGGGGTCGTGTGCCAGCGCCCAGGCCGTGAGCTGGGATGCTAGCGGCTGGGGGGGCGCGGGGGCGGTGCGGTCCCCGAGCTCCCGCAGAACGCCAAGCAGCTGGTTCATCGCGGCTTGGGAGGCGTCCACGAGTCGTTGCGCGTGTGCGTCGTAGCCAGGCAGCGGCGGTCCGTATAGCAGCCGGTACCGGTGCGGCTGAGCCAGCGCCCAGGACCGGTAGGCGCGGGCGAGTGCTTCGAACCGGGGGCGCGGCTCCAGGCCTGCAGGCTGGCTTGCCGCGGCGCGCAGCGCGTCAGTCAGGTCGGCGTAGGCGTCGATGACCAGCTCGGTCAGCAGCTCGTCGCGGCTGGCGAAGTAGCGGTACAGCGCGGGCCCGGAAACCCCGAGCTGCTTGCCGATCGCCGAGACCGACAGGCCTGCGGGCCCTGACTCCGCGAGCTGGCTCAGCGCCGCTTGCTTGACCTCGCCACGTACCTGCGCCCGGTAGCGCTCGCGCATAGTCAGCGGCTCGGGCGCGGGCATGGCCGGCATCGATCCTTACCTCTGGACGAGTTGACACGGGAAGTCTAACAGGTACTCTCTTGCGTTAGGACCTATAACTATCGTCAGATCATGTCACGTGCACTGCCGGTGCGAAGCCGGATTTGAGGAGTTGGCCATGACCGGGATGGACGTCCCCACCGTGTCCGTGACTGCGACCGAGGTGGTGCTGCCGGGCAAGGTCGAGCCGTCTGGCCTGCGGCTGGTCGAGCGCGCGCTGCCGCCACCCGCCGCCGGGCAGGCACTGGTGCGTGTGGAGTCGACGGCCGTGTCCTTCGCCGAGAGCGCGATGCGGCGGGGCCGGTATTACGGCCAGCCCCCGTTCCCGTTCGTGCCCGGCTACGACCTCGTCGGCGTCGTCGAGGCTGTCGGCCCCGGCGTGAACCGCTCGCTGACCGGCAGGCGGGTGGCCGCGCTGACCAAGACGGGCGGCTGGGCCACAGCCGTCCTGCTGACCGCCGCCGACCTGGTGGAGGTGCCCGACGGGGTCAGCGCCGACGAGGCGGAGACGCTGATCGTCAACGGGGTAACCGCGTACCAGATGCTGCACCACAGCGCGAAGGTGCAGGCCGGGCAGACGGTGCTCGTGCTGGGCGCCAGCGGCGGCGTGGGCACGATCCTGGTGCAGCTTGCCCGGCATGCGGGCGCACGTGTGATCGGCACGGCCAGCCCGCGCCACCACGACGCGCTGTGCGCCCTGGGAGTGGAGCCGATCGACTACCGGGACCCCGATCTGGCCGCGCGAGTCCGGGAACTGGCTCCCCACGGGGTGGACGCCGTGTTCGACCACCTTGGCGGCGCAAGCGTCACCCGCTCCTACCGGCTGCTCAACCGCACCGGCACCCTGGTCTCTTACAGCATCGCCAGCAAGCTCGATGACACCAGCCCTGTGCTGCCCGGCTTCCTGCGGCTGCTGGCGAAACTGGCGATCTGGAACTACCTGCCCACGCGCAAGCACGCGAGCTTCTACAACGTCTGGGCGGGTGCAGGAAAGCCGGAGTCAGCCAAGCGGCAAGCGTTCCGGGCCCGGCTGCGCACCGATCTCACGCACTTGTTCGGCCTGCTATGCGACGGCGTGCTCACCGCGAAGATCGCCGCCCGCTACCCGCTGGCCGAAGTGGCCGCGGCCATGGAACTGGCCGAGTCCTCCGGCCGGACCGCCCTCGGCAAGATCATCCTGGTGCCCTGACGGCGGCCCGCCCCAGCCGCGAACCACCACACTGGAAGGAATCCCGCCATAAGACGGCAGTCTCAGCGGGCTCGCGCCGGCTCAGCAACGTGACTGAATAGTCGTTCCGTGCGGAACGAATGGCCAGCCGGCCGGCGGAGCCGCCGCTGGGTCCGGCGAGACCGTGCATCTACTGCACGGAAGCCCGTCACGGTCCCTCGTCTACCGCAAGATCCTCGCAGGGCTCCAGGACGAGTTCCACTGCGTCGCGCCGGACTTCCCCTGAACGGCATGTCGAGCGCCCGACCCGGCTTCAGCTTCCTGCCCGGTACCTCAGCAGCCCCATCTTCGGCCCGTGCGAGAGTGAAAGGCCTACGCGCAGCTGGGTCCCAGCCGGGTCGTCTAGCCGATTCCGGCGAGCGACCGCGCCTCGCCGCGGTCGCGGCAGGCGTGCAGCCCGACGATCAGTCCGTCCCGGACCGTGACAACGTAATGTGTCCGGTCGTCGGCCTGCCGGTGCCGGTACTCATCGACCCCCGGCGTTCGCATCACCAGCATCACCCGATCACCGGCGGCGACGACCGCTTCCAGCTCGGCCCGCAGCCCCAGGTCCGCCTGCCGGCGCAGCGCCTTCTCCAGCTCCTCGCGGCCATGGCGGATCTGCGGCTGCGGGTCCTCCAGGCCCGGATCGAGGTAGGTCCATTCCAGGTCCGGGTCCACGAAGTCCATCATCCGCGCGACGTCGCCCCGGTCGTAGGCCAGGAAGGCCTCCCGCACGATCCACTCGCTCTGGTTGCACATCTGGAGTCCCTCACGACGGTAATGCGTCAGCCATGTGCCTGGGGGTAGGCGCCACCCACTATTCCCCCAAAATGACCAGAACAGCAAGGCGACTAGGCAGGCGCCGTTGAGAATATCCCCCGGCCGGCCAGGCACGCCGGAGAGGCCTGCCTCCCAGCTGGGCCGCAAGCTGGTCAAGCTGCGGGCGGGGAGCGGCAAGGGTCGCGATCGCCTGAGCGGTAGCCGACCACCCAGCGATCGTGCTGGCCGATCAGCCCACCGGCAACCTCGATTCCGCGGCCGGCCCTACCGTGCTGCGCACCTCGTCCAGGCTCTGGCGGCACAGCCGCTCGGCCTCGGCCAGCGACCGGGCGGCGTCGGCCGGCTCGTACTGGACCGCGAGCCGCGCGCTGAACACGTGCAGCAGTGACACGGTGAGGCAGTGGGCAATGACGGCGCAGGCCGGCACAACGAGCCGTGGATAGAGCGAACCGTCTACCTGCGGGTAGAGCCGGGCAGCAGGGTAAGGCGGGCCGCGGCGCTGGGGTGCAGCAATGGGCGGTAGCCGGCAGCGATCGCCGCGACGGTGGCTGGCGGGGTCAGCAGCTCGACTGGCGTGGCCGGCCGCAGCGTGACCGGGGCCAGGTAGCCGGCGAACGACCACGGCAGAACGCGTCCGCTGGCCAGCAGGCCGGGAACGCCGCCATAACGGATCATCACCCCGTCGGGCAACTGCCCGGCCAGCGCCGGGCGGGTCAGCTGGCGCCGCGAGCGCGCATCGACCCGCTCGGCGTGCAGCCGGGCGTCCATCTCACCGGCGCGCGGCCGCTGCGCCACTCCGTGTGCGCGGCGCCACGCCTCGCCGAAGGAAAGGAACTCCGGGCGGCGGCAGTACCCGCACGGGCGATGCCCGGCCGCGAGCGCCGTGGCCTCGTCCAGGAAGAACAGCGCCGTCCAGCGGCCCGGTGACATCGGATCGCGCTGAACGTCTTTCCACGCCAGCACGCAGCAGATCCACAGCTTCGAGCGCCAGCGTGCGACGCCCAGCTCACGATCCGGGCCGTGCAGGCAACCCCGGTTGCCCATCAGCAAACCGCGCCCCGGGTCAGACACGATCTCCCCGGCCGGCGTGACCCGATTCTGCAGCGGCACGTCCCGGGTCCTGCCCACCAGCCACACCTCCCTGCCTGCCGCTGACCCGGCCACCCCAGCGTCCCGGCTGAAGCCGGCCCGCCGACGGCAACCGCAGCGAGGCGGCAATGACGTTCAGTCGCCCAGCGCCAAGCAAATCACGGCCATCCGGATCGAGCGCCGAGGTAACCGGCTCGGGGGAGTGCCATCGGTGAGGTCCCGGCAGGAGCCTCCGCTGGCGAGATTTCTCCCTGGACAATGGGCAGCGGCCCGTGGAGCACGGTCACCCAGCCGGATCCTGCGTTCATCAGGCGACAGCTGGGCTGGCCAGGACATCAAAGTCCCCGGTCTTCACTCGCCCCAGGAACGCGGCCCACTCGCCTGGGGTGAACACAAGCGGTTCCTGGCCGGGAAACTTGGAGTCACGCACCAAGATGCTGACACCTTCCGCGCCCTGGTGCCAGGCGATCTCCACGCAGTTGCTGCCACTGTGGCTGGACTTGCGCCACACCGGCACTGAACTGCACATAACTGTCCCGGCAGTCTGCGGCCGCCGGGGCATCTGCCCGTTTACCGTGTCCAGGCCATCGGGCCGGTCCACCTGCACCTGCACGAAAGGCGCCCCTTTCGTTAGCTGGCAGCCAGCGGTTCCCGCTGCCGGAACTGCGGTACAAGCGTGCGATACGCGCCCGGACGGCCATCTTGCATTCGCCTTGATGCTCACCTTGCCACCCAGGTCACACGCGCCAGCCGGGAGCGCTCACAACGTGGCCAGCCGGGCTTACGGCGACGATAAGGACCTGCCGCCGGGCGCGCGCTACGTCTCGTGCGGGGCGACCGGCGGTGTCTCGGTTCGCTCGAAGGCGGCGGAAAACAGGTAGCTGGTTGCCAGGCTGCGGTAGGGCCGCCATTTCTCGGCGATGGCGAGGACCTCCTGCTGGGCGGGGAGATGGTCGAGCTGATAGGCGACCTGGACGGCCTTGCGGAGCGCGAGGTCGCCCGGTAGGACGACGTCTTCTCGCTGGAGCGTGATGATGAGGGCGCCCTGCACGGTCCAGGGACCTATCCCCGGAATCGCGGTGAGTTCGGCCATGATCTCATCGTCTGGCAGCCTGCTCAAGACGTCCGCGTTCAGCCGGCCGTCCGACAGCCGCTCAGCGAGTTCGCGGAGCGTGCTGATCTTCCGCCACGAGAGCCCTGCCTCGCGGAGCTTACCGGGATCGGCTCCCAGCAGCTCGGCGGGTGAGGGGAGATGGCCGTCGAAAAGGGCCTCGATGCGGGCCAGGGTCCGGCGGGTCGCTGCGACGGAGAGTTGCTGGCCGGTGACCTGGAACAGCAGGGCACCGTACAGGTCCATCGGCGGGAGCTGGGCCAGCCACGCCCGGGGGTCGAAGGCCGGCCGGTCGTCGATGAGCCGCGCCAGCACGGGGTCGGCGTTGCGAAGGTAGGAGCGAGCTTGCTGCAGCCACTCAGCGCGGCTGGAATCCTCGGTCACGGAGCCCCGCTCCCTTCACCCGGCGGGTTGTGTGCCTGCCACCATCTTCATGCCTGAGTCTGACCCTCTTCTTGAGGAACCCTGCACGCGCGCTCGCCGATTGCGGTCACGAGATCGATCTCCCAGTCGGCGGTCGGCCCGGCGGGGGTGTCTGCCTGCTCCTTCTCACCATCGAGCACGGGCCTTTCGGGAGGTATCCGTAATCTGACTGCACATCGCAGGGTGTTGCAGCGTGAAGCGCGCAGGGCGGGACGGGGCTGCGGAAGGTGCAGTCACGTTGCGGATACCCCGCCGCCAGCTTCCGGGGCAGAGTCGAGCTGTTCGGGTTACCCGTCACGGGACCGGCCGCCCCGCGCGCCAGCCATGGTGATGGATGCTCAAGGTCTGACCGGGCGAGTGTAGGAGGCAAGGATGACTGTACGAAACGGCAGCGCCGAGTGGCACGGGAATGTGGAGAGCGGTTCGGGTACAGTCACTGTCGGTGACGGCGTCTTTGAGGGTGCCTATTCCTATGACTCACGGTTCGGCGAGGGGAAAGGAACAAATCCGGAGCAGCTGATCGCGGCAGCACACGCCAGCTGCTTCACGATGGCCCTGTCGAACATCCTCAGCGCTGCGGGGCACGCGCCGGAGTCGCTGCGCACGAACGCGCGCGTCCAGCTGCGCAACATCGACGGCGCCCCCACGCTGGCGCGGATAAACCTGGATACGGAGGGACGCGTCACCGGCGTCGATGAGCAGCAGTTCCAGGCGTACGCGGACGAGGCCAAGCGGGTGTGCCCGGTGTCGCGCGCACTGGCCGGGGTGCCCGAGATCGTCTTGACGGCCAAGCTTGCCGCAGATCAGTGATGGACGTTGACATCGCCGTTCTCGGTGGAGGCCCGGCGGGCGTCGGCCGAGCAACGTGACAATCCGGTCCAAGGTCGGCGCGTCCGGGTCCGGGTCGGCGCCCAGCGCGAACGCGAACCCGTCGCCTCTGGTGACCGGGTCGTTGGGCACCCGGGCCGCGATCGACAGCGCCATGTCCAGCACCTCGTCATCGAACTCGGCCGTCGCGCCGATCGATTTGGCCAGGTCCCAGGCGTGCACAACCTCATCCACGAAGTGGAAACCGATCGCCATCGGCGCCGGGTACGGGCCGCCGTCGCGGATCTCAGGCAAGTAGAACGCACCGTCCAGCACGCCGTCCTCAGCGAACGCTTTGGTGACCAGCGCGGCCGCCCGGCGGCGCGCCGCGGAACTGCTCGAACAGGTCGGGCTCGGCGACCGGGCGAAGTTCCTGCCCGCCGCGCTGTCCGGCGGCCAGCGGCAGCGGGCCGCGATCGCCCGCGCGCTGGTAAGCGACCCGCTGGTGGTCCTGGCCGACGAGCCGACCGGCAACCTCGACAGTGCGGCCGCCTTGGAGCTGCTGCGCCTCTTCGAGAGCCTGCACGCGGCCGGGCAGACCCTGATCATCGTCACCCACGACTCCCGGATCGCCGCCACCGCCGACCGGATGATCTCGATGCGCGACGGCGCCTTCGTCGACGAGACCAGGCTCACGGACGGTACGAGGGGGAACCTCGCAGACCTCGCCCGGGCTGGAAGGCTGATCGATGGGAAAGGTCCTCCTCGTCTGCCGCCTCACGGTGAAGGACATCCGTCACCGGCCAGTCCAGGCGCTCCTTCTGCTGCTCGCGATCGCGACAGCTGCAACGACGTTGACACTCGGGCTCGCGCTCCGAGGTACGACGGACAACCCGTACGCGAGGACCCGGGCAGCGGCGAACGGGCCGGACGTCGTAGGGACGGTCTTCCCGAACGGCTCGAATGGCCCTGGGCCGGCAACGTCGGCCCGCCCGGGCGGCCCGAACGGCCCGAGTGGCCCCGGGTCGGCCGATATGAGCGGGCTGGTGCCCCTCGAGCACGCCTCGGGCGTGGCCGCGCACAGCGGGCCGTTCCCCCGTGACGTGGGCGCTCCTCCGGATGGGGCACACGACGGCAGGTGCCGAGGTGGAGGGGCGGAGCACGGCGCCCTCGTCCGTCGATCGGCCGAAGCTGATACAGGGCGTCTGGGTCCGGTCCGGCGGGGTGGTCGTCGAGGCAGCGTTCGCGAACACGCTCGGTCTTCACGTCGGTGATCGGCTGAGCCTGGCTGGGAGCTCGTTCGAGGTCACAGGGACGGCGGTCACCGCTGCTATCCCCGACTATCCGGACGCCTGCTTCCGCCTCGGCTGCTTCCTGGCGGGGACCGTCAGCTCCTACAACCCCGGCCTCGTCTGGGCCACCGAAGCCGATGCCGGGCACATCGCGCACGCGCCGACGTCCACACCCCTCGCTTACTTCCTGAACCTCAAGCTCAACGATCCTGCCGCGGCAAGCGCGTTCGCCGACCGCTACAACGCCAATGGTCAACGTGGAGACGACGGCGTCGTTCTTGTCAAATTCGTCAACACCAACCGGGTGCAGACGAAGGCGGCAGACCTCGTCAGATGCCTCGTCATCTGCGTGACTCCAAGCGGCAGGAGCCATTTCCGCACGTCAGGGAAGTGACCGGAGGCGGGACCGCCTCGCCGTCAGCACTGTGGCCCGTAACGGAGCGCAATGACACGGCGGATACCGTCAAATGCCCGCGATCAATGAGATACGTGACCGGGCCGAGCCTGGAGGGCGAGACCGGCGGCGGCTTGGGACTGAGGCCGAAGTCGAGCACTTGGAAGGTCTTGGCGCGTCCACGACGAGGGACAGAGCTAACTCAACAGGCAACTGCCGTCGTTGCCCGCTCGCCGGCGGCCGTTCGGTGGCCCGGGTATCCGGTCCGTACATCGCGGATGGACTGACGCGCATCACGTTCGTCTGGCTGTCACACATTGCCGGGCCGTCGGGTCAGTGGGGTGTAACCCGCAAGAACGGCAAGGAGATCACCATGGACGCCCGTCTCAACTACCACGACAGCACTGTTGCGGCGAAGTTCGCGAAGTACATCAACTCGGCGGGAGCAGTCGTGTCTGACTCGACCCTGCCGGCCGCCACGCAGGAGCTGGTGAAGATCCGGGCCAGCCAGATCAACGGCTGCGCCGCCTGCACCGACATGCACACCAAAGACGCCGAGCACGCTGGGGGAAGCTCGGTGCGGCTCAACCTGGTCGCAGTCTGGCGGAGGCGAAGGTCTTCACCGAGGCCGAGCGGGCCGCTCTGGAACTCACCGAGCAGGGCACCCGCATCGCCGATGCAGCCGGTGGTGTCACCGACCAGGCCTGGGCCAATGCGGCCAAGCACTACGACGATGACCAGCTCGCGGCGCTGGTGTCTCTCATCGCCCTCATCAACACCTACAACCGCGTGAACGTCATCATCCAGCAGCCCGCCGGTGACAACCAGCCCGGCCAGTGGGGATAACCACCTAATCTGCGTCAGACAGGGTGGGACGAACTCAGCAGTCCAGTCCCACCCCACCCTGACGCATCGCAGTTCGACACCTCAGATCTCACCCGGAAATGACTACCCATCAACCCGGTTGAAACCTGTGCCGAGGGCCCGGTCGCACGTCGTGATGAAGGTCGCCGTCGGCGACGTCCGGATCGACTGGGCAAAGCGAGTCGCGGGCGCCGCCGAGGCGGGGCCGGCCTCGGTACGCTCTGTTCGTGACTACCTCGTTGGTTCACTGAGCGGATTCATCCGGGCTGGCCGGGGCGAGAGGAGCCCGATGTCAGAGCAGGGAGGTCCCGCGCGTGGGATGGCGTGATCCAGTAGCTGGGGAGCGCGGCCCGGCGCGACGATCCGGCCGCCGCCCTCAACCGGGTGCTCAGCGAGGTCATCGACGCGGTTCTGGACGTGAGGCAGGCTCACCGAAGGGTTCCCGAGACGCACGCCCTCCACGCGGTGCTCGACCAGCTCTTTGACGATCTGAGAACCTGGGCCCGGTTGCTTGCTGATCAGGAACAGGCACTCGGGGTGTCGCCGCTGGCGAGCATGCCGAGCGCGGCCGGCCGAAAGCCACCGCACCCCTGGCATGGGGCCGCGAGCGACGAGGAGGTCCGCCGGATCGTCGGCCAGCATCTCGACCGGCTCGGGCAGCACTTGGCCGCAGCGCAGGCGGGGCAACAGGATGACCAGGTGCAAGCGGCCCTCGGCGAGGTGGAGCGCGGATTGCTAGTTCACAGGCGGGCGCTCAGCGAGCTCTAAGGTGTGCGCCGAGGCCGAGGACTCGCCTGCCTGCCGCCGGGCCTGGCCGAGTTCCTCGCCGCCGATCCCGGTTCGTAAGGCAACGAGCTGCGCGCTGATGCCCCAGCTTGCCGCCAATCACCCGCAGGAGCCGCCGCATGCCTTGCCTCACCCTCGCCTCGAGCGCACCGGACTCACCAGTATCCCGAACGTGGCAGCGGGGCTCGGCCGTCGTGTCGGGTATCCCGGCGAATGGCGGGTGGTAAGCGACGCTCGCGACTCAGGACACTAGAGGCCCGGTCACGGACGCGCGTGCCAATGGAGGTTACAGGCCTGTGTTAACCATTTCGTATGCCCGCATAGCGTGCGCGGTGCCTATTATTGCGGCTGCTCTGCGATGAACCACCTGATTGAGGATGTGTTCTAACCTGCGCCGGACTTCATCCGAAAAACTGGTTACAGACTCGTTTGGGCGTAAGGCTTCGCCGGGTAAGGTTACGCGTATACAACCCCCTTTGATGGCCTGCAGCAATGATGGTTAGACGCGATTAAGCCCTAGATTAGGGGGAGTATCATGACGAGTTCCATCGAACGGATCTATATCGGGACACACCTAACCCTAATTACCGAGCGGAACGGTTCCGGTCCCGGGGCTTACGTCCGGGGTGTCGAATTCGACGGCGTGACCGGCATGACGGGAAACGAAGACCGCGACTGGCCAGCTCTCGACCCTGCGTTCGGCCTGGCTAAGAAGCTGGGATGCGAAGGCATCTGGCTTCAGCACCAGAGCGGAGTCGAATTCGTGACGCAAGCGCCGAGTCAGCGCAACGACGATGCCGCGAACTCGTCAACGAGCCAGACCGTTGACTAGCCAGCACTGAGCAGACGGTCGCCACTACCACCGACCCCCGCGAGACCACCGGACAAGCGAGCGCGAGCACAGCGCAGCAAGCATGGCATCAGGGCTACGCGCCGTACCCAGTCCCGTACCAACCGTGGCATTGGGATGGCGCCCGGACCGCGAGCCGGGGCGGCAGATCCAGCAGCCGCCTTGCATACAGTGGCTGTACCTCTCCTGCACGCGATCGAAGGGACGTACAACGCCCGTGGGTCATACGGCCACAGAACAGGCCGGTTCCGGCGACTTGACAGTGACCGAGCACCGTCTGGACAACGGTCTGCGCCTGGTGCTCTCCGAGGACCACCTGACTCCGGTCGCGGCGGTCTGCCTCTGGTATGACGTCGGCTCGCGACAGGAGGTCAAGGGCCGCACTGGCCTGGCT
>WNFD01003191.1_pt1 | contig 20869 bp, 14 predicted proteins | sample 5400491 | NCBI WGS metagenome assembly WNFD01 (sample SAMN13153343, study PRJNA577476) | soil metagenome | isolation source: 120 cm saprolite under Douglas fir tree site 2 hole 2 replicate 2 | place: USA:California | collected 2015-04-18
AAGGCGGTTGGACCATCGGCGGCGGCTGGGAATACGCGCTGGGCTACGGCTGGTCGATCAAGTCCGAATATCTCTACGTCGACCTCGGCCGTTTCACCACCTTCAACTCCATCATTCCCGGCAACATCCTTACCGCCAACATCATTGGCCCGCGCGAGGTTCGGCTTACCGACCACATCTGGCGCGTCGGCATGAACTACAGCTTCGGCATCGGCAGGTAGTACTGAGAGCCGACGGGACACCAGCTACGCAAAGAAGCCCCGGGCGCAAGCCCGGGGCTTTCGCTTTCGCGCGGCGCCTCTCTCCGTTGGGGAGCATGTAGGGTGGGCCATAAGGGCGTTTACGCCCGTCTTTCGACGGGCTATGGGCGCGACCCTCGGACTCACAACGCGCCACATGCACCGCCGCAGCGCCGTGCCCACGCGTCGAGCTCGCCAGGCCGGAAACGCGTGGGCACGGCGCGGCGCAGTCAAGCATGCGCAGACTGCGTAAACTTGTCTGCGTGCGCGCCTTTGCCCACCCTACTTTTTCTTTGCAGCGCGGCGGCGGCGCTTTATCCCTTTGCCCGCATGAGTCGGCCGCGCTCGCGCTCCCAGCTGCGCTTCTTCTCGGCCTCGCGCTTGTCGTGGAGCTTCTTGCCGCGGGCGAGCGCAAGCTCGATCTTGGCGCGCCCCTTGTCGTTGAAATAGAGCTTGAGCGGGACGAGCGTCATGCCCTCGCGCTCCACCGCTCCCGTCAGCTTGTCGATCTGGCGGCGGTGCAGCAGGAGCTTGCGCGGCCGCTTGGGCGGGTGATTGAAGCGGCCGCCCTGCAGATATTCCGGGATGTTGGCGTTTACGAGCCAGATCTCTCCGCCGCGCGAATCGGCATAGGCCTCGGCGATCGTCGCCTTGCCTTGGCGCAGCGATTTCACCTCCGTCCCCGTGAGCGCGATGCCGGCCTCGAAGGTCTCGCCGATCTCATAGTTGAAGCGCGCCCGGCGATTGTGGGCGACGACGCGCTGGTTGCTGTCCGATTTGGCCGCCAATCCCGGTCCCCTGCCGGCGCCCCGATCGGCGCAAACGTAATGTGGCGATGGTGCCCACGCGAATCGTTGCCGCGAGCATGTAGGGTGGGCAAAGGCGCGACTCCGGGACTCACAACGCGCCACATGCACCGACGCAGCGCCGTGCCCACGCGTCGAGCTCGACAGGCCGGAAACGCGTGGGCACGGCGCGGCGCAGTCAAGCTTGCGCAGACTGCGTAAACTTGTCTGCGTGCGCGCCTTTGCCCACCCTACATTTGGCTACATTTGGCGCGGGCGCCTAATTGATCAAGCCGGCATGCACCATCGCGGCGCGGACCGCCGCTTTCGTCCTCTCGGCGAGCCGAACCATCGGCAGGCGCACCGTATCCGCGCACTTGCCGAGCACGGACAGGGCATATTTCGCCGGCGCCGGATTGGTCTCGATGAAGAGCGCCGTGTGCAGGGGCATCAGCTTGTCCTGCAGGGCGAGCGCGGTCCGGTAATCGCCCTTCAGGCAGGCGTCCTGAAACTCGGCGCACAGCCGCGGCGCGACGTTCGCGGTCACCGAGATGCAGCCGTGCCCGCCGTGCGCCATGAAGCCGAGCGCGGTGGCGTCCTCGCCCGAGAGCTGATTGAACCCCTCGCCCATTGCGGCGCGCTGCTGCGAGACGCGCACGACGTTCGCGGTCGCATCCTTGACGCCGGCGATGTTCTCGAGCTCGAACAGGCGCGCCATGGTGTCGACCGACATGTCGATCACCGATCGGGCCGGGATGTTGTAGATGATGACGGGAATCCCGATGGCGTCGTTGATCGCCTTGAAGTGCTGATAGAGCCCCTCCTGGGTGGGCTTGTTGTAGTACGGCGTAACCACCAGCACCGCATTGGCACCGGACTGCTCGGCGTGCCGGGCGAGCTCGATCGCCTCCTTGGTGGAATTCGAGCCCGCGCCCGCCACCACCGGCACCCGGCCCTTGGCCTGATCGATGCACCATTCGACCACCTGCTTGTGCTCGTCATGGGACAAAGTCGGGCTCTCGCCGGTGGTCCCGACCGGCACCAGGCCGTTGGTCCCCTCGGTGATCTGCCACTCGACCAGCCCTTGAAGCTCGTCTTTGCGGTCATGATACGATCCTCTGATTCGTTGGCATCCGAGCCGGACGGCGCCGGCGCGGTAGCGCGGCGGCGACAGCCCGCAGAAGCGCAGCGGAGTGCGGGACCGGGGCGCCGGATTCGCCATAGGGCGTCGGAAGACGCATAACCGCGCTTAATGGCGCCACCGGGGCCACGACGGGCCACCTTTTCAGACCGTCACCATTGTTAACGGGAACCGGGCTCCGAAGATAGCCCCCGCCGATATATCCGGCCCTGCCAGCCCGGTAGCCCACAGGGAGCGCAGCGGAAGGCCCGGGCCAGGCGGACCGGGGCGGGCTAAACCCGGGCGAACCCCGAGGTCGATAGGCGCCGCCGCCTTTTTGCCGCGGTCGCGGACGATGGTCCGCGGCTTCCGACTCCCCTCATTCCCGGGACGGCACCTTGACCGCGCGAATGCCCAATCCCATGCGAGCTCCCAAGCTGCTGCCGGTGGGCCTCGTTGCCGTGACGGCGCTCGCCCTCGCGCTGCAGCCGGTCGTGGCGGTTCCGCTCCCTAAGCCGCGCCCCGCCGGCGCGCCCGCGAGCGCCAGCGCAAAACCGACGGCGAAAGCGGGCAGCAAGGCGGATGCAAAGTCGACCGCGCCGCGTCCCGCCGCTGCGGCCCGCCTCGCCGCCGCGACCAGCGAACCGATCTCCTCCGCCGATGTCGCCGCTCTCAGGGAGGCCATCGCCGCCGCGCGCAAAGGCAGGACGTCAGAGGCCGCCGACCTGGAGAGGACGATCAGCGATCCGGTCGCCCGCAAGCTGGTCGAATGGGCGATCCTGCGCGGCGACGAAACGGAGTCGATCGAGCTCAAACGCTACATGGCCTTCATCGCCGAGAATCCGAGTTGGCCGGCGATCGGACTGCTGCGCCGGCGCGCCGAGGCGACGCTGTGGACCGACCGCCTCGATCCCGCCTTCGTGCGCGCGTTCTTCAGTAAGGACAAGCCGACCACCACCAAGGGCAAGTTTGCGCTCGCCCGCGCGCTGTTGCTGCTGGGCGATCGCGCGGCGGCGCAAAGCATCGTCCGCGAGGCCTGGCGCTACGACGCCTTCTCCGGCGATCTCGAGAGCATGGCGCTCGACGTGTTCAAGGACGTGCTCACGCCGGCCGACCACAAGGCCCGCATGGACATGCGGCTTTATGCGGAAGACATCGAGGGCGCCCTGCACTCGGCCGATCGCGCCGGCGGCAACGCCCCGGTCATCGCCAAGGCGCGCATCGCCGTGATCAGCAAGGCCGCCGATGCCAAGGCCTTGCTCGACGCGGTGCCGGCCGAGGTGCAGCGCCACGACATCGGTTACATTTTCAGCCGCGTCCGGCTTCTGCGCCGCGCCGACAAGGCGGCCGAGGCGGCCGAGCTGATCCTGTCCATCCCGTCCGACCACGGGCAGACGATCGATACCGACCAATGGTGGATCGAGCGGCGGCTGGTGTCGCGCAAGCTTCTCGACCTCGAAGACTACAAGACCGCCTATCGCATCGCGCGCGATGCCGCCATCCCGAGCAGGGAGAATTATCGCGCCGAGCATCAGTTCACCGCCGGCTGGATCGCGCTGCGCTTCCTCCATGATCCGGCCGTCGCGCTCGGCCATTTTACCAAGGTCGCCGTCGGCAACAGCAATCCGATTTCGCTGGCGCGCGCGGGCTACTGGCAAGGGCGCGCCGCCGAGGCGCTCGGCCGCAACAGCGAGGCGCGAAGCCATTACGAGACGGCGGCGCGCTATTCCACCGCCTATTACGGCCAGATCGCGCGCGCGCGGCTCGGCCACAAGGAGATCGTGCTGCGTCCTCCGCCCGAGCCCGCGGCCGATCGGCGCGACGGCGCCGCCAGGCGCGAGCTCGTGCGGGCGATCGAGCTGCTCTACAACGTCGACGAGCGCGACCTGATTGCCGGATCATTGGCCGATCTCGGCGAACGGGGGACGGATGCCGTCATGCTCGTGGCGGTCGGCGAGGTCGCCGAGCGCAATCACGATGCGCGCGCCATGCTGCTGCTCGGCAAGGGGGCGCTCGGGCGCGGGATGCCGCTCGAGCATTATGCATTTCCGAACGTCGGAATCCCCGAGTACCGCGCCATCGGACCGGCGATCGAGCCCGCCGTCACCTACGCCATCGCCCGCCAGGAGAGCACTTTCAACCCGAAAACCGTCTCCAGCGCGCGCGCCATGGGCCTGATGCAGGTCACCCCCGCCGCCGGGCGCTACGTCACCAAGAAATTCGGCGCGGCCTACGACGAGAAGCGGCTGCTGAGCGACCAGACCTACAACGTGCAGCTGGGCGCGGCCGAGCTCGGCGACCTGCTGGTCGATTATCGCGGCTCCTACATTCTCACCTTCGCCGGCTACAACGCCGGACGCGGGCGGGTGCAGGAATGGATCGCAAAATTTGGCGACCCGCGCGATCCGAAGGTCGACCCGATCGACTGGGTCGAGCGGATTCCGTTCTCCGAGACGCGCAACTACGTGCAACGGGTGCTCGAGAATCTGCAGGTCTACCGCGTGCGCTTCGGCGGCGGCACGAAGCTCCTGATCGAGGCCGACCTGCGCCGCGGCGCGACGCAGAATTGAGCAATGTGAGAGTGTAGGGTGGGCAAAGGCGCACGCACTCACGCGGCCAGCCTTGACACGCGCACCGGCTGCGTGCGCCGTGCCCACGCGTCATCCGTTGCTCTGCGGCGATGTTTCACGCGTGGGCACGGCGCTGCGCTGTGCGCGCCGAGCGATGGGAGTTCGGGGACCGCGCCCATAGCCCGTCGAAAGACGGGCGTAACGCCCTTATGGCCCACCCTACACTTCCTGCGGGCATGACGACCAACTCCGGGACCAGCAGCTTCGTCGCCGCGCCGGACGGGCTGAAGCTTCACGTGCGCAGCTACGGCGCGCGCACTGCGTCCGCGCTGCCGGTCGTTTGCCTGCCGGGGCTCGCGCGCGCCGGGACTGATTTCGAAGCGCTGGCGGGCGCACTGGCCGGCGATCCGGCGACGCCGCGGCGCGTGATCGCGCTCGACGCGCGCGGCCGCGGCAGGTCGGACTATGACCGCGATCCCGCCAATTACAACCTTCAGGTCGAGCTCGGCGACGTTCTGGCGGTGCTCACCGCGCTCGCCATCGCGCGGGCGGTGTTCGTCGGGACGTCGCGTGGCGGCATTCTCACCATGCTGCTCGCCGCCGCCCGACCGACCGCGATCGCGGGCTGCGTCCTCAACGACATCGGCCCGGTCATCGAGGCCAAGGGCCTGATGCGGATCAAGAGCTATGTCGGCAAGCTGCCGCGGCCGGCGAGCTTCCATGAAGGCGCGGACATCATGCGGCGGCTGTTCGGCAACCAGTTCCCCAAATTGAGCGGCGACGACTGGGTGGCGTTCGCGCGCCGGACATTCAAGGAAGCCGGCGGACGCATCGTGCCCGATTACGACGTGAAGCTGGCGACCACGCTCAAGACCGTGAGCCCGGAGCGGCCGCTGCCGCCGTTGTGGAAGGAATTCGACGCGCTCGCGCGCGTGCCGGTGTTGGTCGTGCGCGGCGGCAATTCCGACATCCTGTCGGCGGCGACGGTCGAAGCCATGCGCGCGCGGCGCGCGAGCCTCAAGACGATCGAAGTGCCGGACGAGGGCCACGCGCCGCTGCTGTCGGGACGCGAGATCATCGACCGCATTGCCGCGTTCGTCGCCGCATGCGGGCAGCGGACCCCGTAGGGTGGGCAAAGGCGCGCCCTTGCGCGCCGTGCCCACGCGTTCCACGGCCAAAATGGATGATATACTGTCGCGATGTCGCGATACCGTCGTGCATACATCGAGGGTGGCGTTTTCTTCTTCACCGTCGCTCTCGCTGACAGGTCGAGTGACCGCCTCGTGCGGCACATCGACCGGCTGCGGCGTATCTACACGTCTGTTCAGAAACGATGTACGTTCGAGACGATCGCAATTTGCGTGCTACCAGACCACTTGCATGCCATCTGGTCGCTACCGCAGGGCGATGCCGATTTTTCACTAAGGTGGAGCTTAATTAAGAGCGGATTTTCGCGCGGGCTTCCCGGCGATATGCAGCCCAGCTTCAGTAAGATCGCACGACGCGAGAGGGGAATTTGGCAACGTCGTTACTGGGAGCACGCCATTCGCGACGATGCCGACTTGGAGCGCCATGTTGATTATATTCACTTCAATCCCGTGAAGCATTGACATGTCTCCCAGGTAAGCGACTGGCCGCACAGCAGCTTCCACCGCTATGTGACACAGGGAGTGCTGCCGCCGGATTGGGGTGGTCATGTCGGAGATACCAGTGGCGCTTTCGGAGAATAATCCGCGACGCGTGGGCACGGCGCGGCGCAGTCAAGCTTGCGCAGACTGCGTAAACTTGTCTGCGCGCGCGCCTTTGCCCACCCTACGGACTGACGTCGAAGTCCGCGCCGCGCGCCCGCCGATCAACCGCAGGGATCGACGCGCGCATGGTCCATGCGGTCCGCCAGCAGTCCTCCGAGGGCTCGGTAGCCCTGCTCGTTGAAGTGCTCCCAGTCGATGGGCCCGTGCAGCAGCCGCATCGCAGCGGCCTCGCGCAGTCCCGGCCTGGTATCGAAGAAGCCCGCCTGATGGCGGGAGGATGCGCTCCGTACCAGATTGCAAAGCAGGTCGCTGTTCCTGGTGATCTGCGCGACCGTCGCCCAGTCGGACTTGCCTTCGTCTCTCGGCTGGATGGCATAGCGATAAGCGGGTCCGGTCAAATGATAGATCGACAATATCGTCGGTATGTAAACCACGGTAATCGGCACGTTCGGAAATCGCGCCCTCAGCCAGGCCAGTGAACGGTCGAAGACCATCATCCCGGCCGCGATGTCCGCGTCGCTGACCTCGACCGCGGGCCCGTCGAGCGGGGCGGGCGCGTCGATCGTATCCTCGCCCACCAGAAGGCGGTTGCCGCCGGGCGTATATTGATAGCCGAAGGGGTCCACGCCGGCGACGTAATATTCGTAGAAGAAGCGCGCCATCCTCGCCGCGACATCGAACAGATGGAGGTGGCATCGCCATGCGGCGAAGCTGCCATAGACGTCCGATAGATAGGCGTCGATGGCCTCCCGGTCCGAGTGTCCGAATGCTTGCGCGACCTTCCTTCCGAAGGCGAGGTTGTCCTGGATGTCGTTGCCTTCGTAAAAATACGCGAAGATTCGATCGGGGTCCTCGATGGTCGGGAACATCAGGCAGCGGCTGCCGGCCAGAATGTGCGCGGGTTGCCGGACCAGGCCTTCCGCGCTGCCCGCGCCGCCGCGTCCAAAGCTGACGACGTCCCTGCCGGTCAAGTCGTGAATGACATGGGCGGCATGGAAGGCGCGCGCTTCATTGTTGCCGGCGGCCAGAAGCGCATCGCCCAGTCCCTCGGCGAAGGAATCGCCGAGGATGGCGACGTAGTCGCGGGGCACGAAATGCGCCTTGCTGCTCTGCGCCAGGACGCCCGGGGTTTCCGGCAGCTGCGGGCGGACGCTCGGGTCGGCCACTGGAAGGATAACCCGAAAGAACAATGCCTCGATCAGGAAATAGCTGACGATCGTAGCGACGAGGGCAACGGAGAAATTGACGAGACGGCTCCTGAATCTCGAGCCGATGCTCGGCACAATTGCGCGCATGACGCTCCGACCCGGCCCCGCGAACAAAGACTGATGCTTGATACTACCGATCGGCCCCCGCTTCAACGATCGCGGGCGGCGCCTTAAAGCTAGTGGTTGACCATGTCCGCCACCTTGTCCGCGATCGGCTTCGGCGTTCGATAGATGTCTTGCACGATCGACTGGACGGCTTCACCGGAAACCGGATTGATCTCGAGCCTGGCTTTCTCCGCCTCGGCAAGGAACGTCGGATCCTTCATCGTGTCCATGAACGCCTTGCGCAGAGCGGCAACACGATCCGCCGGAATTCCGGGCGGAGCCAGGAACGGTCGTCCCATGGGCTGGCGCGCAAAGACCAGCTTGAAGATCTGGCGCTCCTCGTCGTTCTTGGCAAAATCCATGACCAAGGGAACGTTCGGCAGATCGGGATGCTTGCCCAACCCCAGCTGCACCAGGACGTTGATCTGCTTTTGATCGAGCCAGCTCTTGTGGGTGGCGATCACGCTCGACCATGACCAGCCGCAGCGGCCCATCACTTCGCCCCGCTCCATGGCCAGGTCGACGTCGTTGCCGCCGGGATAGCCGGTGATGACCTTGAACTTGGTGCCGATCGTGGCGTTGAGAACTTTGGGAAACTGATCGGTATCGGCGGCCTGGCCGCTGCCGCCGACCGTGAGCTCGGTCCGCATGACCTGCTCGAGCTTGGCGACGCCGGTCGTATGCCAGGCGACGCATACGCTGACCTCGTCGTTCATGCTGCCGATCCAATTGAGCTTGGACGCGTCGAAGTGCGCCTTGGTCGAACCGAGCAGCGGATCGAATCCGGTCCCGCGGCCGATGGTGCCGAAGGCGGTGCCGTCCTTGGGTCCGACGTTGTAGAGCCAGTTGGCGAGGACGAGGCTGCCGGCGCCCGGCATGTTTTTCGGCACCACCATCGGATTGCCGGGAATGTAGCGCGAGAGATGGCGGCCGAGCGCCCGGGCATAGATGTCGTACCCGCCGCCGGCGCTGTAACCGATGTAGAGATCGATCGTCTTGCCCTTGTAGAAGTCGGCCGGATTTTGCGCGTGGGCGACCGAGAGCGGGAGCAGTGCGAGCACCGCGGCGCAGAGGAGCTTAGGTCTGCGCAAGCTTGACCGCGCGCCGCGGACCAACGCCGAGAGCCGCATGTTATCCTCCCTGTCCGGCTTTGCGGGATGACGCGCGACCACGCCGGAATGCGCCATTGTGGCCCGAGGCGGGCAGCCGAGCCAGAGCAGCCGGCGGCGGCGCTCGGTCGCATGGCGCGCGTCGCCGACTCGATCCGGCTGCCGGGGCACGTCATCGTCTGATATAGTCCGCCCGCTTCGGCGGTGACCGGGGAGGCGAACGATGATCATGAGCAGGCGGATCGTTCTCGCGGCACTGCTTGCCGCCGGCGTTCCCGCTGGTCCGGCAGCCGCGCAACCTTATCCCAACCGCGTGCTCAAGATGATCGTGCCGTTTCCGCCGGGCGGCCCCATCGACACCATCGGCCGGCTGGTCGCCCATGAGCTGTCGACGAGGCTCGGGCAGGAGGTGGTGGTCGAGAACCGGCCCGGAGCCGGTTCCACCCTGGGCACCAAGGCGGCGGCCGCGGCCGATCCGGACGGCTATACGCTGCTGTTCGGCTCGTCGGGCTCGCTCGCCGTAGCGCCGGCGTTGTATGCGAAGCTCGACATCGACCCGCTCACGCTGTTCACGCCGGTCGCCTCGGTGTCGCTGCTGCCGCACGTGCTGGTCGTGGCGCCGTCGCTGCCGGCCAACACCGTGCAGGAATTCGTCGCCTATGCCAAAGCCAACCCGGGCAAGCTCAATTACGGCGCCGGGCTCGGCACGCCGCCGCATCTGCTCAGCACGCTGCTCAAGGTCAAGGCCGGCATCGACGTCACCTATATTCCGTACAAGGGATCGGCGGCCTCCATCACCGATCTCCTGGGCGGACAGACGCACTTCACCATCGACGGGCTGCTGGGACTCTACCCGCTGATCAAGGAGGGCAAGCTGCGCGCGTTGGGCATCGCGCGCACGGAGCGATGGCCGGCGCTGCCGCAGGTGCCGACGCTGCCCGAAAGCGGATTCCCCGATTTCACGCACGATGCCTGGACCGGCGTGGTCGCGCCGGCCGGAACACCGCCCGCGATCGTCGACGTGCTCAATCGCGCCATCAATGCAGGACTGCAATCGACGGAGACGAAGGAGAACCTGGCGCGGTTCAGCGCGATCGCCAAGCCCGGCTCGGCGGCGGACTTTGGCGCTTTCATGCGCGGCGAGCTCGCGACCTGGGCGGCGCTGGTCAAGCTCGCGGGCGCCTCGGCGGATTGAGCGCCTTGCCTTGCCTCACTGCGACGGCTTGATGCCGAGCTCGTTGGCGACCACGGCAATCTTGGCGCGTTGCTCCTCCGTCGCCGCGGCGAACTCCGCCGGCCCGCCGACATTGAGGATCTGCCCGGTCGTGAGCAGCTTGTCCGCGATGGTCGCGTCGGCGACCGCCCGAATATCCGCGGCGATGCGCTCGCGCAGCGCGATCGGCATGCCGGCGGGACCGAACAAGCCGACCAGGCCGTCGATCGATAGCGCCGGATAACCGGCCTCCTTCACGGTCGGCACGTTGGGCTCGGTGGGAGCGCGCACCGTGTTCGTCACCGCGAGCAGCTTGATCTTGCCCGACTGCAGCTGCGGCCGCACGATCGCCAGCGCCGCCTCGTAGACTTGGACGCGGCCCTCGGCGAGGTCGTTGGCGGCCTCGACCGGATTGCGGTACGGGACCTTGGTCATGCTCAGCCCCTCGCCCTTGAGGAAGCCGGCGAACAGGAAATCGAGCGCCCCGGTCACCCCCGCCCAGTTGAGCTTCCCCGGCTCCCGGCGCGCGAGCGCGACCAGGTCCGCGAGCGATCCGACGTTCAGGGACGTGGGCACTGCGATGGTGATGATCGTGTTGGATATCCTGGCGATCGGCAGGAGATCGCTCGGCTTGTACGGCAGGTTGTCGTGCAGATAGGGATGCGCCGTGAACGATGAGGTCGGCGAATCGAGCAGGACGTGGTCGTCGTGCGCGCTGACGAACGCGGTGATGGCGACGATCCCGTCGCCGCCGGGCCGATTCTCGACCACCACCGGCTGGCCCCAGCGCGCGTTCAGCCGATCCGCCAACAAGCGGGCCCCGATGTCCACGCCGGCGCCGGGGCCGAGCGGCAGCAGGAACTTGACCGGACGCTGCGGCCAGGCCGGAGCCTGCTGCTGCGACGTCTGCGCCGCCGATGGCGACGTCCAAAGCACCAGCGGCACGAGAAAGGCCATCAACCAGCGCGAGCCCCTGCGCATGCGTTCCTCCAATGTCACGTGGCCAATGCGTCGATCGACATTCGCGTAGGGTGGGCAAAGGCGCGCGCGCTGGCAAGCTCAATCATTTGCACAGGCGTGAGAGCGCGCGCCGTGCCCACGCAGGTCCCGTCGACGCGGGCCGCCCCGCGTGGGCACGGCGCACGCGGTCGAGGATCGCGCGCAACCCGGACCGTCGGGGCGTGCGCCTTTGCCCACCCTATGTCACGACTTCAATGCGACTCCACCTTGATGTTGGCAGCCTTGATGATCGGCCACCATTTCTCGATCTCGGCCTTCTGGTAGGCGGCAAGCGCGGCCGGCGTCTGCTGCTCGCGCGTCGCGATCACCAGGCCGAGGTCGCTGAGACGTTTGCGCACGGTCGTATCGCCCAAGGCGTCGACCACCGCGACATTGAGCCTGAAGATCATCTCCTTGGGCGTGCCTTTCGGCACCCACAGGCCATGCCAGAACGAGATGTACATCCCGGGCGAGCCGATCTCGTCGGTCGTCGGAACGTCGGGCAACGCGGGCCAGCGGGTCTTGGCCATGACCGCAAAGGCCTTCATCTTGCCGCCGCGCACATAGCTGAGCGTCTGCGATCCTTCGGCACACATCAGGTCGATCTGGCCGCCCACCAGATCCTGCATCGCCGGCGCCCCGCCGCGATAGGGCACGAACTGGAAGCGGGTGCCGGTCTTGTCCTGGAAGTACAGCCCGCACACGTGGGCGGCGCTGCCGGCGCCGACGGTGGCCGCCGATGCCTTGTCCGGATTGGCCTTGAGCCAGGCGATCAGCTCCTTCGCATCCTTTGCCGGCACCTCGTTCTTGGCGACGATCAGCATCGGGGCAAAGGTGAGCAGCGATATCGGCTCGAAGTCCCTGAGCAGGTCGTATTGAATGGGATAGAGCGCGCCCGCCCCGTTGTGGCTCGTCCAGTTGCCGAGGCTGAGCGTGTAGCCGTCGGGCGCCGCCTGGGCGGCGCGGCCGACGCCGATGGTCGAGCCCGCGCCGGTCACGTTCTCGATGACGATGGTTTGCCCGAGCGACGCGCGCATGCCCTCGGCCATGATCCGCCCGAGCGTATCGGTCGGGCCACCGGCGGGGAACGGCACGATCATCGTGATCGGACGCGACGGATAGCCTTGCGCCTGCGCCACGCTCGCGCCGCAGACCACGGCGAGCGCGGCAACCAACGATGTCGACTTCATCTGCTCCTCCTGGCTTTTGTTGGGACCACGATGACATGGACCTTCCCGTGGCAAAAAGTCAGCAGTGCTGACATTATGGCGGCAATGACCTGCGACTCTTTGAACCCGCGAGCATTACCGAAGCGCGAGTCGCCTCCTCCTCACGCCGACATCCATCATTGCTGCCTGACGGCGATCTGCTCCAATGCCGGCTTCCACGTCCGTTGCTCTCCCGCGATGAACGCAGTGACTTCGGCGGGCGACATCGCACGCGGATAGCTGCCGAGCGTCGCGATCTTCTTCTGGAACTCTGCTTCGCCGACCACTTGGCGCAGATCGTCGCTGACCTTGCGGATGATCGCTTCGGGAGTGCCGACGGGTGCCACGAGGACTTGCCAGCCGGTTGCCGCAAAGCCCGGGAGGGTTTCGGCGACCGTCGGCAGGTCAGGGAAGTCGGACAGACGTTGGGCCGAACCGACCGCGATCGGCCTGAGCTGCCCGCCTCGAATCGCGCCGGCGATGCCCGAATAGCCCTCGATGATGAGGGAAACGCGGCCGCCCATGATGTCGTTGAGCGCGTGCGCCGGGCCGCCGGTATACGGAACCAAGAGCAGCTTGATAGCGGCCCGGATCTGCAGCAGCTCGCCGGTCAGATGCGTGAGCCTGCCGATGCCCGTCACCGCATAGGGGATTTCCCCGGGCCGCTTTTTGGCGAGCGCAATCAACTCCGGCAGAGTGCTGACGCCGAGCGAGGGAACGACCGCGACGAACATCGGGTTCTGGGCCACGAAGCCGATCGGCGCAAAATCGCGCGGCACCTCGAGCGGAAGATTTGGCGCGGGCCCCGGCAGTGCCACGAAGGTCGACAGGACCGGCTGATAGAGCGTGTAGCCATCGGGCGCCGAATCGGCCGCGGCCCGGGCCGCGATGCTGCCGCCGGCACCGGGTTGATTGACCACCAGGACCTGCTGGCCCCACGACTGGCTCAGCCGATCCGCGACGAACCGCAAGGCCACGTCCGGGGTGCTCCCGGCAGCCGAATCCAAAATGATCTTCACGGGCCGGTTCGGGTAGTTGCCGGCTTGCGCATTTACTTGCGCCGCGGCCGACATTACCAGCAGCCCCGCAATCGTAGACCAGCGCCAAGATGCCTTCATGTTTTCCTCCCATGAGCCGACAACCTGCTTGCAGCAGCAGCGAAAGCCCGCGTGATGAGCGCGCGGAGCAAACGAGGCCTGCTGAGATTTGCATTGCCGGCCGCCGGCACGATCTCTCTCCCCGCGATGACTTCGGCCGCGCCCGCAAACGGCAGCTCTTCAACAGGTCACGAGTGCATGCTTGGGCGTGGCAGTTCCCGTCTGGATGGTTTGCGTATTGACGGGTTCAACGACCGTTCGCCGGATACCCGTTCTCTCCCGCTTATTGTGGCATGTATCGGTGCAGGGACGAAGATCTGCGACTGGCGTGGCGACGAGCAAGATGACGCACCTGTGGTCTTTTAACAGGTCATTCATTTGGAAATGACAGCATTGCTGACTTCTTGGCGCGGAAATCTTGCCGATCGATTCGTAGGGCGACCATTGCGGTAACGATCGTGCCTTGCGAAGCCGCCGCAGGGCGCTTGATCCGCGAACCAGGGTAGGAGTGCTTCTCCTTGCTTCGAGAGATCGGGCCGGTACACTTGCGCCATGTCCTACCTCGGCACCGGCCCCCGATCGACTGAGCGGGCGAGAGCGTGACGAACGCGCTTGCATCCCGCCTGCTCCAGGATGCCATGGAGATGCACCGGCGCGGCGCCGTCGCCGAGGCGGCGGCGCGCTATTCCCAGGTCCTCAGCTTCGATCCGAAGAACGTCGACGCGCTCTGCCTGCTCGGCATGGCGGCGAGCCAGCAAAAACAATTCGCGCAATCGGTCGAGCTGCTGCGCAAGGCGGTCAAGGTGGCCCCGCGACACGCGCCCGCCCACAATCTGCTGGGGGCGGCGCTCAAGGAGCTCGGCCGCGCCGAGGAGGCGCTCAAGAGCTTCGATCGCGCGATCTCGCATCAGCCGGATGTCATGGAGCCTTATGTCAACCGCGCGGATTTGCTCATGGCCTTGAACAGGCCCGCCGAGGCGGTCGCAACCTATGACCGCGCGCTCGCGGTGCGGCCGAATTTTTTCGAAGGCTGGTGCAATCGCGGCGTGGCGCTCGAGGCCATGGGCCGTCTCGACGACGCCGTCGCGAGTCACGACCGCGCGCTCGCATTGCGGTCCGACCTTGTCCCCGCTCACGCCAACCGGGGCAATGCGCTGGCGGCGCTGGGCCGCCACGACGTCGCGGTCGAGAGCTTCGATCGGGTGCTGGCCGCAAATCCCGATTTTGCCGAGATCCATTTGAACCGCGGCAATTCGCTGGCGCGACTCGGCCGCCGCGACGAGGCGCTGGCGAGCTATGCCCGCGCGCTCGCGATCCGGCCCGATCTCGCGGAGGCCGAGTTCGGCCGCGGCATCGTCTTCCGGGATCGATGTCGCCTCGCGGAGGCGGTCGCATGTTTCGATCGCGCGATCGCGCTCAATCGCAATCCCGCCGTGCGCGGACTGCTGCACTCCCATCGCGCCGAGCTGCTCAATCTGCTCGGCCGTTTCCCCGAGGCGCTCGCCGACGTGCAACGCTGCCTCGAGGTGGCGCCCGATGACGATCAGGCGCTGTTCGCCATCTCGCTGATCGAATTGCTGCACGGCCGCTGGTCGCAGGCCTGGCCGAAATACGAGCGGCGCATCGCGCTCGGAGTCGGCGTTCCGCCGAACTACACCGCCCCGCCCTGGCGGCCCTGGCGCGGCGAGAGCCCGCAAGGCGACTTGCTGGTGCTGCGCGGCGAGCAGGGCCTCGGGGATCACTTGCTGTTCTCCCGCTTCGGCGCCCACCTGGCGAAGCTCGGACATCGGGTCGCGCTATGGACCAAGCCGAGCTTGCAACCGCTGCTGCGGACGGTGCCCGGGGTCGAGCGCGTCATTACCGATCCCGCGGAGCTGCATGGAATCGAGGACGTTCGCCTGGTCGGCATGATGAGCGTGCCCGGCATCCTCGGCACGACGCCCGCGACCGTGCCGCAGAACGTGCCGTTCCTGGCGGCCGAGCCCGAGCGGGTCGCGGCGTGGCGCGAGCGCCTGGGCACGCACGGGTTTCGGATCGGGATCGCCTGGCAGAATGCCGGCGCCTCCTATCTCGACCCGCTCCGCTCGATCCCGCTGCGTGAATTCGCTCCGCTGTGCGAGATTCCCGGCGTGCGCCTCGTCTCGCTGCAGAAGGGGCCGGGCGAAGAGGAGGTGACCGCGTTCGAGGGCCGCATCGAGACGCCGGGCGCGCCGTTCGACGAAAGCGGCGCGTTTCTCGACAGCGCCGCGGTGATGATGAACCTCGACCTCGTCGTGACCTCTTGCACCGCGGTCGCCCACCTCGCCGGCGCGCTCGGGCGGCCGACCTTCGTGGCGCTGATGCATGTGCCGGAGTGGCGTTGGCTCATCGATCGCGATGACAGCCCCTGGTATCCGACCGCGCGGCTGTTTCGCCAGTCGACCGCCGGCGAGTGGCCCGGCGTCTTTGCCCGCATCGCCGATGCGGTGCGCGGGCTCTCGCCGCGATCGTAGGTTGGGTCGACCCCGGGCTTGACCCGGGGGAGACCCAACAATCGCCTGGCCAGCCGCGGGCCGTTGGGTCTCGCAAGGGCTCGACCCAACCTACCGGTCCCGACGGGCTGCGCTCACGCCTTTTGCGCCCAGAACTGATACATGGCGGCGAAGGTCCCGGGCCGCTCGCTTTCGAATTTCCCCCAGTATTCGAGCCGCAGCATGCCGGGATCGTCGGGAAACCGCTGCCGATAGGCGGCGGCGACCGGGGCCGGGAGCTCGAAGCCGATCAGTCGAAGACCAAGCGCGTCGAGCAGGGCTCCGATCTCCGCGATGGTGAAGCGGTGCTCCTCCACGTGGAACAGCATGTCGCGGCATTCGCTTACGCTGAAGAAATCGTTGAATTGCTCGAAGCTTCGAAACTCTCCGCTCAGCAAGGCCTGCCGGCACTCGCGGATGCCCGGCCCAGTCGGCCGATAGCCGCGCTCGGCGCAAAATGCGCGCGCCGCAACGACGTCGCGGCGGGCGAGCTCGCTGTAGAGGCCTACCGCCATCAAGCCGGACGGCCGCAACAGCGACAGCAGCACCCGCCACCCGGCCGCGGGATCGGCGAGATGATGCAGCACGCCCCTCGTGTCGATGAGATCGAAGGTGCGGCCGAGCGAGCCGAGCTTGAGTATGTCGGCCTGCGCGTAAGCGATGTTGTCGAGGCCGAGCTCGCGCGTCTTGCGCAGCGCGTAACCGAGGCTCGCGAGACTGAGATCGACGGCGAGCAACCGCGCGCCGGCGAACCGTTGCGCCATGCCGATCGGATGCTGACCGGTGCCGCAGCCCGCGATCAGGATGTCCACGTCGGTCTTGCCGAGCGCGCGAAACGGAGCGAAGGGAAATCGCTGGCGGAAATAGCCGTCGAGCGGAGCCGGCGCACGCCGGGGGGGCGCCAGCACCCAGCGCGGATAAGGGTTTTCCTCGTATTGTTGCCTGACCTGAACGGACGTTGCGTCCTCGATCGGGGTCAGCCGCGGGATCGTCTCGCGCAAACGTCGCTCTTCCCGTGGCTCCCGCAATTGCTGCGTCAGGACCGCATCGAGCGCGGCCGGCCACGGACGCTCCAGCAGCTCGTCGACATCGGGCAAGGCGGCAAGCGCGAAGTAGCAGCCGGCCAATGCCACCGGCAGCGGCTCGGCGGCGGACTTTTTCATGACCGCCTCAGCGAGCGATTGCTTGAGCCGTTCCGCCGCCGCCGCCTCCTCCGGCGTCGTCGCGAAAACGTATTCATTGATGAAGCACTGCCGCGCCAGCGCGCAGCAAAAGCCGAGCACGTCCGTCTCGGCCGTCGCGTCCGCCGCTCGCTCGAGCAGCGCACCGCGAACGTTGGTCAGCAGCCGTTCCAATGCGACGTCGCGCACCGTCGCCGATACCAACATGCAGCGCAGCAACGGATCGTCCGCGAACGCGACAAAGCCGGCAGACCCGAACAGCTCCTCGAGCGACAGCCGCCGGGGCCAGGCGTCCGCCGCGCGCGCCAGCGCCTCCGGCAGCGCCGGAATGACCTTGCACAGCGTCGCGCAGGCGTCCTGGTACTTTTCGTCGAACTGCTCGGGCGTGACGGCGAGCGCCCGCGCGAATGCCGCGGACGCCTCGGCGCGCCTGCCCTGCGCAAGCAACACGACTGCGAGATTGTTATGGTTGCCGCCGTTGTCGGGCGCAAGGCGGACCGCCTGCCGCAACTCCGCCACCGCTTCCTCCGATCGGCCGAGCGCATGGAGCGCAAGACCGAGATCCTCGTGGTAGGCGACGACGCCATCGTCGATCGCGATCGCTCGTCCGATCCATTCGACTGCGCGATCCGGTCGGCCGCCGTGCAGCGCCAGGTTGCCGAGCAGGTGCAGGCTGTCGGCATGATCGGGATCGACGGCAAGAATCTCGCGGCAGAGCGCCTCGGCCTCGGCCAGAAAGCCGTACTGCCGCCGGCGGACCGCTTCGACGAACATCGGCCGAACCTGCGCCGCACGTCCCGCGGCGTGGGCGCCGGTGCGCCCCCCGATCTTGCGACCGGCGCGGCGCTGCTTGCGATTCATCCGACGCTCCGCGGCTCGTCGCGATGGCCGGCTCCCGCACGATCGGCCGCGACCCGGTCAAGCTCGCCGCGCAGGCGCTCGATCACGCTGTCCCAGTCCCCGATCGAGGGCTGACGGAACAATCGCGCGCTCGGATACCACCGGCTTGTCTCGCCCGCGACCAGCCACCGCCAGTCGGGCGCGAACGGCAGCAGGATGAAGACCGGCCGGCCCATGGCGCCGGCGAGATGCGCGACCGAGGTGTCGACCGTGACCACGAGATCGACGAGCGCGACGACCGCCGCGGTGTCGGCGAAATCCTCGAGCTCCGCCCCGATATGGGCGATGCCCGGCTCGCGCGCCAGCCGCTCGGCGTCTTCGTCGCGCAGCTCGCGCTGGATGCTGACGAAGCGCGCGCAGCCGGTCGGCGACAGCGCGATCGAGCGGTTGCGGTCGTTGGGATGCGAGGGGTTTCCCGACCAGGCGATGGCGATGCGCGGCCGATCGAGCGCCTCGAGGCGCGCACGCCACTTGGCGATGCGCGCCGCGTCCGCCTGCAGGTAGGGGATCTCGGCGGGGATCGTCGCGGGCTCGGTCTTGAACGCCAGCGGCAGGCTGCCCAATGGGCAATGCACGTCGAAGGCGGGAAGCTCGTCGCCGCGCGCGACGATGCGGGCGACGCCCTCGACCGCGGCCAGCAGCGCCTCGAGCTGCGGCTGCACCTCCAAGATGACCTTGGCGCCCATCCGCGCCAACGACGGGATGTAGCGCGCGAACTGGATGGTGTCTCCCAGTCCCTGCTCGGCGTGCAGCAGGATGGTCTTGCGCTGCAGCGGATAGTCGCCGAGCCAGAGTGGACGGCCGAGGCCGCGCGGCCGCATGCCGGCGCGCCGCCAGCGCCATTCGTATTCCTCGAAACCCCGGCGAAAGTCGCCGACCGTCAGCAGCGTCAGCGATTGGTGGAAATGCGCGTCGGCGTAATCGTCGCGGATTTCGACCGCCTTCCGATAGCTGACGAGCGCTTCGCGATGCCGGTTGAGCGCCGCGAGCGCGAGGCCGCGATTGTTCCATGCCTTCACGTGATCGGGGGCGATCGACAGCGCCCGGTCATAGGCCACGACCGCCTCCTCGGGACGCTGCAGATCGGACAACGCGATGCCGCGATTGTAGTGCGCCATGGGATTGGCCGGCGAGACCGCCACGGCGGCATCGAAATCGACGAGCGCCTCCTGGTGTCGCGCGAGCGCGGCCAAGGCAATTGCGCGATTGAGCCGGGCGTCCGGATGGTGCGGGACGAGCGCCAAGACCCGCTCGAAGGCCGCGAGCGCCTCCTGCGGCCGTCCGAGGCTGAGGAGCGCATGGCCGCGTTGATGCATCGCCTCCGCGTCGCCGGGCTGCAAGGCCAGCGCCTTGTTGACCCAGGCATCGGCAGCGCGGGGATTGATCTTGAGCGCCGCGGTGATGAGCCGGTAGGCTTCTCCCGCCTGCCCGCGTTGCGCCTTGACCGTGCCGAGCAGGTTGAGCGCATCGAATTGATCGGGCACCGCCTTGAGCACGCGGGCATAGATCTTCTCGGCCTCGCGCAGCCGCCCCTGCCGTTGCAGCGTCACGGCCTCTTGCAGCGCCTGCCCGATATTCGGCGGCGAGCGGCGGGGGGCTGACGCGGTCATCGGTGCTGGTTTCCGTGCGCGGGGGTCGAATGTCCGGACAAATGCGGTGAATTGTCAAATCGATGCAAGACGGCGCGTTTGCGGCGGCCGCCGCGACCGCAAGCGCGCTGCGCTCGATTCGGGCGAGGCGAGACTTGGGCGGCGGCTCAGTAAGCGTGCCGCTTGCGACTCGGCCTGCCCTCGGTTGGCACACCGCCGCCCCAGCGCGGGTTCGGATTGCAGAACCCGCGGTTTCCCGCGATCACTTCCTGGACGCACATTTCGAGGCTTCGCATGCTGCAGTTCCAGGTGACGTCATGGCCGATATTGCTCACCGCGCACCAGGGGCCTTCATAATAAGCTTGGCTTGCGGGAGCATCGACCAACATTGGTGTCGCCGTCGCTGCGACGACGAGCGCGATTCGCACGCTTCGGCCTCTAGGCATCATACCACCTCGTTTGACTCTCATCGGACTAGTCCAATTGGCGCACCGTGTTACAGCTCGCGGCGCGGGTCAGGGGCCGACCGTGCTGGTTTCGTCGAGGGGCGGCACGCTGAAGGCCTTCGAGGCTTCCCCGCGCCGCCAGCGGGCCCACATCATTGTGCAAGCGGTCTCAGTAACCGGACCGCTTTCGACTCGGCCTGCCCTCGGTTGGCACACCGCCACCCCAGCGCGGGTTCGGATTGCAGAACCCGCGGTTTCCCGCGATCACTTCCTGGCGGCACATCTCGAGCGTGCGCATGCTGCAGTTCCAGGACATCTCGCGGCCGATATTGGTGACTGCGCACCAGGGCGCTGCCGCGACGGCGGTCACAACGAGGATGAATCGCATGGCGGCCTCCACGCATCTTGCCGATCCCGCAACTTGAATTTAGCAGCGGCCGACACGGTCCGGCAACGGTTATCCCGCCCTCCCCGCTCAACTCGCCTCGACCGTGAAGCTTCGGGGGCGCTCGCCGCGCCGAGACATTTCCCACATCGTCGCATAGGCGCTCTCGATGTGCCGGCACAATCGGGCCGAATCGAACAACGGCGACGTTGTGCGATTGCGATCGAGCTTTCTTCGCGTATCCGCATGCAACGTCGGATCGGTCGCGAGCCTCAGCGCCAGCGCCTCGTAGTCGTCGAGATTTCCGGTGATCAGCTCGGGCAGCCCGACGGCATGGAGGAGGCCGGGGATCGCGCGCCAGCACGGAGCGATAGACCGCTTCCGCCTCGGCGATCCGGCCCATCTGATGCAGCATCTTGGCTTGGTCGATGGCCTGCATTTTTGAGCGGCCCGC
>WNFD01001931.1_pt1 | contig 20863 bp, 20 predicted proteins | sample 5400491 | NCBI WGS metagenome assembly WNFD01 (sample SAMN13153343, study PRJNA577476) | soil metagenome | isolation source: 120 cm saprolite under Douglas fir tree site 2 hole 2 replicate 2 | place: USA:California | collected 2015-04-18
ACAAACCCGACCACGCCGAGGATCAACCCGGCCAGCGCGAGGCCTCCGCCACCAAGCGTGCCGCCGCTCGACGCGACGCGCTGGCGCGAGATGAATCCCAAGATCGCAGCCGTCGGACCAAGCGCGACGCCCAGGCAGATGAAGAAGCACACGACGCCGACGATGCCGACGACCAGCGACGCGATCGCCAATCCGTCAGTGCGCTGCGAGGCGTATGCCATCGCGCCCGGCGTGTATCCCATCGGCGCGGGGGGCACGTAGCCACCGGGGATGTAGCCGCCTCCGGGTGGGGGTGGTGGCGGGATGAATCCGCCACCCGGCGGTGGCGGCGGGGGCGGAACAAATCCTCCGCCCGGCGGCGGCGGGGGCGGAGGTGGCGGAACGAATCCTCCACCTGGTGGCGGCGGCGGTGGCGGCGGGTTGCCACCCGGCGGGGGCGGCGGTGGCAAGTCCGACATCAGAGTCCTCCTATCCCGCTTTCGGGGTGGTCGAGCCAATCTCGAAGCTGTGAATGATCCATGCCTGCATCGCCAGCGAGTACGCGGCGGTGAAGACGATCCCGATGCCGCACGCGATCACGCCAAGTGAGCTCACGAAACTCGCGGCGATCAGCATAAGCCCGGCGATCAGGGTGTTGGTCGGGTTCGCGCGCGAGCGCGCGAGCACGTCTCCGATGCGCAATCCGGCGCCGATTCCGCCGCCGTCGGTCGCGAGGATCACCGCCGGGAGCATGAACGTCAGGGCGAGGCTGCCCAGCGTGAAGACCCCGAATGCGCCCAGGTTGAGAAGGAGGGCCACCGCGATCAGGGCAGGGTTGCCCTGGCCATGGTTCTGCTGGATCGCGATCGTCACGCCGGGTATGTAGAGCAACAGCCCGACAGCCACCAGGATCAGGGCATATACGAGCTCGACGACGAACACGCGCGCACCACGCCCAAGATGGGTCAGGTTGGCGGGCGCGAGCCTCTCCTCGCCCGCGCGCAACCGATCCAGCGAGCCGAGCATCCAGCCGATGCCGTTGATCGGGCCCACGATCGGGATCAGGTAGATCAGCCCGATGATGAGAATCTTCGTGACCCACTCGGGATCGCGCACCGGCCAGACGAAGGCTTCGGTGATGCGGTCCACGCTATTGGGCCGGCGGACCCGAAATCGACAAAAGGAGGAAGACGAGCCAGGCCACGCTCACGACGGCGCCAACCGCGGTCGCCACGATGCCGAGGATCCAGGCTGTCCTCGCAAGGGTCCGATTGCGCGAGGCCAACCCGGACGCTTCGAGCCGGCCGGCGGCGGACCGGCCCATGAAGTAGGCGACGGGCCCGCAGACCAGGCCGGGAACGCCGAGCGGGACCCCAAGGACCAGTCCGACGATGGCCACCTCCAGCGCGATGAGGGCGCGGTTGTCGAACGGCTGCGCCGCGCCGTTTTGGGGAGGCGGGTATGCCGGCGGCGGGTGGTACGGGGCGACCGGCGGCGGCTGGACCGGGCGAAGGACGCTCATTTCAGGAGCGATCGGGCGATCACGACCCGCTGGATCTGGTTTGTACCCTCATATATCTGGGTGATCTTGGCGTCCCGCATCATCCGCTCGACCGGGTAGTCGGAGATGTAGCCGTAACCGCCCAGGATCTGCACGCAGTCGGTGGTCACCTTCATCGCCATGTCGGAGGCGAACAGCTTGGCCATCGCGGCGACTTTGGTGAGGTCGGCCGCCTTGGCGTCGACCTTGGTCGCGGCCAGATAGACGAGATGGCGCGCCGCCTCGATCTGCGTCGCCATGTCGGCGAACATGAACTGGATGCCCTGGAAGCTCGAGATCGGCTGACCGAACTGCTTGCGCTCTCGCGCGTAATTCAAGGCGTAGTCGAATGCTCCTTCCGCGATGCCCAGCGCCTGGGCGCCGATTCCCGGTCGCGAGCGGTCGAGGACCGCGAGCGCGATCTTGAAACCCGCCCCCTCCTCACCCAGCCGGTTCGCGACGGGAACCTTCACGTCCTCGAACACCAACTGCGCCGTGGGAGACCCGCGAATGCCCAGCTTGTGTTCGAGCTTCGACGCCTGCCAGGGGCTGTGCTCCCTCTCGAGCACGAAGGCCGAGATGCCTTTGTGGTTGGCCTCGGGATCGGTCTGGGCGAAGACGACCAGCGTGCCCGCAACGCTGCCGCCGGTGATGAACTGCTTGGTCCCGTTGAGGACGTACTCGTTGCCGTGGCGCCTGGCGCGCGTCTTCATCGCGGCGGCGTCCGAGCCGCTTCCAGTCTCCGAAAGTGCGTATGCCGCGACCTGCTCCCCTGACGCCAGAGGTGGGCAGAGCCGCTTCTTCTGCTCCTCCGAGCCGGCGACCAGGATCGGATACGACCCCAGCGCCTGGACCGCGAGGATCAGCGACGAGGTGGCGCAGGCCTTGGCGATCTCCTCGATGCCCATGCAGATGGTGACGCTGGAGCCGGAGATGCCTCCGTACTCCTCGGGGAAAGGGATGCCGAGAATGCCGTTCTCGGCGAAGAGCCTTTCGATGTCCTTCGGGTATTCGGCCTTCTCGTCGATCTCGGCCGCGCGCGGCGCTACCCTGTCCTGCACGAGCTCTCGGATCGTGTCTCGGATCGCAACCTGCTCCTCGGAGAGCTCGAAGTTCATCAGGCTGAGATTAACCTCAAGTCGAACCCCTCACCGAAAGAGGTCCCTGGCGATGACGACGCGCTGCACCTGGTTCGAGCCCTCGTAGATCTGCAGCGCCTTGGCGTCGCGGACGTGACGCTCGAATGGGCTGCCCGACACCGTGCCCTCCTCGCCGGCGAGCTGAAGCGCGTCCAGCGCGAGCTGCATGGTGGTATCCGTGCAGTGGAGCTTCGCCATCGAGGCCTGGCGCGTGAACGGGCGCCCGGCGCCGCAGAGCCAGGCGGCGTTGTAGGCGAGCAGCTGCGCCGACTCGAGCCTCGTGGCCATGTCGGCGAGCACGAACTCATCGCCTTGTTCACGCGCCCGTCCCTTCATAAGTGCGGTGGCCTCGTCGATCGCCGCCCGTCCGATCCCCAGCGCCTGGCCGGAGATTCCGATCCGGCCGGAATCGAGGGCGCGCATCGCGACGGTGAAGCCCTGGCCCTCGGCGGCGAGCCGGTTGGCCGCCGGCACGACGACGTCCTCCAGGACCAGCTCGCCGGTCGGCGACCCGTTCAGGCCCATCTTCTTGAACAGCTGCCCGACCCGCAGGCCCGGGGTGCCGGCCGGCACCAGGAACGCGCTCACGCCGGCCGCCCGCTCGTCCGTTCCGGTGCGCGCGAACACGATGTACAGGCCGGCTCGCCCGATGTTGGTGATGAAGATCTTGGTGCCGTTGAGCACGTAGCCGTCGCCGAAGCGGCGTGCGCTCGTCTTCAGCGAGGCGGCGTCGGATCCTGAAGCCGGCTCCGTCAGCGCAAACGCGCCGAGCAGCTCGCCGGAGGCAAGGCGCGGCAGCCATCGCCGCTTCTGCTCCTCCGTACCGAAAAGGAGTATCGGCTCGCTGCCGACGCTCGTGTGGACGTCGATGATCACGGAAGTCGACGCGCACGCTCGGGCGAGCTCGTCAATGCATAGCGTGAATGCCAGGGCATCCAGCCCCGCGCCCCCGTACTCACGGGGGATCAGAACGCCAAGCAGGCCGGCGTCCGCCGCTGCCGAGACCGCCTCTTCGGGAAACCTGTGATCGCGATCGACCTCGGCCGCGAATGGCAGCGCCACCGATTGCGCCAGCTCGCGCACTCCGTCGCGAAAGATCGCGTGCTCGAGGGGCAGATCAAGGTCCATCAGTGACGCGAGCCGGGGGCACACATGCCGGTCGAGCGCCATCGGCGGCCGGAGCCAAGGAGAGGGTGGCGCGAGGAGGAGCGCATCGTTGATGCGTGACGACGAAGCGCCAGGCCCCTCGACGCCGGCTTCAGCGCCGCAGGCGCCCGGTCGCCTAGGGCGCTCCAACGCTGTGGGCTCCTGGCTCGTGTCACTTGAACCCCAATTACAATATGCGGTTGCGGTATGGAAGCAGGACCTCGGTACCTCGAAGGCACCACTGTCGGCAGTGGGCGCGACATCATCGGGGTGCGCCGGGACCGGATCGCCGACATCATCAGCACCGGGCGCGAGATCATCGCCCGCGCCAAGTCGGAGAAGCTCCTGCCCGACACCATCACCGGCGCCACGGCGGCGCTGCTGGTGACGATCGCCGGTTACGGTGAGCCGCTCTCAGAAGGACAGTGGCGGGAGCTCGCGGGCGTGGTCGGCGGGATCATGCGCGACAACACCTATGCGGATCTTGCCCGGCTCAGGACGTTGATTACCCAGGAGCAGTTCTTGAACGTCGCGCGCAACCAGGGATATGGCCGGTTCATCCGACGGCTCGACGACGGGCGATGGGTATGTGAGCTCTCGCCCAAGCTCGAGGATCTTCCCGACGAGTAATTCCTTGTCTGCGCTCGTGCGATCCCGGCCGGTCCGCATTGCATCGGCCGTCGTCTTCGCACTGGCGATCCTCAGCCCGGCGGCGGTGGTCTTTGCGGTCGTGTGGACGGCGCCGAATGCTGTGCCGGCCTCCAGCGCCGCGGTCGACACCGAGCCGACTCGCCTGCTGCCGGCGCCCGATGTTCAGCAGGTCGGGCTCCCGACCTCCCCGATCAACGTCTACGCGAACACCATGTCAGGCGTAGTCCCATGCCCGCTCTGCGAGATCCCGCCCCGTGTTTACGTGCCCAACAGCACGGCCGGCACGGTTGACGTCATCGACCCGCTTACGTTCAAGGTCATCGACCACTACGCGGTGGGATCCATCCCCCATCACATCGCCCCGGCTTGGGACATGAGTGCGCTCTACGTCGACAACGAGGGCTCGAGCTATCTCACGGTGATCGACATTCACACCGGCCGACCGACCGGCCAGCAGATCGGCATCCCGTTCCCCTACAACCTCTACTTCACGCCTGACGGCACCAAGGCCATCGACGTCGTCGAGCGACTGCAGCGGATCGAGTTCCGCGACCCGCACAACGCCTGGAACCTGCTCGGGTCTGTCGCCATCCCATGGCCCGGCGCCGACCATCTCGACTTCAGCGCCGATGGCAGCTACCTGATGATCTCGACCGAGTACTCCGGCATCGTGGCGAAGGTCGATACCGTCAACATGCGGCTCGCCGGATACGTCCATGTCGGCGGCCTGCCGATCGACGTGAGGCTGTCGCCGGACGGCACCGTGTTCTACGTGACCAACCAGGGGCGCATGGGCGTGTCGGTGGTCGATCCGATCGGGATGAGGGAGATCCAGTTCATCCCGACCGGCCGCGGGGCGCACGGCCTCCAGGTGTCACGCGACACGAAGTCGTTGTACGTGTCCAACCGGCTCGAGGGCTCCATCTCGGTGATCGACTTCGCGACACGCAGCGTGGTCGCCAAGTGGGTCATCCCCGGTGGCGGAAGCCCGGACATGCTGCAGCTCAGCCCTGACGGCACGCAGCTGTGGGCTTCGGGCCGCTACCACGCGACCGTCTACGTGTTCAACACAGTCACCGGGGAGCTGGGCGTAAGGATCCGGGTCGGGTCCGAGGACCATGGCCTGACCTACTTCCCAAACGTCGGCCTGCACAGCCTGGGCCACAACGGCGTCTACCGCTAGGCAGTCAGAGGTCCGGGTCTGGGAGGAGCCGGTTCGCGGCTCTTTCGGAGATCAGTCGACCCTTCTTCTGCCGGGGGTGGAGCGCATGCGCCTGACGACAAGGGGCCAGGGGCCGCCGCCACCCATCCATCACCTCACGGGCCTGACGCCGGTCGAGGCGGGTTTCGGCAGCTCAACGTTCCGCATGCCCGTGACGCCCTGGCTGCAGACCACAGTGCCGGGAGTAATCGTGGGCGGGGTCATCGCATTCTTGGCGGACGGGCCGCTGGGCACGTCGATCGTCACGATGCTCCCACCGCTCGCGTACATGACCACTTCCGACATCTCGCTCAGCTTTCTGCAGCCGGGCACCCTGGACAGCGGGACGCTGGTCGGGCGGGCACGGCTCATCCACGGCGGGCGGTCGGTGGCGCTTTCGGAGGTGACGATCGAAGACAGCCTCGGCCGGCACCTCGCGTACGGCACGTCGCGCGGCTTCATCCTCACCGCGCCGGGTGCGCCCTCGGCGCCTTCGGACAATGGACCGCGACCCGCATACGCGACGCCCGATCCTTACCTGCGTCCTGTCGCGGGCGCGCCGGTCTCGCAGGACGACTGGAACCGGATTACGGGCCTGGAGGTCCTCAAGCACTGCATCGAGGGGACCTGCACGCCACCTATCTATCACCTCACCGGGCTGCGCCCGACGCAAGCCGAGGAAGGCAGCTGCACCTTCGTGATGCCCGCCAGCCCGTGGCTGGCATCGCCGTCACCGGTGTTATATGGCGGCGCGATCGCTCTGCTGGCCGACGCGGCTCTGTCATGCGCGGTGATGACGATCAATCCCGCCGGCAGCTCGTTCGCGCCCCTCGACCTGAAGGTCAACTATCTGCGACCTGTCATGCCCGATGGCGGGCTGATGACGGCGCAGGCAAAGCTCGTCCACCGCGGGCGCTCGATGGCCGTCGCGACGGCAGAGCTCACCAACCAGGAGGGCAAGCGGATCGCCCTGGCCAGCTCGAGCACGATGCTGCTCCCGGGGCGACCCTGGAGCGATCTCGCCGAAGCGACCGACCGCGGGGTACCAGATCCAGCCTGATTGCTCGCCGGCGAGTTGGGAGGAGGCCCGCCACCGGGCGGGCCTCCTTTCCGATTACAAGGCTCCGATCAGGTGAACTGCTCGGCCGAGATCTCGAGCCCGTTGATGGCTTCCAGGGGCTCGCTGAGGGTGCAGTGGACGTGGGTCCCGGTCGAGGTCGGCGTCACGGTACAGCCCCCGTGGCTGACGCCGTACCAGTTGCCCGAGCCGTTGTCGAACTGCACGCTGAGGTCGGTCGCGATCCCGTCGAGGTCGAAGTCGATGCCCGTGAGCTTGTCGTTGGGACCGTCGATCGAGTAGGTGACGTTGGTGACGTTGTAGCCGGTGATCGCGCCCTGCCCGGTGCCGGCGTGCGTGACGGGCACATTGTTGGCGCCCATGAACGCGAAGGCGGCGCCGGCAAGGATGACGGGGAGGCCGAGGGGAGCCAGGAACAGGATGAGTTTTCGCATTTCGTTCCTACCCCCCACCTAATCCGCGCCAGCTACGTGCATGGCGGTGGTGGTGACATTCGATTCATGCATGTTGTAGCAGTCGACGATGTCGCCGGTGACGGTGCAATGGGGAGACACTCCCTTGTTGCTGTAAACGGTGCCGCTGCCGCCGTCGAACCAAACCTGGACCGTATTTGGCGCGGGGTCCATCTGGAACTGAATGTGAACTATGGAGTTGGTCGGTGGGATGTAGTAATCGACATGGAGCAGTTGGACGTTATAGCCCAACACGTCGTTTCGCCCTGCGCCAATCGACTGTGCGGACACAGTGTTGTGCGCCATGAAGCCGAAAGCGCTCGTTACGAGGACGGCGCCAATGGCAATGGGCAACAGAAACAGGACCAGCCTGCGCAATATCAACCTCCTTCCTGGGTTGTGGCGCGTTTCCGAGCCTCGATTTCAGTAACAGGGCTGCCCGGACCCCTCGAGAGTGCCCGCACCTCCGATCGAAAGCCTGATGGAACTGGTTGGAGGCTAGGCGCAGCCGAACGGAAGGTCGTCAGGGCAATCCCTGATCTTTAGTTGCGTGCTTCATGCGGGAATTAATCGAGGACTACGACCGCGTCGCTGCCCTGGAAGTGACCAGGGGGGACGGATAAGTCGCCGTGAGCATCGAGGGTCACCCACCCGTGGGCGCCCTGCAGGAGGCCGCGCACAACCTCGCGGTCGAATTTGGACTGCAAGGTCGAATTGCCGGCGAGGTTCCAACTGCCGTCACCAGACACGCAGCGCTGCCCCAGGCAGAGCTCGACGGAGGAAGGGATGACCTCCGAGGCTTGGTGCGGAAGAGGCAAGCTGAGGAAGATGGACACGGTGCCGTCCCCGGCCTCGGAGCCAAGGTTCAAAGTTTCCGGTTCGATCCGGACGGCCGCCGGCAGAAGCATCTCGGGCAGGGAAACCCGCACGACGCCGGCGTGGGTCGTGGGCACGACGTTGGCGGCGTTGAGCGCGACACCGACAGCGAGGAGCCAGGCTGCCCCAGCAGCGCTCAGGATGACCCTCGGCCGTAGAAGGCCGCGGATCATCCAACGCCGGCAGCAGTCGGCGCCGCCGGACTGGGCGAGGCAGGCGAGACGCCGCTGTTGCGAGTTCGATAGAAGTAGAAAAGCTCGCCATCGTGGATCGCATACCAATGCTCGCGACCTTTCTGCTCGTGCAGGATCATTCGGTCGTGGCGGTCGGCCAGTCGAGCGAGGCTCGCCATGGATGTAACTTCGATCGCTCCATCGTTCCGAAGCGCCGCGATGGCCCCGACGTGCACGAGGTGGGAACCGTAGCGGCCTTCGATCCGATCCGCTTCATCCCTCTCGCGCAGCTCCCAAAGAAGGAGAGCCAACAGGAGCAGTGCCCCGCCGCCGAAAAGGCCCAACCCCCACTTGGCCCACGTCAACGCGTCAGCGACCTTGACGACAACGCCCAGCCCCACGATCCGATTCGGCACGCGCACGGGCTTGACGACGGTAGAGGCGAGGGTCGGCGCGAGGATTGCCTTCTCCCGATCCTGAGGCGTCGCCGGACCGCCTCCGAGCCCAGACGAAATCGACGACGCGGCCTGCCCGGCAGCGCCCAGGTCTGGGAGGGCGGTGGTGTCGAATTTCAGCACGGTCGAATCGAGGAAGAACGGCAGCCTGGGGGCCAGCTCGTTTTCGACCGGCACACCCCCGATGTTGGCCACGAGTTTCACGTGCGCGATCACCGTGACCCTTAGCTCGTCCGCCCTCAGGCCGACGTCATTGTCGTATGCCTGCGCCATCGCCAGCAGCAACGCCGCATCCAGGGAGCCCGTGATGTTTGCCTGGTTGACGAAAGGCGTTTCGGGCGCCATCACCACACTCCGCTTCCATCCGGTCTGAATGCTTTCGACCGTCGCCGTCATCTGCGTGGTGCCCGAGGCGACCACGGGATCGCTGGAGGTGATGACGTAGGTGAAACGAACCTGAATCTTGCCGGCCAGCCTCAGGAACAACGGGTCGCCGGTGCTCAAGTTGCCGTCGGGATAGACGGCGCCCTTGGGGGCCGTCCCGGTCCATGCGAACGAGCCGGTCTGGGTGTAGGGGACCTCGACTCCGCGCGTCGTGGTGGCAGGCTGCCGCCCCGCGTAAACGAGCAGCGCGGCCGAGGCGATCAGACCCACACCCATCACGGCCAGCGCGACTGCCGCCGAGGTGATAACGGTCGGGGGAGCCGGCCGCCGAGCGCTCTTGCGCCTTCTGCCGGCCAGGCGCGTGCGCTTCCGCTGGCCGAGAATCCAGTTGCTCAATGAGGACGGGACCCTCATGGCAAACAGCCCCGCAAGGCCGAATATCGTCGCGCCGTTCACCGGCGACCGCAGACCGCCAATCGCTCCGCCGATCCCACCCACGTGAAACCACTCCTTTCCGACCACATCCCCAGCGGTCGGACGGTATTCGTCGAGCCATGTGTTGTGGTCGCCCTTCATTACCAGCCGTGTCCCGTCAAAGCCGACCACGCGGTGAAGCACGATCTGGTTGTCAAGGATCGGATTGTGGTAGGCGACTACGTCGCCGACCATGTACTGGTCGGCCGGCCGCACTACCACCAGGTCCCCACCATTCAGGTAGGGCAGCATGCTGTTGCCGTAAGCGCTCAAGTACGACGTCGAGCCGAGCAGTGCCGCGGGGGCGAGGACCGCCCACGCGACACCGAACGCAAGCAGCGCCAGCCCCCAAGCCGCGACGGACAGCGGCTTCAGCGTCACGGCATCGTGGCCTCCCTCGTCTCCCTTCTGGGCAACGCCCGTGACGCACGCTAGTGAAGATGAAGGCGGCAGTCGTCAGGGATTTCCCTGATGTTTTCGTCGCACTTAACAGTTTTGCGATAGGCTCGGCGCTAGCGTCCATGTCGGAAAGGGAGGGGGCCCTCGCCGCCCTCGAGCACGTGCTCGAGACGGCGGCGGGCGGGCGCGGCGCTGGATTGTTTGTCGCCGGCGAGCCGGGATCCGGCAAATCGGCGTTCCTGAACCATGCCCGCCGGCGCAGCGCCGATGTTTTCCAGGTCGGCTGGGGTCAGGCCGACTCGGTCGAGGCTACGGTTCCCTTTGGCGTCTTCAGCCAGGCCTTTCGCAGCATCTCCACACCGGACCTTCCGGAGCCGAGCGAGCGCATGCTCGCCGCCCTCCCAACATCACGTACACAGGCTTTCCGCATCGCCCTGAATCACATGGAATCAGCGGCCGCGGCTCGGCCCGTGTTGATCATCCTCGACGACCTCCAGTGCGCCGATCCCGACTCGCTCGCACTCCTCGCATACCTCTGGCGACGCATCGACTCCACCGCTGCAGGCATCCTCGGCAGCTTCCGCTTCTGGCCAACCTTTGCCATGGATGTGGCGGGCCGGTTGCCGGGCGGCGAAGAGTCGATTGTGAGGTTGCCGCGTCTCGACGCCGGTCAGGTGGCCACATTGCTGCCGGCTCGGATCGGTCGTCACGCATTGCCCGAAGAGGTGGGCGAGATACTCGACCAATGCCGAGGAAACCCGCAGCTCGTCCAGCAATTGATCCTCCACCTCCGAGGCGCCCGCATCGATTCACGCATCTATTCACGCATCGAGGGTTGGCGCCGGACCGACCTTAGCGAGCTGATCTCTCGCTTTATTGGGGAATCCGATGAGCGGCGCATGGTGGCGTCGGCGGCCAGCGTTTTCGGCGATGTCTTTCGGCCCGCCCTCGCGATGAGGGCGGCCAGGCTCGACATCGGCGCCGCGCGCAACGGCCTCGAGGTCCTGTTCCAGGCGGGCCTGTTTGAGGCCCTCCCCGGCGGCGGCGCACGGTTCACCCATCCACTTGTCCGCCGCGTCATTTATGCCGCCCTCAGCCCGGTCTTGCGGGCGCAGCTTCACGCCGCCGCGATGCGTGCTCTCATCGATCACGGCGTCCCCGCCGTTGAAGCCGCCGAGCATGCGCTGCTCGCGGAGGCCGCGGGCGATCCAGGTGTCGTCGACGTGCTCGCCGAGGCAGGGCAGGCCGCGCTCGCGGCCGGCGACCTGGCCGGCGCCCGTCGCTACCTCGAGGGTGGCGCGGCGATGGCCGCCAACGGCGTCCGGCCGAGGCTGGCGTTCCTGCTGGGTCAAGTTCTGCTGGCCGAGGGGGAGCCGGCCTCGGCACTCTCGCTGTTCCGCGGCCTTGCCAACATGCGCAACGGAAACGGTGACGCCGCTCTGGGCCGCCGCTGGGTGGCGCGCGCACTCTTCGCGTGCGGTCGTTTTGAGGAGGCGGAGACCGAGCTTGAAGTCGCGGTGCACGGCGCTGAAATCGCGGGCGATCGAGGCGGGATGGCACGCGCCCAGGTCGATCGGGCAGCGATTGCCCTCTACACGAGGGGACCGGCGGCGGCGCTCGAGATGGCGAGGTCCGCATCGACGTTCCAGCTGACGAATCGGAAGCTGGCGACCGCAGCCTCCGCGGTGCTGGCATGCGCCGCGTACCAGAGCGGCGATCCGAGCGGCCTGCCCCTGATCGAGTCGCTGACGAGGGAGCTCGCTCGCTCGCCCATCGACGACATCGGCCCGCTCACATGGGGCTGGGGGGTGCTCGGCGTCTGTCTGCAAACAGCTCAGCTTGCGGAGAGGTTCGGTGAAGCCGACGCGGCCTTCGAGGCCCTATACCGGCACGTGCTGCGGCTGGGTCTGCCGGTCGCCATGGCGGCGCTGGCGACTGCTCGTGCCCACCACCTCTGCCAGCTGGGTCGTCTGGCGGAGGCGAAAGCGATGGCCGAGGTCGCCCAGGGAGCTGCGCGTGGCGCGCCTGGGCTCGTCATCTGGGCTGAGGCCGTGACCGCTGAGATCCTGTTCGAAACGAGCCAGGCGGTCGCGGGCATGGAGCGGCTGCGCCGGGCCCAGGACCAGGCCGCAAAAGAAGGAGCGCCCGTAATGCTGAGCGCTCTCTTGAACCACCTCGCGGCGCTCTTCGAGCTGGACAGCGGTCGGCCTTCGCGTGCGGCTGAGCTGTACGAGCGGGTGGAGCTCGATATCGTCGCGGCCGGAGTCGTCGACCCAGGCGTCGTTTCCTGGGCCACGCCTGCCATCGCCGCCCACCTCGCCACCGGACGGCTCGACGCGGCGCGGCATGTGGTGGAATGGCTGGAGCGCGCCGCTTCGGCGCTACCGAGCCGCCAGCCCACCGCCATGGCGGCCCTGGGCCGAGCGCAGCTGGCCGAAGCCGAAGGCGACGCGATCACCGCCGAAATGGAGTACCGCAAAGCGCTGGCGATCTTCAACGAGCTGCCGCTGCGATTGGCGATCGTGCAGGCCTCGATTGGGCAGGCCAGGCTGCTCCGCATCCAGGGCCACGTGCGGGCGGCGCGCGACATACTCGTCCGCGCCGTTGAGCTGGGCAGCGAGGCCGGCGCCGGCCGGCTCGAAGCCCAAGCCAGGCAGGAGATCGTCATCAGCGGCGGACGCTTCCGCCAGCACCGAGACCCCTCGCACCTGACCCCGCAGGAGACCAGGGTCGCCGCGCTTGCACGTCAGGGCCTGTCCGACCGAGACATCGGGCGAAAGCTCTTCATCTCCCAGAAAACCGTCGAGACGCACCTCATGCGCGTCTACCGGAAGATGGAGGTCGGCAACCGTAGGGAGTTGATGCTGCGCCACGCCTAGCGGGCGATGGAGCTGCTGATCAGCAGCCGAGGAGACGCGCGACGGACCTTCTGATCAGCAGCCCAGGAGGCGGGCGATTAGCATCCGCTGCACTTCCGATGTGCCCTCCCCGATCTCGTTGACTTTGACATCGCGCCAGTAGCGCGCGACCGGGTAGTCCTCCATGAATCCGTACCCGCCATGGATCTGGACTGCCTGGTCGGCGGCGCGCTTGGAGGCCTCAGATGCGTAGAGCTTGCACATCGCGGCGAGCATGCGCACCTCGTCGGTGGCCTTGCCTGCACCGTGCATATAGGAGACGGCGGCGCGGTACACCATCGTTCGCGCGAGCTCGGTCTCCATCGCCATGTCCGCCAGCTTGAACTGGATCGCCTGGTGCTTCGAGATCGGGACGCCGAAGGAGCGCCGCTCCTTGGCGTAGGCGAGCGATGCGTCCAGGCACGCCTGCGCGAGGCCGACCGAGAGCGCGGCGATCGCGATGCGGCCGCCCGTGAGCGTGTTGAGGAACTGCCTGTACCCGCCACCGCGCTCGCCGAGCAGGGTCTCGGACGGGACCTCGCAGTTCTCGAAGCTCAACGGGTGGGTGTCGGATGAGTGCCAACCCAGCTTTCGATACGACTCGAGCACGTGGTAACCGGGCGTGCCGGTTGGGATCATGAAGGCGCTGATCTCGGGGCCGCCGCGCTTGTTCTTGCCGGAGACCGCGGTCACGGTGACGCCCGCCGAGATCTCCGTTCCGGAGTTGGTGATGAACTGTTTGGCTCCGTTGACGACCCAGTGTCCATCTCGCTGCTCGGCACGCGTCTTGGTGGCGCCGGCGTCGGAGCCCGCCTCCGGCTCCGTGAGCCCGAACGCCCACAGCTTCTTACCGGCGAGGAGGTCGGGCAGCCATCTCTGCTTCTGCTCGGCGCTCCCGAAGTCGTAAATCGGCGCGGCACCGAGACACACAGCGGCCTCGAGCGTGATGCCGACGCCCGCGTCGGCGCGGGAGATCTCCTCGATGGCAAGGCACAGGGACAGAAAATCCGCCCCCGCGCCGCCGTACTCCTCTGAGAACGGCAGCCCGAAGAGGCCCAGCTCCCCCATGCGGCGGACGAGGTCGTAGCCGAACCTATGGTTGCGGTCGAGGTCTTCGGCGGCCGGAGCCACCACCTCCCTGGCAAAATCGCGGCACAGCTCGCGGACGGCGCGCTGTTCCGCGGTCAGCTCGAAATCCACACCGCGACTTAGTATCCCGTACGGGAATGGGCGGCGATCCATATGAGGCCGGAATGGAGATCGCCACCAGCATCAAAGCCCTCGACGGCCCCAACGTCAACCCCGCCTGCTACACGCGTCTCTACGTCCACGGGCGCCGAACGGAGCGCTCCCTCGTCTTGCTGCATGGTTTCACGAACTGTCCGCAACAGTTCGATGTGCTCGGCCGGTATTTCTTCGAGCTGGGCTGGAACGTCCTCATACCCAGGTATCCGCGACATGGCTACTCGGATCGGCTGACGACCGCGATCGCCGAGCTGCGCGTCGAGCACCTGCTCGCGGTGGCGAATCGCTCGGCCGGAGCTGGCGCCGGCCTGGGCGAACGCCTGACGGTGGCCGGCCTTTCCCTGGGCGGGATCCTGACCGGATACCTGGCGCAGACCCTGGACGACATCGACCGGGCGGTGCTCATCGCGCCGATGTTCGGCTTGAGACCGATACCGGGCTGGGCCCTGGCCGGAATCACGCTGCTCGCGCAGGCCCTGCCGAACTTCTACATCTGGTGGGACAGCAAGCGCAGGGACAACATCGGCCCCGCACACGGCTACCCGCGCTTCTCGACCAAGGCATATGCCGCCCTCTTCGAGGCGGGGTCCGCAGTCCAGAGGGCTGCCCGAAAAAGTGCGCCGAAGGCGCATCGGATCGACGTGATCACGAATGCCGCCGAGCCGCGGCTGGACAATCGATTCACGTATCAGCTGATCCAGTCCTGGCAGCGACACGGGGCCAACGTCCACACCTACGAGTTCCCCGCCGCCGATAACCTGCCGCACGACCTCATCGACCCGTCGAACCCTGAGCAGAACACCGGGCTCGTCTACCCGATCGTCATCAAGGCGATCTCCGGGGTCTAGACCTTCCTCGACATCTCGTATTCGATGCGATCGTCGCCCGGCCGAACGGGCTGAGCAGCCCCCGTGCGCTTGAATCCATGGCGCTCATAGAGCCGCTGGGCGTGCTCGTTGCTGCCAACGACCCAAAGCAGAAGCTCGTCGTGGCCGGCCTGCTTCGCGATTTCGACCGTCGCCAGAAGTAGCGCGTCGCCAACCCCTTCGCCCCGGGCCCGAGGGTCGACCCAAAACGAAGTCACCGAACCAGAACGACCGAAGCCCGCATCGCTCACAGACGCCATTCCGATGGCCTGGCCGCCGGCTTCGGCCACCAACCGCGTCCGCGACATCACGGCGCTGCGCCACTCCTGTTCCGTCCGGTCCTTCTCATGCGCCCATGTGGACCCAAATGCGTACGGCGCATCCTTCAGTGCAGCAAGCCGTAGGTCCCGGAATATGTCCCACTCGTCGGGTCCCAGCCGCCGGATCTCAGTTTCCGAGGACGAAAACCTTCAGCGCCCAGCTGACGGCGAGCGCGCTGACGGCGCCGATCGTCAACAGCCGCCACTGTCGCGAGGTGAGGCGAGGCGACCAGCTGCGACCCGTGACCAGGCCGCCGGCGAGTGCACCCGCCCCGAGGATCGTGCCGGCGAACAGGGCCGGGCCGAGCGGATAAAGCCGCACCGCATTCGCGATGTCGCCCTCCCACATGTAGGCAAAAGAGCGCGTGCCACCGCAAAACGGACATGGATGGCCGGTCAGGTAATAGAACGGACATGGCGGAATGGTGAGATGCGCGGCATGCAGGCCCCAGAAGACACGCGTGTAAACGAGCCACAAAGCCAGGCCGCCCAACATGCCGAGGTCGCGAAGGCGTTGATCGGGGACCGCCCTGGTGATCGATATCGGGAAGGTCATGCCGAGCGCAGCAGGCCGACGATGTCGTCGGTCGTCTCCGCCACCGCGACTCCCGCCGCCTTGAACGCCTCTTCCTTGCTTTTCGCAGTGCCGCGATTGCCGGAGATGATCGCGCCGGCATGCCCCATCCGCTTGCCCTCCGGCGCGGTGCGGCCGGATATGAATGCGACCGTCTTCAACCGGCTGCCTTTGGCGAGCAGCTCAGCTGCGCGCTCCTCGTCGCTGCCCCCGATCTCGCCGATCACCACGAGGTGGGTCGTCTCGGGGTCTTTCTCGAAGAGCTCGACGACATCCTTGAAGGTGAGGCCCAGCACGGGGTCGCCCCCGATGCCGACGATGGTGGACTGGCCCATGCCTGCGGCGGTCAGCGCCGTGCCTACCTCGTAGGTCAGCGTCCCGCTGCGCGACACCAGCCCGACGTGACCGGAGCTCGTGATGCGCTGGGGGATGATGCCGATCTTCGCCACCCCGGGCGTGATCAGCCCCGGACAGTTCGGTCCGAGCAGCCGCGCCCTGGGATACCCGCGGAGAAAGTCTTTGACCTTGATCATGTCCTGGATCGGGATCCCCTCGGTGATGCAGACGATGAGCTCGATCCCGTTGGCCGCGGCCTCCATGATGGCGTCAGGCGCAAAGGGCGACGGGACGAAGATGCCCGAGGCATTGGGGTCAGTCACGCGCACCGCCTCCGCGACAGTGTTGAACACGGGTACGCCGAGGTGGGTCGTGCCGCCCTTGCCCGGGCTTGTCCCACCGACCACGTTGGTGCCCATCGCCAGCATCTGCTCGGCGTGGAATGTCCCCTCGCGTCCGGTGATGCCCTGGACGATTACGCGCGAGTTCGCGTCGAGAAGAATGCTCATCTGGCGGCCGGCGCGCGGGTCAGTAAAACTATCTTCTGGGCCGCCTCCCACGCGCTAGCGCCCGGCTCGATCCCGTTCTGCCGCAGGATCGCGCGGCCCTCCTCCTCGCGGGTGCCGCTAAGCCGCACCACCAGGGGCAGCTTCATCTGCAGCCGGTCGCGCGCGGTGACGATGCCCTTGGCCACCTCGTCACCCCGCGTGATGCCTCCGAACACGTTGATCAGCACGCCCTTGACCCGCGGGTTCATGAGGAGCACAGCGAGGGCGTTCTCGACGACCTCAGCTTTGGCGCCGCCTCCGATGTCGCAGAAGTTCGCGGCCCGCCCGCCGGCACGCTGGACGAGGTCGAGTGTGCTCATGCAAAGCCCGGCGCCGTTGCCGATGATGCCGATGTCGCCATCGAGCGACACGTACGTGAGCCCGCGTTTCTTGGCCTCGACCTCGTACGGATCGCCTTCAATGACAGCGCCGTAGCGCTGCTCGAGATCCTTGTGGCGCCAGTCTGCATTCTCATCGGTCTCGAGCTTGGCGTCGCCGGCGACGACGTCGCCCTTCTTCGTGATCACCAGCGGGTTGATCTCGGCAGTGATGGCATCGAGCTCCGGGATGGCGCGATAGAGCTTCTTGATGAGCGCGGACAGCGGGCGGGCCAGCTCGCCCAGCGAGGCCTCGTAGACAAGCTGGTTGAGCTCGAAGTCGAGCGGACCGCGCCACGGATTCGGATACAGCCGGGCGATCGACTGCGGCGACTCCTCGCCGACCTGCTCGATGTCCATGCCACCCCTGGCCGAGAGCAAGAGGATGTTGGCGCGCGCATCGCGGTCGACCGTGAAGCCGAGGTAGATCTCCCGCTCGATGTCGAGGGCCGACTCGCAGTACACGAGCGAGACCTTGAAGCCTTTGATGTCCATGCCGATGATCTGCTGGGCGGCGGCGCGCGCCTCGACCGGCGTGCTCGCGAGCTTGATGCCGCCGGCCTTACCGCGTCCGCCGACCGGGACCTGCGCCTTGACCGCGACCGGTCCCAGCTCGGCGCAGGCGGCCGCCGCCTCCTCGGGCGTGCGCGCGACCCTGCCCGGCGGGATCGCAATGCCAAGCGATTCCAGCACCTCTTTCGCCTGGTACTCGAGCAGCTTCAAGTCGAGCTTAGTGTAGGTGCGGTATACGCACGTCCGGTGCCAAACGCGTGCAAGCAAACGTCATGAACGGCCCGGATGACGCCATATGTGCCGAATTTCACAGAGGGATGTTGCCGTGCCACCGAGGGTTGCGGCGGCGTTCTTTGCGCAGGGCGATCCTCAGAGCCCGGATCAGCTCGCCCCGCGTGCGGCCGGGCTCGATCACGTCATCGATGTAGCCACGCTCGGCTGCCACGTAGGGGTTCGCGAATCGTTCGGTGTACTCGGTCACCAGCTCGCGCCGCCGCGCCACCGGATCGGCCGCCGTCTCCAGCTCGCGGTGGAAGACGATGTTGACCGCGCCCTCCGGGCCCATCACCGCGATCTCGGCGGTCGGCCAGGCGACGTTGAAATCAGCCCGGATGTGCTTGGAGCACATGACGCAGTACGCGCCGCCGTACGCCTTGCGCGTGATCACGGTCAGCTTGGGCACGGTCGCCTCGCTGAACGCGTAGAGGAGCTTGGCGCCGTGGCGGATGATTCCGCCGTATTCCTGCGCGGTGCCCGGCAGGAATCCGGGCACGTCCACGAAAGTGATGAGCGGGATGTTGAAGGCGTCGCAGAAGCGGACGAATCGCGCCGCCTTCACCGACGCATTGATGTCGAGGGCGCCCGCCATCACCTTCGGCTGGTTGGCGACCACTCCGACCGGATGACCGTCGAGGTGCGCGAACCCGATGACGATGTTCATCGCGAAGTACGGCTGAACCTCGAAGAAGTCGCCGAAGTCGACCACCATGCCGATGACGTCTTTGATGTCGTAGGGCTCCTTCGGGTTGTCCGGGATCACGGTCGCGAGGCCGGGCGCGGCGCGCTCCGGGTCGTCTGTCGCGGACACCGTTGGCGGCTGCTGGTCGCGGCTCTGAGGGAGGTATGAGAAGAGCCGGCGGACCTGGCTGAAGCATTCGTCCTCTGACTCCGCCAGGAAGTGCGCCACCCCTGACTTGACGTTGTGCACCTCGGCGCCACCTAGAGTGTCGAATGTCACGTCTTCGCCGGTCGTGATGCGAATCACCTCGGGCCCCGTGATGAACATGTAACCCAGCTCGTGGACCATGAATGTGAAGTCGGTCATCGCGGGCGAGTAGACCGCGCCTCCGGTGCACGGCCCGAGGATCAGGCTGAGCTGGGGGATTACGCCGCTCGCCTCGACGTTGCGCCAGAAGATCTCCGCATAGCCCGCGAGCGACACCACGCCCTCCTGGATGCGGGCGCCGCCGGAGTCGTTGATGCCGATGATCGGGACGCGGTTGCGCAGCGCGAGGTCCATCACCTTGATGACCTTCTCCGCGAATACCTCCCCCAGCGAACCACCGAAGACCGAGGCGTCGTGACTGAAGAGCATCACGTCGCGGCCGTCGATCTTGCCCATGCCGGTGACGACCCCGTCGCCCGGCACGCGTTTAGATTCCAGGCCGAACCCGTGGGCGCGATGCGTGGCGAAGATGTCGAGCTCCTCGAACGAGTTCCGATCCACCAGCCGGCCGATGCGCTCGCGGGCGGTCAGCTTGTGCTTGGCGTGCTGGCGGTTGAAGGCATCGGCGTCGCCATGGCCGGCCTCGTACTTGCGCTGCCGCAGCTGGTTGAGGGGATCGATCTTGTGGCCCTTCGGAATCGGTGGCAATTTACTCGCGCTCCATGAACATCCAGCGGTGGCCTTCGAGGTCCTCGACCCGATACCGCCTGGCCTTTTCGTCGCTATCGATGTCGGACAAGATGCGAGCACCCGCCCGGCGCGCTTGCTCGTAGTGGGCCTTCACGTCGGAGACGTAAACCAGCACGCCGTCGACGATGTACGGCACGGCCGACCACTTGCGGGCCTGCTCGCAACCCTCGCGGTGCTTCTTGGGACCTTCGTAGTCTGGGCTCGGCGTGGCCAGCATGATGAGGCCTTCGCCCGCCTCCATCTCGCCGTGGCTCAGCCGGCCCTCCTTGGTGACCATGCGCATTCGTTCTTTGAACCCGAATGCTGTCGCCAGCCAGGCCATCGCCCCGGGCCCGTCCTCGTAGGCGATCATCGGAATCACGGCGGGGTAGGCCGGCATCTCTCCCTCCTCAGGCAGCTTCGGGGGGCTGGTATTCGCCCCATACCTTCCGCAGCACGGCGCAGCATTCGCCGATGGTCACGTAGCCGGCGAGCGCTGCCTTGAGTGGCGGCATGAGGTTGTCCGTGCCTCGCGCCGCGCGCTCGATGTCGGCCAGATGGCGGGCGACGCCGGCCTGGTCACGCTGCGCACGCAGCCGCTTCAACGCGCGCGCCTGCGCGGCCTGTTGCCGAGGCCCGACCTTCGTGATCTCGACCTTGTCCTCGAGCGTGTTGGCGTACTTGTTGACGCCGACCACCACCCGCTCGCCGGCCTCGATGCGCGTCTGTAATCGGTAGGCGCTGTCCGAGATGCGGCGCTGCGTCCAGCCCGTCTCGATGCACCTCACCGCGCCGCCAAGCTCGTCGATCTCGGCCATGATCGCCAGCGCCTCCTCCTCGACGCGATCGGTGAGACTCTCGACGTAGTAGGAGCCTCCCAGCGGGTCGGCTACCTGCGGCACCCCCGTCTCGTGGCCGATCACTTGCTGCGTGCGCAGCGCAAGCTCGGCGGCGCTCTCGGACGGCAGCCCCAGCGCTTCGTCGTACGCGTTGGTGTGCAGCGACTGCGTGCCCCCGAGGACCGCGCTCATCGCCTCCAGCGCGGTGCGCACCACGTTGTTGAGCGGCTGCTGGGCGGTCAGGGTCACGCCGCCCGTCTGCGTGTGGAACCGCAGCGCCTGCGATCGCTCGTCAGCAGCGCCGAAACGGTCCCGCATGACCCGCGCCCACACGCGCCGCGCCGCGCGAAACTTGGCGACCTCCTCGAAAAAGTCCATGTGAGCGGCGAAGAAGAACGAGATTCGGGGCGCGAAATCGTCTACCGCCAGGCCCGCCGCGCGCGCCGCCTCCACGTATGCGATGGCGTGGCTGAGCGTGAGCGCGACCTCCTCCGCCGCCGTGCACCC
>WNFD01001933.1_pt1 | contig 20856 bp, 16 predicted proteins | sample 5400491 | NCBI WGS metagenome assembly WNFD01 (sample SAMN13153343, study PRJNA577476) | soil metagenome | isolation source: 120 cm saprolite under Douglas fir tree site 2 hole 2 replicate 2 | place: USA:California | collected 2015-04-18
TATCACCCGCTTTCGATCCCTGTGCCCTACAATCACAGCAATATCGATAGTGACGAGGTACTTTACTACGTCAACGGCAACTTTGGCAGTCGTCGCGGCATCGAACGCTCTTCGTTCACTCTGCACCCGCGTGGCATTCCGCATGGGCCACATCCAGGTGCTGTTGAAAAGAGCCTCGGCGCTGAGCGCACCGAGGAACTGGCGGTGATGGTAGATACGTTCTACCCGTTGAAGCTCACCGCTGCAGCCCGCTCGTTTGATGATCCGGCATATCCGTATAGCTGGTTCGAATAGGAGTAATTCACGATGGTGACAGAACCCCGCATCATCAAGTTTTATGAAACAACGCTTCGCGATGGTGAGCAGACACCAGGTGTCAATTACTTTCCAGAAGAGAAGCTGGCAATTGCTCAAGCATTAGCCGATATGGGTTTTGACACGCTGGATTGTGGTTTTCCCATCTCTTCGCCAGGTGAATTTGAAGCAGTACGCCTGATTGCCTCCAAAGTGGGGAACGCGGAGATTTGTGCCATTGCGCGAGCCAATCCTGCCGATATTGAACGAGCCTGGGAAGCCGTGAAAATCGCTGCGAAACCAGCTATCCAGCCATTCATCAGTGTCTCGCCATTGCATCGCAAGGTGAAACTGGGCAAAACGCGCGACGAGGTGCGCAAACTGGCAAAAGCAGCAGTGGCACAGGGCCGCTCGTACACGGAAAACGTGGATTTTGCCCTGGAGGATACGACACGTACCGAGCATGACTTCATTCTGGAGATATGCGAGGTGATCATAAAAGAGGGTGTACGCTTTGTGACACTCTGTGATACGGTTGGCTTTGCCCTACCATGGGAGTTTGGTCAGCTGGTCGCCGACGTCCGGCGCGAGTTTCCTGGTGTGCGTATTTCGGCGCACTGCCATGATGACCTGGGGCTTGCTGTTGCTAATGCCCTGGAAGGCCTGAAGAATGGAGCAGAACGAGTGGACACCTGCATCAATGGCCTTGGTGAGCGCGCAGGTAATGCGGCTACCGAGGATGTGGTGATGGCGATTCGCACGCGTTCGGCTGACCTGGGTATGGATGTCAGGGTGGACACGACGAAAATTATCCCCACCAGTCGCCTCGTGGCGAGGCTGTCTGGTATGCAAGTGCAGTGGACAAAGTCTGTTGTCGGTCAAAACGCCTTTGCCCACGGCGGGGGCATCCATCAAGATGGCGTGCTCAAGGATGCCCGTACCTACGAGATAATGACCCCCGAATCGATTGGCTTGACGTCTGCTGATCGCCGCATGCACATGGGCAAGCTTTCAGGGCGTGCCGCGCTCGACGCCCAGATGCGCGAACTGGGCTACGAACTTGAAAAGGTACAGTTAAACAGGGCGTTCGATATGGCGAAGCTTCTTCTTGGCAAGAAGAAGGTGCTGGAGGAGATGGATATGCGCTATATTGCTGAGACGGCAATCCATACTACTACAGTAGTAGAACTTGGGAATACGTGAGCCTGTCAAGAAAGTAGAAGCAGATGCTCTCTCAACATACCCCCCGGAGACTCGCGATTGTGACCGGCGCGAGCCGTCGCCGGGGGATTGGCGCTGCCGTGTGTCGAGCGCTGGCACAAGCAGGTAGCGATATCTTTTTCACGCATTGGAGTCCTTACGATCGCCGCATGCCCTGGGGAGCGGAGGAAGACGAACCGGACTATTTACAAAGACAGGTGCAGGCACTGGGCGTCCGCTGTGAACACTTGATGATCGATCTTGGGACGGCTGATGCCCCGCAACGCCTCATGCAGGCTGCCCAGGCACAATTGGGACCTGCCTCCATCTTGATCAACAACGCCACCCATGATGATACTGAGGCTCCTTTTGACCGGCTGGATGCTCCGACCTTAGATGCCTATTATGCCGTGAACATGCGAGGCACCATGCTGCTGAGTATCGAATTTGCACGGCGTTTCACCTTCCCAGAGGGTGGACGGATCATCAATCTGACCTCCGGGCAAGGGCGTGGTGCGATGCCCGGCAAGTTAGCCTATGTCGCCACCAAGGGAGCTATTGAAGCGTTCACGGTCACACTGGCGGCGGAAGTCGCTCCACGAGGGATCACGGTCAATGCCATCGATCCCGGTCCCACCGATACGGGATGGATGACCGGGGAGGTGAAACGAGAATTGCTGCCGCGCTTTCCCATGGGACGGATAGGACAGCCCGAGGATGCAGCTCGTCTGATCACCTTTTTGGCAAGTGAGGACGCGGGCTGGATCACTGGTCAGATCATTCGCTCGACAGGCGGGTTTTGATGATTGAGCTGCGTCGTCTAAGGCCGGTACTCCTGAATCAAGCCCTTAATAACATAGTACTGCGGCTTAGGTTGATTATCATTGATATCAAACATGTCAAGGCGGCCATAACTTGCGTAACTGGCAGCATCAAACTGGCAGGCGAAGGCCACCCCAGCCTGCGCCATGGAGCGGAGTGCATCAGTGCTGAACCTGGTGATAAAATCCGCTTTATCGCCGTAAGCCGGTGGTGAAATGTTTGGATCATAGTTCCATTCCGTGATCCCCACAGGCAGGTCTTTGCCCAGGATATCCTGCACGAGCGTACGTACCTCGTTGGTTGCCTGTGCGTAACTTTTTGCTTTGTTGAGACAAGCATCCTCTGTATCCCAGTAGCAAGCATACATATGGAAACTCACCGCATCGGGCAGCATCCCTGAGGCCTCTACCCCGAGCAGAAACTTTCTCATGAAGTCATGTTCCCCCAGATTGTTATAGGTCACAGGTCCGATAAACCTGGCGCCTGGATTGATATGTCGCAACACTGGTATCACCTCATTCCACTGTCTTAGATAGGTTTCGATAGAGATGCCATTGTAGTCTGGCTCATTGCCAAATTCATACATCTGGCACCGGCTGTCCAGGTAACGCACAAGATGCTCATCGAAGGGGACGTTAAAGATATTGGTGATCACTCCCAAACAATGTGCACCACTATTCTCAATCGTCTGCAAGCGTTGTTCAATGCTGCTATCACTGGCATTATCGGGGAAAAAACTCCGGATCAAAGTAAAGCCAGCGCGGCGCAGCGCCTGCTGAATGGCCGGCTGGGTTTCGATGTTCTGGGAAGACCACTCGTAGATGTCATTGGTCCCAAATAAGAAAGAGGAGACGCCTTGCCTCCAAATCTGTTGGCCCGGAAGGGTGGCACGCACCACGGGGAACAAACTGAGACGAATAACCAGCACGCATACAGCACACAAGAAGAGTATGATGGCCGTACGATACTTCAATTTTCGCCAGCAGTGGTATAGTCGTGCGAGGCCTATGACGATTTTCCTCCCTTCTCGGAACCTTCATTACTATCTTTTCGGCATATGACAATGATAGAGAGCCTTTCCTCACTCCAAGGCCCAGTCGACAGGGTTTGGGGCCACTCCCCAACTGATGCACCTCGCCCTCTCGGTCCTAGTATAAGCAGGAAGCGTCATGAAAGCGTCATGAGCAGTGGCCTGAAACGCTGATCCACACATGAGATAGAACGCGCCTAGCAGGAGGACCACCGACCAACCTGAATTCCGACCGAGCAGCAGGTGAATACGATCACTAGGGTTGGCATCCTGAGCGGATCTTCAGGAGAAGGGAGTTCGCCTCCTCTCACAGCTCAGCTCAGCTTCCCCTCTTTTTGGAGTGAGGAAATGCTCTCAATGATATTTTTAATATGGTGATCTGGGCCTGGTGGCCATCACCTGAGTGACGCGTGCGGCTGCGTTTGTTAAAAATAGATTGCAGATACCTTGCACGATGCAATCTAAAAAGACACCGGCTGCTTGTTTATTTGGCTATAAGAAATACTCGTTGCTGTCTCCGCTGCCAAAAAGCTGAGACGCAGGATTTTGCTACCAATCCGGTGAAACAGGAGTCTATGAGCAGTTCCTTCTGCGTCGTGGCGCCTGACCAGAAGATCAGACGGGCTTGAGATCAGAATTAATTCGTGAGGGATGGTCACCGATTTTTCCTATTGAGGGTGCTATTCTTTTTGTTCCAACCGAAACCGGTAATGTGCTGGGGATGGTTATCAATATTCTGATCTTATAGAGAGGATAGGTTGTGGAGAAGAAAAGAAGATGGTAGGCTAGAGGAAAAGAAGATCAGAAATGAGGAAGAAAAAATGCTGCGACCTCTCCCCAGGTGGCTATCCGTAGTGATCGGGCTGGTAATCATCGTTGTTGTGGGGAGTACAGTGCTCTTCTCTACCGGTGTCGCGAATCAGGCTGTGGAGAACACCGTTGCTACTTTTCACAATACCTTTGCACCTGCCAACACTCCGGCCATTGTCGCCCACGCCAATGTTACCGCTACACTCACTACACCCACTACACCTGCTACAGGCAATAAGACCGTGTTCCTGATTTTGATGGAGAATCACAACTGGTCGGACATCAAGGATAGCTCCTCCGCGCCTTACATCAACCATACGCTTCTCCCGCAGGCATCACATGCTGAACAGTACTACAACCCGCCAGGTATCCACCCGAGCGAACCGAACTATCTCTGGCTGGAGGCCGGGACCAATTTCGGTATCTCGGACGACGCTAACCCGGACGCCAATCACCAGAACACGACGAACCACCTGGTCACCCTCCTGAACAAGGCTGGCATCTCCTGGAAGTCGTACCAGGAAGATATCAGCGGCACTGTCTGCCCTCTTACTGAGGATGGTGCATACGCTCCCAAGCACAATCCGATGGTTTTCTTCGATGATGTCACCAACACCAACGATGCGCATTCGTCCTACTGCATTGCGCACATACGGCCCTACCATGAGTTGGCCACAGACCTGCAGCAACAGACCGGGGCACGCTACAACTTCATCACGCCGAACTTGTGCAATGACATGCACGATAGCTGTGCGCCTCTCAATGATCCTGTGAAGCAAGGCGACACCTGGCTCGCACGGCATCTTCCGGCAATTCTCAACTCGCAGGCATACAAGAATGGGGGCATCGTCTTCATCACCTGGGACGAGGGTGAAGGTGGGGATGGTCCCATCGGGATGATTGTGCTTTCTCCTGACGCGAAAGGTGGCGGCTACGCGAACACGATTCACTATACCCACAGCTCGACACTGCGCACATTGGAGGAGATTTTTGGAGTGACCCCGCTTTTGGGCGACGCGGCCCAGGCCACTGATCTACGTGACCTCTTTAAGACGTACCCTTAGCTAGTACTACTCTGTTAGTTTCTCACGAGGTGCAGGGGCAAGCCCCTGCCGGAGCGCGAGGTGTCCTCGCACCATCCTTTTTCTTTCATTTTGCGCTGCCTGCGGCGGCGCAAAATGAAAACTAACACAGTAGTAATAGGACGCACGTTACGAACACAAGTCAGCACCACTAGCGCTGTGGGGTGAACGGTTGGGAATCGGCCTGTCAGTGCGATTTTAGCGAAAAGATACGATGTACCATATAATTAGCAGTTTTGTGCTCATATAAGCTGCTAAGACGGAAGCGGCAAGCGGCAAAGGTTCGCTCTAGAGCGGATTAGCGGCGGCAATCTTCTACATGACGAGCATAAACGTACCAAATAACATCCGTTATATGGTAGAACTGTCTTCCTTCAACACCTGAACAACAAGTCCTCCTCTCCGTAGGACAATATGTCCTAGATGAGAGAGAACAGGCAGGAGATATAATCTCAGGCAAATTAGGACTGCGGTCCCATCACAAACTACCCTTCCCTCGGGTACACTATGAGCATACTTGTAGGTTAGAGAAAACGTCTCGGCCTCTGAGGGTCAGTGGAACGAACATGTACGCTCAGCCCGAAGTTGATTTCTGCTGCCTCAGTTTGTAGCTCGATCTCTCGATCTTGGGGTTTGAGCACGGTAGGAACCAGAAGTTGGAAGAGAGGAAAAAAGACTGCCAGTTTTCTTCATCTTGAAGGGAGAAAACGGCAAGAGCGACTTTTGGAGAGAGACATTCGTTCATGCTGGTTGTCCGGTTTAGCAACTGATGCAGCGATCAAGAGCAGAATTGGAAAGGAAGAGATCAATGAATCCACCGCAAGAACTCCCCCAACCTCGTATTTGGCAACTCTGTTTAGGATTTGCCACCACCGCCGTGCTCTCTGCCCTGGTCAAGGCCGGGGTGATCGAGCAACTGGGCGAGCAACCCAAGACACTGCCGGAACTGGTACAGACCTGCGGGCTGAACGCCGACGTCCTCTCTCGCACCCTGCGTTTCGCCGCGGTGATTGACGTGGTGACGCTCGACGGGGAGCAGTACGCCCTCACCGACGTGGGCCGGCTGCTGCTCAAAGATGTGCCTGGCAGTCTCTCCATGTTCCTGTTGCTGATGGACAGTGAGCCCTGGCGGAACGCCTGGAACAATTTCTCTCATGCCCTAGCCACCGGCGACAATGCTTTCGAGCCAGTGATGGGAGCCCCCATCTTCGAGTACCTCGACCAGCACCCTGAATACGGCGCGCCGTTCAACCAGTGGATGACCATCCGAACTTCCATGGCCGCCCGTGCTATTGCCGATGCCTATGACTTCACCCCGTTTGGGACAATCTGCGACATTGGTGGCGGACAAGGTATCCTGCTTCAGACCATCCTGATCGCCAACCCGCACCTGCGTGGAATTCTCTACGACCAGGAGAACGTGGTGAAAGGTCATGTGCTCGCCGACATGGCCGCGCGCGTAGCAATTCAACCCGGAAATTTCTTCGAGCGCGTGCCTGGATCCGATGTGTTGCTGTTGAAACAGGTGCTGATTGACTGGAGCGATGAGAACTGCCAGGTCATCCTCAGCCATTGCCGGGAAGCGATGCAACCCTCTTCGCGCCTGCTCATCGTTGAGATGGTCATCCCTTCTCCCCCGGATTTGACGGGGGCGTTCTACGACTTGCACATGCAAGTGCTGAATGGTGGCAGGGAAAGAACGGAGAACGAATTCCGTTTGCTCTTGCAAAAAGAAGGCTTGAAACTGAAGCGGATGATTTCCACGGAATCGCCCATGAAAATCATAGAGGCGTCAGTATGATGCTTGGCGCGGGCTCACAACGGGTTGCAGGCGAGAGAGCGTCATAGACAAGAGCACGCCTTGTTCCTAAAATAGGGATTATGGGAACTTAAGAGACTTGAAAATAATGGTAATTTCGATGAATGTTGAGCCAGTTTCGACGCGAAACATCGTTCTGGGCAAAACCTGCTCACATTTCACGTCATTTACCACGGAGTAGAGGAAGGAAGCCAGCAAAGAGAGTGGTGAGGAGCGTCTCATGGAGTCGATGACGGGAAGGCCATCCCGATGAACCAAGGCTCCCGCGAGCCGCAAGCTTTCTCACCGAAGTTCAGAGCATGAAGGAGAGGATATATCATGAGTACATTCGATTTTGATGAAGTTGTTGAGCAATATCACCTGGCGCTCGGGGAGTTCGCGAAAGGAAACCCTGAGCCCAACAAGAAGCTGTTCTCCCATCGCGAAGACGTCACCCTCGCCAATCCCCTCGGCCCGGTCGTGCGTGGGTGGGAGCAGGTGGCTGCGGCTGCGGATCGTGCCGCGTCGCAGGTCAGAGAGGGCGAGATCGTTGGCTTTGATATCGTAGCGAAGTACGTCACTGCTGACCTTGCCTACCTTGTGGAGGTAGAGCGGGGCAAGGCCAAGCTTGGCGCAACGCAGGAGATCGTCCCATTCGCTCTGCGGGTGACGACGATCTTTCGGCCTGAAGACGGCACCTGGAAGGTGGTGCATCGCCACGCCGACCCGATCACCACGGCTCAGCCCATCGAATCGGTCATCCAGCAGTAGATCAGTCGCCAACCGTTCAGGACGCAGTGCACTTATGACAGCTTGTCCCAAGTCGTTTCTGGGGATCGAAGCAAGCAGGCACACTTAAATTGATAGTGGTGGCGAATTCGCTTTCCGCGCTCACAATTTGCGGGATTCGTGCTCAGAACGAAGTTCGTTTTTGAATTCGCCATCACTATCAAATTGAGGATGAGCCGAATAGGAGGAAAAGAACCACAGAAAGAAAGGAAGATCGATGACACAACGTAAACCCGTTATGGGACCTCTCCCACGTGAACAGATGACGCCCAATCAGAGAGCATATATGGAGTATATAGACGCGTTCCTGGCAGACGATCCCGCTACCGCCATGAGAAAGGCTCTCACCCCTGGCTTTATCGGCCACGATCTGCCCGAAGGGCACAATGATTTAGAAAGCCTCATCGCGTTTCGTGAGAGACTGCACACGGTGCTTCCTGACCAACAAGTCAATGTGAGACTGATACTGGAAGTCGGAGATCAGGTCATTGGCTACGCCACCCTTACCCAGACCGACCCAACCACCGGGCAACCATTCAGCTTTAATATTCTCGATTTGGTTCGTGTCGAAAGTGGGAAGGTTGCGGCACGATGGGCCACCTTTGATGACCCGGAAGGCAGGTTTCTGAAAATACGCAGAGCAATCCTTGCAGAGGAAGCTCGACAGCAGTAGGCTTGGCCTCCTCACCTGCTATGCTCTGCCAACAGAGGTGGCAGAAGGTGGACTTGCGTTGAAAGGAGCAAGAGACCCCATGAGTGAACTCGACGATTTCCTCACCACGACCCTCGCCCGCCAGATCGAGGCAGACGAAGCGCTTCACAACGGCGACGTGACCCCGCGCATGCAGATGTGGTCAACGCAGGACCCGGTGACCGTGTTCGGGGCGCTGAAGAGCGTCAGCGGCTGGGACGAGGTGAGCCGTGGTTTCCGCTGGATCGGGTCGCGGTTCTCCGATTGCACCGCGTTTCGCTTCGAGCTGGTCGCTGCAGGCGTGAGTTCTGACCTGGCCTATACGGTCGGCTACGAACATATCTCGGTGTCCATGGACGGCGTCCCGGTCGAGCCGTTTACCCTGCGCGTTCGGGTATCCTCAGCCCGGTGACAACCTTCTCAAGCGGCATGCTGTTCGCGCTCATTGGCTTGGTGGGGATCGTCTCCGCAGCGATTGCCTATGGCTGGGTTGGCATGATCTTGACGACACAGCACAACGTGATAGGAGCAGAAGCGTCCTCTTCTGTTCAAACAGTCCTTCGCTAGAGAGTCCCTCGTGGTCCTGAACACTCTGGAACTCTTCTGCTCATCGGCCAGAGTATTCGGTACTGAAGAGCATTCAAAAAATGTAGAAGCGATAGGTGAGACATCTAGGGCGAAAATGGCTGTCCCAGGAAGGAATCCTTGTCATATGCCTCAAAGGCCTAATGCGATTTCACGCCAGGCAGATCTGGCAGAAAGGAAAAACGCATGCCAGCAATTATTCAGACCCATCAACTCACCAAAAGCTACGGCAAGAGCCGGGGCATTCTCGAGGTGACCTTCGACATTCAGGAAGGCGAGGTCTTCGGCTTCTTGGGCCCCAACGGCGCCGGCAAAACCACCACCATGCGCACGCTCATGGGCCTGCTGCGCGGAAACCTCGGCAACGCCACCATCGGTGGCCTGGATTGCTGGAAAGAGTCCACCGAGGTCAAAAAGCTGGTCGGCTACCTGCCGGGCGAGTTCTCCGTCGATCCCGGGCTATGCGGGGCGCAGATCATCGAGTACCTGGGCCACCTGCGCGGCGGAGTCGACCAGGCCTACGTCCGCAGCCTGGTCGAGCGTCTGGGCCTTGATCCCAGCAAACGCTTCCGCGCATATTCGCACGGCAACAAGCAGAAGCTGGGACTGGTGCAGGCCTTCATGCATCAGCCACGCCTGCTCATCCTGGATGAACCAACCAGCGGTCTCGATCCACTCAACCAGCAGGAATTCTATAAAATGGTAGCCGAGATCCAAGCCGGGGGACGCACGGTCTTCCTCTCCTCGCACATCCTACCCGAGGTGGAGCAGACCTGCGACCGCGTCGCCATCATCCGCGAGGGGCGGCTGGTCACCATCGATCATGTCTCAGCGCTCAAAGCCATCCGCCAGCGGGACGTGGAGATCGCCTTCGCCGGACCGGCCTCGGTGGAATGGTTCAAACAAGCCGCCGACGTAACCAAAGTGGCACAAGGAGCGGATGAGCGCACCCTGCAACTCGTCGTCCAGGGCGACCTGGCGGAGATCATCCAGATCGCGGGCCAGCACGGCGCCACCAATATTGCGACCCACGAGCCTTCGCTAGAAGAAGCCTTCCTGCGCTTCTATGAGCCAAAGCCTGAGTCTTCCGCGCTTGCCGGATAGGAGGTGTCTGATGTTTCGCAGCATTTTGAGTAAGTCGCTCCGCGATTACCGGGTTCCGATGCTGGCCTGGGGCTTTGGACTGCTTGTCTTCATGGCCACCTTTGTAGCCATGGCCACACCGGCGGAGGTGATGGCTTATATCAGCTTAGTGAAAATCCTCAGCTTTTGGGGCGATCCCTATGCGATCAATACCCCCGAGGGGTATATCACCTTTCGCTGGATGGAAACCGGCTGGCCGATCTTACTCAGCATCTGGCCCATCCTGGCTGGCGCTCGCCTGGTGCGCGGGGAAGAGGAACGCGGTACCATGGATGTGCTGCTCGCCACGTCACAGGCACGCACGCGCCTGCTGCTGGAGAAGGTGGGCGCGCTCTTTCTCGCGCTGCTCGTGATCGCGGTGCTGTTCGCGCTGGGGGTCGTGGCCGGCGAAGCTGCTCTTGGCGGTGGGCACGTCGATGTCGTCAGGGCGCTCCTTGCAGGGCTGAATCTGGTCCTGCTGGCCTTCTTCTTTGGCATGGTGGCGCTGCTGCTCTCTCAATTGACGACCGGCCGCCGCGCGGCAGCAGGCTGGACAAGCGGCCTGCTGATCCTGTTCGTGTTCTTGAATATGGCCGGACGGGAACTGAACGGCGCCTGGGTGCAGTACCTCTCGCCAGTCTATTATTACAACCTCAACCGGCCACTGCTTGCCGGTTTCCCAGACCAGCCGCTGGCCTCGCTGGTCCCGCTGGGTCTCGCCGTGCTGTGCCTGGTGGGAAGCGCGCTCCTGTTCGCCAGGCGCGATATCGGCCGCTCGGCGATAGAGTCGCGTCGCGAGGCGGCAGGCAGCAGACAGCAGGCGCTGCGTAGCCTGAGCCGGGCCGAGCGCGAAGTTTCCACGCGCTCGGTGAGCTTGCAGACGCTTTTCGCGGACGGGTGGGGGTCCTTCTGGTGGCTGCTCGGCATCGTGGCCTTGTGTGCCCTTTGGCAGTTCCTGACGCCCGGCTTACAGAAGTTCATTAACCAGGTAGTGCAGCAGACCCCCTGGCTGGCCAGGTACCTGTTTGACACCCCCACCAACACGAATACCGCGGTGCTGGGGACCATCGTCTTCGCCTTCGTGCCAGCGCTGGTCGTGATCCTGGCGCTGACGCTCGCCTTGAAGTGGCCCTCGGACCTGGAAAACGGGCGGCTGGAACTGATTTTCAGCACCCCGCAGTCGCGGCAACGGGTGCTGCTGGAACGCTGCGGCGCGAATGCCCTGATAGTCCTGCTCGCTTCTGTCGTGACCTGGCTCACCCTTACCATTGGGGCGCAGCTCGCCAATCTTTCCATCAATCAGGGCAGACTGCTCGCCGCCAGCTTCAGCATGTTCCCTCCGGCGCTCGTTGCGATGGGTCTCGTCTATGCGGTTTCTGGACGCCTGCGCTATGGCGCCGTACTGGGCATCGCGACTACCTATCTCGTCCTGTCTTACCTGCAAGAATCGCTCGAAGGGAATATTCAATTTCCTGGATGGGTGATGTCACTCTCCGTTTTCCACCTGTACGGCAACCCGATCTTCTTCGGCATAGACTGGACCAATTTCCTGGGCATGACCGCTGTGGGCCTCGCGCTGCTGGTGATTAGCCTGCTCCAGTTCCGTTATGTCGATATAGAGCTCGGCTAAGCAAGCTTCAGGAGTAGCACGAGCAATGAAGAGGAGTGAAAGCCATGATGACCATCACCAACAAAAACATTCTCATTTCGGGAGCAAGTATTGCAGGACCGACCCTGGCGTATTGGCTCAAGCGCTATGGGTTCACCCCGACCGTGATCGAGCGTGCGCCACAACTGCGAGCAGGCGGGTACCCGGTTGACGTGCGCTTTGAGGCCGTGCAGGTGGCCAAGCTGATGGGGATCTGGCCGCGTCTGCAACAAGAGCAGACGACCTTGGGCGAGATGTCGTTTGTCAACGAGCGCCATCAGCGCATCAGCCGAGTCAACATCCAAGCTGTGCCCAAGGCCTTGGGCGTGGATGTGGTGGAGATCATGCGGGGCGATCTGGCCAGGACGCTCTACGAACTCACGAAGGATGAGGTGGAATACTGCTTCGGGGACTCCATCCAGGAGCTTAGGCAGGACGAGGCAGGCGTCGACGTGACCTTTGAGCGGGGCGGCTCCCGCCGCTTCGACTTGGTGGTGGGGGCTGACGGGTTGCATTCGATCGTGCGCACGCTGGTGTTTGGAGACGAAGCGCAATTTGAGCGCTACTGCGGCTACCAGGCCGGGGTCTTCACCACCGACAACTATCTGGGACTGCGCGAGGCCTCCATCCAGATGTATGGTGTTCCTGGCAAACTGGTCGCGGTACGCAGTACACGAGGAAACCAAGTACTGGCCGCGTTTTTCCTGTTCAAGCAACCCGCGAAGCTACGCTATGATTACCATGATGTGACGCAGCACAAGCAACTGCTGGCTGAGGCGTTTGCCGGCGAAGGCTGGGAAGTCCCTCGACTCCTGGAGCAAATGCACACGGCCCCCGACTTGTACTTTGATCCGGTGAGCCAGATTCGCATGGAGCGGTGGTCCCACGGACGAGCGGTGCTGCTGGGAGATGCTGGCTATTGCCCGGCACTGGTGACTGGGCAAGGGTCGACCCTGGCCATGATGGGAGCCTATATTTTGGCCGGAGAACTGAAGGTGGCGCTGGGCGATTACAAGCTCGCGTTTGCCCGGTACGAACAGGCCTTCAGGCCCGTGGTCAGACAGGAGCAAAAAAAGGCTGGATCAAATGCCAGGATCCTGGTTCCCGCAACGCCTTTGGGCCTGTGGGCGAAAACTCACTTGTTCCCGAGGCTTTTGCCGCCTTTGCTGGTGGCGATAGAGCGCGGGAGGAGATTGCTCCCCATGTTCTCCTCAAGGCCCAGCAGGTTAAAGGACTATGGGAATGTGCTCCCCTTTCAAGTATAGGCTTTTCGGAAAGAAGGTTGAGCAAGGAGGAGCTGGAAATGAGCAATGAACAAAGTGTCTCCCTGGTTTTAGCACTGGATGATCCCGCTGCCACACTGGAGCAGGTAGGAGGAAAAGGTGCTTCGCTTGCACGGCTGGCGGCAGTCGGCTTGCCTGTCCCTCCTGGGTTTCACATCACTACAGGTGCCTATCGCTATTTTGTGACAGAGAATGGGCTGCAGGAGCAGATACTGACGACGGTCTCCGCCGCCACTGCCGACCAGCCCACCTCGCTCGAAGAGGCGTCCAGGAAGATTGGCCGGATGTTTGCACAAGGAAGCATGCCCGCTGAGATTGCGGGGGCAATTCGCCGGGCATATGTTGCCCTGGGCGGGGACGATCTATCCGTGGCGGTGCGCTCCTCGGCCACGGCTGAGGACCTGCCGGAACTGTCCTTTGCCGGTCAGCACGAGACCTATCTCAACATGCACGGCGAAGCGATGGTACTTGATGCCATCAAACGTTGCTGGGCATCGTTGTGGACTGCACGAGCGATTGGCTATCGCGCACGATCTGGCATCACGCACGAGGAGGTAAGCCTGGCGGTGGTGGTGCAGGAACTCGTTCTGGCTGATGCAGCCGGTATCCTCTTCACCAGCAATCCATTGACTGGCGAACGCGACCAGGTGATGATCAACGCCGCCTGGGGACTGGGTGAGGCCATTGTGAGTGGGCAGGTCACTCCTGATACTGTCGTGGTTGACAAGGCAAGCGGGACGATTACTGCACAGCAGATCAGTGAGAAAGAAGTGATGACGGTGCGCTGCCCTGAAGGCACGAGTGAAGAACCGGTTCCTGTAGGCAAGCGCACGAGCGCAGTGCTTACAGCCGTGCAGGCGGCTCAACTGACGCGCATTGGTGTGCGAATTGAGGAACTCTATGGTCAGCCAATGGATATCGAGTGGACGCTCCACCATAATCGGTTCTTCATCGTGCAGGCTCGCCCGATCACCGCATTGTCTAAAACCGCCGGATTACAGGTGACACGACCACCAGAGTGGAAACTTCCCAAACCCAAAGGGAAGTACATACGTGCAAGTGTCATAGAGTTACTGCCAGACCCGCTCTCACCGCTCTTCGCCACGCTGGGACTACCAGCCTGGAACAGAGCGATGAATCGATTTGCGCTGGCAGCAGGCATAGGTAAATTCTCAGGTGATATGCTCACCACGATGAACGGCTATGCATTCTATGATTTGAGCTACAGGACGGCTCTGACAAAACCCACAGTGATGGTGACAGTAATTCCTCGCCTCATGTACACTGCACGGCAGCGCTGGGAACAAGAGGCTCACCCGGCCTATAAAGCTGTTGTGGAGCGTTGGGAGGCGATGAAGCTCTCTAGGGCATCCACTGCTGAGTTACTTGTCGGGACGCGGGAAATTCTCAATGCGGCAGCGAGCTATTATCTCACCATTCAGAGTGGCATCCTGCCAGCAGCGTACATAACTGAGACCATCTTCACCATTGTCTATGAGAAGCTTTTGAAGCGTCGCGCCGACCCATCGGCCCTTACCTTTATGCTGGGCTATGACAGTGCCCCCATACGGGCAGAGGAATCGCTCTACGATCTGGCACAGTGGGTACGCACTCAGGATGATCTGAGCACCGTATTGCAAAACATGTCGGGAGCACGATTTGCCTCAGCCTATCAGACCGCTCACGTAGATGGCATAGACGAAACCCTCTGGTCAGCGTTCTGCCAGCGCTTTACGGCTCACCTGGCCCAATTTGGACATGCCATCTACGATCTCGACTTTTCCAAGCCGGTGCCCGCGGATGATCCAGTGGCGCTGCTAGAAACACTCAAGTTTTTCCTGAGCGGCAATGCGCCGGATCCGCATGCACGTCAGGCAGTTTCAAAGAAAGCGCGCGAGCACGCAATGCAAACGATGCTGAACCGGCTCCGAGGTCCTTCCCGCTCGCTATTCCGTCGCCTTGTAGGGATAGCTCAACGTTTCGCCCCGTTACGCGAGGACGGGCTGGCTGATGTGGGCCTGGGCTGGCCGGTGCTGCGCCGGATGTTGCGTGAAATAGGGCAGCGCCTGGTCACTTCCAATGCAATTACTATTCCGGACGACGTGTTCTGGCTGACGCAAGACGAATTGCTGGAGGCTGTAATCGCTCTGGATAGAGGACAATCCCCGGCGAACTATCATACGCCAGTCAGCGAGCGGCGCACAATCTGGGAGGGCGAACGAATGCTCACGCCGCCAATAGCCTTACCACTCAAAGGTGGAACTCGCTTTTTAGGAATGAATTTCAGCAGTATATTGCCCGCCCGTACTAGTCAGCCAGCAGGGGATGTGCTGAAAGGAATCGCAGCCAGCCCTGGATATGTCACTGGCATAGCGCGGGTCGTTCATGGCGCTGATGAGTTCGCACAGATGCGACAAGGGGATATCCTGGTAGCCAGGATCACGACGCCGGCCTGGACGCCCCTCTTTGCCCTGGCCGCAGGGGTAGTTACTGATGTGGGCGGCCCACTCAGCCATAGTTCGATTGTAGCCCGCGAGTATCATATTCCGGCTGTTCTTGGCACAGGTGTCGCCACTGAGTGGCTTCATAATGGTCAGAATGTCACTGTGGATGGTGATGCGGGAACCGTGACGCTCTCCCGTTGACTAGATACTTTTTCTCTCAACCTTCTTTTCTAAAAACCTAGACTTGTAAGGATGTGCTCCCGCCGTCTTAACACAGGAGCACCACATGATCTGGCTTGTGAAGCCGATGAAGAGCGTACCGTTGTACATTTTGGAGAGTCGAGCTACATAGGCCAATCTCGTGGGCATGATCGCACCGTTCGAGGTACAATAAGTGTGCCGAGAGGTGGAGCGCGAACTCGCCGAAGCAGAAACAGGAGGAACATTCGTGAAGCAGGTATCGCTGCGTGCCGTCAATAGGCCTTCGCCACCCATCGCAGACACCCGCCTGTCTGGGATGCGACTCATCATTGCCAGATCGGTATGGATCGTGCTGATGCTCCTCTCCTGCGGGTTGTACCTCGCAGCGGTGCTGGTGTACTATGTGCAGCTCCACGGGTTCCAGGAAGGGGTGTATGCCCACCTCATCTCAACGCCTGCTGTGGTCAGTGGCTACGACGCCTTTGAGTTCTCCTCCGCGCTCCTCACCGGCCCCTATGCCACGCTCAACTTCACGCTCGTCACGCTCGTCTTGCCGCCGTTCTGGATCGCAGTGAGCCTGGTGATCTTCTGGCGCCGGTCCGACGACTGGATGGCGCTCTTCGTCGCGTTGTTCCTGGTGATGCTGGTGACCATTTTCTCACCCGCCCTCTCGGCGCTCTCCTATGTGATTGGCTACACCTCTCCCCTGGGGATCTGCATCACGCTGCTCCAACTGTTGGCCATGAGTTCGTTCGGCTTCTTCATCGCGCTCTTCCCCGATGGGCGCTTTGTCCCTGGTTGGACGCGCTGGCTCACCCTAACCTACCTGCTGGTGCTGGTGTTTCTGTGCCTGCCGTCGACCTCGCCCTACTCTATGGTGCGCTGGCCACCTGTTCTGCTCGGCCCTCTCTTGCTGGGCCTGGCCTTCGCCTGGGGCTTCGCCCAACTCTACCGCTACCGGCGCGTCTCCACGACCATCCAGCGGCAGCAGACCAAGTGGATCGTGTTCGGCATGCTGGTGGCTATGCTCTGGGATGTCTCTAATGTGCTGCTTCCGCTCGCCCTTCCTGGCTCTGCTCACCCTGTTTTCATCGCACTCTCCGAAGTGACCTTCCCCCTCGCCTTTCTCGTTATCCCCGGCACAATTGGCTTTGCGGTGCTGCGTTACCGGTTGTGGGACATCGATCTCATCATCAATCGCACGCTCGTCTACGGACTGCTCACCCTGAGCGTGCTCGGCCTCTATATCCTGGTCGTCGTCGGCCTGGGCACACTGTTCTCGGCGCTGGGGAATCTATTCCTTTCCCTGCTCGCCACAGTCCTGGTCGCCGTGCTCTTTCAACCACTGCGCCTGCGGCTGCAACGGGCCGTCAACCGCCTGATGTTTGGGGAGCGCGACGAGCCCTATCGCGTGCTCTCGCGCCTGGGCAACCGCCTGGAAGTGACGCTGGCCACCGAGGCGCTCGTGCCCACCATTGTGCAGACGGTTGCCCAGGCGCTGAGACTCCCCTATGTCGCCATCACCTACAAGCACCAGGGAGAAGACATCCTTGCGGCCTCCACCGGCGAGGGAAGCTCACGGGAGGCACTTGTGCGCGTGCCGCTCGTGGTTCAGACCGAGCAGGTGGGCGACCTTGTGCTTGTAGCACGGGCACCTGGCGAGTCCTTGACGCCTGCCGATCTGCGACTCTTGCATGACCTGGCCCCGCAGATTGCGGTCGCCGTGCAGGCGGTGCGGCTCACGGCTGAGCTGAGGCGATTGACCAGTGACCTCCAGCAGTCGCGGACCCGGTTGATCACCGCACGGGAAGAGGAGCGCCGCCGCCTGCGCCGCGACCTGCACGATGGCCTTGGGCCTCAATTATCGAGTCAGCCTTTGCTCATGACGAGTGCGCTGATGCTGCTGCGACAGGACCCCGATGAAGCCGAGGCGATACTCAACAGTGCGATCACCCAGTCACAAGAGGCGATCAGCGATATTCGCCGCCTGGTCTACGCGCTGCGCCCGCCCGCCCTGGATGATCTCGGCCTGATCGCAGCCATCGGGGAGCTCTTCACGCAGTATCGGGCAAGCGGCATCACCTTCTCTATTGAAACCCCAGAGCCACTTCCTCCACTACCAGCCGCGGTCGAGGTGGCCTGCTATCGCATCGTGCAGGAAGCGCTGACCAACGTCGTGCGTCATGCCCATGCCCATACCTGCGTCGTTCGCCTGGTGTGCCGAGAGCAGGTGACCATTGAAATCATCGACGACGGGCAGGGCTTGCCTCCCGCCTATCGTCACGGTGTGGGCTTGACCTCCATGCGCGAACGCGCCGAGGAACTCGGAGGAAGGTGGCTAATCGAACCCGCACCGGCTGGCGGCACCTGTGTTCGAGCACAGATCCCGTACCGGTGAGTGCGGGAGCGTTTGGCATCGAGGCGAAAGGAGAGAGACGTATGGTTCGCGTGTTGATTGCCGATGATCATCCCGTCTTCCGCTTTGGGTTACGCACCCTGTTGAAAGCGGACCCGGCGATGGAGGTCGTGGGAGAAGCGGTGAATGGTGAGGAGGCGATCGCCCAGGCCGCTTCACTGCACCCGGATGTGATCCTCATGGATCTCAACATGCCAGGGATGAATGGCATCGAGGCGATCCGGCGCATCCAGGCCGATCATCCCCAGGTGCATATCCTGGCGCTGACGATGTTTGATGATGACGATTCGGTCTTTGCTGCCATGCGTGCCGGGGCATGTGGCTACCTCCTCAAGGGTGCTGAGGGCAGGGAGACGTTGCAGGCCATCCACGTGGTCAGCACCGGAGAGGCCATTTTTAGTCCGGCCATTGCCCAGCGCATGATGCAGTACTTTGGGGGACCACCTCCCCCAAGTCCTTCCCAGCAGTTCCCTGATCTGACAGAGCGGGAACGAGAGGTCCTGGCGCTCATTGCGCAAGGCTACACGAACCTGGCGATTGCGGAGCAGCTGGTAATCAGCCCCAAAACGGTGCGCAATCACATCTCCTCGATCTTCAGCAAGCTGCAAGTGACCAGTCGTCTGGAGGCCATCATGCGCGCAAAAGATGCAGGTATGAGCTAGCAAGCAAGGAAAGCCTGTTTCAGTGCATCTCCTTGTTGCTAGTTATATGGTACATCGTATCTTTTCGTCAGGATCGCACCGATAGGCCAATGGAGTACTAGCGTACCACATCCGTGAAGGGCACTACGGCGATGTGCCGCTCGCTGGCTTGAACCTCATAGGAATTGGCGCCTTCCAGGGCAATTTCTGGGCAGGCAAAGCCACCGGGTTTAAAATGTGACTCTTCATCGATGCACGAGCCAACGAGCAGCAGCGCGGGGCGCTGCAGATGATCTTTAGTGGTCAAGCTGGCGGCATCCCAAGCCGAGCTATCTGCTATCTGGGGGCATCCAGAGCTGATCGGCATGGACGTCGTTCCCATCGAGTTCCAGGTCGCCGGTGACCTCGCCTCCTGGCAGGCAGAGATTCCAGGGAAGGTCGTGGCGAGAGCCGAGGCGTTGACGGGACCAACAACGCCACAGGGGCAGCGGGTGCAGACACTGAACCCACCTGGGTCCGAAGTCGGCCCCGGTCAGGTAGCTACCTGGGGCAAGGCCATGACGGACCATGTAGATGCCTTTGGGCTGAAGTGGGAGTGGGACGGCAAGTCCAGCAAGCACATTCCCTTTGACTGGACAGGACCTGGGAAAGCGTAACATGGGCACCACCAACGGTGAGCATTTCAACGAACCTCGTACCAGGAGTTGGGCCACATTCCCCATCTGGGGGAGCCTGGCACTCCTAGTCGCTGCTACTGCCGTGATTGTTGTCCAGCAGGCCACGAGCATGAATGACGGGATGCGGCCAATGACCGGGACAATGGGGCTTTCTCTTCCCCTCTTCCTGCTCCTGTGGACGGCCATGATGGCTGCGATGATGCTGCTTTCGGTAGCTCCCCTGACCTCCCTGGTGGCCCGCATGCTGGCAACGAGACCCTATGCAGTGTTAGAAGTCAGTCAGCTCGTCGTCGGCTATCTCGGAGCCTGGGTGCTCGCCGGACTTCCCGCTTATGTCATATTACTGGGTTTCAATACGATACTCACGCGTGCCCCAGGCGCCGCACCGTGGGTGGATGCTGCCTTCCTGGCCGTGGCCGGGGCGTATCAATGGATGCCGTTCAAGAGAATGTGTCTGCGCCATTGCCGTTCACCGCTCGCATTCCTGATGCAGGTGGTGGGTATGAAAGGACCGCTGCGGAGTCTGCGTATTGGCGTGCGCCACGGGTGGTTCTGTCTCGGCTGCTGCTGGGCGCTGATGCTCGCCCTCCTCGCGCTCGGCATGATGAATCTGGCGCTGATGGCAGCATTCGCCATTGCCATCTTTGTCGAGAAGACCTGGCGTTATGGCATGGTGTTTGCCCGTGCAGTTGGCGTGATACTGATCTTGCTCAGCGCTGCGATCCTCATTCATCCCGCAATCCTCCCCAGCCTCTCCTCCAGCGTAGGTATGTAGGATCGAATCCACCGTGGCACTCCTCTCATGCGTGCTGCACGCCACCCTCCAATTTGGAACTGTAGCAGAGCAATTATCTCAATCTAGATGTGTATGGTAAAGCTTGCCTAACCCCCTGCTCGCTCATTTAGGGCCTGATTAGCTGGAATCTTTTCTTGTGGGGGCAAGACCACCAGGTCATAGGTAGGCCGCCAGTTCTGGCTAATGGTCTGATTAGCCTGTACTACGGTCGTCTGGGTTGTCGCGCTCAAGAGAACAAGAGCGCATGCTGCCAAGAGGAAGCCAATGCTCGCTAAGGCACTTTTACCAGGTTGCCGACGGAGCAGAAGAAAGACGTATTGCCACATTTCTACACCTTTTCTACCCAGCATGTAGGATTACATCGTCTATGCGAATAGTATGATTGTTAATAAATCATTGGTATACGCTTATTGCGGTGTTGCACTTACCTGAGATACCCATTTTATCACATCTGTACAACATTCTTCGTGCTCAGATTGCGTAAGTGTTTTCGGGACTGCACAGAACTCAGAGGTAGCCCATTTCCC
>WNFD01004983.1_pt1 | contig 20851 bp, 13 predicted proteins | sample 5400491 | NCBI WGS metagenome assembly WNFD01 (sample SAMN13153343, study PRJNA577476) | soil metagenome | isolation source: 120 cm saprolite under Douglas fir tree site 2 hole 2 replicate 2 | place: USA:California | collected 2015-04-18
TCGAGGTGTTCCACTTCGAGTTCGATCCGATCAAGATATTCCTCCCGCTCCTCGGGGGGACATTGCCGTAGCAAACCTTCAGCAACGCTCAGACGGGCAAGCGGAGAACGCAGCTCATGCGACACATACCCCAATAGCCGCTGCTGTCCGCGAACCAGGGACTCGATTCTCTCTGCCATGCGATCGAAGCTCAGACCGAGCCGTCCAATCTCATCGCGTCGTAATCGGAGGCTTTGGTCGCTCCGCGTATCAAGCCAACCGTCCGCAATTCGCCCTGCGGCTTCGCTCAGTTGCACTACTGGACCGGCGATATGACGAGCGAGCCAAAAGCAAAAAGCCCCTCCGACCAACAGAATCGCGAGCAGGCTGAACAAAGTTTTTGCACCAAGTTCTTTGATTACAGCGAGGATCGGCGGACCGGAGACCACAATCAGTGTGGTGTATTTTTTTCCGCTTGCTGCAAGCATCTGTTGAGCGGCAAATCCTCTCTGGGCTGTGAATTTGCTGATAAGGGGCACATCCAGCCTCGTGGCCTTTGCGAACTCGACCGCCCGCGCCGCGGGATTGCGGCCCAACACATCCTTTCCGTTTTCGTCGAGGAGATAAGGTTCGACAAACCCAGCCTCCTTCAAGCGGTCGAAATGATGCTTCAGACCTGCCTGGCCCTCGCGCTCATAAATTTCCACGGCCAGCCTCGCTTCAAGAGGCAGGTAAATCGAGATTTTGGCTTTGGCCTCGTCGTCCGAGCGAATGCTCACCGTTACGGCGACCAGCGTGACTGCGACGATCACAAACGTCACCCAGAACCACAGAAAAATCTTGAGGAAGAGGTTTCGCATGCTGCCATCGGGGGCATTTCCTACTTTTTTGCGCAGGCTCCAGACGTGGGTGTCGATGCTGCGGTCAAACGGGGAGAACTCACGGCCGAGCACATCCCTGGTCAGTTCTTCGCGCCCTACGACCGATCCGGCCGATCGCAGTAGCCTTTGCAGGAGATCGAATTCAACGGTGGTCAGATCCAGCGCTTTGTTTGTGCAGCGCACCGTTCTGGCTCCGGCGTTCAACTCCACATCGCCGATCCGAATGGAAGCTGCCTCGGAGAGTGCGACGGTGGTATGGGTCGAGGTTGCCCTGCGCAGGATGGCGCGAACGCGCGCGGAGAGTTCACGGGTATTGAATGGCTTGGGCAGATAATCGTCGGCCCCGATCTCCAGCCCCAGGATCCGATCGAGGTCGTCACCCCGCGCTGTGAGCATCAGGACCGGCAGGCTGGATTTCGTGCGGATTCGCCGCAGGACCTCAAAGCCATCCAACTCCGGCAACATCACATCCAGGACAACCAGGTCGTAATCTCCGGACAGCGCGCTCTCGATGCCCAATCTGCTGGCCTGAACGGTCTGAACGGAGTACCCTTCCGCTCCCAGAAAGCGCGACACCAGCTTGCATAGCTCGGCGTCGTCGTCCACGACCAATATATGTCCCGCGGCTGATTCCGGTTTGCGATCGATCAGAAGGCTCGTACCCACCGGTTATCCACTCCCCACATACTCTCGAACCAACCTTCATTGTAGGTCTCCGCGATGCCGTGCTGTGTTGAGAAATGTCAAAAGATGCGGCGCTCTGACTTGACAATCCTCGACGATCGCTTGACCGAACTTGATGCGAGCTTCACTGCCGGCCACGTCAAATCCTAGAACGGAATTCAATCCCCGGATGATGACGAAGGCGTGAGCGAATGACCATAATTGGCGGCAGCTTGAGGAATTTTCACCGAGGCGGAATCGTCAGTGCCGGATGGACGCTGCTGTTTCTCCTGCAGAAGACGCTGTTTATCCTGCTGGGCGCGCTGCTGGTGGCGTTGCTGCTTATCGCCCTTCCAGAGGGATCGGCGTTGCAGATGCACGCCCAGACGGCTTCTGCGCCTGCTTCATCGTCTGTGCCCGAGCATCAGGACCTGCCTGACGCTCCGTCAGCCTCGACAGCGGCGGCGCCTCAACAGGCCTCTCAGACTCGCATTCCTTTCCTGTCGTCGCCCTTTGGCCAGCCTCTGCAGACGATGGGTGTCGGCGGCAAGTTCAAATACCTCGTGGAGCCCGCGTTTGGCCCCCGCGCTCTCTTCACTACCGCTTTCCGCACCGGGATACGCATGGCAAATCCGCCCAGCGGCTACCCTCATGAATGGCGGGCTGGAGCTGAGGCATTTGGACGCAACTACGGAGATAGTTTTGCCCGTAATGGAGCTGAAAGTATTGGGCGTTTCTCCGCTGCTGTTCTGCTGCACGAAGATCCTCGCTATCGGCGCTCCGAAAGCACGTTTGTTCCTGTACGCCTGGCACATGCCCTGGCCTTCACCTTCGTGGACAGGACCGACGGAGGTCACCCTACGATTGCCATCTCAAACTTTACCGGGGCCGCAGCCGGCGGATTTATTGGCAACGCCTATCTTCCAGCCGGATGGGACAACCTGACCCACGCAGGGCAGAGGAGTGCCATCGCCTTCGGTGGCCTGGCCGGTCAGAATGTGCTGCAGGAATTTGCCCCGGATCTGGCTCATGTCCTGAGGAAGATCCATGCTCAACATGTACCGATGCCCCCAGTGTGGTGGACAGGAGACAAGTAGAATGCGGGTCTTTCTTCAAGATCCAGAACCATTCCTACAGAAAGGGAGTCGTATGCGGGTAGCGTCTGATGTGTCCGTGGAGGACATATTTTTAGGTCATTTGAGCCAATTCTATCGTCTTGCGCTAGCACTCTGTGGTGACAAGCTGGTGGCGGAACAGAACCTTATCGATGCTTACGATCGCGCCCGGATTGCCGATCATGTGCAACCCGGCTGGCACGTCCGCTGGGTAAAGCATTGTTTAATCAGATCCTGCTTCGACTACATGCGCACGCTAGAGACTGAAGAAGCGGGTGGTTCTCTTCACACTTCACGCTGGAGCAATTCTTTGTCGCTCCCCTTCCGCGCCGATCTGCCGCGCATGCTCTTCGTGTTAAGAATCTGGGAAGGGATCTCGCTCACGGACGTGTGCCGCTATTGCTCTCTGCCGCGAGCGAACGCTGAGGCGGTGCTATCGGAGATATGGATGCAAGTAAGAACTCGACCGGCGTGCCTCACAGAATTCGCCGCCGCACTTATGCTCCCTGCTTAGCGGGAGAGCGGGAGGCGCCCTGAACTCAAAGTGTTTCACTCAATCGCCGGATGCCCTCTCGGATTTCTCTCTCGTTCATCCTCGAGTAGCCGAGTATTATCCCTGGGCGCGAAGGCCGCGTTATGAAGCAATGGGATATTCCGGAGATGCCAACCCCACGCGACGCCGCATGGGCCACCAGAGCTTCTTCCGAAGCGGATTTCTTTGGCCACAGTACGATATGAGTTCCGGAGCCATCGCCTGTTACCTCAACACGGGCGCCCAAGTACTTATGTATAGCTTCGAGTAGCGCCCTGCGACGTGCTGCGTTTCTGCGGCGAAGGCGACCTAAGTGACGATCGTACATTCCGGTCGTTATGAACTCTGCCAGAGTTTGCTGCTCCAGAGTGGCGGAGTGCAGATCGTTTAGCCATTTGGCCCCTGTGAATGCCGCAGCCATTGACTTGGGTACGATCAGATAACCGATGCGAAGAGCCGGAAACACGGTACGTGAAAATGTTCCGACGTAGACTATACGTCCTTCCGTGTCCAGGCCCTGTAGCGACTCCAGCGGCCGCCCTTCGTAGTGGAACTCACCATCGTGGTCATCTTCGACGATCACCGCATTCTTGCGGCTAGCCCATTCGAGGAGCTCAATGCGCCGGGCGAGCGGAAGCGTCACGCCGGTCGGAAACTGGTGCGACGGCGTTACGAAGACCATTTTGGCGTGCGCCGGAAGACGAGCGGGATCCAGGCCGTCGCGATCCACCGGGACCGGCAGCAACCGGGCACCGGCAGCGCGCAGCACTTCTCTTATGCCGTTATAGTGCGGCTCCTCGATTGCCACACGGTCGCCGCGTTCTACGAGCACTCGAGCAATGAGATCGAGCGCTTGTTGGGAGCCATTGACGACAATCACCTCGGACGGGTCGCAGACTACCGCACGGGAGCGGCGTACATGGGCGCAGATGGCTTCGCGCAAGTCGAGGCTCCCAACCGCTTCGCCGTAGTCAAACTGGCGAACCGGCGCCATACGCGCATGCCGCAGCAAGATCCGCCGCCACGCCTCGAAGGGGAAAGTCTCCACGTCGCTTCGCCCGTCGGAAAAGTCGTAGCGGAGTGATATCAATCGGCGTTTGGGATAGTCCACGGCCTTGAGAGCATCGACCGCCGCCAGGCCAAAACGCGAGAGCCGTAGATCGGCCGATCTTTTCACTCTTACACGCGCACTATTACCAAATCCCTCGAATACATACGTTCCTGAACCGCCGTGGCCGACTGCGAAGCCTTCCGCCAAGAGTTGGTCATAGGCAAGAAGTACGACTGTCCGTGAAATGCCGAGTTGTTGGGCGAGGTCTCGCGTCGAGGGAAGTCTGCCACCGGCTGGGAAATTGCCCACGAGGATAGCCTGTCGCAGGCCGAGGTAGACCTGTCGAAAGAGAGGCTCGCCATTCTTTGAAAGTGGTATCGCTAGTTCCATAAAAAGTGGCTCTATGAAACTACCACAACCTGCCTCATCCTTGAAGCTATAGCAACCGATCGAATCGTAAATCTGGAGAACACAATGAACTCGCTTCGCCGCGTTGGCATGTATTTTTTGTTGGGCACGCTTGGCTATCCGTTGCATTCGATCCCAGCGTTTCCACAAATTGCCATAGCCACACCGGGAACGCAAGCGCAACACGCCGCCACGGAGCGGGACGGTCAACACGACTTCGACTTCGAGATTGGGACATGGAAAACTCACCTGACTCGTCTCCAACATCCTCTTACTGGCTCCGCTGCCTGGATCGACTATGAGGGTACTTCTGTGGTCCGAAAGGTTTGGAACGGACGCGCGAATCTGGTGGAACTCAACGTCGATGGGGCGGCAGGACACATCCAGGGCTTGTCTCTGCGTCTATACAATCCGAAATCTCATCAGTGGAGCCTCAACTACGCCAACGCCAGCGGCGGAACTCTAGGCCAACCTACCGTCGGCGAGTTTAAGAATGGACGCGGCGAGTTTTACGATCAGGAACCATTCGATGGGAGAGTCATTCTTGTTCGAAATGTCTGGTCAGACATCACACCTACTTCGTGCCGTTTTGAACAAGCGTTCTCGGAGGATGGTGGCAAGACCTGGGAGGTCAACTGGATCGCCACCGACACACGGTTGAAGGAGGAGCCGGATGGATCTTCCGGTGCCGCCGATTTCAAGAAAATGAGGACAGGAACGCAACACGCCAGCACGGGGGCGGATGGTCAACACGATTTTGATTTCGAGATCGGCACCTGGAAGATTCATTTGTCACGCCTCCAGGACCGCTTAGCAGGCTCTACAACCTGGGTCAAATTTGATGGCACATCAGTGACGCGAAAGGTTTGGGACGGCCGCGCCAATCTGGAGGAATTCGAAACCGATAGTCCAACAGGTCATATTGAAGGTCTGACTTTGCGTGTCTACAATCCGCAAACCCATCAGTGGAGTATTTATTGGGCTAACAGCCAGGATCCCGCCCTGGGCCAACCCATTCAACCGATGGTTGGCGAGTTCAAGAATGGTCGCGGCGAGTTTTACGATCAGGAATTATGGAAGGGCAGAACCGTCTATGTTCGATTTGTCTGGTCGGAGATCACCCCGAATTCGGCTCACTTCGAGCAATCCTACTCGGATGATGGAGGCAAGACCTGGGAGGTCAACTGGATCACGGACCAGACCCGGGACGAGTCTGCCAAACATGCTGAACGCCACTAAATTCCTGAGAGAGCGTCGCACGACTGCGAGACGGTTGTCATTGCCGCGTTCGCAGCAGCCGGCGCGAGTTCAAGCGCAAGCTTAAATGGGAGGAGATCGCGATGCTACACGGTTGTTCAGTGGTGGAACTAAGGCAATATACGCTGCACGATGGGACTCGGGACCGGCTGATCCATCTGTTTGAAGACGAGTTCATTGAGTCGCAGCAAGCTCTCGGAATCCGCGTCATCGGTCCATTTCGTGATCTTGAAGACGCCAATCGTTTCGTCTGGCTGCGCGGTTTTCCCGACATGAACGAGCGCAGCCGCATGCTTTCTGCTTTTTATGAGGGTCCGGTCTGGCGGGCCCACCGCGACGCGGCCAACGCAACAATGATCGACTCTGACAATGTTTTATTGCTGCGACCCACTCAAGTGCGGGCGGCGAACTCGGCGGTAACGAATGGGATTGATATTGGATCATTCGGCCGCGATGCAATGGTTGTAGCAAACATTCATTACGTCGATAGCTCTGCGATAGAAAGCTTCGCTCAATTCTTCGAGAAGACAATGAACCCCGCGCTAACGATCGCGGGCGCGCACGTCATTGCGGCGTTTGAGACGGAGGCCGCAACAAACACTTTCTCAAGGCTCCCGGTTAGGGAGTGTGAGACCGTTTTAGTCTGGTTGGCCGCGTTCCGAGATGCCAGGCATTTTGAGGATCACGTGACGGCCCTCCGCGATTTGCCGGACTGGCGGAGGCATGCGCCGCAAGATGTCCTCCGCCAATTCTCACGAAAGCCCGAGGTCTTGAAACTCGCGCCGACACCTCGTTCACAATTACAAAACTAGATTATTCTGCGCGCGAATCGCCACCTCAAGTGCCAGAATCATAAGCTTTCACCAACCCTCCGGGTACTCTTCAAAAGACTCACGCAGGAGAGTGATCCCTAGTGGACCGTTTCAAGCTTAGGTTCGCCTGCAGCCTGTATTTTCTGGGCGGTCTGGGTTTCTCGACTAGCGTCCTCTGCCCTGCCTAAGGACCGATACACCTGCCCCAGCAGGCTATGCGTCATATAGTTACCGGGGTCCATTTTTTCAGCACGCTCAAGGTACATCATCGCGTTCGCAGGGTCCTGCCGCTTGAGTAATACTTTGCCCAGCAGGATATATGGTCCAGTTGTGTTTGGCTCGAGCAGCAAGGCACGTTGTAGGGACTGCTGGGCCTTGGTGTAATCGCCTGCACGAGTGTAAGCATCTCCCAGCCTGTCATAGATGCTGCCATTGAGCGGGTTGCGGAGCCGCTCCTTCTCAAACTCGGCAATGGCCTCATCAAGATGTTCGCCCGCGAGTGCGATTTCGCCCAGGAGTGCATGCGCAAGCGGCAACTGAGGATCCAACTCCAGGGCCTTCGTGGCAAATTGCTGAGCTACCGGGAGGTATTCCCTGCGGAGCAACATTCGCGCAGTCAAAAGATATGCAGGTGCCGAATCCGGGGGAAAGCCATATTGGGTGGCGAAGGCCCGACGTGCGTTGTCATAGTTGCGCGTGTCGAGGTAGCAGAGAGCCAGCACGTAACTCGGATAGCCCGCGCAGCTGCGCCGACTCTTCATCATGGGGGTCTTGTTTCAACGCACTTGCGAATGCAGCGTCTGCTTCAACGAATTGGTTCTGCGAGTACAGAGCGAGACCGCGCAATCTATTGACGCCAGCTGGTGTGGGTTGCCGGGCGGACAGCGGATCGAGCTCCTTCAAGGCATCCGCGGAATGACCGCGATCAATCATCAGGCGTAGCTGGATCAGGTTCGGTGAAGAGCCGGCGGGAGTCGCTCCAGTAGTGGCCTTCGGTGCATCTGGCGTTTGCGTTGCAGGCGCAGGTTGTGCCGGGTTCTGTGCACGTAACAGTGGCAGGGATAGCACTGCGAGCGCGAGAATCGAACGACGTAAGACCAATTTGTGCAGACGACGCATAGGAAGATTGTGGCCTAAGTGTAAACGAAACAGAAGAGGGGAGCCGCAGCTCCCCTCTCTGGGAAAACAGCCACGTTAGAACTGCACGCGGGCCGAGAATTGCAACTGACGTGGGTTGGCGGATCCATTGGGGAAGGGCCCATTCGTAATTGCTCCATTTTGCTGAATATTGCCGCCCGGAAGGCCAAAGTTTATGTGGTTGAACGCGTTGAATGCGTCCATACGGAACTGGAAGTAGACGCTCTCTTTGATCGGGAAGTTCTTCTGCACGGCTATATCCGTGTTGAAGAAATGCGGCCCGAAGACGCTGTTACGGCCCGTAGTTCCTATTTGATCAAGGGCTGTCGCCGTAAACCTCGGCCCCAACGCCTGAGCATCGTAGTAGGTAAGACCATGGCCGGGATATCCGGTGACGTGTTTCTGGAACAAACTCGGACTGCCGTTGGTGTAACATGGCGCCGAGCTAGGAATACTTGCATTGCACGAGCTATAGGAGAGCGTAAATGGAAGACCGCTCGAGTAATTGAGGATCGGACTGATTTGCCAGCCTCCCACAACTTGATTCACAACCGCGTTCGCATGGGAAAGGACCAGCTTATTGCGGCCGAATGGCAGTTCAAACAAACCGTAGATGATGATCTGCTGTTGACGGATTGAACTATCACGACCTTTTACCGCCCGCGCATCCCATGTGGAAAATGCTGTATTCCACGCGGTGCCGCGTTGCCATGCATAATTCGCATTGACCGAATATCCATGAGTGAACTGCTTTGCGAGAGTTACTTGTAACGCATTGAAATGGCTGTCCAGGTCGTTACTGTAGTCGGTGATTCCGTTCGTCCAACCGCAGGAGCCGGCAGGCAACCCTGCCAAAGGATTGGGCGTGATGGCCGCGGCCGCGCTTATATATGCGGCAGTTGAGCAGGCCGGGAGTTTGCCGCCATAGTAACGCTGCAGGAAAGTCTGGTTCGATGTACCGCCGTTCGCGGCGATACCGGATTTGACTGTCGGGTCATAGTGGAGTGTCTGCCCAGTGATACTGTATTGTGCCGGCAGGGTGATGGCGGCCTCGTTAGGATTGGTGGTATTGCCGCTGACATCGCCGAGGGTATGTGTGCCTTTATTGCCGACATACGCCATGGTGAGTGAAATGGTGGGCGTGAACGATTGCTGAAGGGCCACATTCCACGCATCAAGGGTGGGTAAGCGAAGAGGGTCGGGACGCGACCTGGAGTTGACCGCATAACCCGGATTGGGTAGGAGGCCATTCGAAGGAACAACAGTGGGGGTAGGTGCGGGAGGTCCCTGAGCCAGGGTGAAGGCAAAACCGGTTAGGCCGGTCGTCGTCGTGGCCTGCTGGGAAGAGAGGACTGGCAGGTTTTGTGTAGCTGCATGCCCAAAGATCGAACCAAACACACCGATATCAAAGCTACGTCCGTAACCGGCGCGAATCACTGTGGTTGGGTATACCTGATAAGCGATGCCGACACGTGGATTATAAGCATTATGTGGCTTTGTCCATCCCATGTTGCTCGGAATAGTGCCAATTGAAGCTACGTTCAGGTAACCCGTCGGTGCACTCAGCAGGGCGCCGTTCCCGGGACCGTTGATTGACTCCGGGAAGTAGAGTTCGTAGCGCAAGCCGAGGTTAAGGGTCAACTTCGCCGTAGTTCTCCATGTGTCTTGAACGTAGAAGAAGTCACGCTTCTGAAACTCCTTCGCATTCGTTGAAGTGCTGACGAAGCGTTGGAAATTCGTAACCTCACCCAGAGCGAAGGTTGCGAAGCTCAGTCCACCCTGCTGCGCAAGGTTTGGATTGGAAGTCGGTCCCGTTCCGAAAAACAGAATCCCAGTTCGATCGTTATCACTTGGAACCCGAAGATTGCGTGCATAACGCAGGTCGGCCCCAACTTTGATTGCGTGATTCCCGAGCATTTTTGTCCAGTTGTTGACGAGTTGAAACTGGTCTTCGCGCTGCTTGAGGGGGCAGTTGCAACGATCAACATTCAACCCAGCGCCGTACTGTGGGCCCGTAGCTTGAGCGGGGACGGTGTTCCCCTGTGCCCCTACCTCAGTCAGTTGGAAGCTCGGGGCCCCCCCGGTAATCGGGTTTCCCGTATTCATCCCTGGAATTCCGAGCTGGGTTGCAAGGTTAACGTTCTGGTCGTACTTTACGGTGCCGATGTTGTAACGATAGTAGCCAAGGCGAATGTCGGTCACCAACTTCGCGTTGACTGCGATGTCGGTACCCAAAGCGGCACTGTCGTTTGCTCCCTGGGAAGTGCCACCATAACCACCGATACCAAATCCGGATCCTCCGGCCGCGCCGAATAACGTGAGACCGGTCAATGTATCCGTGAACCGACTGAAACGACCGAACACGTGAATTTTTTCATTTGCCTGATAATCTCCACGAACATCCCATTGATTGCTGTTGAAACCTCCAGTGCCGCCCCCCGAGTAGTTATTGATCAAACCGGGAAAGCTACCCGAAAAGGTGTTCGGCGCGTAGGGCTGCAGCAAAGTAAGAAATGCTTTGGCTTGCGGAGATACCAGGGCAGCAGGAATCACGTTGCCCGGGTAAGGCAAGCCATTGGGTTGATAGATAATCCCGGCGCCGGCCGGTGTGACCTTCGACGCATACTCGCTGAAGTCGCAACCGGCGATGCCGCTAGGTCCAACTTGCTGCCCAAGACAAGTCTTGACGAGCAGAGCCGAGGGTACAGTTTGGATATTCGATGTGCCTACCTTTTGACGCACACCCTGGTAATCACCGAAGAAGAAGACCTTGTCTTTGAGAATCGGGCCGCCAACTGAGCCGCCAAACTGATTCTTTAAAGCTTGGGGAATTGGTCCGGAGCCTTGCGAGAAAGGATCGCGAGCGAGGTTTGCTGCACTCGCACGATAATCGAAGGCCGAGCCATGAAACTTGTTCGATCCGGACTTTGTCTGCGCCGTGACCACCGACGCAACGGCTTTGCCAAACTCAGCGTCGTAATTCTGCGTCGTGATCTTCGTCTCGGAGAGCGCATCCATGTTCGGATTGATGACGATTATGCCGAGGATTGGATCCTGATTGTCAGTACCGTCGAGCGCATACGCAACCCCGGCGAATGTTTGCCCGTCAACCATGATCTGCTTACTTCCCTGCGGATCTTCGCTCGCAGCGTGGCTCCACCCAAGCTCCTGCGCACCCGGGAGAAGCAACTGCAGGCCGGTAAAATTTCGGCCTGCAACAGGCAACTCCTGGACTTCTTTCGATCCGAAAATGGTCGACACGTCAGCGCGATCCGTCTTGAGCTGCGGAACCTCGTCCGCGCTTACTTCGACGGTTATATCGGACCCACCGGCTGTAAGCGCGGCAGTGACCTTTACCGATGTATCCGCAAAGAGGTGGATACCCTTTTGCTGATAGCCCTTGAAACCACCCGCGTCAACCTTGACGTCATAGATGTCCGGGATCAAGTGCTCTACGGTGAAATCGCCGGTGCCATTGGATTGCACCGTGACCGCAGTGCCCTTCGACTCGTCCGTCACTGTAACGGTTGCGCCTGGAACAGCCGCTCCCGTAGCGTCTGTGACGGTCCCGAAGATTGATCCGTAAACCGCTTGACCGAACGCAAACGGTGAAAGCGTCCAGAGACCTACTACACCTAGCAACATGATTACCCGCGTCGCGAATCGCATGGCAAAGACCTCCCAAAAAGTTGCGTACTTCTTCCTGTTCCGTCGGCGATGCTCTGTTTCGTCTGCCTTCGTACACGAAATGTGACTTTCAATTGCACGAGAAAATACGCGCCCGGTACGGAATATGTCAACGGCTGCCACATGTTGATTTACTGGCAGTTGATGTCAATCGACATGCCGAGAGAAGAGAAACGCTATGGCAATAGATTGGTCAGGCCTCCACAACGTTAGGGCAGGAGCTTCCCTCAACGGATTCGCTTAGATCCCCAGATATTACTGCCACATAACCACGATGCGACGAAATTCACCGGCTTCGGGAGGAGTAAAAAGTCAACCTAAAGGTTGACCACTTTGGGAAGAAAAATAAACCAACAAAATCCGTCCGGGGGCTGATTTGTCTATACATTAAGCACAGTGCGAGAAACCTTACCCTATTCGCCGAACGGAACTGCATGAAGAGCCGACAATCTTCTCGGACTACGGCCAAGCAGTCGCAAATTACTGCTCCGGGAGCTTCCCCTTACGAAAAAATAGCTGCAACGCCTTCCTCGATTCCCAAATATCGGCAGGTCTATGAGGATCTCCATTCAGCCATACGAACGGGCTCTTTTCAGCCGGGGGAACGCCTTCCAAGCGAGTCGGAACTCGGAGAGCGCTACAACACCTCACGCATCACGGTGGCGAAGGCTCTAAAGGAACTGCAACTGCAAGGCCTGGTATCGCGACGTGCTGGCTCCGGCACCCATGTGCTGGCTCCGGCGACCACCAGCGGCCATGTCTTCGGACTACTCATTCCTGATCTTGGGCGAACGGAAATCTTCGAACCTATCTGCCAAGGCATGATGCAGTCACCGTTATCCAGGCCGCACTCCCTGCTGTGGGGACACTCCATGGGCGAGGCGTCTCAACAGGAAAAGGAAGCCGAGCAGCTTTGCCATAGATATGTCGCTCAAAAAGTTTCGGGCGTCTTCTTCGCTCCGTTGGAATACACGCCAGAAAAGGACGCCGTCAATAAACGCATCGTATCCGCGCTGGATCGTGCGGGCATTCAAGTTGTCCTGCTCGACCGGTGTTATGCGCCATATTCCATGCGGTCGAAGTATGACCTGGTCGGAATTGACAATCGGCGAGCAGGTTTCCTTATCACGCAGCATCTGCTCCTTCATGGAGTGAAGCGTGTCGCTTTTATAGCAAAGCCTCTGTCGGCCTCTACTGTTCTGGCACGAATTGCCGGCTATCGTGAAGCTTTGTTTGCGTACGGAATTCCCGTACAACAGAATCTCGTATGCCGTGGCGACCCGGATAATCCTGACTTCATCCAGAAGGTGCTGAAAGATTGCAAACCAGACGCAATAGTCTGCGCCAATGACTTTACCGCAGCACGAGTCATGGCAGGCCTGGTGAGTCAGGGTATACGGGTGCCCGAGGAGATTCGCATCGTCGGTATCGATGACGTGAAGTACTCCAGCCTTTTGCCGGTGCCGCTGACAACACAACACCAGAATTGCGCCGATATCGGTGCGATGGCCATGGTAACGATGTTGCAACGAGTGGAAAAACCTGATTTGCCTACCCGCGACATTCTGCTGCAGACCCACACCGTCGTTCGCAAGTCGTGTGGGACGCATCGTCCTGCCCTCAGAAACTCACTTAGGTAAACGCGCTGGCGCCTCTTCACCGCCCCTTGAACTGCGCGCAGATACTGATCCGTCGCGCCTCCATCTGCGGCCCTGCCGCACTTGCTCTATGAACACCGAAGGCTCTCCCACCTCTGGCGTGTATTCTGTGCAGCGTCGCTGTATCTTGGAGACTCCTCGATGAAAATGACCAAATACCTGTTGAAGAGCACGATCACCGGCGCCCTGGGCGGCCTGCTGTTCGGCTTTGATACTGCTGTTATTGCCGGCACAACTCAGCAGTTGACCGTTGTTTATCACCTCACATCCTTCACCCTGGGATTGACGGTTGCTATTGGGCTGGTCGGCACGGTCGTTGGCGCAATGAGTTCGGGAGTCGTTGGGCAGCGCATCGGCGGTCGCGAGGCGTTGCGCATCCTGGCCGTCCTTTACACTATCTCAGCCCTTGGCTGCGCGTTGGCCTGGAACTGGCCTGCCCTGATGGTGTTCCGCTTCATCGGCGGCCTCGGTGTCGGCGGATCTTCCGTCCTGGGGCCGGTATATATCGCTGAGCTTGCACCGGCAAAATGGCGAGGCAGGCTGGTCGGAATGTTTCAGATCAACATCGTCGTTGGCATCCTTCTCGCCTATCTGTCCAATTACCTCATCTCGCTTGCCCACCTTGGGCTTTCGCAATGGCGTTGGCAACTCGGCGTCGCCGCAATCCCTTCTTTGCTATTCCTCATCATGTTGTACGGCATACCGCGCAGCTCACGCTGGCTGGTAACGAAGAACAAAACGGATGAAGCGCTGGACGTATTGAAGATGATGGGGTCTCCAGACTCTGAGGCTGAGCTGCGCGAGATCATGGATTCGATCCACCTTGAGCGCGGCATGGCTGCGGAGCCGCTGTTTAAGCGCAACTACCGCCTGCCTATCTTTCTGGCTGTCACCATTGGAATGTTCAACCAACTCTCCGGAATCAATGCCATTCTCTACTATTCGAATTTCATCTTCGCGGCCGCGGGCTTCAGTCAGCTCTCCGGAGCTTTGCAGACGGTTCTTATCGGCGCAATGAATCTGGTTGCGACCTTACTTGGCATGTCGCTGATCGACAAGCTGGGACGAAAGACCTTGCTCCTTGCCGGCAGCTTGGGGATGGCCTTGTGCCTCTCCGGCGTTGCAGCAGTCTTCTTCACGCATAGTCATCTCAACGCCCTCGTCTGGCTGCTGGTTGCTTACATTTTCTTCTTTGCCATCTCGCAGGGCGCAGTTATCTGGGTCTATATTGCAGAGGTCTTCCCGAACCGCGTGCGCGAAAAAGGACAAAGCCTGGGGTCTTCCTCGCACTGGGTTATGAACGCTCTCATCTCATTCATCTTTCCCATCCTTGCAAAGTCCTCCGGCGGAACTCCCTTTGCGTTCTTCGCGGCCATGATGGTACTGCAATTTTTTGTAGTTCTGTTCATCTACCCGGAGACGAAGGGCATTTCGCTCGAACAGTTGCAACGCAAACTGGGGATTATTTGAAAGCATGTCTGTGGCACAATTCGATCTGGGGTGTCCAATGAACTACGCCGCACGCGCCTACGCCTATTTAGTCATTGTCGCTCTTCTGTTTGCGGGCGCAGCTCACTCTCAACCGCCCCGGCCTGACGCAGCTGAGAACGCAAAGATACTTGCGTACATTGACAGTGGTTGGAACGACCTCTCCCGCTCGATGACCGACTGCAAATCGCTCATCGATCCAAAGGTCACCACAACGCCCATTCTCTACCTGCCCGCAGGCATGGCCGTCCCATCCGCTGTTGCGTCGGTTCAGAAGCAATGCAAAATTGAAGTACGGAACCTGCCTCGCAAAATTACTCACATGGGGGACGTTCGTGTAGCTGAAATTCCAGACGAAGGCCTGCTCTATCTTCCCAACCCCTACGTCGTACCCGGGGGCCGCTTCAACGAGATGTACGGCTGGGACAGCTACTTCATCATCCTCGGCCTGGTCGAAGACAAGCGCACGGACCTCGCTCGCGATATGGTCGAAAACTTCTTCTTCGAAATCGAGAACTACGGAGCAATCCTCAACGCAAATCGCACCTACTACTTCACGCGTTCGCAGCCGCCATTTCTTACTTCGATGATCCGCGAAGTCTACGAACACCAACCCGGCAAACCGCTTTCAAAAGCCTGGCTGGCCAAGGCGTACAGCTACGCACAGCGCGATTACGCTCTTTGGTCCGCGCCGCCGCATCTCGCCGGAGATACTGGCCTCGCCCGCTATGATGACATTGGTGAAGGCCCGGTCCCCGAAATGGCCGACGACAGCAACTACTATCCCGATGTTATCCGCTGGCTTCTAGCGCACCCTGAAGTCCACACAGACTACCTCGTCGACGCGTCAGACAACCCAACGCCCGCGCAGGCTGCCGAACTGGCAAAGACGAGTTGCGACATCGCAGCATCTAAGGTCTGCGCCAACGCCCACGTTGAAGGGCATCGCCTCAGCAGCGATTTTTACCGCGGAGACCGAGCTATGCGCGAGTCCGGCTTCGACCCCAGCTTTCGCTTCGGTCCCTTCAGCGGATCGACAAACCACTACGCGCCCGTATGCCTCAACAGCCTTCTCTACAAATACGAGCGCGACATGGCTCACTTCGCCACCCTGCTGGGCCGCACGGCAGAAGCTGCCCAGTGGAACGGCCGCGCCGCTGCCCGGGGCGCTGCAATAAACAAATACCTTTGGAACCCAACTGCCCGCATGTTCTACGACTACAACTTCACTACGCACCAGCAATCGACTTACAACTACATCACCGCCTTCTACCCGTTATGGGCAAAACTTGCCAATCCTCAGCAGGCATCGGAGATCGAGCACCACCTTTCGCTCTTCGAACACGATGGCGGACTCGCCATGAGCGATTACGACTCAGGCACCCAATGGGATCTCCCATACGGCTGGGCTCCGACTAACTGGCTTGCAATAAAGGGTCTTGACCAATACGGCTTCACCGGTGATGCAGGCCGCCTGGCGGCTGACTTCTCAAAGACGATTCGCCAGAATTTCTCGCATGACGGCACCATCCGCGAGAAGTACAACGTCGTCAGCGGCTCCTCCAACATAGAAGTCGCCACAGGCTACAAGAGCAATGTCGTCGGCTTCGGCTGGACCAACGGCGTTTACCTGGAGATGAACGACCTGCTCACCCACCTGCACAAGAAGGCCGTGACACCCTCCCGGCAAAGGTTGAGCCACTCCGAAGCGGGGGCTATCACCCCACATTAACTGTCTGATGCGGTACCACGCGATTCATACTAGGCTGACCAAACGTCCCACCTTCATTCACAATTACAATCACGCTGAGATGCAGTTCCTCCAGGCACATTCGTTGTTTCTGCTCGGCATCATGGCGGCCTACCCACCGGCACAGGCACAGACCGCCACCGCGCCGTCTGCTAATCCAAAGACTTCCGCAAACGCCAGATTGAAGTTAGCCGACGAAGCGTTTCGCGCCGGGTCCGCTGCCTATTCTCAGAACGACCTGCATTCCGCGCACATACAGTTTGCGAAGGTGGTGCAGCTTGCCCCCGGAGTCGCCGCAGGCCACACCGCATTCGGCACCGTGTTGCTTGCTGAGGGCGATGCACGCTCAGCTGTGAAACAACTTGAGTTGGCGCGCGGACTTGACCCGCGAGATGCGGGCGCCACACTCAACCTTGCACTGGCCTACTCGCAACTTCACGACTATGCGAAATCAGTGCAGATGTTTGAGCTTCTCGACCAGACGAAGGGCAGCGCACCGCAGACACTCACGCCTCAAGCCGCAATCGCCTATGCCGTCGCGCTGACTGCAACCTCAGAGCCTGCTGCCGCGCAGAAGCAGTTAGAAGCGGCTCTCACCACCTCACCTGACAATGCGACGTTACACGATGCCCTCGGCACGCTCCTCGCGCAGCAGGAGCAATACGACCCGGCTGCGGTTCAGTTCCATCGTGCCATCTCACTGGATCCCGAGCTGGCATCCGCACACTATCACCTCGGTTCCGTCTTCCTGAATCAAGGCAACCCTGCCGCGGCCGTAACAGAACTTACCCAGGCAAATAAACTTGCCAAAGAGAACATTGAGTATGCTCTGCAGCTTGGGCGTGCTCTTCGCGCAGACAATCAGGACGAACCGGCACTTGCCGTACTGCGTCATGCGCTGGCGGCTGATCCGACGTCGGTCGACGCCAAATACGAGCTCGCCCTCACCCTGCAGGCTAGCGATAACGCCCGTGAAGCGTTACCCCTCTTCAAGCAGGTCATTACGGCGCGGCCTCAGGACTTCGCCGCACTCACAAACCTCGGCCTCGCTCTTGTGCAGACCGGTGACGCAAAGGGCGCAATTCCGTTCTACCTTCGCGCCCTCGCACTGAATGCGCAAAGCGCGACGCTGCGCGAAGACCTGGGTGTCGCCTACCTCCAGCAGAGCGATCTCAACCATGCCATCGAACAGTTCCGCGCCGGCCTCGCTGTCGAACCGGACAATCCGCAACTCCACTACGATCTTGGGCTCGCTCTCAAGCTCAAGGACAATCCCACCGCGGCGGTTTCGGAGTTCGAGCAGGCCGAAAAACTTGATCCGCAGCTGCCTGACCCGCCCTACACGCTCGGCATTCTGTACATGCAACTCGGTCGCTTTGCCGAGGCTCGGACGGAACTGGAAAGGGCAACTGCGCTACGCCCGAATAACGGCGAGGCCTGGGCCATTCTCGGAAATGTCTACAAGGATACGGACGAACCGCAGAAGGGAGCTACGGCGCTGCGGCGCGCCATCGAACTAATGCCCAATCAACCCAGCCCGCATATCAGTCTCGCCGCAATTCTCATCCAGCAGGGCGATCCCGCAGGCGCGGCGGCAGAACGCAAAAAGGCCGCCGACCTTAGCCGCATCGCCGTCAGCCGCCAGCGCGCCAACTTCGCACTCGATTCGGGTAAGACCCTTCTCAAGCGGGGTCAGGTAGCTGAAGCTCTCTTCCAATTTCAAACAGCCGTCGAGGCGGATCCCAATTACGCTGAGGCCCACTCCGTCCTCGCCGACGCCCTGGACCGGCAAGGGCGAAGCGCCGCTGCTGCGCTCGAACGGCAGAAGGCCCAGAAACTCAGTCACCCCAGCAACTCAGGCGATGGTGCGCCTGTTAACCCGTAACCGAACGCTATAGCCGCATCGACGCGCTCATTGCAGGCAGGGCAACAGCTTCTCTATACTCAGTCATCCGCTTTCGAGCTCTTCAACTCGAAGCACGATGACAAAGAGCTTTAAATGCCGGTCCGGGCAAACAGCCTGGGGGAGTGACCCTTTGAGTTGGTCTCGCCGCAGTTTCCTTACTTCGCTTTCCACCACTGCGCTGGTTCTTTCGCTTGACGATGTTCTCGCTCTGGCCGCTCCGCAAAATCCACAGTCGCCCCCACAGTTGGGCTCGCGCCCTACTTACAATGCTGTGCCCCGGCCCGCGCCTAAAGGACCTCCTTCTCCCGTTGCCGGCACTCCTCTCGGAGTCAGCTTTATCGACGTAGCGCGTCAGTCTGGCCTGAACGCAAAGACGATCTACGGTGGAGAGCACAAGAACAGATACCTCCTCGAGACCACCGGCTGCGGCGTCGCCTTCTTCGACTACGATCACGACGACTGGCTCGATATCTTCCTGGTCAACGGCACCCGGCTGGAAGGCTTCCCCAAAGGACAGGAACCCGTCTCTCACCTCTTCAAGAACAATCGCGACGGAACCTTCACTGACGTCACCGTCAAAGCTGGACTAGGCCGCGCAGGATGGGGCCAGGGCTGCTGTGTTGGCGATTACAACAATGATGGCTGGGACGACCTCTTCGTCAGCTACTATGGCCAGAACGTCCTCTACCGCAACAACGGCAACGGCACCTTCACCGACGTCACGGAGAAGGCGGGCCTGCTGCAATCGAAGACACGGTGGAACTCCGGCTGCGCCTTCCTCGATTACGACCGCGACGGCCATCTCGACCTGTTTGTCGCCAATTACATCGACTTCGATATCAAGACGGCGCCGCTTCCAGAGGCCGCGGGCTGCGCCTACAAGGGCATTCACGTGGCATGTGGCCCGCCGGGCCTGCAGGGCGGCAAGAACATCCTCTATCACAACAAGGGCGACGGCACCTTCACCGACGTCTCACAAAAGAGCGGCATGTGGGACACCATCGGCACCTATGCCCTCTCCGTGGCTGTCTCCGACCTCGACGACGACGGCTGGCCCGATATCTACGTTGCCAACGACTCCACTGCAGCCACCTTCTACCAGAACCAGAAAGACGGCACGTTCAAAGACATGGCCATCGAGGCCGGCGTCGCCTACTCCCCCGACGGCAAGCCCCAGGCAGGCATGGGCGTCTCCATCGGCGACTTCAATCGCGATGGCCGCTTCGATATCGTCAAAACAAACTTCGCGGGTGACACTGATTCGCTTTTTGTCAATCTTGGCGACGTCAACTTCGAGGACCACACCTACCTCTCCGGACTCGGCGTCAATACCCGCTTCCTGGGCTGGGGCGTCGGCTTCTTCGACATGGACAACGATGGCTGGCCGGACATCCTCATGTCCAATGGCCACGTCTACCCCGAGGTGGATGGGACCGATGTCGACGCCCCCTACGCGCAGCATAAGTATCTCTATCGCAATCTGCGCAACGGGCAATTTGAAGAGGTAACCGCGGAGGGCGGCCCCGGCATCACCACGCCCGCTCCTGGTCGCGGCTGTGCCTTTGGCGACTACGACAACGATGGCGACCTGGACGTGGTCGTCAACTGCGTCAATACCACTCCTCAACTGCTCCGTTGCGACTCAACCACTGGCCGCAACTGGATCAAGATCCGCACCATCGGCACAAAGTCCAACCGCACCGGCATCGGCGCAAAGATCAGCGTCACAACGGTAACGCCCGGCGGCGGCAAACCCTTTGTTCAGATCGACGAAGTCCGCAGCGGTGGGAGTTACTACTCGCAGAACGATCTCCGCGTTCACTTCGGCCTCGACCACTCCGCGAAAGCAGACTCAGTTGAGATCAGGTGGCCCTCCGGCACGACCGACAAGTTGACAGACCTCGCGGCCAACCATCTCTACGTCATTCAGGAAGGCGGAAAGATCCTGAAGACCGTAGCCATGGGCTCCTCAATGCCATCGGAGTCCAAAGCGCCCGTTCTACCGGCCTCCCCGGCATCGAAACCATGAATCTGCGACTCTTCGGCCTTGAAGTCGTGGTCACCCTCTTTTCGGCAGTGTCCTTCGCGCAGCAGCCGTACCCACCGACCACCGATCACCCTCCGCCCGCCTGGTTCGTCGATGTCGCGTCGAAGGCCGGCATCACCGTTCGCGACGTCAACGGCAGCGTCGAGTCCAACGTCGCCATTCTCGACTACGACCGCGACGGTTGGCCCGACATCTTCCTCGTCAACGGCACCAACCTCCCGGACGCACAGACCGGAGACAAACAGGACAAGCCCACCAACCATCTATTCCATAACAATCACGACGGCACCTTCACCGATGTAACCGCGAAGGCAGGCCTCGTGTCTTCAGGATGGGGCCAAGGTGTCTGCGTCGGGGACTATGACAACGACGGATTCGACGACCTCTACGTCACCGGCTACGGCAAAAACCGTCTCTTCCATAACCAGGGCGATGGCACCTTCAAAGAGGTAGCCGAGCAGGCCGGCGTCGCTGGAACAG
>WNFD01002011.1_pt1 | contig 20850 bp, 19 predicted proteins | sample 5400491 | NCBI WGS metagenome assembly WNFD01 (sample SAMN13153343, study PRJNA577476) | soil metagenome | isolation source: 120 cm saprolite under Douglas fir tree site 2 hole 2 replicate 2 | place: USA:California | collected 2015-04-18
GCGAGGCGTTCGGGCCCGTATACGTGGAGAAACTGCCTATGGTGAGCGAGCCGGACTGGCTGCCGCCCCCGTTCGCAGAGTTCCCGCTTCCCTGGCCGCCGCAGGCGGCTAGCGCGACTGCGAGGCTTCCCACCGCGCCGACCGCCATTACGTAACGGCTCCCGCTTCGGATTCCCATCTCTCACCTCTTGGGTTCGGACACGTCATCGGGACCAGCGAAGGCTCTCAGCGCAGAACCGACGCACCATCGGCAGCAATACCGATAATCGATTCGCGATTAGATGCTAGTGTTTGGTCTCAGCGCACGTCAAGGCCCACGCCGGAGCCTGGGCTTGGGGGGCTCGGAGGGACTGGCCGCGCTGGGCTGAAGGGATACCGGCCGGCAGCAATGCGAGCGTCAGGTGTCCGCAGGCAGGCGCTGAGTTCGGTTCGCAGCGGCTTGCTGCGTCACCGCCTCCCAGATACGTTCCGGGGTAAGTGGCAGTTCCCGGATGACGGCCCCGGTGGCGTCGGCGACGGCGCTCGCGATGGCGGGAGCCACACCGAAGAGACCACCCTCTCCGGCGCCCTTGGAGCCGTAAGGGCCAGGCCCGTCCCCGTTCTCGACGAGCAGCGAGTGCATTTCCAGCGGCATATCTTTCGTGGTCGGTACGCGGTAGTCCAGCGCACCGAGGTTCAGTATGCGCCCGCGCTCATCGAGGATCAGGTGCTCCATCAGGCTATGCCCGAGTCCCATGACCGCCGCGCCTTCATCTTGGGAGTGCGCCTGGGCCGGATTGAGAGCCTTCCCGACGTCCGCCACGGAGATGTGCTTCACGATCAGTATCTCGCCCGTTTCGGGATCGACTTCCACCTCGCAAGCAGTGCAACTGAACTCGTAGAACGCAGGCGGTCCGCCCAGTGGGTGATTGCCGACCCGCTCGCCGCGGCGCGAGCCGACTCCGATCAGTTCGCCGTGCACGCCGGCGAACGCTTGCGACAGCAGTTCAGCAAAAGTCAGCTTCCGAGCGGGAACGCGAACCATCCCCGGAGTAATTTGCACGCTGTCCGGGGGGAGGCCAAAAGCTTCGCAGGCCATCACCTGCAGCTTGGCGTGGATGTCGCGGCATGCCTCGAGCACGGCCGTGCCCATGAAGACCACGGACCGGCTGGCTGAGGTTTGCAGGTCGAAGGGGACGATCGCCGTGTCTCCCATGACGATCCTGATCTGATCGACCCCAACGCCCAGTTCCTGCGCTGCCACCTGAGCAAGCACCGTGCGCGCACCTTGTCCCATGTCTGAGGTCGCCGCCAGGACCGTGGCGCTGCCGTCGACATGCAGGCGAACGATCGCGTAGGAGGCCCCGGTGGTCGCCGACGCCTTGACGCCTACGGCTATTCCCCGGCCTCGGCCAGGTGCCGTGGGCCTTCCCCAGCCGATTGCCGCGGCGGCCCGCCGCAGCGCCTGAGGCCAGTTGCCGTCCGCCGGCTTGTCCCCCGGGACGAACTGTTCGCCCGCCCGCGCTAGGTTCTTCAGCCTGATCTCCAGGCGATCTATGCCAAGACGCCTCGCTGCCTCGTCCATCTGTGATTCCAGAGCCCATGCGACCTGTGGGGTGCCGAAGCCTCGGAACGCAGTTGCCGGAGGTGTGTGAGAAAGCAGGGCCCGCGCGTGGATCCGGGCGGTGGGCACCAGGTAAGGGCCGCACATGAAGTAGCAGGCCTTGGATACGACTCGCGGTGCGATATCCGCGTAGGCACCAACGAGGGCATTGCATTCGGCGTCTTGGAAGCGGAGCGTTCCGTCCGAGGCGAAGCCGGAACGCAGCCTGATCTGGAACGCCGTCCGGCGCACTGCCTGGAACGTTTCGCTCAGGGTGAGCTCGAGGCGGACCGGGCACTGAAGCCGCACCGCGAGGAGCGCCAGCAACGGTTCGTACTTGGCGTGCTGCTTGCCTCCGAACGCTCCACCGGGGTCAGGCGCGTGAACTCTAACCTTCGCCAGGGGCATGTCGAGCAGACGCGCGATCACTTGCTGCAACACAAAGGGGTGCTGGACCGCGCTCCAGACAATGACTCCGTCATGATCGGGCGCAGCCAGGAAGCAGTGCGGCTCGATGGCGAAATGGGTGACCATGGGGAAGGTATAAGTGTTATCCAGCACATGATCGGCGGCTGGCATCTCCGCGTCGCCCCATCCGAACCGCCACTCGCAGAGCAGGTTGGTCCCGGCATGCGGGCCGGTGCGCAGCTCCGCGTCCTGCACGAGCGGCATGCTCGGATCGAGCGCAGCGGCAATCGTCGCCACCGCCGGGAGTTCCTCGTAGCACACCTCGACCACTGCGGCAGCTTCTTCAGCGGCCTGCTCGGTGTCCGCGACAACGGCAGCAACGGGTTCACCATGAAACCTGGTCTCTTGAACCGCGAGAACCGGCCGATCCTGGTAGACCGGACCGAATCTAGGCATGGGGTTTGGCAGGCCCGCGGCGGAGACCACCTCGCGAACGCCTGGCAGTGCCCTGGCGCGTTCATCGTTTATGGAAAGAATCCGAGCGTGGGCGCAGTCGATGGTGACCAGCTTCACGTGCAGCATGTCTTCCAGGCGGATGTCACCCACGAACTCCTGCTGTCCGGTTACCCGTTCGTACCCCCCGACCCTGCGAACTGACGTGCCGACTCGGTCACCGTTCAACTGTCGCCCCGTCCGCAGCTGCCAGTAGTACCGCTTGTACGATGCGCTGATAACCTGCGCAGCGGCACAAGTTGCCCGACAGTCCCTCCCGCACCTCGGCCTCGCTGGGCCGAGAGTTCTCCGCAAGAAGAGCGTGAGCGGCCATCACCATTCCCGGAATGCAAAAGCCGCACTGGATTGCGCCTTCGGTTAGAAAGGCGTCCTGAACACTGCTGAGATGCCCAGCGGTCGCCAGTCCCTCGACGGTAACGACAGCCGCGTCCTCAACTTCGACCGCGAGGACCAGGCAGGAGTTCACCGCCCGGCCATCCAGGAGAACCGTGCACGCCCCGCACTCTCCCTCCGCGCAGCATTTCTTTGTACCCGTGAGGCCCACTTGCCAGCGCAGCGCGTCGAGCAGCGTTGTCCGGGGGAAGACCTTGATCGTCCGCACCGCGCCGTTCACGGTGAACGTGACAGTGGTCTCTGTCATCTCGGTCATCTCGGTCACGTCCGGTCGCGGCGGGCGATCGCCGCGCGCAGAACTCGCTGGCTGAGCGCCAGGAGCATTGCGTGCCGGTACTGCCGGCCACCACGCAAGTCCGAGATCGGGGTGGCCTGGGCGACGAAGCCGTGCAGCACTTCCAGTCGCGCCTCGGGACTCGACTCGGGATCAGCCAGCACCCCGCTTTCGTCGCTCATCGCGAAGGGTTTGGGGCCCACGGCGCCGTAGGCGAAACGAGTCACGCGGGAACCCACCACACAGCAGAGGCTGATCGTCGCTAGGTCCACTCCGCGGCGACGGGTCAGCCGGGCGAACCGGCTGCCTGTCCGCGCGGCGGGTTGGGGAATTTCCACGGCTGCGGCTATCTCGTCGGCACCTATGTTCGTGTGTCGAGGGCCGAGCAAGAATTCCTCAAGCGGCACGATGCGAGTCCCGCGGCGGCTGATCAGCACGACGTCGGCGCCATATGCGAGCAGAGCAGGCGCGGTGTCGGCAGCCGGTGATGCATTGCAGATGTTTCCGGTCAGCGTGGCCCGGTTGCGGATCTGCACCGATCCGACGGTGCTTGCTGCTTCCACCAGCGCTGGAAAGTGGTCTTGGATGCGGGGATCGGTAATGATGTCTGTCAGCCGTGTTCGCGCTGAGATGGAGACGCGCCCTTCCCGTTCCTCGATGACGGGGTGCAGCCCGCTGATCCGTTTCAGATCAACGATCATTCGCGGCGCGACGCGCCCATTACGCAATCCGACGACCAGGTCGGTGCCGCCCGCAAGCAGGCTGGCGTCGCGCCCGAATTCCTCGAGTACGTCGAACGCCTCGGCTAGCTGACGCGGCCGCGCGTACCCCAACGAATGCGACACCTCAGTTCCTCTATCGGTTGCCGCGGGGAGCACCAGGCGACGTGGACGCCGCGCGCGCAGACCTCGGCGCTCTGCCGTGCCCGCTCGGGTTATCGGCGTGGTCCCCAGACGGTGTCGTCTCGAGGCGGCTGGCAAGGACATCGCTCACTTCGGTGAAGTGCCTTTCCAGCGCGCTGATGACCCCTCGAACGTCCCGCTTGCGCAGCGCGTCGACGATGGGTGGGTGCAGTCCCGCGCTCCACTCCGGGTCGGCGCCGGGCACGAGCAGCGTCAGGTACGTCCGCGAGAATGGTTCGAGTGAGCGCCACACCCGTAGCAGGGTCCGGTTTCCGGACAGCTCTACTATCCGCTCATGGAAGCTGACATCGTGCTGGGCAACGGTGCGCCCGTCCCCGGTCTTGGCTGCCTCCAGCATTTTTTCGCCCAGGGCAACCAGGTCCTCGATGTCCGCGTCGGCCATCCGCGGCACGGCGAGCTTCGCAGCCAGCGTCTCGATGGCAGAGCGGACCACATAGGCCTCGAGCAGTTCTTCGGGCTGAACCTGGCGCACCCGTGCGCCACGGAAAGGTGTTATCTCGACGACACCCAGCGTTGCCAGCCCTCGCAGCGCCTCACGCACCGGCGCTTGGCTCGTCCCAAGTTTCTTCGCGACCGAGGTCTCTACAATTCGCGAGTCCGGTGGGTATGACCCGTCGAGGATGCCCTCAAGCAGCCGATCCCGCACCTGGTCGGCTAGCACGCTGCGGACGAGCAGCGTATCCGCTGCCAAATCGATCCCTCCTCTGACTGCCAGCCCAGCGAAGCTCGTCCTGGTTCGTGCAGTTCGCCCGATAGGCGGTGGTGTCCACCACGCCATTCGTCCGTTGAGCCGGATGCGGGCTCCGCTCGGTCAGGGGCGGGAAGAGAGCTGGATATCACCGATTCCACCTTCGGCGGCGGCAAGATCGACGCGCCACCTCCAGCCACCATGACTCGATAATCGATAATTTGGACTGTACTTTGGAGGATCCGCCAACGTCAAGCTTGCAGCGATGGACCAGAGCCTTCCCCTGCTGTCCACCCCCTCCGCCCGGGTGGGCGGTCGTGGCTGGCCCGCTGCCTGCTGAGGTGGAGTTATCGCGCGCATCTGGAACTACAAGGAGGCGGTAATCGCGCAGGTCGCCCTCGTGGCCGGGTTGGACCTCGCGGCGAAGCGGGCGATGTCGGCGATGGTGGAGTCGTAGACATCGCCGACGGATCACCGCGTCGCCGGCACCGGACTGCTCTTCCGATGCGGCGGGAAGATGACCTGTGCGCCTGCCGCTGCCTGGCGTGCGGCTGGCGACTGATAGGAGGTAACAGTGCCGATTCCCCGGGTTGTCGGGCGGTGGAACAAGTTCGGGCTGAACCGCATCACCAAGCGAATTGCACCGCAGATGCCTGGTTTCGGCGTTGTGGTGCATCGGGGCCGGCGCTCCGGCCGTCTCTACGAGACGCCGGTCAACGTGTTCCGCTCAGTAGACGGCTACGTCCTTGCGCTGACCTATGGACCGGATGCGGACTGGGTCAAGAATGTCCTGGCCGCGGGCGGCTGCGAGCTCAAGACGCAGGGCCGCACTGTGCGGCTCATTTCACCGCGCCTGTTTCGCGATCAAAGCCGACAAGACATTCGCCCCGTCGAACGGCAGGTATTGCGGGTCCTCGGCGTAAGCGAATTCCTCGCCCTAAAGGCCGCGCCGCAGGCAGCCACAGCCCCGAGCCCGCCGTGAACGCCGCTGACCTTCATCCTTCGTGATCTTGTCTGGCTGGCCTGGGGCCGGTCGGCTGCCCGTCTGACCTTCGCGCCCGCCTGAATCTGCCCGTCGGCCGCATTCGGTATCTGCGCTTCAGGGCCGAGCCGTGATAAGGGCCGGTTGGGCCAGACAGGATCATGAGCCGCATCATCGGTAACCGCTACGTTTGCCGGATGGAGACTTTTGTGCGCGCCGGGGCGGATGAGATCTGGGCGGAAGACACTGGCGGGCCCGGCCCAGCGCTGGTCCTCTTGCACTCGGGCGTGGCTGATTCACGGCTGTGGGACCCAGTGTGGCCCGACCTGACCGGCAAGTTCCGGGTCATCCGATATGACTGCCGCGGCTACGGCAGGTCTCCCGCCGCCACCGAGAAGTACACCCAACTTGGCGATCTCCTGGCCGTCCTCGATCATTTCGATGTTGCGCGTGCTCACCCAGTGGGTTGCAGCATGGGCGGCGGTACCGCCGCGGAAGTCGCGCTCAGCGAGCCGCAGCGGGTCACCTCGCTCGTGCTGCTGTGCCCCGGCTTCAGCGGCTACGCCTGGCCCGAGGAGCCTGACCTCGACCGCGATTATGACGCGCTGGCAGCCGCTGGTGACGAGGACGGCATCCTGCGGCTGGGACTGCGCGAGTGGGCACGGGCAGGCTCCGAGCCGTTCGTCGTTGACCTCATGCGCTCAGCACTGCGCGCAGAACCAAGCGAGGAGCGATATCAGCAGAAGGGGAAACCGGTGTTCGACCGGCTGGCCGAGCTGTCCGTGCCCACCGTGATCATGGTTGGCGACTTGGACCGGCCCGCGCTGATCGCCTGTAACGAAGAAGCCGCCCGTCGCATACCAGGCTGCCAGCTGATCACAATGCCGCGCGTGGACCATTACCCACCCGTACGCGAACCGCAGAAGGTGACCGAGACAATCATCAGCCACACCAAAGCCGCAGCCCGAAGAAATGGTTAGCCCGCCGGATCCGGTTGCCGGTGCTCCGCCACGGCCGCGTGCATGTCCTAGGCGACGAGCGAGGCGATCATGTGCATGATGTTGTGGCTCGCCACCTACCATCACAAGTTCTGCCGGGCCGGCCAGATGGAATCTTCTGTGCCCGCTGGCGCCGAGCAGATCGTTAGTCTTGTAGTGGTGAGCAGCGGATGGAGGCACGGTATGGGTGAGGTCGTCTACCGATCCAAGGTGAGCATCGAACGGGAGAAAGGGCCTCTGCGCTGGGCGAGATTGCCGGCAGAGCGCGACCCAGTCGCGTTCGGCGTGCACAGCGAGGTCGCCGAGCATTACGGCGTGACGCCTGACGCCAGCCCGCCGCACGCCACCACCCTCGACTACATCGTCGCGGCAGCGGCCGGTTGACTGACCGGCACGTTCGGGGGCGCGCTGGAAGCGCGCGGTATCCCCGCCGGAGGCGGTCGTCTCCGGGCTGACGGCGAAGGCGAGGTCGAGCTGGCGGGTAGCGTCCTGGTGCTCAAGCGGATCCACGTCCGCTACCACTTGATTGTCGACGGCGGCGTGGACGTGGCTGTGGTGGAGCGGGTGCATGCTTTCCACGCTGACAAATGCCCTGTCGCGCGCAGCATCGGTGACGCCATCACGATCACTACCGAACTAGGGACGGACCTGAGGTAAGAGCTCGGCACGCTTGCCGCGGCTGCGGCCAGCTGCCAGCTATTAGCCGATCAATTGCCTCGGCAGGGACCTGGGTCGCCGACGGGGGTGGCGAACACCCAGCCCTCGTTGTGCCAGAGGTCGCACGCGATCGCCCGTTCGCGCTCCTGTTCGGCCTGGTGTGCGCGGAGCAGGGCGACCAGCTGGGGCGGCAGCCCGATCGTGCGCCTGCCCGCCTTCGTCTTCACGTCCCCGGCGGCCGGCCGGGTGTTGACGCGCTGCGGGCAGTTGCCGGGTAGTTCGCCGCAGGAGCCGCCGCAACCGTGGGCGTAGTTCGCGCGCAACCGCGACCGGCGGATACGCAACACGCCGGTCTCCAGGTCCACGTCCTCCCAGCGCAACCCGAGCGCCTCCCCCTGTCGCAGGCCGAGTGCGAGGGCAATCGCCCATCGGGCGCTATTGCGGCGTTGGCTGGCCACGTCCAGTAGCCGCTGGACCTCACCGATGCCGTACGGCTCGTGCGGCTGAGGTCTGGCGCCAGAACGGGGTTGTGGTCGTCTTCCCGTTCGTTCCGGTCAAAAGCGCGCAGCCGTTCGGCAGATCCTGGGCAAGGCTCCTGAGGAGCTCAGGGTCAAGCCGATTGGCGACACGACCGGGCAGCGTGGTGCCGCCGCCCCGGCCAAGCGCCCGGGACAGGTACCGGACTGCCTTGCCGGCGCTGATGGCGGCCGCCCGCGTCGCCGACGCGGCAAGGTGGCCAACAGCCCCTCTAGGCATTGGCTTTCCGCGCGAACAGGGAGATCCGATCCGGCCGGACAATCATGTCGCCCCGCGACGATTCATCCAGCGTGGGTGCCGTGGTGCGGCGGGCTTTACGTCTGTGCTCAGGTGCTCTCTCTTCTGGGGTGCGACAGGCCGCGCGATCGCTGGTTCGAGGCAGTAGGCTGCGCACTCCGTTCCCGCCTTAGTGGCGGCGAAATACCTGCAGACGTCACACAACGGGTAAAGACGGCACGGCGCGAACTCGCACAGATGAATGGATCAGAGCGTGGCCAGCTCAAACGGTCCGGATGCGGCTGAAAAGGTTGGCCCGAGGCCGGCCTCCAGCCGCCCGCGCCCTCCAGCAGATCGTCCCGAGCCGGCGCCCGTCCGGATACCGCGCAGGCAACAGCGCAGCGCGGCAGGCGCACGCCGGCGAACCAACGGGCCCGCGTACCGGTCAGCCCACGGGGGCCGTGCTGAGGTGATCGCTCCCGCCCGTGGCGGTGTGATCGTGGTAGATGTCGGGATCAGGACCGGTGACCGGCGTAACGCTTTCCTGAACACGGTGGCAGCCATCTCTGCCCGCTGGGGAGGCCACGAGCACCGGGCACGGCGCGTGCTGGCGCACGCGGAGCGTCACGCTGCCGAATAGCCGGGTCGTGAGCTCGCCACGGCCGTGGGCAGCCGAGCACGATCAGATCCGCCCCCGCTCGATGGCCTCGGCGACGATCGCCTCGGCAGTCCTGTCGACAAGGGCATGCCGGACTTGTCCCGAGGCTCCGATGCCTGCCGTGGAAAGCGCGAAGACGGTTGCCTCGACGACGCCCCAGGCCGAGGATTCGGTCTCGATCGCGAAGCGCCGCCCCCCGATACTCTCGCGCAGATTGAGGTGCAGGACGCGGACATCGCGCTGCTGGCGCCTTGCCCGGCCACAGCCGCTTAGGTGGCCGCCGCTGTGCCGGACGGAATCCGGGCTGGTGCCGGGCCCGTCGATCCGCGCACGACGAGTTCTGGCTCGAACAGCAACTCCTCGTGGTACGCGGATGCGTGTTCCATCTCGTTCACCAGCAGCGCGACCGCAGCCTTGCCCATCGACTCGATGGGCTGGCGGACCGTGGTGAGCGGCGGATCTGTGCAGTTCAGCCAGCCCGAGTCGTCGTAGCCGACGACCGAGACGTCACCCGGCACGGTCAGCCCGGCGCGGCGCACGGCCCGAATCGCGCCTAGGGCCAGGACGTCGCTACCGCAGATGATGCCCGTCACGCCATGCCGGAGCATGCGGGTAGTTGCCGCCTGCCCGCCTTCGAGTGAGAACAGCGCGTGCTCGACCGGGGCGGCGCTGCGCCCGGAACGCTGGACGTGGTCGAGATAGGCAGCCAGCTTGCGGCGGGAAGGCATGTGGTCTTCGGGGCCGACGACCAGGCCGATTTGCTCGTGGCCGAGCGAGGCCAGGTGCCGGAAGGCCTGTCCGGCCGCCGTCGTGTCGTCGGTCGACACGCAGGGGAAGTCCAGGTTGTCGATGGCCGCATTGACCAGCACCACGGGGACGCCACGGCTGTGCAGCAGCCGGTAATGATCGTGCGGGGCGGCCAGCTCGGCGAAGTGACCACCCGCGAAGACGACGCCAGAGGCGTGCTGGTCGAGCAGCATGTCGACATAGTCGGCTTCCGACAGGCCGCCGGCCGTTCTAGTGCATAGCACGGGAGTGAAGCCGCGCTGCGCCAGGGCGCCGCCGATCACCTCGGCGAGCGCAGGGAAGATCGGGTTCTGCAGTTCGGGCAGGACGAGACCGATGAGCCTCGCACGGTCGCCGCGCAGCTGGGTCGGACGCTCGTAGCCGAGCACGTCCAAGGCGGTGAGGACTGCTTTCCTGGTGCTGTCGGAAACGCCCGCCTTGCCGTTGAGGACGCGGCTCACGGTGGCCTCACTGACCCCGACCTTCTGGGCGACCTCGGCAAGGCGCCGGGCGGGAGTTCGCGTCATGCCGCAACAATACGACATCCGCTGGCAAGTCCTTGCGTGACCTGGATCACTACCGCGCCGTCTTGTCTAGCTGGGTCTTGCACAGAACCCCCGGGAGTGCCCGAATCTCGTAACCAAGTTGTATCCTTGCGGATTTTCATCGATATCTTGCTACCAGATGTTCGCCTCAGTATGTTGAGGGCGATAAGCGCGGCGCCCAAAGCGGACGCAATCCGGTCAGACTCGGGATACTCGGGAGACTCTGGAGACTCGAAAGACTCATGAGACTCGTGATCATTCGGAGCACGGCCCGGAGTGTGTCCAGCTTGCCGCCACCACGGTGCGGGCGCGCAAGATCGGCCACGTTCAGCCCGAGGAAGAAGGATTGATCGATGAGCAGACAGCTTCACCGCCGGCACGGTGGCCGCATGACGGCCGTCGCAGCCGTGGCAGCGCTAGGGCTCGGGGCCGCGGCCTGCTCGAGCAACAGCGCGCCGAACTCGTCCGGCGGCGGCAAGGTAACCATCAGCATCAACTGCGCACCGACGCAGGCCAACAACCCTGTGCAGCACAAGGAGTGGGTCGAGGACGTCGCCCTCTTCGAGAAGGCGAACCGGAACATCACCGTCAAGAGCGTGTACAACTACCCTTGCGAGGTTCCGGCCACCTTCACCGCCATGCTCAGGGCGGGAACCGAGCCTGACATTTTCTACACTTACTTCACCGACCTGCGGCAGGTGCTGCTGTCGGGCCAGGCGGCCGACATCACGCCGTACGTGAACAGCACGACAGTGCCGACCCTGAAGGACATAGTCCCCGGCGCGGTGAAGGCGGTGACCGCCGGAAGCACGATCTACGGCCTGCCGACTTCCAACTACACTCAGGGCCTGATCTACAACAGGGCCCTGTTCGCCAAGGCCGGCCTGGACCCCAACAGCCCGCCAACGACCTGGGCAGCGGTGGAGAAGGACGCCACGGCCATCGCCAAGCTCGGCCACGGCATATACGGCTGGGGCGATTACAGCGCGGGCAACACCGGCGGCTGGCACTTCTCGTCCTACATGGACGCCCTCGGCGGCTCGATGGTCAACATGTCCACGGCCCCGCCGACTGCCAACTTCAATAACGCCGACGGCGCTGCCATCCTTCAGGCGCTGCACACGCTGCGGTTCACCGACCACGCCATGAGCGCGACTCAGGGACTGTCGTGGGGCTCGCTGCAACAGCAGTTCGGCGCCGGCAAGCTGGGCATGTACATCGCGGCGCCCGACGACGTCTACAACGTGATCATTCCGCAGGATCACGGCAACATCAATGACATCGGCATGGGCCCGCTGCCCAGCCTGACCGGCACGCCGGCCGGCTCCCTCGGCGGCGGCAATACCTACGTCTTCGCCAAGCATGACACGCCCGCGCAGATCCGGGCCGGCATCAAGTTCATCAACTTCGAGGACCTGACACCTGGCACCGGCCAGTTCAACTTCGCCAGGACCAAGGCGGACGGGCTGCCCGTCGGCTTCCCCGAGCCCCAGCTGTTCGCGGGCGCCACCGGCGCGAAGATCAACGCGCTGCGGGCCAAGTACGCGACCATCAACACCGCGTACTACGCGCCGTACGTGAATGCCAATGAGCCCGACAACGGCGAACCGGTCGACGCCCAGGCGGTCTACAAGACGCTCGACCCGGTCATGCTAGCCGTGCTGAGCCAGTCGAACGCCAACATCAAGGCCCTGCTGAAGACAGCCGCGGGCAACGTCAACACGATCCTGGCCAACAGCGGCCTGTAAGCCTAGCCACGAGGAACGCGTGGGGGGCCGGCTTGCTGGCCGGCCCCCACGCCTGGCCAAGCCCGCACGTCATTTCCGGCCGGAAGAGCGCAGGTGACAGGAGACTCGATGGCAGACGTCGCGACGCTTCGCAGGTCGAAGCCGGCGCCGCGGCCGGCCAGGCAGCTTGCTACCGGCCGCTTCGGACGCAAGGTCAGGCGCAACCTTTCGGCGCATGGCTTCCTGGTGGGCGCGGTCCTGTGCTTCACGTTCTTCTCCTGGTACCCGATCGCTCGCGAGATCATCATGAGCTTCCAGAAGGCCGTGCTTGGTGGCGGCTACACCTGGGCGGGCTGGGAAAACTACATCCGGATCTTTCACGACCCGACCTTCTGGCAGGCCTGGCGCAACACGCTGGAGTTCACGCTGCTCGCGCTCGTCATCGGGTACGCCGTCCCGTTCTGCGTGGCAGTTCTCCTGAACGAGTTGCGGCATGCCACGGGCTACCTGCGGGCGCTTGTCTACCTCCCCGTGATGCTGCCGCCGGCCTCGGCGCTGCTGCTCTTCGCCTACTTCTACAACCCCCAGTACGGCTTGTTCGATGACATCCTGCGCGCGCTGCACCTGCCGACCTCGCAGTGGGTCTTCCAGCCGGGCACGGGTTTCGTCAGCACCGCGATGGTCTCGGTGGTGATCGCCGCCACCTGGATGAATATGGGCGGTGCGACACTCATCTACCTGGCTGCGCTGCAGAACATTCCCGGCGAGCTGTACGAGGCGGCCGAGCTCGACGGCGCAGGCTTGTTCAGCCGGATCAGGCACATCACGATCCCGCAGACCAAGCTGATCCTGATCATGCTCCTCATGCTGCAGGTCGTCGCGACCATGCAGATGTTCGTCGAGTCGTTCGTTCTGACCAATGGCGGCGGCGGCGTAGGCAACAACACTCAGTCGGTGGTCATGTTGATCTACCAATACGCCTTCGCGATGAGCGGCGCGAGCAACTACGACAGCGCTTCGGCTCTCGGCGTCGTTCTCATGTTGGTGCTAGCCGTCTTTTCCGGCGGGTTCCTGTGGGTGACGCGAGAGCGCGGATAGGGAGGACGACTCAGATGGCAGGACTCGCCACTGGCGCCGCCCGCGTATCGCGGCGCCGGCCTGTGACCGGCTCGACGAGAACGCTCATATCCAGCGCGCAGCTAAACCGGCGTCGCGGCAAGATCACTTACCGGATCATCCTGACCCTGGTGATCGTAGTGTTCACGCTGGTGTTCATCGGGCCTCTGTACTTCCTGTTCGCCGATGGGCTGAAATCCACGCAGGAGGCGATCGCCACCCCGCCGACCTTGTACCCGCATCACCTGGACCCGAGCACATACAAGGCCGCGTTCGACCGGCTGGACATCGCCCGGCTCCTGTGGAACACGTTGTACTACGCCTTCGGCGCGCTGGCCTTCCAGCTCATCTTCGATGTGGCCGCCGCCTATTCGCTCTCGAAGCTGCGGCCAGCGCTCGGCAATGTGATCTTCTTCATGATGCTGGCCACGCTCATGATTCCGAGCACCGTCCTGGTGGTTCCGCAGTATGTGACCATCGCCGACCTGCCGATCCTGCACATCAATCTGATCGGCACGCCGGAAGCGATCTGGCTGCCGTCGGTAGCCAATGCCTTCAACATCTTCCTGCTGAAACGTTTCTTCGACTCGATCCCCGCGGAGTTCATTGAGGCCGCGCAGATCGACGGAGCGTCCCGGTTGCGGATATTGCGCTCGATCGTGCTGCCTATCTCGCGGCCGATCATCGGCGTGGTCTCGATCTTCGGCCTGGTCGCTGTCTGGAAGGACTTCCTCTGGCCGCTGCTGGTCGAGTACGGGTACAGCCCCACCAGGGAAACCCTCAATGTGGGCATCTGGCAGGCGTCGGGGACGACGGAGCAGAACCTGATCATCGCAGCGTCCGCGATGGCAGCCGTGCCGACGATCATCTTTTTCCTGATCTTCCAGCGCAACATCATCGCCGGCCTGACATCCGGGGGCATTCGAGGCTGACTTCTGACTCCGGCCTACTGCGGCGTTCGCCAGGGCCCGGGCCGCGAATCGGCCGGGCGCTCAGCGCCATCCAGTCAGCCGCGCCATGTCTGAAACCGACAGAAAGCAGGTTCCCGTGCCAGACCCTGGCTCTCACCGCCCCGGCTCGCCCACGGCCGCCGACGACGCCTGGTGGCGCAGCGCCGCCATCTATCAGCTGTACGTGCGCAGCTTCGCCGACGGCAACGGCGACGGCATCGGTGACCTGGCAGGCGTACGGGCGCACCTTCCTTATCTGGTCGGCCTCGGCATAGACGCCATCTGGTTCAACCCGTGGTATCCGTCGCCGATGTCTGACGCGGGCTACGACATCTCCGACTACCGGGACATCGACCCGGTATTCGGCACGCTGGCCGACGCCGACGCGCTGATCGGCGAGGCGCACGCGCTCGGCATCAGGATCATCATTGACATCGTGCCGAACCACGGCTCGGATCAGCATCCATGGTTTCAGGCCGCGCTGGCGGCGGATCCGGGGTCGGCCGAGCGGGACAGGTTCTGGTTCCGGCCGGGCCGCGGCGAGTCGGGGGAGCAGCCACCGAACGGCTGGCAGTCGATCTTCGGCGGTCCTGCCTGGACCAGGGTCTCCGAACCCGACGGGTCGCCTGGCGAGTGGTACCTGCACTTGTTCGCACCGGAGCAGCCCGACTTCAACTGGGCTAACCAGGCGGTCAGGAAGGAGTTCGAGGATGTGCTGCGCTTCTGGTTCGAGCGCGGCGCTGACGGCATCAGGATCGACTCGGCGGCGCTGCTGAGCAAGGACGCAGCGCTGCCCGAGGTCGACTCGGATCAGCCGCCCGGCCCTACGCACCCATACTCTGGCCGGGACGAAGTGCACGACATTTACCGCGCCTGGCGAGCCGTCGCCAACGAATACCCGGGCCGGGTGCTCGTCGGAGAGATCTGGATGCCTGACGCGGCGCGGCTGGCCAGGTACGTCAGCCCGGGCGAGCTGCACACCGTGTTCAACTTTCCCTACCTCGCCTGTCCCTGGGACGCCGGAAAGTTCCGTGAGGTGATCGACCAAACGCTGGCCCTGAACGCGCCGCAAGGCGCGCCGGCAACCTGGGTGCTGTCCAACCACGACGTCGACCGGATCGTCTCGCGCTACGGCCGCGCCGACACCGCGTTCGGCCTGCGACAGCGGCAGTACCTTCACAGCCTTCCGGCCGACCTGGCACTCGGTACCCAACGCGCCCGGGCAGCGGCGCTGCTCACCATGGCGCTGCCCGGCTCGGTGTACGTCTACCAGGGCGAGGAACTCGGCCTCTGGGAGGTTGAGGACATCCCTGACGCGCAGCGCCAGGACCCGATCTGGCACCGCACCGGGGGTGCCGACCCCGGCCGCGACGGCAGCCGCGTACCGCTCCCGTGGGCTGGCGCCGAGCCGCCATTCGGCTTCTCGCCTGCTGGCGCCGAGGCAGGGCCCTGGCTTCCCCAGCCCAGGCAATGGCGTGACCTGACGGTTGAGGCGGAGACCGGGCACACAGGTTCGATGCTTGAGCTCTACCGGGCCGCGCTGCGCATCCGCCGGGCCGAGCCAGCCCTGGGGGATGGCGTCATGACCTGGCTGCCCTCGCCTGACGGTGTACTCGTCTTCGGCCGGGACCCTGGCGTGCACTGCGTGGTCAACCTGTCGGCCGAACCCGTGGCGATGCCTGAGCATGCGGGCGTGCTCCTGGCCAGCGGTCCGCTCGACGGAGCCCTGTTGCCACCGGACTGCGCCGTCTGGCTCCGCGCCGTGCCGGATCATTGAACCTTCTCCGGGCGCCGACCGGTCACGGGAACTGGCGTAACATGCCTCAGCGTGGCCGCCGTGGGACCACGGGTGGGGACAGCCTTCGTGCGCCGGGATTACGTCAGATACTGGCCAGCTTGCGCTCTGGTGTCAGCTCGGCCGTGATCCAGCTGTCGAGCACGTCATCGCTCTCCCACGAGGTGATCAGGGCATAGCGCGGGCGCGGGCCCGGATGCCATACAACGTGGTACAGGCGCTCTGTATCGATTACGAGTTGCATCCCAGGGTGCAAGGGAATGCGCGTCTCGGTGGCTGGATCGTTCTTGTCCTCGCGAAGGATGAATACCGACTCACCGGGCGCGTTGTCCAGCTCAAGCCAAGACCGGACCTGCGACGATGCGCATTCGATGCGACGACTAGGCCGGCGGGGGGCACGAGCCTTGGTCTCAATTTCGGTCTAAGTTGAGAGCTTCTGGCGGGTCCATCCCCAGCGTCAGCAGCCGCTGTTGTGCCTGGTCAGGGGCGCCCCGGACGATTGGGCAGACGCCGTTCGTGTGGTTCGAGGACGATCCGAACGTGCCCAGCTGCCTCACGCAGCAGCCTGGCCTTGGGCGGCATCTGACTGTCACGGTTGATCCGGCGATCGGGCTGACCCGCCGCCATATCGAGCAGGCCGGGAGATGGCTCGACGACCTTCGCGCTCATCCCGATCACCCTGGTGGAACTGCCGAGTCAAGTCCGCAGTAGTTGGCCTTTCATCCTTGGTTCTCGCGGGACTGGAGGACGTGGATGGCCTTGGCCAGGCGCCCGCCTCGCCAGGGACAGCAGCGGAGCTTGCGCAGGATGCGCCAGGTCTTGAGCTGGGCGTTCGCGCGTTCGCCTGGACCGCGTAGTTTCGGGCGGGCACGGTTGGCGTCCTTCTGTGACTGCGGCTTGCTGCGGCCCTTGTACGGGGTGATGATGTGCTGGACCGCGCCGGCGTAGCCCTTGTCGGCCAGGACGATCAGCCCGAAGGCGGCCAGCTCGCGGAGGATGCCCCAGGTCCGGGCCGCTCTCAGGTCGTGCACGGCGCCTGGCAACGGCCCGGAGACCCACAGGATCTCGCCGTCGGGTGCGCGATGACCTGCAGGTTCATTCCGTGCTTCTTGTGCTTGCCGGAGTAGAAGGGCCGGCCGCCGCGACCCGGTCGACTGGAATCAAACCGCCACGGCGGGCGAACGCCGTCACCGATAGTTATCGAATGCCAGCTCGTAGAGCACCCGACGGCTCGATCTGGACGGCCGTCCTGTCCGCCAGATGGCACTCGGCTGTCCACCGAACTGACTCTGTGGGGGCCGGGCGTGAGGCCGGACCCCCTTTCCTGCTCAACCGGGCAGCGCGATGCTCCGCCCGGCGGGGTCGACACCCACGCTGACACTCACGTCGCCGCGGCGCTGGACCCGGTCGGCGGGCTAGCTGGGCGTCCAGAACGTACCCGGCCGGGGTCGCGGGGAACTCCTTGCCTGTACGACACCAGCACCGGCGAACTGGCATGCGAGTGGCCGGATCTTCCCACCGGCGATGCCACCAGCTCGATCGTGGGCGACAACTCCTTCTCCGGGCCAGCCAGGATCGCCGTTGACGAACCAAGCCGGCGCTTCGCCGTCACCGACGGCCAGAAGATCACCATCATTGCCCTGGAGGGCGACTTCAGCCGGTGACCACACCCAGTGAGCCGACCCAGCGGCAAGCCGGAGACTAAGTCTGAACGACCCTACAGTCGACTGTCGTCATGGCCGCCGTTGTCTCTAGGCAGTTTCGGGTGTCCCCTGTAGCTATTCGAGCCTTCGAGCCGCGTCGTAGAGCCCGGTCATCGCGGCGCCGTCGGCCGCACTGCGAAGAGGTTTACTAGGTAGCACATGAGAGCGATGCCGGTCAGGACGGCCATCGCCATGGACGCGCCTGCTTTGCTGTGATTAACGAAGCTCGCACCGCTGACCGCGGCGCCCGCGATGGCCAGCATGCCGGTCACCGACGCCGCGATGGCGAATCGGTGCCCGGCGCGGAAGGCGCGAGTTAGCACGCTGACCGCGGCGGCCAGCAAGAGCAGGCCGAGCCCGGCGTGCATGGCGAGCAGGACGGGCTGGCTCGTCAGCGCGCGGCCAACAGCGGACGCGAGCCCGTTCCCCCGGTCGGCAGCCGGGACACGGACATACAGATTGACGCCGATGCCGAGCCCGTACTCGGCAATGAGCATCAGCGAGATGCCCAGGCTGTTGCCGCGCAGCCCGCGGATCCGGCCCGCCTGCCGGGCGGTGCCGACATCCGGCCCGGTCATGCCACTCCTGATCGCCTCGTCGGCGCTGTGCATTGGCATCGCGAGTTACCTCCTTGTCCCGATGAACAGATCACGGACCGACGTGCGGAGGATGCGCGGGGCATCGCCCTCGTCGATCTGGCCGGACCGGACGCCGTCGGCGCAGGCGTGGATGAGGGTGATGGACGCCGTCACCAGCCAGTGCGCTGGCAGGTCGGTGCGGAATGAGCCGTCCGCCTGGCCGCGCTCAACCAGCGCGCCGATCGCCTGGTGCGCGGCCTGATGTGTCCGCGCTACCGCGTCCGGGGTCAGCAGTTCTGCGACGGCCCGTGCCATGGCGCCGTAGCGGGCGAGATGCTGCCAGGCCTCGGCGAGCATCCGGTCCAGCGCTTCGGCCGGCGGCCCGTCGCCGGGGCTCGCGGACTCGATTGCCTGCATCGTCCGGCCCACGGCACGTGCGACGGCCGCCTCCAGCAGCGCGTCCCAGGTTGGGAAGTGGGCGTACACCGTCACGCGCGACACTCCCGCTTGAGCGGCGACTGCCGAAATGGTGGCGTGTCCCTGTAGCTCAAGCAGTTCCTCAGCCGCGTCGAGGATCGCCTGGACGTTCCGGTCGGCGATTTCCCGGTGGTAGCCGGCCCGGTCGGAGGCAGCACGGGGCTGTGCTGGCATCTCAGTGCACCGCCACTCGGACGCCGGCCGCGGGCCGGACTACCGGCGCCGTGAAGGCCGCGATGAGCGCGAGTCCGGCGGCGATGGCGGCAGCAACGGCGAACCCGTGCCGGTAGCCGGTCGCGATCCCGCCGTCGACTGCTACCGCAACTGCCGAGAAGACCGCCACCCCGAGCGCCGCTCCGATCTCGTGCGCGGTCGTCATCAAGCCGGACGCGAGCCCCGCGTGGTCTGCGGCGATGTCACTCATGGCGGTGATCGCGGCCGCGGGCAGCACCAGGCCCGTGCCAGCGCCGATGACCAGCAGGCCAGGCAGCAGCCCGGTCAGGTAGCCCGATCTTGCCGAGACGGTTGTCAGCAGCAGCGCTCCCCCTCCCATCAGCACCAGGCCCCCGACGATCAGCCCGCGGGAGCCTGCCCGCGGCAGCAGCCGGGAGGCAAGGTGTGCGCCGGCCCCGATGACCAGCGCCAGCGGGAGGAACTCCAGGCCAACGCGCAGTGCCGACGAGCCCCGCACGCCTTGCAGGTACAGCGAGTTCAGGAAGAACGTGCCGACGAGTACTCCGGTGGCCCCCAGCATCACCAGCACGCCCGCGACCAGCGACCGGGTGCGCCAGATCTGGGCCGGCACCAGCGGGCGCCGGCTCCGGCGCTCTACCGCCGCGAACGCCGCCAGCAGCACCACGGCCAGGGCAAACAGCAGCAGCGTGCGGGCGGATGCCCAGCCGTGCGCTGGTGCGCCGGCGAGGGCATAGCCGCCCGTCACCAGGCCGGCTACTGCCAGCGACGCGCCCGGCAGGTCGAGCTCCCAGCCGAGGCGGCCCGCCGATCCAGACCGCGGCACCATGTGCAGGGCCAGCAGGCCACCTGCCAGGCCGACTGGCACATTCACCAGGAAGACTGAACGCCAGCCGAGCCAGCTTGTCAGGATCCCGCCGGCTAGCACCCCCGCGGCAGCGCCGGCACCGCCGATCGCGCCCCACGCCCCGAGCGCGGCGGCGCGCTGCGCGCCGGCGTAGCTGGTCGTGATGATCGACAGGGCGGCCGGGGTGAGCAGCGCCGCGCCGAGTCCCTGACCAGCCCTGGCGGCGATCAGCGCGGCTGCGGTCGGGGCCAGGCCGCTGGCCAGCGATGCCGCGGTGAACACGGCCAGGCCGGCCAGGAAGATCCGGCGCCGGCCCGCCAGGTCGGCGGCCCGCCCGCCGAGTAGCACCAGCCCGCCGCTGGCCAGCACATACGCGGTGACGACCCACTGCAGGCCACCCGCGCCAAAGCTGAGCGACCGGCCGATGGACGGCAGCGCCACGTTCACTACCGTGACATCAAGTATGACCATGAACTGGGCCACGCTGAGCAACACCAGCAGCGACCAGGACCGGCGCTGGCCGTCTGGCGCGCCACGACCTTCCGGATCGCGCGCGCCGTGCGCCGCTGCGACCCGGCTGCGGTAATTCAGCCCGTGCATGACGTCCTCCACGTGGAGTGGTTGGTTAACAGTGGTGTCAACCATCAGCCTCCGCGGCTGGTTCGTGGTTGTCAAGTGTGTAAACCACTTAGCCACGCCTGAGATCTGCTGTGCGTCGCAGGTCGCCGCCGACGAGCTGAAGATTCTCGATCCGCCTCGGACCAGGGCCTACATCATCGAGGAACACGTGACAGCCGGATGAGCTTGTGCGGCAAGATCCGGAACCGGTCTCGGCCGCACCAGGCCTCGCTCCGCCAGTGGTGAAGCAGGACGGCGCCTAAACCGACGCCGAAGCCTCCGAGCACATAGTCGGCGATCTGTTCGCGGCCCAAGATCAGGATGACGAGCGTCCTCGCTCTGCGTCGCGGCAGAGAGTCGGCCTGCTGATCGGCTGCAGTCGGGTAGAGGGCATCACAGGCTTCTGACGGCCTCACAGTCCGGACCCATAGCCGCTGTGCCGGCGCCATGGACTGGCTGCCCGGGCGTTCGAATATAGGGTCGACGAGTGTGGGATTGGGCAATTCGAGCAGTCACCGGGAGTTCATTTCGAGGGGCAGCCTGAGGGGCAGAATGGTGCTGGCGAGGGCTTGTCTGAGCCAGTTCGAGCTTGGGTGAGCTAGCGTACGGCCTGGTCAGGCGACATGTGGCCTGGTCAGGGAGCAGCCGAGTGATTCATGGCATGCAAGAGGTCTGGGGTTCGAATCC
>WNFD01005276.1_pt1 | contig 20840 bp, 11 predicted proteins | sample 5400491 | NCBI WGS metagenome assembly WNFD01 (sample SAMN13153343, study PRJNA577476) | soil metagenome | isolation source: 120 cm saprolite under Douglas fir tree site 2 hole 2 replicate 2 | place: USA:California | collected 2015-04-18
CGCGAGCGAGCGCGGCGCGACCACCCCGATCGGCACGATCTGGTAGTGCGAGGCGTCGGTGGCGTAGCGCCCGCGGGTGAACGGGTCGAACCAGACGTCGCCCGTAAGCTCGGCCCGAAGCTGGCGTTCGAGGGCGGGCATCACCGTTGCGGTCATTGTCCGGTCCTTGCCCAACTGATGGACTTTCGCGGCCCGATCCCACCGCCGTCATGCGCGGGCTTGATCCGCGCATCCAACCCCCACCCTCACCCTCCCCCGCTTGCGCAGGGCAATCGCATATGCGTGAACAAGACAGGAATCTCGCTGCTTTTGGACTCGGTCCGTTCCGTCAACGATTCGTATTTGTTCACCCATATGCGATTGCCCTGCCCGCTTGCGGGGGAGGGATTGGGAGGGGGAGATGGATCGCCGGGTCAAGCCCAGGGTCAAGCCCGGCGATGACGACGCGGCGAGTGATCGGTATTGGATCGATGGAAGCTGCCTTGATATAGGCTCAATGGTGGCACAACCTGAGGTAAGTCGGCTGGGAGCGTTGCGCGACGGAGTTTCACGGTCCGACGCCAACGATTAATGGAACGCCCCGCAATGGGAGGATCCAATGCTCAGTCGTCTGCAAGACACCGGAACGCCGGTGGCCATTCAAGACACGACGTTGTCGCTCGACGTCCTCGGCCGCTACATCTGCAACACCTGGGACGAAGCGGTGAACAATGGCGGCGTTGCGTTCGACGCGGTCGTGATCGGATCGGGCATGTTCGGCGCGTATTGCGCCGAGAAGATTTTCCGTCACGCCAACCTGCGTGTCCTTGTCCTCGAGGCTGGCCCGTTTCTTGTCTCCGAGCATGTGCAGAACCTTGCGCGTATCGGCCTCAACCCGGCCGGTAGCGCTACCGTCCCCAACAACGCCAACGATCCAGGCACGCAGGCGCTGGTCTGGGGCATTCCGTGGCGGAGTCAGGTCGGCTTTCCCGGCCTCGCCTATTGCGTCGGCGGCCGATCGCTGTACTGGGGCGGCTGGTCGCCACGACTCACGAAAGCGGACCTCGACAAGTGGCCGAAGGAGGTCGCCGCCTTCCTGCAGAGCGTTTCCGGTACCGGCGATGAATATGAGAGGACCGAGCGCGAGACCGGTGTGTTTGACAAGACCGATTACATAGCCGGTCCGTTGAACGACGATCTAAAGAGGAAGGCGACCGCCGCAATCTCTGGTGTGGCAAGCCTGGACGCGATCGAGGACGCCCCGCTGGCCGTTCAGGCGGCGCCGCCGGCCTCCGGCCTGTTCAGCTTTGACAAGTATTCAAGCGCGCCGATCCTGATCGATGCGATCCGCCAGGACACGGCCAACCCGGACTGGCGGCGGCGCCTGTTCCTGGTTACCCGGGCCCACGTGACGAACCTCTCGGTCGCGAACGGCGCGGTCACGCAGCTCGAAGCCTGGGTCAACGGTCAGCAGAAATTCCTCACTATTCCGCCGACCTGTGCGGTCGTGCTGGCCGCCGGCACGATCGAATCGACGCGGCTCGCGCTCGACGCCTTCCCGACGCCGGTGATGGGTCGCAACCTGATGGCCCACCTGCGCAGCAACACGATCGTGCGCATAAAACGCTCAGCATTCAGCCCGACGCTGCCCACGCGGTTGGAGGCGGCGGCGCTCCTGGTCCGCGGCTCGACCCCGCAAGGCCGCTTCCATTTGCAGGTGACCGGCGCCGCAGTCACCGGCTCCAACTCGGAAACAGATATGTGGCGGATGATCCCGGACATCGACTTGGTGGACCAGACGCTGTCGTCGCAAACCGCCGATTGGATCGTCGTCACGTTCCGCGGCATCGGCGAGATGACCGGCAGCCAGGATGCTTCGCTGGTCAAGAAGACGGGCAATTATCCCAATTGGGAGGACCTGAGCGACCAGACCGACGAATTCGGACGCCGTCGCGCCTGGGTCAACCTGGTTGCCGGAACGCCGGAGAACCAGCTCTGGCGCACGATGGACGATGCCGCATTGGCCTTGGGCCTGAAGCTCGCCAACGATGATCCCACGAACATCCAGTACTTCTACAAGGACAGCTTCCTCAACGACGGAAACGATCCCGGCTCGTGGCATCAAAATCCGCCGCCGCCGAGCTCGAACAACAGTCCGTGGGATTCGCAGAACAAGATCCGAGACGGCCTGGGCTCCACTCACCACGAGGCTGGCACGCTATGGATGGGCAGCGACGCGGCAAGCTCCGTCACCAACCTCGACGGCCGCTTTCACCACGTGACCAATGCCTATGTGGCGGGTCCCGCGTTGTTCCCGACGCTGGGATCGGCGAACCCCTCGCTCACCGCCTTGTCGCTGGCGCGCAAGACAGCCCTCGCCATCGTGACTCAAAGTCTACCGGCCGAGCCGGGCTTCATGCCGCTGGGCAGCGGTGGGCTGGCCGGTTGGCAGATGGCAGGCTTCGGCGGATTCATCGAGCTCGGGGCCAATATTGTCGAAAGCTTTGGTGGAATCGGCCTGCTCTGGTACACGAAACAGCAGTTCACCGACTTCATCCTGCGTGTCGATTGGCGCGCATCGGCGCCGGACGACAATTCCGGCGTATTCGTTCGCTTCCCGGCCCTCGGCAACGCCGATCCCGCGAACGATTGGAAGCTGGCGGTGGATCAGGGCTACGAGATCCAGATCGACGATACCGGCAAGAACCCGGACGTGACCCCCAACACGTTCGGTGATCCGCTGCACATTACCGGGTCCGTGTACAAGCTCGCTCCGGCCATCAAGCTCGCATCGAAGCCAGTGGGCGAGTGGAACTCCTATGAGATCACGGCGCAAGGAAACATGATCAACGTCGTGCTCAACGGCCAGGGAGTCAGCAAGCTGAGTAATGCGCAAAGGTCGCCCACGGGCCATATCGGGCTGCAGAACCATCACGCAGGCTCACGCGTGCAATTCCGCAATCTTCGGATCAAGGCGCTTTAAAAGGCACAAATTCACTGAGGCTTGATTCCGGCCGACTTGATCACCTTCGTCCATTTCGCGGCGTCGTCGGCGATGAACGTTGCGAACTCCGCGGGCGAGCTCGGCGGCGCCACCATGGCGCCGAGCTCGTTGAGCCGCTGTTTGATCGTCGGGTCGACGATCGCGGCGTTGATCTCCTTGTTGAGCATCGCGATGATCTCGGCTGGCGTGCCCGTCGGCACACCGACGCCGATCCAAGCGCTCGCCTCGTAGCCGTCCACGAACTCGGCGACGGTCGGGAGCTCAGGCAGCGCGGCGAGGCGTTCCGCCGTGGTAACGGCCAGCGGACGCAGCTTGCCCGCCTTGATCTGCGGGATGGCCGTGGGGGTGACGTCGAACATCACCTGCACCTGACCGGCCAGCAGATCGGTCACCGCCGGCGTCGTGCCGCGATAGGGCACGTGGGTCATTTTCACACCCGCCATGAACTGGAACAGCTCGCCCGCGACGTGCTGCGGGCCGCCGATGCCGGCCGACGCCATGTTGATCTTGCCCGGATTGGCCTTGGCATAGGCGATGAATTCCGGAACGGTCTTGGCGGGAAAGTCCGGCGTCACCTCCATCACCATCGCGACGCGGTCGATCCACCCGACCGGCGCGATGTCGCGCAGGAAATCGAAGTTGAGCTTGTCGTAGAGCGCCGCATTGATCGTGTTCTGCGCGTTCAACAGCAACAGCGTATAGCCGTCGGCCGGCGCGCGCACGACCGCCTCGGTGGCGATGTTGCCGCCCGCGCCCGGCCGGGTCTCGACCACGAACTGCTGGCCGAGTCGCTCCGACAGCCATTGCGCGATCAGCCGCGCCGTAATGTCGGACGAGCTGCCGGCCGCCTGGCCGACGATGAAGCGCACCGGGCGGGTCGGATAGCCGCCCTGCGCTCCCGCAATAGAGGAGGCGACCGGAAGCGCGGCCGTGGCGAGCTGCAGAAATCGGCGGCGCGTCGGTCTCATGCTGTCCTGTTCTACGCGGTCATGCGCGGGCTTGACCCGCGCATCCATCCTTTTTCGAAAGAAAGATGGATCGCCGGGTCAAGCCCGGCGATGACGAATGGAGTGTGCCTCCGCTCGCAGCGCGGCGCCAAGAGGCTTGACTGACTGTCGCATTCGTCCTTCATGGCGGCAAGTCGGCGGCAGCCGGGCCGCGCCGACCGATCCTCGAAATATCCGTGCCTCACAAGGACTTGCTGATGTCGAAGAACTCCTCGCGCGCCGTTGGCCGCCACTTCCTGCAGATTCCGGGACCGACCCCGCTGCCCGACCGCGTGCTGCGGGCGATGGACACGCCGATCATCGACCACCGCGGGCCGGAATTCGCAAAGCTCGCCAGAAAGTGCCTCGACGGCCTCAAGACGATTTTCAAGACCACGAGCCCGGTCATCATCTTCACCGCCACCGGCACCGGCGCCTGGGAAGCCGCGCTCGTCAACACGCTCTCGCCCGGCGACCGCGTGCTGATGGTCGAGACCGGCCAGTTCGCGACGCTGTGGAAGATCATGGCCGAGAAGCTCGGCCTCAAGCCCGAATTCATCAAGACCGACTGGCGGATCGGCGCCGACCCGGCCGCGATCGAGCAGCACCTCAAGGCGGACAAGGGCAAGGAGATCAAGGCGGTCTGCGTGCTGCACAACGAGACCTCGACCGGCTGCCTCTCCCCGATTGCCGACATCCGCAAGGCGATCGACGCCGCCGGCCACCCGGCGCTGTTCCTCGTCGACACCATCTCCTCGCTCGCCTCGACCGATTACCGCCACGACGAATGGGGCGTCGACGTCACCGTCGGCGGCGCGCAGAAGGGGCTGATGCTGCCGCCGGGAATGTCGTTCAACGCGCTCGGCGACAAGGCGCTGGCGGCGGCGCAAAGCTCGCGGCTTCCGAAGTCGTTCTGGGCCTGGGACGACATGCTCAACATGAACAAGATCGGCTTCTTTCCTTACACGCCGGCGACGCAGATGCTGCACGGGCTCGCCGAAGGCATCGCCATGCTGCACGAGGAAGGGCTCGACAACGTGTTCGCGCGCCACCATCGCCTCGCCGAGGCGACGCGCTGCGCGGTGCGCGCCTGGGGGCTCGAGATCCTGTGCCGCGATCCGAGATATTATTCGCCGACGGTCACCGCGGTGCTGCTGCCGGAGGGCCACGACGCCGACGCGTTCCGCAATCTCGCGCTCGAGCAGCTCAACATTTCCTACGGCACGAGCTTCGGCCGCTATGCCGGCCGCTATTTCCGCATCGGCCACCTCGGCGACGTCAACGACGGCATGCTGGTGGGCGCGCTGGCGACGACCGAGATGGCGCTGGCGCTCGCCGGCGTTCCGCACAAGCGCGGCGGCGTGCAGGCGGCGGTCGACCATCTGATCTCGGCGCATGCGAGCCCGACGCGCGCCGCGGCGGAGTAGAGCGTCATTGCCGGGCCCGGACAATCCCCGGCATGACGCGCGGAGCTGGGCGGCTATCCCATGAAACGGCTGTGCGTTGCGGTCGCGATCGCGCTCTCCACCGTCGCGTTCCACGCCGGCAGCGTCCTTGCCCAGACCTATCCGAGCAAGCCGATCCGCCTCGTCGTGCCGTTCGCGGCCGGCGGCGCGGTCGACGTGTTGGCGCGCCTCCTCGCCAGCAAGCTCACGGAATCGATCGGCCAGGCCATGGTCGTCGAGAACCGCCCGGGCGCCGGCGGCAACATCGCCGCCGACGCGGTCGCCAAGGCGCCGCCCGACGGCTACACCATCCTGCAGAACACCAACGGCCAGGCGATCAGCCCGGCGCTCTACCGCAACCTGCCGTTCGATGCGGTGAAGGATTTTGCGCCGGTGACCCAGCTCGTCGCCTCCAATCTCGTCCTGGTGGCGAGCCCGAAGACCGAGATCGCCTCGCTCGCGCAGCTGATCGCGCTGGGGAAGGCGAAGCCCGGCAGCCTGAGCTACGGCTCGAGCGGGGTCGGCAATCCGCTGCACCTGACCATGGAGATGCTCAAGCGCGCGGCCGGGATCGACGTCGTGGCGGTGCCCTACCGCGGCGACGCGCAGATCAACGCCGCGCTGATCGCCGGCGAGGTGCAGATCGCGGTGGTGCCGCTCGCGACCGCGCGGCCGCTGATCGAGGCCGGGCAATTGCGCGCGCTGGCGGTGACCGCGCCGCGCCGCTCCGACACGCTTCCCGACGTACCGACGGTCGCGGAGGCCGGCATCCCCGGCTTCGCGTCGACGAGCTGGCAGGGCTGGTTCGCGCCGGCGGCGACGCCGCGCGACATCGTCGCCTTCATCCAGCGGGAAACCGCCAAGGCGCTCGCCGCGCCCGACATGCGCGAGCGCCTCAAGGCGATGGCCTACGAGGGCGTCGCCAGCACGCCGGAGGAGTTCGACGCGTATTTCAAGACGGAGCTGGCGAAATTTGCCAGGATCGTCAAGGAAGCCCACATTCCAGCGCAGGATTGAGGCACTGTCGGACTCATAAGCTGAAGGTCAGTGGTTCAAATCCGCATCCCGCAACCGTTCGCGAGCGCGATCTCTCTCTCAGCCGCACCAAATCCTCATTTCCAATGCACAATTCCAACACTCGCCGCCATGCCGTCATGATCTTCAACCTCGTTCAGCGAATCACAAAACGAGGTTACAGCGAAGCACGATTGGAAAGAATCCCATACAAACGATCAATCATGGAATCGTTCGTCTAGTTTTCGCAAGCGACAACTTCGGCACGTCCCGTGGCAGCTCTGCCATCAGGCTACATCAACTTCGCGCATGCGCGAAAGGCCGACGGCAGGCTGCTGCTGAGCGTTCGATTGTAGCTTTGGGTCGATTAGCGCATACTGCCAGCCGGGTTGCGCCGTGACGTTTACAGGGGACGCCGCATGGCCAAGACCACAAGGGGGCGCTCGGCACGGCGAGCCGGCAGCAGGCCGAAATCACCGTCAAAACGGGCCCACGCGCCAAAATCGACTCCGGTCGCGGCGCGAACCGCTGCATCCACCATGCAAACCGCGGAAAATTTGCTCCACCAGGAGCGGCGCCTCGGGGTGCGCGTCGCTGCTGTGCTCGCCCATCAGACTCCCAGCCTAGTCAGCGAGCCTCCGTTCGACATTGGTCGCATCATTGACCAGATCCTGCCACGTCTGCCGAAGGAGTTCCGCGTTTCAGTGCGCCGTCCGGACGACCTGCTCGTCTTTGATTTGATCTTCATGAATCTGGCGCTCGCGGCCGAACAGCCGCCGCGGCTCAAGAAGCAGGACGCGAACACCGCGGCGTTTTTCATCATCGAATTCCCGCCACAGAGCTTCGGCGAGGAGACCTTTCTCGAAAAGTCCGACGCCGATCTTCCGCCGGTGGATCCGGACTTCGTCGCGATGGACACCGACAGCGTGCCGCCGCTGCCGTCATCGCGCGTGCGCATGGCGGGCCGAAGCCGCATCGCCTTCGCAATGCCGGAAGGCGAGTCGAGTCTGCCGTACACACTCGATGCCGTGCTTGCCGCGTTTCGCACATGGCCCATGCGGCTCGACGTCAATGCGACGCCGGATTCGGAGTTCTCGATCTTCGGTCGCGACTGGTTGAGTGCCCTGACGGCGTCGGCGGGCTGGGCCAGCGTGCGGAGCACGGTCGGCTCGGCTCTATCTGCCATCGGCGGCGCGGGATCGGAGCCGGCGATCGCCCGGGCGGCGGGGCGCCTGGCAGACCGCGCGGCGGCGGGCATTGCTGCCGGCCTCGACGAAGATCTCAGGACCGTGCTGCAGGAGCTGATGCGGAGCGAAGCCGATCGAATCGGCGAGCGGTTTCCGCAGCTGCGCGCCGGGCTGAGCCGCGATGCCACGGTCGCGGCGCTCTCGCTCGCAGCGACCGAGGCATTCGCATCAATGGTAGCAACGCGATTGGATGCGAATGCAATCGCCCATGTCCCGTTCCTGCCGATCGTGTTTGCTCCGCACCAACCCTCCCGCAGCGTGACGGCGCTCGAATTGCCGTACCGGCTGGTACTGTCGCCGCTCGCTCCCGCGCGCGGCCCGGACGCGCCGAGCAAAGTGCGGGCGATCTGGTCGCCCGACTATCCGATCGAGCAGTTCGACACCTTGCTCGGACCGCCGCCTCTGCCGTTTCGCATGAGCCTCGATCCATTGGACCGCAAGATGCTGGTCCAGCTCATGGCAGGTTTCAATGAGTCCGGCCCAGGGCGGCGACGCTACACGCCCCGTGCGAGTGAGGCCAAACGGCTGCATCTCACGTCGCTCGGCGCCTTGTTGGACGCTGAAGGAAACTGGAACCCGCGCCCGCAATCGGTGGACCTCGAACAATGGCGCCATTTGGCGACGCTCGGGCGGGACCATTACGTGCGCGTCATGTACGCGGGGACTCTGGGCGATTTTGGTCATGCCGCATCGCTGGTCAAGGTGACGGAACGGAAGTTCGAGTCGCTCGGCGGCGATTCCCGGAAGCGGATCGCCGTTTTGCGGCAACGCTTTTTCATCGTCGTGCGCGAGCGCGTGAAGAACTACACCGGCGCCAACCACCAATTTGGCGGACGCAATTTTCCGTTCAGGCGCGTCGAGATTCTGACGCGCGTGACACCGGATCTGGTCGAGCCCGGCGCGGCCCCGACGCAGCTCGATCCAGGTCCCTCCGGTTTGCCGATCTACGTGGGGGCGGTTCAACGGCGGATGGTGTTCTGGCCGATGGTCCCGGCGGGCTCCGCCACACCGGTCGATTTCCGCTTCGATGTCGCGGCAACGGACCTCGACGGGAATCGCGTGACGTTCTCGCTCCCGCTACTATTCATCGGCGAGACGGCGAACCGCGACAATATCGGCGCGATCCGCGACGGCTATAATGCTTCCCATGTCCAGCGCCGACGCGCGGAGCTCGGCGGAGCGACCGTGGCCTTCGCGCCCTTCGACCTCGGCGACAAGGGCGATCCGCGGCTGCCGACGGCACGCATGACTTTCGCGATGGGGGCGCTCACTACGAAGTTCGAGCTTGCGCCGAATTACTACCCGGAGATCGAGCAGGCGGACGTTGGTGTCCGAGCGATTCAGAAGATGCTCGGCCTGTCCAATTTCGTGGTGCCGGTGGCGTACCCGCAGGTCTACAAGGAGCACGGCTTCGGCGCGGCAGACCCCAGCAAAAACCCAGGCAAGCTATTCCTGCAGCTCACGACGGCGACGCCGCTCAGCTTCGGCGGAGGGGCCGAGCAAGCCAAAAGCGATGCGCTCGGAGCACTGGCCTCGCCGCAAATGGTGGTCCAAGGGCTCTCCAAGATCATGGGCCCTGTTGCAGCGAAGCTGCCGGCGAACCCGAGCGATCCGAAGCAGATCGAAAGCGCACTCGGTCACATCATCAACAACCGCTTCGACCCGACCGAATTCTTCAAGGACGCGAAGATCCTGGGCGGGATCAACCTTTCCGACCTGCTCAGCGTCGCGACCTCGCTGGCGGGCAGTGACGTACCCAAGCTGCTGTCGCGCGAATTTCCCGACCGCGTCGAGGCGTCCTTCGCGTGGACGACCGAAGTCACTCAATCGGACCCATTGAAACTGATCGTTCCGCGGGCGGATCCGGCCAAGGCTCAGACGACCCTCGCCATGAACGGCCTGGTGACGACGCCGATCAAAAACCCTGGCGACGCCAGTTTCGAGGCAACCGCGAGCATCGACAATTTCAAGGTCAACCTGTTCGGCTTCATCATCATATGGTTCGAGCTGCTCAAATTCGTCGCCAAAAAAGGGCAGAAGCCGGACGTGCAGGTGAGCCTGCGAAAAGGCGACGATGCAGTCCAGTTCGGCGGCCCGCTCGAGTTCGTCAATGAGTTGCGCAAGTTCATTCCCTCAAACGGCTTCTCCGATCCGCCGAGCCTGTCCGTCACACCCAGCGGCATCAGCGCCGCCTACTCGCTCACCCTGCCGACGATCGGCGTCGGCATCTTCTCGCTCTCGAATGCCTCGCTCGGAGCCGGCTTCAACCTGCCGTTCGACTCCCAGCCATGCTCGGTCAACTTTCGGTTCTCCGAACGTCAGCATCCGTTCAGCTTAACGGTCTCGCTCCTTGGCGGAGGCGGTTTTTTCGCGATCGGCGTCTCGGCACGCGGCGTCACCGAAATCGAGGCGGCACTCGAATTCGGCGCCGCGGTCGCGATCGACCTCGGCGTCGCATCGGGAGCCGTCGAGGTCAAGGCGGGCGTCTATTTCCATTGGCTCGAGCCCATTCCAGACAAGGGATCGATCGACCTCGCGGGCTACGTCCGCATCCACGGTGAGCTGTGCGTGCTTGCGATCATCTCGGTCTCGCTCACCTTCAACCTGCAGCTGGGCTACCACAAAGAAGGCGGCAACGCGCTCATGTACGGCGAGGCGACGCTGGTGGTCGAAATCGAAGTGCTGTTTTTCAGCGCCGAGGTATCGGTGCGGTGTCGGCGCGAGTTCGGCGGATCGGCCGCGGATCCGAAGTTCATCGACTTGATGCCCAACCAGGGTCTGTGGAGCGAATACTGCGACGCGTTCGTGGCGGAGGCGGCATAGATGGCCCAGCAATCATTTCTCTGGACCACGCTGCCAAACGGTTACACAAAAGACGGCGCCGGCTTGCGCGTCTCGGTCATGCTGTCACCGCGCCTTGACCCGCAGGCGCAGAAGCCTGAGCTCTCCTCGTTCTTCCCCGACTGGGAGGACTGGCCGGCGACCCTGGCCAAGGCGACGTTCACAATCAGCTACGGCGGCACCATCGTCTCTATTCCGGCGATGCAGCTGGCGGGTGCCGCTCGCGTCGACGATACGCTGGGCGTTGCCGACTCCGACGTCTGGCGCGCGCTTTTCACGGCCGATCTCCTTGTGCGCGGCTTCCAGTTCAAAGACCTGTCGAACAATGTGGTGTCGTCCTACGACACGCGCTTGATGGCATCGCTGGTCCGAAATCTCTACGCGAAACTCGCGCGCAACGCTTCCGGCGACATGCCCCTGGTTTCTGACATAGCGGACGACCCCGATTGGAGGCAACTCGTCTCGGCTGTCCAGGAGAACGATCGCGGCAGCGTTGACCAGGACACAGGCCTGCGCGATCCGCGCCGCCAATTCGCGCGTCTTTACGACCTGCAGATGCCGACCGAGCAGGCGAACCTTGCAGACACCCTTGCACGCTTCCAGCTCTTCCACACGCCGCCCGCCACATCGCGGCCGGTGCGAAGGCGACCGCGGCGCGACGATGACCGGATCACCGCAAGCTGGGTCGAGTACGAACGGCCGCCGATGCCGGCCAAAGGGGATCTCGCGAAGAAGCTCGACTTCCACCAGATCGTTGCGGCGATGAACTCCTATCCGACCATTTTGCGGCGCCTCGGCTTGGTGATCGATTTCGTCCTCGACAGAGATTCATTTCCCCGCGCGCCCGACCAGCTTCTCGCGGTCGCTGTGACGTTCGAGCCGGGTGCCCTGCAGGTGCCCAAGACGAAGGACGCCTCGCCCGGCACCCACACGCGGCTCTCCGCCGATCGCTTTCAGGCGGTCTCCAGCCCGAGCCTCCTGACGGGCGACGCGCGGGTCGCCGACGGGCTGCTCGATCTCGCCCCCGGCCGGTTCGATGTCCTGCAGGTCGACGTCGACAGCGCCGGCTTGAAGCTCATGGGCTTCGCCCGCTCGCTGGCGCGGTTCCGGCCGAGCGTGGTCGACGACGACGGTGATCCGCGTTTGGCGCCGCGGACGGATTCGGTGACCAAGTTCGAGCACGAGCTGGGAGCGCCCAGCCTGCGCACCGCCGGGCTCATGCTTGTCCACCGCGATCGCTGGGCGATGCTCAAGAACCGCTTCGCCGGGAACAAGGCGAAGAATGAAGCCGCCGAGAAGGTCTTCCAGAATCAAGCGGGCGCGAATCCGCCGGCGCTGTGGGCCGAGGACGTCGTGCGCGGGTACCGCATCGACGTCTGGGACAGCACCAGCAAGCGATGGCGCTCGCTGTGCCAACGTAATGCCATGTACGATCTCAACGACGGCGCGGTGGTGGTGACGCCCGATAAGCCGGAGGAGGGCACCATCCGGCTCGGCGCGACGAAATCCGCCGATCCGGCCAGCAACCAGAATCTTGTCTACCTCCACGAGGCGTTGGTCGCGTGGACCGGCTGGAGTCTGGCGGCGCCTCCGCCCGGTCGGGCGGTGCAGCCGGACGACTCGGTCGACAAGACGACGGCCGAGAGCGAGGCGGAGTTGCCGCCGGGATTGAAGTTCAAGTCGCGGTTCCGCGCGGTTCCGGGTTCGCTGCCCCGTCTGCGCTTCGGGCGGCACTATTGGATGCGTGCCCGTGCCGTCGACCTGGCTGGTAACTCGCTGCCGCCGCAACAAGAGGATTTCGGGCCGGAGAAGCCCGAGCCAAAGGCGCGGCCTTATCTTCGCTATGAACCGGTCGCAGCGCCCGTGATCGCCCTGGTGAAGCCGCAAGGTGGCGCCACCGAGCGGCCTGCCGAAGGCGAATCGATGAGCCGGATGGCGATCCGGAGCTTTAACGACACGCCGGCATTGAACACCGTCCCCACGGCAGAGACGGCGCGTCGTTTCGCCGTCCCGGCCCAGGCAAGCGTGCGTGATGCCGAACAGCACGGCAAGCTCGATGCGGGCGGCCGTGTCGATTCGTCCACATTCAACCTGCTGGCCCACCAAAACGACCTCGATGCCAAAGACCCGGCCGCTTCGCTGCGCGAAGAAACGATCCCGATGCAGGGACCGCTCGACGCTTCACCCGTCGATACCGTATTCGCCGTTTACCACGATGAACACGATCTCACCTATCTGCCCGATCCGCTGGCAGAAGAGGTGGCGGTCCGCATCTTCGATCACCCGAACATCAGTGACAGCGAGATCATTGTGATCGCGCTCTATCCGACCGGCGCGTGGCCGAATGCACGGCCATTCAAGATCGAGGTGAGCGACCATCCGACCGCAAAGCCGGGTTTCGTTGCGGCAACCGGCACGCTGCGTATCCCGCTGCCCAAGGCGATCCGGGCCAAGGTTCGGCTGTCGATGCGGCTGTCCAAGGACGCCCTCGCGACCATGGGCGTGTTCGGCTGGCTCTCGCCTTCGGAACGGGCAAAGGGCCAGGATCTGGCGTTGAGCGGGCAACATTGGATGATGACGCCATGGCGGACGGTCGAGATTGTTCATGCCGTGCAGAGGCCGCTGATCGCGCCAACGATCAAGCAGATCGTCATTGAGCGCGGTCCGTCGGCCACATGGGCTCAGCCGCGCATTGTGGCGACCTGCAGTCTCAAGAGCACCGATCGTGTCGATCTTCTCGCCGAATGGCATGAGCCGAGGGACGATGCCGGCATCGCCGAGAGTGAAGCGATCCAGGTCGACCACGCGCGCGGCGACGTCGCGTTCCCGGTCAAGATTACCGACGCAACCTCCTATGCCCGGCGTCGCCCGGGTCATCCAGCCGGGGGCATCGCCGAGCACACGATCGAGAAGGGCGACGATCTCATCGGCATCAATCTCAGGATCGAACGCGAGCTCGTTACGCCAAAGTTCCACGAGTTCCACGATACACGCTACCGCCGCATCGAGTATGCACTGCAGGCGACCTCCAAATTCCGCGAGTTCCTGCCGGCGACGATCTTGACCGACGCGGGCGCGCCGACGGAGAAGAATATCGAGATCACGGGTCCGCGATCGATGACCTGGATTCCGAGCTCAGCGCCGCCGCCGGCTCCCGACGTGCTCTATATCGTGCCTACTTTTGGCTGGGTGCGGAGCCAGGACGACAAGGGCCGCCGATCGAGTTGGCGTCGCGGTGGCGGCTTGCGGGTCTATCTCGACCGGCCTTGGAACGTCTCCGGCTACGGCGAGATGCTCGGCGTCGTGTTGCCGCCGTCCTCCTTCAAGGGAAATCCCGATAAGGAGCCTAAATCCGCTCCATACAAGAAATATATTACCCAGTGGGGCAATGATCCGATCTGGCTTTCGGGTTTCGTCTCCGGCATCGCGCCCAAGCGCTCGAATTTCCCGCTCGCGCGCACGAAATCCGATCCAAGCGGCCAGTGGTTGCCGAAGGATGCGCCGCCAACGGAAGCAGACCAGCCACCGGGAGACTTCACCGTGACCGGCTTGCTTCCGCCTGATGAGTCGACGACTTCTGCGTCCCCGGTCGAGGTCGCGCCGCACGACCTGTTCTATGACGAAGAGCGGCGGCTGTGGTGCTGCGACATCGAGATCGACACGGGTGCCGCCTACTATCCGTTCATCCGTTTGGCGCTGGCGCGCTACCAGCCGGTATCGATCACTGGCGCGCATCTCTCGAACGTCGTTCTCGCCGACTTCATGCCGCTGACTGCAGACCGTTGGCTGAGCATCACACCGACTCGCAGCCCAAAGAAACAACACCTTGCCGTATTCGGCAACCGCTTCACGGATTCGAGTAGCCACCTCGAAGCGGCTCGAGCGCCTTCGATGAGCGTTATCGACCCGATCACTCATCAGGCCCGATCTTTGCGGCCAGCGCAGGTGGCAACGACAACCATTATCGAGGTCTGGGTCGAGCGGCTTGACGAGGCCGAAGGCGAGGACTTCGGCTGGAAGCGCGCCGGCGATGCGGTCGTGCGGCCGGCGGCGAGAGCCGCGCGAAAGCCGGCGAGAGTGTCGGCGCGATCGAGGCTTCGTGCTCAGAAGGCGCTTTCCGAGCGCCGGTTCGACGTTGTGCTGGAACAGCGACTGATCGATCAGCTCTTCGTTGTCCCACCCATTTGGGAAGGGAGCGTGACCTTACCCGCGGGCGAAGGGCGTTACCGGATCGTGATTGCCGAGTATGAGGAGTATTTGGTGGACGATGACCGGCCTTACGACAAGGTGCCGACGGAGAAGGATCGGCGCCTCGTGTTCGTCGAGCATGTCGAGCTGGGCTGAAGGAAGCTTGACTTCGCAACAAGATCCGCGGCGAAGCTGCTGCCGTCGCGCTTCGAATGGCATCGATGTGCGCGGCAGTGCCGATGCGGCGGAATCGGCAACGTCTCTCCCCATCTTCACCGGGCGACGCGGCTAGACAGGACAAATGCGAAGCACAGGGCCTGTGCACACCTTGTTCCAAAACGGCGCGAGTTCAACTCACGAGGGAGGCCACCCGCGCCGGCCGGAACGCCTCGTCGACATGCCAGTTGCCGTCGGCACGAAGCAGGCGTGCCAATGCCACCCCATTGCCCATCGCGGCCGTCGCCACGTAAATGGCATATCCATCTTGGATCCGGGTGAATTGCGCGTTGCGGCCATCCGTCGCCGGCTGAGGGTGGGTCGGTCGCTCGGCATGAAGCAGGACCACGTAGAGAAGATGCCCTCGTGCTGGCAGCGGGGCCGTCGCGGGGCAACGCACCTCGATCTCCTCGCCGTGCGGATCAAGCGCGAATCCCGGGTCGACGACCACCTGTTCTCCCGCCCCTGAATCCTGGACGGACACGGCCAGGCCGCGAACGACGCCGAAGCCGTGCAGCTCGCGATGATGGCGCCGCAGGCGCTCGCGGAAGTAGTCCTGTTCCAGCCTGAACTCGTCGACGCCGAGCAGCTGGCCAAAGAAGTAGCGGGGTCGCTCGAGTGCGCCGCTTTCGCGCGGCGCACTCTGAGCCGCGAGACTCAGCGCGAATGTCGCCAAGCGAGCAGCGCTGGCGCGTCCGCGCTCGGGAATCGCGCTCGCGCGGTAAAGTAGCGACTCCGTCAGGAACGCGAAGAGCTCGACCAGCATGATGCCCGGATCAGTCTCGTTCCTATCGGTCCAATCGGGCGCGCGCGCCATTACGCGTTCGCGGAGCACATTGGCGAATTCACGATAATCCGCTTCTTCGAGCATCTGCATCGCAGGATTCCCTGGTCCAATTGAGGCTCGGACGCGCACGATCGGATGCTCGCCCTCGTGAACCACGACCAGCACAACGGCGCGGGCTCCTACGGGCTTGCCGGATTCTCGCGTCCTCCACAAACCGCCCACGGCTAGCCTGACTGACATCATCAGCGCCGCCGAGGCGGGCTCGGGGATTGTCCCAGCCGCTGTTGAAAAAGAGGAGCGGCGTTGCTCGCCTTGAGCCGGTAGGCTCGGGGTGCTGATTCCACGAAAGGAAAGCAACGCCATGAAGAGATTTAGCACAACTGCGACAGCTTTGCCGCCGATGAGGTCAGAAGCTGTGGGTAAGGCGTGGGACGAGGTCTCGGCGAGCTTTGATCGGCTCTGTCTGGCGGCCGGGATTGAGGCGCTGGGCGGCCTCCGGCCCGAAGGAGGTCGGATTGCTCGTGACTGAAGGGGGCCCTGGTGCGGAGCCTCGGTGTCCCGCGTTCGGAGCCTCCCTTGCGGTTGCTACCCCCGGTCTCGCCGACGGCAGGGGGGTCGGCCTTGGCGCGATCGGTGCCATTGCCTGCGCGACCGGGGAGCGGCTCTTCGATGGGTTCCTGGGCGGTGGCGAGCAGCCACGGTCGTGTCGGGCGGCCGCCAATGTCGGCGTCGGTCTCGCGCACCCTGTGCAAAAACAGGGAGCCTCTTTAGGCCGTTGATATAAAACCTGTTTTATTTCTTGATCTTTATCTCGTGATTTGATAAAATATATTTTATATAAACGTCGTTTCAGACAGAGACATCAAAGAGATTTTATATGGCGGCGGCGCTATGGGGCAGGGTCTACTACCGCGATCTCTACGCCGGCGAGCTGCGGCAAGAGCCGAGCGGGCGTTGCGTCTTCACTTACGATCCGACCTATCTCGCGGGCAAGCATCCCGCCATCGCCTTCACGCTGCCGCTCCGGCCCGCTCCACATATCTGCGAGCAAGGCCTGCACCCCTTCTTCGATAACCTGGCCGCCGAAGGCTGGCTGCGCGACGCCCAGACGCGGGCGCTGAAGGTCGATGCGGGCAACCGCTTCGCCTTGCTTCTCGCCTTCGGCCGCGATTGCGCCGGGGCGGTTTCGGTGATCGACCCAGCGCCGCTCGCCGAGCCGGCGATCGACATCGGTGATCCGATCGCCGCCGCCGCGCTCACCAGCCGGGCATCGCTTTCCGGCATCCAGCCCAAGCTTCTCGCCGTCAGGGAGGGCCGCCGCTATCGGCCGGCGCGGCGCGACGAGACTTCGACGTTCATTGCCAAGCTGCCCGCGGGCGCATTGCGCGACATCGTCGAGAACGAGTATCTGACCACGATCGCGTGCCGTGCCCTGCTGCCGGACGACGACATCGTTGCGCCGGTGATCGCCAAGCTTGACGGCATCGAGGAGCGGGCGCTGGTCGTGCCGCGCTTTGATCGCCTGCGCAGCGGGGCCAAGCGGCATTTCGAGGAGTTCAACCAGCTTCTCGGCAAGCGCTCCGGCGACGACAAATACGACGCCTCCTACGACGACATGGCGGCGTTCATCCTCGACACGCCGGGCTGCACGCCGGTGGATGCGTGGCGGCTCTATCGGCGCATTCTCGTCTGCCTGCTGACGGGCAACACCGATGCCCACCTCAAGAACTTCGCGATGTTCCACACGCCGGACGGCTTGCGCCTCACGCCCGCCTACGACCTTGTCGCCGCCGCGCTCTACCCTGAATATCGCCAGCTTGCCCTGGCGATCGGCGATGCCGCCAATCTCGCCCTCGAGCAGTTGAAGCCCAAGCACCTCGTCGGCCTGAGCAAGGCCCATGGCCTCGATGCCGATGTCCTCACCGAGGCGGCTCGGAACATCGACCGCCGCCGCAAGGCGGCGGAGAAAGCCGTCGCCGACGCCGCCAAGCGTGTTGGGGACGAGGCTCTCGGAACAAAACTTCTCGAGCTCATGGAGCGCCGATGGAACGGGAGTTTCAGATCAATTGGCCAGTTGTCGTCGAAGAAGCGCTCCGGCGGCGGCGCGGCATGAGATTGACGCAGAGGCAGCTGGCCTCGCTCGCCAAGGTGAGCACGCCGACCGTCTCGCGCTTCGAGCAGGCCGAGAAAAACCTTCAGCTTTCCTCCGTGCTGGCGATCCTCGACGTGCTCGGCATGACCGACAAGCGCACGCTCGTGTTCGGCAATCCTGAATACAAGGCCGATGGCGAGGGCGTGACCTTCTGGGGACAGCATGGCAAGACGCGCGTGCGCTGCCGGATTTCACGCGAGGCGCTCGACGATCATTTTTCCGATGGCGACCGGCTGCGGCCGGAGGCGGCATTCAAGAAGCATCGGCAGGAGATCGAGGCGCTCGCCCGCCGGAAATATCTTCTGGATCAGCGTGAGCCTGATGGCTCGATCCTCATCCGCACGGGTGACCTGGCGTAGGATGGGCGTCCGGTCTTCTCCTGCGCTCTCGTTTCGTCCAACCGGACTGCGGCGACGATCGCGCAGGGACGGTGCTTCTGACCTCCTCCGTTCCGTTGAGGTTTACGCTCGCCGCGCCCGACGTGCGCGAGCGCCTCAAGGCGATGGCCTACGAGGGCGTCGGCAGCACACCCGACGAGTTCGAGACGTATTTCAAGGCGGAGCTGGCGAAATTCGCCAGGATCGTGAAGGAGGCGCATATTCCCGCGCAGGATTGAGCGACTGTCAAAATCCTACCCCCGCAACCAAAATAGCCCGCGCCGGGGTTGATTTTGCGGTATTCTGCGGAGGGTCAGGGGTCGGTCGGCATGAAGATTCTTGTGATCGACGATCACGTTTTGATTCGTCAAGCGATGCAGGGCGTGCTCAAGAGACTGAGGCGCGATGCCGTCGTGCTCGATGCACCGGACTGCAAACAAGCGATGGAGATCATCGCCAACCACGCGGACATTGGCCTTATTCTCCTTGACTTGACGCTCCCCGATCGCGACGGCTTCTCGGTTCTCGCCGAGCTGCGCGAACGTTATCCCACAGTCTCGATTGTGGTGCTGTCGGCCGTGCAGGACCCTGCCAACGTGATGAAGGCGCTCGCTCTTGGCGCGCGCGGCTATATCCCAAAATCCGCCCAGGGCGATGTCATACTCAATGCCCTTCGACTGGTGATTTCCGGCGGCATTTATGTTCCTCCGGAGATTCTCGCGCGCGCGGAGTTGTCACATGCCGCGCCGAGGCTGCCCGCCGACGATCGACCCCAAGTTTCACCCGCCGACATCGGGCTGACCGATCGTCAGCTGGCCGTGCTCGCGCTCGTGATGCAGGGCAAGAATAACAAGACGATCTGCCGGATGCTCAATTTGGCAGAGCCCACGGTAAAAAATCACGTTACCGCGATTCTCAGGGCATTAAGAGTCAGCAATCGTACGGAGGCGGTGATTGCCGTCAACCAATTGGGATGGAAGCTTCCCACGCCCACCAATCCGTGAAATCTGTTGTCTCCATGGATCAGCGAGCGTGGGCGACCTGCCGCTTCTTCAACAGCTGCGTCAGCATGGCGCGTAACGCCGTCGGGTCCACCGGCTTATGCAGCAACGGATAGCCGTTGGCGCGGGCTTCGCGTAACGGCTCGGGGTTGGTGTCGCCGCTCATGAGGAAGGCGGGGATCGCAGTGGACAGCGCATTGCGCAACCGCGTGATCGCCTCGATGCCGGTCTTGCCATCGCGCAGATGATAGTCCGATATGATCACGTCGGGCGGACGCGCGTAATCGGCCAGTCCCGCAAGCACGGCACTGTCGGTGTTGCCGGTGACAACGCTGCAGCCCCAGCCCCGCATCAGCCCGCCCATCGCCTCCAGCACGAGGGGATCGTCGTCGATCACGACGACCAGCCTGCCGTTGGATGCATCGAATCGGCTTCTGGCCGAAACCGGCGGTTTGATGATCTCGGCGGCGGCGCGAACCCTCGGCACCGTGACCGAGAAGCAGGAGCCCTTGCCCAAGGTCGACGCCAATTCGACCGGGTGGTCAAGGAGGCGGCACAAACGGTCGACGATGGCGAGGCCGAGCCCGAGACCGCCACGCTGATCACGATCGGCTTTGGCCAGGCGGTAGAACTCGCCAAAGATGTGCTGGCGCTGATCCTGCGGAATCCCAGGCCCCGCGTCCCAGACCTCGATCCGCAGCCGATCGCCCCGCCCGCGGCAGCCGACGACCACCCCTCCTTTGGAGGTGTAGCGGACGGCATTCGACACCAGATTGAACACGATCCGCTCGAGCAGAATAAAGTCGCTGCGCACCCAGGCGCCGCTCCTGACGACGCGCAACGATAATCCCTTCTCGTGCGCCGCTCCCGCGAAGGTGGTTTCAATTTGCCTCAGCAGCTGTGCAATCGGAAAATCGGTGAGGTCAGGCGTCAGCACGCCGGCGTCCAGCTTGGACACGTCCAGCAGCGCATTGAATAATTCATTCATGGCGGAGAGCGACGCTTCGATGCGCGCAACGATCCACTTCCGCTCGTCGGCCCGGGTGCGGCTGCGCAATTGCGCGACGAACAGGCCCAACGCATGCAAGGGCTGCCGCAGGTCGTGGCTCGCGGCCGCCAGGAAGCGGGATTTGGCAAGGTTGGCGACTTCAAGCTGGCGCGTGCGCTCCTCGACCTTGCCTTCAAGCGTGGCGTACGATTCCTGCAGCCGGGCCGCCATGCGATTGAATTGCTCGCCAAGCGCCTCGAGCTCATCGCCGGTCCTGATCGCGATGCGCTGGTTCAGGTCGCCGCTGCCGATCCGCGCCGCGCCGTCGCCGAGGGCGCGTATCGGCACAACCATTCTGCGCGCAAGGAACAGGCCGGCAAGAAACGCCACGGCGAGTCCCGCAAGGAGCAAGATTCCGGAACGGATCATGCTGTCGTAGAGCGGCGCATAGGCCTCCTCGACCGGCATCTCGGCGAACACCAGCCAGCCGAGCGGAGCGACCGGCGCATAGGCGCTGAATACCTTTCGGCCCCTCAGGTCGACCGCGACTCTGGAATGGTCCGACGGCTCGAACGGCTGCGACGAGCGGGCGGCCTGCACATGCGCAACGCGGGA